>Ga0307508_10000500_pt1 | contig 47050 bp, 44 predicted proteins | sample 9_EM_MG_FD_203089 | JGI IMG/M metagenome (GOLD analysis project Ga0307508, IMG submission 203089) | Populus trichocarpa ectomycorrhiza microbial communities from riparian zone in the Pacific Northwest, United States - 9_EM | ecosystem: Host-associated > Plants > Roots > Unclassified | place... | reverse complement strand
TCCCAGCGGGAGAGGGAAGGGGCCCGTGCGAAGCACGGGAAGGGTGAGGGTGACCAGCATGAGCGCCTCGCACTCAACCTCACCCCGCGCTGCTGCGCAGCTTGCCCCTCTCCTAAGAGGAGAGGGGAAGAAGGGCGCCCGCGGCATGTGTGAATCCGATAGCCCCCCAGTGGCAGGATCGAAGTCCGCATTCACCGGCGCCCCAACATGACGTGCCTGCAATCGCTACAATCGCCCCTTTCCAGCCGAACGACACCAGCCAGCAATGTAGGCACATGCCTACCTTGTAACATCCACGCCACAGATTCGCCCGCCCGCCCGGAAAAATCCCCGCCCACCCCATCGAACAGCAAATTGCCCGTTGCCTCGCGCCACATTTCCCCACTTTCTCACCCCAACAAAGGGCGGGCAGAGGATAGAGAATCGTGGGTTTGAACAGCACCCTGTCGGATCGACAGGCGATCTGGGCGTTCGCGCTCGGCTGCGTCGCGGTGACGGCCGGCGTTTTGCTCCATCTGCCGATGTTCCTGATGGCCAGGGACATGCACTATCACCTTGCCGGCATGCCGATGGATGCCGGCATGATCATCGGCATGTTCCTGATCGTCGGCGGCGTGATCGTCGCCGCATGGGGCCTCTTGCCGCGCAACCTCGCCGCCCAGCGCGCCGCGGGCGAGAATATCACCGTCTCCGCGCCTGAGGATGCCGCGCTTGGCTGGGCGCATTGGCGGCTGATGCTGGTGCTCGTCGTGGCGCTGATCATCGATGTGATGAAGCCCGCCTCGCTCGGCTTCACCGTGCCCGGCATGGTCAGCGAATATGGCGTGCCGCGCGCGACCGTGTCGCTGGTGCCCTTCTTCGCGCTGACCGGAACGGTGGTCGGCTCGATGCTGTGGGGCGTGATCGCTGATGTCTATGGGCGCAAGGCCTCGATCCTGCTGTCGGCGGTGATGTTCGTCGGCACCTCGATCTGCGGCGCGATGCCGTCGCTCGCCTGGAATATCGGCATGTGCTTCATGATGGGCGCGGCCGCTGGCGGGATGCTGCCCGTCACCTATGCACTCCTCGCCGAGATGATGCCCAACCGGCATCGCGGCTGGAGCCTGGTGCTGGTCGGCGGGCTCGGCGCGGTCGGCGGCTATTTTGCCGCAAGCGGGCTTTCGGCGCTGCTCCAGCCGATCTTCGGCTGGCGCATCCTCTGGCTCGCCAATCTGCCGACCGGGCTGACCCTGGTGCTGCTCGGCGGACTGATTCCTGAGTCAGCCAAGTTCCTGCTCGCGCGCGGTCGCAACTCCGAGGCCGAGGCGGTGATGCGCCGCTTCGGCGCCACGATGCGGCGTGGGCCCGCGGTCGCAGCATCGCGCACGCCCGGGCAGGGCGCGCTCACGGGCAAGAAGCTGATCGGCAAGCTCACCGCGCTGACGATCGCCGCGCTGACCTGGGGCCTGGTCAATTTCGGCCTGTTGCTGTGGCTCCCCGCCGATCTCGTCGCCAAGGGCTATTCCGTCGCGGTATCGAGCAAGCTGCTCGCCGAGAGCGCGTTGATCGCCTTCCCGACCGTGTTCCTGTGCGCGCTGATGTACAGCCGCTGGAGCACGAAATGGTCGCTGGTCACGATGATCGTGGTGACGCTGGCCGGGCTTGCCGGGGTTCTCAGGCTCGATCTGGCCGGGACCGGCAGCCCGGTGCTGCCGGTCGCGCTGCTGATCGTCGGGTCGAACGGCATCCTCGCGATCCTGCTGCCCTACACCGCCGAGAGCTTCCCGTTGCGGGTACGCGGGCGTGCGACCGGTTGGGTTGCTGCCTGCACCAAGGCCGGCGGGTTGCTCGCGCAGGGCCTCAGCATCGCCGCACTGATCCCCTCGATGGGGCTCGCCGCCATGATCATCATGGTGCCGGGCGCGGTCGCGCTCGGCCTGGTCGCCTGGTTCGGCCGCGAGACCCGCGGCGGCGATCTGCGCGACCTCGATGAGGCGATGGGGCCGGAGGCGCTGGTCCACGCCTGACGGTGCGTCGGGCCTCATATAACGATATAAAGAATTCTTTATATCTGTCTTGACGCAGCGCTGCGGGGAGCTATCCTGAGCGCTGTCGAGGTTCTTCGTCCGGTCTGCCGGTTGGAGCCAAGACGGGAAGCCGGTGCAATTCCGGCGCTGCCCCCGCAACTGTGAGCGGTGAGCGGCGATCCAACTTGCGTCACTGGTCCGGACAAGGGACCGGGAAGGCCGGATCGCCGCACTGACCCGCGAGCCAGGAGACCTGCCTCGTCAGATAACGTCCTCCGGCGGGGTGCCCGGTCAGGCCGCGTGCAACACCGCGCCCCGGCTTGTCATATGGGCGTCGGCCCGTTGACGCGTGTCCGGCCAACACCTTGCCCAACGCAAGGCCAAGTCGATGACCATCCAAGTCGCAACCCTCGGTTTCCCCCGCATCGGCCCGCGCCGCGAGCTCAAGTTCGCGCTCGAGGCGTATTGGACGGGCAAGTCCGACGCCGATGCCCTCAACCTCGCCGCCATTGGTCTCCGCGCCGCCGGCTGGGCGCGGCAGAAGCTGCTCGGCGCGGACATCCTCCCGAGCGGCGACTTCTCGCTCTACGACCATGTCCTCGATATCTCGGCGATGCTCGGCGCGGTCCCGGCGCGCTATGGCTGGAGCGGCGGCAAGGTCGGCCTCGACACCTACTTCGCGATGGCGAGAGGCGCGCAGGGCCACGGCGAAGGCTGCTCCCACGCGCTCGACAGCACCGCGCAGGAAATGACCAAATGGTTCGACACCAACTATCATTACATGGTCCCCGAACTCGCCGCGGGCCAGACCTTCGCCCTGTCGTCGAGCAAGGCGGTCGATGAGTTCCGTGAAGCCCGCGCGCTCGGCTATCACACGCGGCCAGTGCTGCTCGGCCCGGTCACCTGGCTGACCCTCGCCAAGGGCAGGGACGTCGACCCGCTGTCGCTGCTCGATGCGGTGCTCCCGGTCTATGAGGAAGTGCTCGCGCAGCTCGCCCGGGCCGGCGCCGACTGGGTGCAGCTCGACGAGCCCTGCCTCGTGCTCGATCTCGACGACGCTCAGCGCGAGGCGCTGAAGCGGGCGTACAAGCGCCTGTCAGTGAACGGGCCAAAGGTCATGCTCGCCACCTACTTCGGCGCGCTCGGCGACAACCTAGAGCTCGCGACAGACCTGCCGGTGCACGGCCTGCATGTCGACTTGGTCCGCGCGCCCGAACAGCTCGATGCGGTGTGGCAGCGCGCCCGGCCCGATCTGCTATTGTCGCTCGGCGTGATCGACGGCCGCAATATCTGGCGCGCCGATCTCGACGCCCTGCTCGCCCGCATCGCGCCGATCGCCGCCGAGCGCGACCTGATCCTCGCCCCGTCCTGCTCGCTGCTCCATGTGCCGGTCGATCTCGCGCTCGAGACTGGGCTCGATCCGGAGGTGACTCAATGGCTCGCCTTCGCCGTGCAGAAGATCGGCGAGCTGTCGGTTCTGGCGCGCGCGCTGAACCACGGCGCCGACTCGGTCGCCGAGCCCCTCGCCGCGGCACGGGCGGCGGTCGAAGCCCGCAAGACCTCGCCGCTGATCCATGATCCGGCGGTCGCGGCACGGCTCGCGGCGGTCGATCAGGCCATGACGAAGCGCACCTCACCCTTCGCCGCACGCAAGGCCGTGCAGCACGCGCGGCTCAAGCTGCCGAGCTTCCCGACGACGACGATCGGCTCCTTCCCGCAGACGGAGGAGGTGCGCAAGGCCCGCGCCGCCCATATCCGCGGCGAGATGGACGACGCGACCTATGATCGCTTCCTCCGCGCCGAGACCGCCGAGACCGTCGCGTGGCAGGAGGCGATCGGCCTCGACGTGCTCGTCCACGGCGAGTTCGAGCGTAACGACATGGTGCAATATTTCGGCGAGCAGCTCTCCGGCTTCGCCTTCACCCGCAGCGCCTGGGTGCAAAGCTATGGCTCGCGCTGCGTGCGCCCGCCGATCCTCTACGGCGATGTCGCACGGCCAAAGCCGATGACGGTCGAGTGGTGGCGCTATGCCCAGTCGCTCACGCCCAGACCCATGAAGGGCATGCTGACCGGCCCGGTGACGATCCTCAACTGGTCCTTCGTGCGCGATGACCAGCCCCGCGCGCTGAGTTGCCGCCAGATAGCGCTGGCGATCCGTGACGAGGTGACCGACCTCGAAGCCGCCGGCGCGAAGGTGATCCAGATCGACGAGGCGGCGCTGCGCGAGGGCCTGCCGCTCAGGCGGGCCGACTGGCAGGCCTATCTCGACTGGGCGGTCGAGTGCTTCCGGCTGAGCGCTTCGGGCGTGCGTGACGAGACGCAGATCCACACCCATATGTGCTATTCGGAGTTCAACGACATCCTCCCCGCGATCGGCGCGATGGACGCCGACGTCATCTCGATCGAGACCGCGCGGTCGCAGATGGAGCTGCTCGATGCGTTCGCCGACTATGCCTATCCCAATGAGATCGGCCCGGGCGTCTATGACATCCACGCGCCGCGTATTCCGGCCGAGGCCGAGATGGTCGCGCTGCTGAGCCTCGCCGGCCAGCGGCTTCCGGCGGAGCAGCTCTGGGTGAATCCCGATTGCGGCCTGAAGACGCGCAAATGGGATGAGGTCCGCCCCGCGCTGATCGCGATGGTCGCGGCGGCGCAGCGGATGCGCGTGCGGGCGGCCTATGAGGTCGCCTGACGTGATGCCGGAGGAGCAGCCCGCCGTCCGGGTGACGGCGGTGCCGGCCGATGCCAATGTCTATGGCGACATCTTCGGCGGCTGGCTGATGAGCCAGATGGACCTTGCCGCCTCCTCGGTCGCGTCGCGTCACGCGGCGGGCCGGGCGGTGACGATCGCGGTGGAGGGCATGGCCTTCCACCGCCCGGTCTTTGTCGGCGACGAGGTCTCGGTGTTCGCCCGGCTGATCAAGGTCGGGCGGACCTCGATGCACGTCGAGGTCGAAGCCTGGGCGCGGGGCCGGCATTCCGATGACGCGAACAAGGTGACTCAGGCGGTGTTCGCGTTCGTGGCGGTCGGGCAGGATCGGCGGCCGAGGCCAGTGCGGGGGATGGCTTCCCCCTGAACCCGGAAGAAGGGGAGTAACAAAAAAGGGGCCCGGTTTCCCGGGCCCCCTCTTCTGTGTCCGTAAGGACGCGTCGCTTAGTCGCGGTCGCCGGTCAGGAAGGCCGGTGCGAACTCGGGCGCGGGGCCGTCGTCATTGCCGCCCGAACGCTCCGGACGCGGGCCGCGCTCACCGCCGCCATCGCGACGGGGGCCACGGCCGCCGTCACCATCGCGACGCGGGCCACGGGGGCCACGATCGCCGCCGCCATCGCCACGCGGGCCACGGCCGCCGTCACCATCGCGACGCGGGCCGCGGGGACCGCGATCGCCACGATCACCGCCTTCGCGGGGCTCGCGGGCCGGACGGGTATCTTCCAGCTCGGCGCCGGTCTCCTGATCGACGACGCGCATCGACAGGCGAACCTTGCCGCGCGGATCGATCTCGAGGACCTTGACCTTCACGGCCTGGCCTTCGCTCAGCGCATCGCTGACCTTCTCGACGCGCTCGTTCTTGATCTCGGACACATGGACGAGGCCGTCCTTGCCGCCCATGAAGTTCACGAACGCACCGAAATCGACCAGATTGACGACCTTGCCGTCATAGATCTTGCCGACTTCGGCTTCCTCGACCAGGCCCTTGATCCACTTGATCGCGGCATCGATCTGCGCCGAATCCGAGGAGCTGACCTTGATCACGCCCTCATCATCGATGTCGACCTTGGCGCCGGTGGTGGCGACGATCTCGCGGATCACCTTGCCGCCAGTGCCGATGACATCACGGATCTTCGACTTGTCGATCGTGATCGTCTCGATCCGCGGTGCATGAGCCGAGAGCTCTTCACGGGTGTGATCGAGCGCCTTGGCCATCTCGCCGAGGATGTGGGTGCGGCCTTCCTTTGCCTGGTTGAGCGCAACCCGCATGATCTCTTCGGTGATGCCGGCGATCTTGATGTCCATCTGCATCGTGGTGATGCCCTCGGACGTGCCGGCGACCTTGAAGTCCATGTCGCCGAGGTGATCCTCGTCGCCAAGGATGTCGGACAGGACGGCGAAGTCCTTGCCCTCGAGGATCAGGCCCATCGCGATGCCCGAGACCGGCCGCTTCAGCGGCACACCGGCATCCATCATCGACAGCGAACCGCCGCACACCGTCGCCATCGACGACGAGCCGTTCGACTCGGTGATGTCGGAGAGAACGCGGATCGTGTAGGGGAACTCCTCCTTCGACGGCAGCACCGGGTGCAGCGCGCGCCAGGCGAGCTTGCCGTGCCCGACTTCACGACGGCCCGGCGCACCGAAGCGGCCGACTTCACCGACCGAATAGGGCGGGAAGTTATAGTGCAGCATGAAATGCTCGTAGGAGAGACCGGTCAGGCCATCGATCATCTGCTCGCTGTCGCGCGTGCCGAGGGTCGTCGAGCAGATCGACTGAGTCTCGCCGCGCGTGAACAGGGCCGAGCCATGCGTGCGGGGCAAGAAGTGCACCATTGCCTCGATCGGGCGGATCTGGGTGGTGGTGCGGCCGTCGATGCGCTGGCCGTCCTTGAGGATGGCGCCGCGGACGATCTCGGCTTCCAGCTTCTTCATCAGCTTGCCGGCAGCCATCTGGTCCTGCGGGGCTGCGTCGGCGAATGCCGCCTTGCCCTTGGCACGTGCCTCGTTGAGGAGGCCCGAACGCTTGGACTTGTCGGTCACCTTGTAAGCGGCGGCGATGTCCTTGCCGATCAGCTTCTTCAGCTTGTCCTTGGCGGCCGAGAGATCAGCCTGTTCGGCCATTTCCCACGGATCCTTGGCGGCCTGCTCGGCGAGCGAGATGATCGCGCCGACGGCTTCGCGGCACGCCTTGTGAGCGAACTGCACCGCGCCGAGCATCACGTCTTCCGACAGCTCCTTGGCTTCGGATTCGACCATCATCACGGCGCCACCGGTGGCGGCGACGACGAGATCGAGATCGCCTTCCTTGGTCTGCTCGAGGGTCGGGTTCAGGATATACTCGCCGTCGATATAGCCGACGCGTGCCGCGCCGATCGGGCCCATGAAAGGCACGCCCGAGATGGTGAGCGCCGCGGACGCGGCGACCATCGCCAGCACGTCAGGCTCGTTCTCGCCGTCATAGCTCAGCACCTGGGCGATGACGTTGATCTCGTTGTAAAAGCCTTCCGGGAACAGCGGGCGGATCGGGCGATCGATCAGGCGGCTCGTCAGAGTCTCCTTTTCGGTGGCGCCGCGCTCACGCTTGAAGAAGCCGCCGGGGATGCGGCCAGAAGCCGAGAATTTTTCCTGATAGTGGACGGTGAGGGGGAAGAAATCCTGGCCCTCTTTCACCGAGCGCGCGGCGGTGACCGCGCAGAGAACGACGGTTTCGCCGAGCGTCGCGATGACGGCGCCATCGGCCTGGCGGGCAACGCGGCCCGTTTCCAGCGTGAGGGTCTTGCCGCCCCACTGGATGCTTACAGTTTTCGTATCGAACATTTTATTTCCTTCAACTCCGGCCGCCAAATGCGTGCCGGGGCCAATGTGCGGGCTAAGCCGGCCCGCGCGGTTTGAGGTCTTTTATGGCCTCGGAACGATCAGCCGAATTGCTTCTCGTTCGTGTGTCCCCGTGATCGGGGTCCAGTCTCGTGGTTGAGCTGGGAGCCCCGCTGTCGCGGGGTATGTGAATCCCGGCCTTGGCCGGGATGAAAAAACGGCGCCACTGGGGCGCCGTTGCTTTACTTGCGAAGGCCGAGCTTCGCGATGAGATCGGTGTAACGCGCGCCGTCCTTGTGACGGAGATAGTCGAGCAGCGACCGACGCTTGTTGACCATCATCAGCAGCCCGCGGCGCGAATGATTGTCCTTCTTGTGGTCCTTGAAATGCTCGGTCAGGTTGCGGATGCGCTCAGTGAGGATCGCGACCTGGACTTCGGGGGAACCCGTATCGCCTTCGGCGCGGGCATGATCCTTGACGAGCGCTTCCTTGCGCTCTTGCGTAATCGACATCGGTTTCCTTTCAATCAGAGGTTGAAACCACGAACGACACGGACCTCGCGGTCCTGAACTTCCACCAGAGCGACCGGAACATCGTCCGATATCGCGAAGCGGAGGCCATCGTCTGCGGCGATCCCGATCAACACCCGCCCCTGTCGGAGCAGCCCTGCCTGATCGGGGGTGAGGGATAGAGCCGGGATGTCGTCCAGCCCCGCCCTCAATGGCAGGAGTTTGTCTTCAAGGGCGCGCCCATGGCCGAGTTCGGCCAGTTTGTCCAGCGATATCGAGTCCGCCAGGGTGAACGGGCCGGCCTCGATACGGCGGAGCATGGTGACATGACCGACCGTTCCCAGGGCTTGCGCGATGTCGCGCGCGAGGCTGCGAATATAGGTGCCCTTCGATACATGGGCGGTGAGGGTGATGTGTTCAACTAACCCGTCATGCCGGACTTGTTCCGGCATCCACTCCTCCACGGGCGCTTCGGCTTGTAGATCGGTGGACCCCGGAACAAGTCCGGGGTGACGGCGGGAAAGTTGGTGAATCACCACAGACCGGCTCGCCAGCATCACCTCCTCGCCCGCGCGTGCGAGATCATAGGCGCGCTGGCCGTCGACTTTCAGCGCCGAATATGCTGGCGGTACCTGCTCGATCGAGCCGGTGAAGCGCGGCAATATCGCCTCGAAATCAGCAAGCGTCGGCCGAACATCCGAACGCGCGATCTCAACGCCTTCGCCGTCGAGCGTGTCGGTCTCGATTCCGAAAGCGATGGTGAATTCATAGATCTTGTCGCTGTCGAGCATCCGCCCGGCGAGCTTGGTCGCCTCGCCGATGGCGATTGGCAGCACGCCCGAGGCGAGTGGGTCGAGCGTCCCGCCATGTCCGACCTTGAACTTGCCATAGCCGCCGGCGCGGAGCGCGCGCTTGACCGCTGAGACGGCCTGGGTCGAGCCGAGACCGACCGGCTTGTCGAGGATGATCCAGCCATGCATCGGCTCAGGCCCCGGGAACGGCGATACCGAGGAAGAGCCGGGTAAGCGCTTGAGCCGGCGGCCCCACCACCCACTGCACGACATTCGCGGCCGGCACGATCGTCGGCAGGACGACCAGCAGAAGCAGCATTACGGGAAAGCCATAACGGGCGATCTGACCATATTGGCGGGCGAGGGGGCGCGGCAACAGCCCCTCGACGACATGGCCGCCATCGAAAGGCGGAATCGGCAACAGGTTGAACACGGCCAGGAAGACGTTGATCCGGACGAAGTTTTCCAGATTCTCGACCAGAAGACGGGCAACGCCGCCCGAGGAATCTCCGTGCCAGACCGTAGCGAGCAGGGCGAGCGACAGCGCGGCCGTCAGTGCCAGCAGCAGGTTCATCGCCGGGCCGGCGAGCGCGACGAGCACCATGTCGCGTCGGGGATTGCGCAACTGGCTCGCGACCACCGGCACCGGCTTGGCCCAACCGAAGACGGGCAGATGCGCAATCGCCAGCCCGAGAGGCACGAGGATGGTGCCGACCGGATCGACATGCTCGATCGGATTGAAGCTCAGCCGGTTTTGATTGCGAGCGGTAGGATCGCCGAGTGCGCTGGCGACCCTGCCATGCGCAACCTCGTGGAACACGATGGCTATGACGAGCGGGATGATCCAGGTCGCGATGGCATGGACGATGGTTTCGAGGCTCATCGTCTGCATCTAGGGACGCTGGCCTGCATGCGCCAGCGCGGCGCGGCTCAGCTCTTGCGCTTTGCCTTCTTCACCTTCTTCGGCGGCGGGCCGCTCGTCACCAGCTCGTCGATCCGGCATTCGTCGCCATCGACCAGCAGCGAACCATATTTGTCGAGCGAACTGCCGCCCCGCGTCTTCACGCCGATCCGCGTGGCATAGGACAGGCCCAGGCACGGGCCCATGATCGTCGCGCGATACCATTTCCGGTTGCGGTCCTGGAGATAGACCGCGCGATCACCGTCGGGCTGGAAATCCTCGATGCCGCGCATATCCACAAAGGGAATCGAGGCAGGCTTGCCGGGTGCGGGTGGCGGCGTTTGCGCCAGTGCAATACCCGTGCCGAGGGCAAACAGCGAAACGGCCAACAGGCTGCGGATCATCACGGGCGTGCTCCTCGAAAGATCGTCGACCGAGTCGCTCTATCGAGCCCCGGCTGTACGCTCGATGAAGTGGCGCCGGCACATCGCGACATAGCGATCATTGCCGCCAATCTCGGTCTGGGCGCCTTCGCGCACCGCCTGGCCATTGGCATCGACGCGCATGTTCATCGTCGCCTTGCGGCCGCATTCGCACACCGATTTGATCTCGATGAGCGCGTCGGCGATCGCCAGCAGACGGGCCGAGCCTTCGAACAATTCGCCCTGGAAATCCGTGCGCAGGCCATAAGCAAGCACGGGAACCCCATCGAAATCAGCGAGATGCGCGAGCTGGTCCACCTGGCTCGCGGTCAGGAACTGGGCTTCGTCGACGAGCACGCAGGCCGGCGGCGCCTCACCTTCGCGCCGGACGATCGCGGCAAGGTCGGTGTCGCGTTCAAAGGCGATCGCATCGGCACCGAGCCCGATCCGCGACGAGACGGTGCCGGGCGCGAACCGGTCGTCGATCGCGGCGGTGAACAGCAATGTCCGCATGCCGCGCTCGCGATAGTTGAAATCGGCCTGGAGCAGGGTGGTCGATTTCCCGGCGTTCATCGAGGCGTAGTAGAAATAGAGCTTGGCCATCGATCAGTCGTCACTGCTCTCTGGAGACTCCAGATCGCGCGCCACATGCGGGTCCTTGAGCAGCTTGTCGATATGGCTGCCCTCGTCAAAGCTCTCATCAGCGACGAACTTCAGCTTGGCGGCATAGCGCATCTGCACGCGCGCCGCGGTTTCGCGCTGGAGATAGGCGGTGTTGGTGCGCAGCGCCTTGAGCACCGCCGCCTCGTCCTTGCCGAGCAACGGCTTGATGAACACGGTGGCGTGGCGCAGGTCCGGCGACATGCGGACCTCGGTGACCGTCACCATATGCTTGGCCAGCGTCTCGTCATGCACGTCGCCGCGCGCGAGGATGTCGCTCAGCGTATGGCGTATCTGTTCGCCCACGCGGAGCAGGCGAACCAGGCGGGTTTCGGGTGTTTCGGCTGGTCTCATTCGCCTACCATACATTCAGTGGGCATTTTCATCCCCGAAATTGTGAAATCGCCATACATGATCGTAACCGGGTCATCGCCTAATAGGGGCTTCCACCGCCGTTCCATTTTTATCGGCACGCCGCCGAGACGGTTGATGGTCAGCGTTCGGGGGCCGGTCCATCTGAGCACGAGGCAATCGCGCGTCCGCGACTTATAAACGGCGCGGCGGGAAAATAGCTGGGCCGACTCCAGGAACACATAGGTGCCCTTTCTGTTCAGCACCGGCGCATCATATTCGGCGGATGCGGTATAGCGATGGTCGGGCGAAACTGCACCCTGCCAGGCGATGGTCGGCTCGCCGCAGCCGGCCAGCATCAGGCCAAGGCCCAATGCTGCGGCCGACCGCGTCGTGATAGCCATTACAGGGTCCGTTCGCGCAGCTCGACTTCATAGGTTTCGAGGAAGTCGCCCGGCTTGATGTCGGTATGGCTTGCGAAGGTGACGCCGCATTCCAGACCAGCCCGAACCTCGGGCACATCGTCCTTGAAGCGCCTGAGCGACGCGATTTCGCCATTGTAGATGATGACGTCGTCGCGCGTGATGCGCGCCTTCAAGGCCTTGCGGATAAAGCCCTCGGTGACGAGCAGACCAGCCGCCCGGCCATGCTTGCCGGCCGAGAAGACCTCGCGGATTTCGGCGCGGCCGACGACCGTTTCGAATGCCTCGGGGCCAAGCTCGCCCGCCATGCCGGCCCTGATCTCGTCGATCAGGTCATAGATCACGTCATAATATTTGAGCGCGACCTTCTGGCGTTCGGCGATTTCACGTGCCTTGGCATTGGCGCGGACGTTGAAGCCGATGATCGGCGCACCCGATGCACCCGCAAGGGTCACGTCGCTCTCGGTGATGCCGCCGACACCGGCGTGCAGCACGCGCGCCTTGATGTCGTCCGTCGAGATCTTGTTGATCGAACCCACGATCGCCTCGACCGAGCCTTGCGTATCGGCCTTGACGACGAGCGGATACTCGATCGCCTGTTTGTCCTTGAGCGCGGAGAACATGCTCTCCAGGCTGGCCGGAGCAGACGTCGTGCGTTTGCTGGTGATCACGCTCTGACGATATTCCGCGACCTCGCGGGCGCGCGCTTCGTTCTCGACCACCGACAGCGGATCGCCCGCACGCGGCACGCCGGACAGGCCGAGCACCTCGACCGGCATTGCCGGACCGGCTGCCTTGATCTGCTGGCCTTTGTCGTCAGTCATCGCGCGGACCTTGCCGCTCTCGGCGCCGACCACGAAGATGTCGCCGACCTTCAGCGTGCCCCGGTTGACGAGGATCGTCGCGACCGGGCCACGGCCCTTGTCGAGCTTCGCCTCGATCACGGTGCCCTCGGCGGGACGATCCGGATTTGCCTTCAACTCAAGCAGTTCGGCCTGGATCTGGATCTTCTCGATCAGTTCTTCGAGACCAGTCCGCTTGAGCGCCGAGACCTCGACGTCCTGGACGTCGCCCGACATTTCCTCGACCACGACTTCATACTGAAGCAGCGCCTCGCGGACTTTTTGCGGATTGGCCTCTGGCTTGTCGATCTTGTTGATCGCCACGATCATCGGCACGCCGGCCGCCTTGGTGTGGTTGATCGCCTCGATCGTCTGCGGTTTGAGACCGTCATCAGCCGCCACCACCAGCACGACGATGTCGGTGACATTGGCGCCGCGCGCGCGCATCTCGGTAAAGGCCTCATGGCCCGGCGTGTCGAGGAAGGTGATCTTCGACTTATCCTTCAACGTCACCTGATAGGCGCCGATATGCTGGGTGATGCCGCCGGCCTCGCCCTTGACGACATCGGTGCCGCGCAGCGCATCAAGCAGGCTGGTCTTGCCGTGATCGACATGGCCCATGATCGTCACGACCGGGGGACGCGACACGGCGCCCTCATCGGTATCGTCCTCGGTCTCGATCGCGAGATCGATGTCCGAATCGCTGACGCGGGTGATGTTGTGGCCGAACTCGGTAACAAGTAGCTCGGCGGTGTCCTGGTCGATCGTCGCGTTGATCGTGACGGGCATGCCCATCTTGAACAAGGCCTTGACCAGGTCAGCGCCCTTTTCCGCCATGCGGTTGGCGAGTTCCTGGACGGTGATCGCCTCAGGCACGACGACGTCGCGGATCTGCTTGGCCTGCGCCTCGCGCGGGCCGCCCATCCGGCGATGTTCCTTCTCGCGGGCGCGCTTGAGCGCGGCGAGGCTGCGGGCGCGCGCGCCGTCACCATCGCCAAGGGCGCGGTTGACGGTGAGCTTGCCGGCGGTGCGGCGATCATCGCCCTTGCGGTCGCGGAGCTGCGGGCGCGAGGGGCTGTCGTTCGAGGGCACGCCAAGGCCCGGGCCGGGGCGCTTGGGCGCAGCGGTTGCCGCACCGCTGGTGGGTGCGGGTGCTGGCGTGCTCGGCGCCGCGACGGGCGCGGGCGGCGGACGCGGTCGTTCCGGGCGCGCGACGGGCGTGAAGCGGCGTGGCGCGGGCATGCTGGGGTCCAGCTGCACGCTGATCGGGGCCGGCGGAGCGACGGGCGCAACCGGTGCCGGGGCTGCAGCGACAGGTGCTGGCGCCGGTGCTGCGGCTTCAACCGGTGCGGGTTGCGCTTCGGGCTGCGCTTCCGGCTGAGGTGGCTGTTCGGGCGCGGCGGCCGAATCGGGGGCATCGCCAGCGCGGCGATTTTCCTCGGCGCGGCGGCGCTCTTCCTCGACTGCCTCGAGACGATCGCGCTCTTCGCGGCGGCGATTTTCCTCGAGCGCGTTCATCCGCGATTCGTCGGCTTCGCGCAGCAGCTTGGTCTGAAGCTCCTGGCGCGAGAGCAGGGAATTGCCGGGCGAGGTCGGCGCCGGACGCACTGGCTCTGGCGCACGCGCGACGGGCGCGGCGACGGGCGCGGGTGCTGCCTCCTCGACATGGGGCGCTTCGGTTTCACCCGGACGGCCGAGGATACGGCGGCGCTTCACTTCCACAATCACGGTGTTCGAGCGGCCATGGCTGAAGCTTTGCTTCACCTTGCCCGTTTCGACCGTCTGCTTCAGCCCCAATGGCGCGCGCATGCCCAGTTTCGGCTTTTCGTTGTCGGTATCGCTCACTCAAATTCCTCGTAGGTCTCGTCGGGCGCGCCAGCTCCCGGGACGTGTAATTCAGGCGCCGATGCGCCCTGCGAGGCCGTTTCGCAAGGCGCAGATATTGGGTCAGGGCCGATAAAATGCAGCCAGCGGTGGAGCGCTTCGCCCACTCGCCTCGCTGCATCGGGATCAGTCAGGCCTATATGTACCACATTTTGGCGGCCTAGTGCCACGGCCAATATGGTGCGTGGGACAGGCAGTGCCAAGCCCCGGACATCCTCGCCTTCGCGATCGGTGCCGACGCGCCAGGCCTGGTCGAGCTTGCGGTTGCCGTCAGTGCCGGCATCGGAGGCGTGCAGCAGCAGCTGCAGCTTGCCGGAGCGCGCTGCGGTTTCGATCTTCTCGGCGCCGGTGAGGAGCCCGCCGGAGCGCGATTCGAGGCCGAGGCGATCGAGTGCGGCGCGTTCGAGCGCGGATTCGATCAGCGCGGGCAGGTCGTCGGGGATTAGCACCGGCCCGGTCTTGAAGGCGCGGGCGAGCGCGCCCTTGAGCTTGCCTTTGGCGATCGCGGTTTCGAGCTCAGCACGGGTGACGCCGATCCACGCGCCGCGGCCCGGCGCCTTGGCGCGGACATCGGGCAGGACATGGCCGTCGGGCGACAGGGCGAGCCGCACCAGCGCGTGGCGCGGGGCGCGGTCACCGAGCAGGATGCAGCGGCGGATGGGGTCAGCGGCGGTCATAATATAAGCCCCTCCCCTTCAGGGGAGGGGTTGGGGTGGGGGAGTGCGGACACTTGTCCGATCTCGCTACCGTCACGTCCAGCCCAAAGCATCGCGCCGGGCATCGAGCCCGCCGCGTTGCTGCCCCACCCCTTGCCCCACCCCTGAAGGGGAGGGGTTGAGTAGGGACTCGTACCTGTCTGAAGCCCTAGCGCCTCATTGTGAGGGAACCGCATGCGCGTCCTCCCTCTTCGGCGCATCGCGGTCAGCGATCAGCTGGCCGCCTGCGCCGTAATTCTCCGTGGAGACTTCCTCGATCACGATCTGCACCGCAGCCGGATTCTTGCCGAGACGCGTGACCAGCGAAGCGGTCACGTCAGCGACGATCCCCGCTTTCTGGTCGTGCGTCGTGGTGCCCGCGATCCGGATGCTGACAAATGGCATGGGTGCTTATGCTTCCTCGGCCGGGGCGTTGGCTTCAGTAGCTGGGGCTTCAGCGGCTGGGGCTTCGGCGGCAGGAGCCTCCTCGTCCTCGAACCAATGGGCGCGGGCGGCCATGATGATCTCGTTGCCCTGCTCTTCGGAGAGGTTGTACTCGCCGAGCACGCCACCCTTGTCCTCGGGGCGCTTGGGCGCATCCTCGGCGCGGCGGCGCGGTTCCTGGCGCTTCTTCTGAATGAGCTCGTCAGTCGCCAGATCGGCGAGATCGTCGAGCGTCTTGATTCCGGCCTTGCCGAGCGTGACCAGCATCGCCTCGGTCAGATACGGAATGGCGGAAAGATCGTCGGACACGCCGAGCTCGCGACGGGTAGCGCGATTGGCTTCCTCGCGGCGCTCGAGCGCCTCGGTCGCACGGCTCTGCAGCTCGGCGGCGAGATCCTCGTCGAACCCTTCGATCGCGGCGATTTCAGCGGCCTCGACATAGGCGACTTCTTCCAGCGCGCCAAAGCCCTCGGCGACCAGCAGCTGGGCGAGCGTCTCATCGACGTCGAGCTCGGTCTGGAACATCTCGGTGCGCTCGAGGAATTCCTTCTGGCGCTTCTCCGAGGCATCGGCCTCGGTCAGGATGTCGATCGCCTTGCCGGTCAGCTGGCTGGCGAGGCGGACATTCTGGCCGCGACGGCCGATCGCCAGCGAAAGCTGATCGTCGGGAACGACCACCTCGATCCGGTCCTCTTCCTCGTCGATCACCACGCGGCTGACGGATGCCGGCTGCAGCGCGTTGACGACGAAGGTCGCGGTGTCGGGCGACCAGGGGATGATGTCGATCTTCTCGCCCTGCATTTCCTGCACGACTGCCTGGACGCGGCTGCCCTTCATGCCGACGCAAGCGCCGACCGGATCGATCGAGCTGTCATGGCTGATCACGCCGATCTTGGCGCGGCTGCCCGGGTCACGGGCGGCTGCCTTGATCTCGATGATGCCGTCGTAAATCTCGGGCACTTCCTGCGCGAACAGCTTCTTCATGAAATCGGGATGCGCGCGGCTGAGGAAAATCTGCGGGCCGCGGTTTTCGCGGCGCACATTGAGGATCAGTGAGCGGATGCGGTCATTGACGCGCACCACTTCGCGCGGGATCTGCGCGTCGCGGCGGATCACGCCTTCAGCGCGGCCGAGATCGACCACGACATGGCCGAACTCCACGCGCTTCACCACGCCGGTGATGATCTCGCCCATCCGGTCCTTGAACTCTTCATACTGGCGCTCGCGCTCAGCATCGCGGACCTTCTGGAAGATCACCTGCTTGGCGGCTTGCGCTGCGATGCGGCCGAACTCGATCGGCGGCAGCGGATCGACGATATAGTCGCCGACCACGGCACCGGGCTGAAGCTTCTGGGCTTCCTTCAGGTTCACCTGCTTGAAATAGTCATCGACCGCCTCGACCACTTCGACGACGCGCCACAGGCGAAGATCGCCGGTATTGGCGTCGAGCTTGGCGCGGATGTCGTTCTCGGCGCCGTAGCGGGCGCGGGCGGCGCGCTGGATCGCGTCCTCCATCGCCTCGATCACGATCGCGCGATCGATCATCTTCTCGGTGGCGACCGCATTCGCGATCGCAATCAATTCTGCCTTGTTGGCGGAAACGGCAGTTGCCATCAGTCTTGCCCTTCACTCTGGTTCTGGTTGGCGCTTTCGAGCGCCTCGTCTTCGAATTCGTCGGCGCCTTCAGTGGAAAGCGGCCGGGTGGATGCAATCAAGGCGTCGGTCAGGAGCAATTTGGCGTCGGCGACCTGGTCGAAACCGATCGTCATCGCCTCATGCTTCTTCACATCGATCGTGATGCGGTCGCCCTCGACGCCCTTGAGCACGCCTGTAAGCTGCTTGCGACCCTCGACCGGCGCGGTCAGGAAGATGCGCGCTTCGTGGCCGGCCCAATCGGCAAAGTCGCTGAGCCGGGTCAGTGGTCGGTCGATGCCGGGCGAGCTGACTTCGAGCCGATAGGCATCCTCGATCGGATCCTTCTCGTCGAACAGGTCGGAAACCCGGCGCGACAGCGCGGCGCAATCGTCGATCGTCAGCTGGCGGGTGTCGGGGCGCTCGGCCATCACCTGCAGGGTGATGTCGCCGGCAGCGCCGAACAGCTTCACGCGCACGAGATCAAAGCCGAGGGCTTTCGCCTCGGGCTCGATCATCCGTGTCAGCTGCGCGATATCCGCCATCGAACTCCAAACATGCCTTTTCGCCGCCGGGACCGTGTGGCCCCGACCTCTTCACCCATAACGATGTAGAGAATGTGAGAGCGATATACGGCGGACCGGGTGATTGGGCAAGAGGCTCGAATCGCATCTCGCCTCACGCTCCGATCGATCCTATAGGATGTGAAGGAACGCGGCTATGCGAGGGCCGTTGTGCGTTACGACGCGCGATCGAGAGAGGCACCTGCTATGATCCGATTCCCGACCTATGCACTCCTGCCTTTCGCCGCGTTGATCGGTGCGAGCTGTTCGGGAACCTCTAACGCGGCCCAGAACGCGACAGCGCCGGTATCGATGGAGCTTCCCGAGAACGCGCCGCTCGATCCCGCACTCAAGAATGTGCCGGCAACCACTGGACGGGCGAATCTGACGCCAAGCGCCCCGGCCTTCGCTTTCACTCAGATCGGCAAATTCGACTCGCCCTTCGCGATGGCGTTCCTGCCCGACGGGCAGCTGCTCGTGACCGAGAAGACAGGCCATCTCAAGCTTCGCGCCACCAATGGCAGCGTGACCGAAATTGCCGGCGTCCCGACGACAGCGCAAGTTGGTCAAGGTGGCTTGCTCGACGTCGCGATCGCGCCCGATTTCGCTACCAGCAGGCGCATCTATCTGACCTATTCCGAGCCGCGCGCGCAGGGCAGCAGCCTTGCGCTCGCCACCGCGACGCTCGGCGCAAACAGCCTCGACAAGCTGGGGGTGATCTGGCGCGCCGGATCAGATGGCCCGGGCGGCCAGTTCGGCGCGAACATCGCCTTTGCGCCTGATGGCAAATCGCTGTTTCTGTCTTCAGGCGAGCGCCAGCGCTTCACCCCGGCTCAGGATCCCGATCAGGCATTGGGCAAGATTCTGCACCTCACGCTGGACGGCAAGCCGGCACCCGGCAACCCGCCCGGTAATTTTGGGGCATCGGCCGGGGGCGTGCGGGCCGAAACCAGGTCGAGCGGCCATCGCAATCCCTACGGCCTGTCCTTCGATTCAGCTGGACGCCTGTGGGAGACCGAGATGGGCCCACGGGGTGGCGACGAACTCAACCTCATCCTGCCGGGCAAGAATTATGGCTGGCCGATCGTCTCCAATGGCGAAAATTACTCCGGCCAGCCAATCCCGGACCATCCGAGCCGCCCCGATCTGGAAGCGCCTAAGCTGTGGTGGAATCCTTCCATCTCGCCGGGCGGATTGATGATCTATTCAGGCGACATGTTCCCGTCCTGGAAGGGATCTGCCTTCATCGCGGCGCTTTCGGGCAACGCGCTGATCCGGGTGACGCTGAACGGCACCTCCGCTGCACCAGCCGATCAATGGAAAATGGGCATGCGCATCCGCGATCTTGCCCAGGCGCCCGATGGCGCGATCTGGCTGCTCGAGGATGGCAAAGGCGCGAATGGCCGCCTCTTCCGGATCACCCCAAAGACTTGATCCGTCAGAAGCACAGCGAGGCGAGCTTGGCGTCGGCTTCCTCCACACCGGGATTGCCGGGACTCCCGGTCAGGCGCTCGAAGACCTCATCCAGTGCGGCATAGCGATCGCGCGCCTGAATCCAGAAGGCTCGCGCGGTTTCATTGTCGCCGAGCGCCTCGGCATGCACCGCCGCGCTCCGCAGGGCATTGGCGATATCGAGCGGCTGTGCGTCGGGGATCGCCCGGTACAAAGTCAGCATCTCGGTGATCGACTCTGAGGCTTCCCCGGCACGCCCGGCATCGACCAGGATATCGGCGAGATGCCGGATCGCATGAGCGAGCGCGGTGCGGTCTCCCGCGTCGCGCAGCAACGTGATGGCGCGGCGCTGCTGGAGCAGGGCATCATAGAAATCGCCGGCCGCGCGCGATTGCTGCGCGGCGGCGGCGTAGATTGCAGCCTGTCGGCGCTGGTCCGTCATGGTCGCGCGATCAGATAGTTCATACGTGCCGCCGCAATCGGTCTGGTGGGGTCATCCTGCCAGGCGCTCGCCTCGACATTGGCGACGCGGGTGCCGAGCCGGGTGACAATGCCTTTTCCATAGGTCGGCTTGTCGCGACCGCCGCGCATGAAGTCCACAGTCACATTGATCGGCTTGATCCGTCCACCGCCTTCATCGGCGAGCGCGTGCCTGAGCGCGACGATCGCCGCCACTTCCATCAGCCCGCTGATCGCGCCGCCATGGAGGAAGCCGGGTCGGCCAAGTACCGCTTCACCGAACGGCATCATCAGCGTGGTTTCATCATCGGAGTCGAGTGTGAGGCCGAGCAGCTCTGCATAAGGGGGCAGCTTCACTTATAGCCCTCCAATGCCATGAAGGTGCCCGCGACATGCGCAAGCGGATCATCAGGATCGCCGTCATGCGCCTGGCCGCGCACGAACGCGATCGACCGCGTGATGCGATAGCATTCGCCGCGCCCGATGACTGTCTTGCCCGGCGTTGCTGGCCGCAGATAATCGACGCGCAGATCAAGCGTCGCATGCGAGCAGAAAGTGCCGAGCTTCAGCCAGACCGACAGGCTGGTCGCCATGTCCATCATCGACAGGATCGGTCCGGATGCGATGACGCCGCTCTCCGGGTCGCCGATCTGCTCGGCGCTGTACGGCAAAGCGAGTTCGACCCAGTCGGGACCGTGCGACCGGTAGAGCAGGCCAAGGCGCCGGCCATGGCCGCTGACGCCGTCTCGCAGGTAATTCTCCAGTTCGGGGAAGTTCGACTGCGTGCTCATTCCCCTCAGCTCTATACATGCAAAGACTGAGGGCAAGATGGACCAGGACAAGACTAGCTCTTTTGCCTGGATTAGCTGATTGCCCGGTCCATCGGCACGGTCTAGCTTCAGTTTCAAAGCACAACCAATGGAGAGGCGGATGCATCCGAGCGTCCATGGTGCCGCGACGCCGGACAAGCCGGCGCTGATCGTCGCCGAAACCGGCGAGGCGGTGCGTTTCGCCGAGCTGGACAAGCGATCCAACCGCGCCGCCCAATTGTTTCGCGCACGGGGGCTGAAGGCCGGCGATACCATCGCGCTGTTCGTCGAGAATATGCCCGAATTCTATGACATCGCCTGGGGTGCGCAGCGCAGCGGGCTGTTCTTCGTCTGCATCTCGACCAAGCTGACCGCGCCCGAAGTCGCCTATATCGTGGCCGACAGCGGCGCGAAGCTGCTCGTCGCTTCGGCCGGGCTGGGCGCGGTTGCAGCGCAGCTTACTGATCTCGGCGATACCATGCTTTTTGCGCTCGGTGGCGACATCCCCGGCTGGGCCCGCTGGGAAGAGGCGGTCGGCGCGGCGCCGGATACCCCGATCGCCGATGAGCGTGCCGGTGCCGATATGCTCTATTCCTCCGGCACGACCGGGCGGCCAAAGGGGGTGCGGGTCGCGCTGCCGGAGGATCCGAACATCGCCGCGCCGACTGTGCTCGTGGCGCTGGCCAGCGGGCTGTACGGGATCGGGCCGGACACGATCTATCTCAGCCCGGCGCCGCTCTATCACGCCGCGCCCTTGCGCTGGTCGATGACGGTGCAGCGGCTCGGCGGCACGGTCGTGATGATGCAGCATTTCGATCCGCTCACGGCGCTGGCGGCGATCGAACGCTATCAGGTGACGGCTAGCCAATGGGTGCCGACCCATTTCGTGCGGATGCTGAAATTGAGCGAGGCCGAGCGTGGCTGTTACGACCTCTCCTCGCTCAAGGTTGCGATCCATGCCGCCGCGCCGTGCGCGATTCCGGTGAAGGAGGCGATGATCGCCTGGTGGGGCCCGGTATTGTTCGAATATTATGCCGGCTCCGAAGGGAATGGCCTCACCACGATCAATTCGGAGCAATGGCTGACCCATAAGGGTTCGGTCGGCAAGGCGGCTTACGGCGTTCCGCACGTATGTAGCGAGGACGGCGCCGAACTCGGCACAGGCGAGGAAGGACTGGTCTATTTCGAGGGCGGCGGGCAGTTCGAATATCATAATGATCCAGCCAAGACCGCTGAGGCGAAGAACGCGAAGGGCTGGACAACGCTTGGCGATATCGGCCGGCTCGATGAGGACGGCTATCTCTATCTGACGGATCGCAAGAGCTTCATGATCATCTCGGGCGGGGTGAATATCTATCCGCAGGAAATCGAGAACCGGCTGATCACCCATCCGCGCGTCGCCGATGTGGCGGTGATCGGCGCGCCCGATCCCGAGATGGGTGAGCGGGTGGTGGCGGTGGTGCAGCCAGTCGATATGGCCGAGGCGACGCCGGATTTCGCGGCTGAGCTGACCGCCTGGTGTCGGGCCGAGCTGTCGGGTGTGAAGACACCGCGCCAGATCGACTTCGCCGAGGAATTGCCGCGCCATGCGACGGGCAAGCTCTACAAGCGCCTGCTCCGCGACCAATATTGGGGCGTCGGCGGCGGGCGGATCGTCTAACGGAGAACAATATGAACAACCGCGTCTCAATCACCATCGCCGATCATATCGCCGATGTGCGCCTCACCCGTCCGGAGAAGATGAACGCGCTCGATCCGGCGATGTTTCAGGGGATTGCGGACGCGATCGACCAGCTCGCCGGCATGGCGGATGTGCGCGTCGTCGTTCTTTCCGGCGAGGGACGTGGTTTCTGTGCGGGGCTCGATATGGTCAGCATGGCCGGGGGCGGTTCCGGGCTCAACCTCGCTGACAGATGGCCGAACGGCGCCAATCTGGTCCAGCAGGTCAGCTGGGGATGGCGCACCCTGCCGATGCCGGTGATCGCCGCGGTGCACGGCGTCGCGCTCGGCGGCGGCTTTCAGATCATGTCGGGCGCTGACATCCGGATCGCGGCGCCGGGGACGCGCTTCGCGATCCGTGAGCTGCATTGGGGGCTGGTGCCCGATATGGGCGGCTTCCCGTTATGGCGGAGCCTAGTGCGCGACGATGTGTTGCGCGAACTCACCTTCACCGCGCGCGAATTCGAGACCGAGGCGGCAGCGCGGCACGGCTTCGTCAGTCATGTCGCCGATGATCCACGCGCAGCAGCAATGGCGATCGCCGAGGAGATCGCGGCGCGCAATCCGCATGCGGTGCGCGGCGCGAAGCGGCTATGCAACCTCGCCCATGATGCTGATCCGGCCGCGATGCTCGAGGCGGAGACGGTCGAGCAGTTGAAGGTGATCCGTCAGCCCAACCAGATCGAAGCCGTGATGGCGAATATGGAGAAACGGGTGCCGGTGTTCAGGGATTAGGACGCACGCTGTGCTTCTCCAGCGCAGCCCGGAAGTCGTCTGGGAGCGCGGTCGCGCCGGTGGCCCCACTCATCACGACCACGGTGTCGCTGGTGGCGATCACCGCGCCACCCTGGAAGGCCGCTGACAGAATCTGCCAGCTCCGCGTGCCGATCTCGCCGATCCCGCTCGCGATCTCGACATCGGCCGGGAATTTCCCCTCAGCGATATAATTGATCTCAACCTGTGCGATGAGCCAGCGATGACCCCGCCATTCCGCCAGCCCCATCGACTGGTTGAAACGCACCCGGCCGCTTTCGAACAAGGCCGCCATCGCGACATTGTTGATGTGGCCAAGCGTATCGAGATCCTGAAAGCGGGTCTGGATCGTCTCGCTATGAGGGTATCTGGCGGGGTCGAGCCGCCAGGGATCAGGACGGGGCATTTGTATTCCTTGTCCCCCTCCCGCTTGCGGGAGGGGCTAGGGGAGGGCGTGTCAGCAAAGGGATGCGCCCTCGACAGGCCCTCCCCCAACCCCTCCCGTAAACGGGAGGGGAGAAGTCGTCACCGAGGCGCCATGCGGATCGCGCCATCGAGCCGCACATCCTCGCCGTTGAAATAGCTGTTCTCGATCATCGTCAGCGCGAGATCGGCATATTCAGGCGGATTGCCGAGCCGCTTGGGGAAGGGCACCGATGCGGCGAGATTGTCCTTCACCGCCTGCGGCGCGCCCTGCATCAGCGGCGTGTTGAAGATGCCGGGCAGGATGGTGTTGACGCGGATGCCCTCGCTCATCAGGTCGCGCGCGATCGGCAGGGTCATGCCGACAATGCCGCCCTTGGATGCCGAGTAAGCTGCCTGGCCGATCTGGCCGTCCTCGGCGGCGACCGAAGCCGTCATCACGATCGCGCCGCGCTCGCCATCCTCGCCGGGATCAAGGGTCAGCATCCCGGCGGCCGATTTGGCGACGCAACGGAAGGTGCCGATCAGGTTGATCTGGATGAGCCAGTCGAACGCCGCGAGGCTGAAATGCTTGATCGAGCCGTCTTCCTTCGATCGGCTCGCCGTCTTCATCGCATTGCCGGTGCCGGCGCAGCAGACGAGCACGCTCTCCTGACCATTGGCGGCCCGTGCTTTGGCAAAGCCCGCGTCGACGCTCTCGTCCGAGGTCACGTTCACTTCGCAGAAGATGCCGCCGATATCGGCTGCGACCTTCTCGCCCTTCTCCGCCTGAAGATCGAAGATCGCGACCTTCACACCCTTGGCGGCCAAAGCCCGCGCGGTCGCCTCGCCGAGGCCGGAGGCGCCGCCAGTGACGACGGCTGCAATATCATTGTCGAGTTTCATGTGGGTCTCCGTCGAGAAATCAAAGCCGCTCGATGATCGTGACATTGGCGATGCCGCCGCCTTCGCACATCGTCTGCAGCCCGTAGCGGCCGCTGCGCTTGCGCAGCGCGTTGACCAGGGTCGCCATCAGCTTGGTGCCCGAGGCGCCGAGCGGGTGGCCCAGGGCGATCGCGCCGCCATTGACGTTGAGCTTCGCCAGGTCGCCGCCGACATGCTTGAGCCAGGCGAGCGGCACCGGCGCGAATGCCTCATTGACCTCGTAGAGATCGATATCCTCGATCCGCATGCCCGCGCGCTTCAGTGCCCGGTCAGTAGCGAACAGCGGCTCCTCGAGCATGATGACGGGATCGCCACCGGTGACGGTCAGGTTATGGATTCGCGCGAGCGGTGTCAGGCCGTGATCCTTGAGCGCCTTTTCGCTGACGATCAGGACTGCGCTGGCGCCGTCGCAGATCTGGCTGGCATTGGCGGCCGAGATGCAGCCGCCTTCCTGGATCAGCTTGACCGAGCCAATCGATTCAAGCGTCGCGTCATAGCGGATGCCCTCATCGACGGTGTGGAGGACGGTGCCTTCGGGCGTCTCGATCTCAAGCCCGACAATCTCGCCGCTGAAATCGCCGCGTTGGGTGGCGGCCGTCGCGCGGCGATGGCTTTCGAGCGCATAGGCATCGAGCTGCGCGCGGTCGAAGCCGTGTTTCTTCGCCACCATCTCAGCGCCCATGAACTGACTGAACATCAGACCGGGATATTTCTGCTCGAGCCGGGGCGATTTATAATTGCCGAGCCCCTCCTTCATGAACAGCATCGCGGTCGACCCCATCGGCACCCGCGTCATGCTCTCGACACCGGCGGCGATGACCATGTCCTGGGTGCCCGACATCACTGCCTGCGCCGCGAACTGGATCGATTGCTGCGACGATCCGCACTGGCGGTCGATCGAGACGGCGGGCACGCTGTCGGGGAGGTTCTTCGCGGCGAGCACTGCGTTGCGCCCGACCTGCCCCGCCTGCTGCCCGCCCTGCATGACGCAGCCCATGATGACGTCGTCAACGGCCGCGCCGTCAATGCCGGTTCGGGTGACGACGGCATCGAGCACGCTCGCCGCCATATCGACCGGGTGCCATCCCGCGAGCTTGCCGCCACGCTTGCCACCGGCGGTCCGCACCGCCTCCACGATATAGGCCTCGGCCATGCTCGACTCTCCATCGGGTTCGTCTTTATGGGCCTCTCTTGCCCAATCGCGGCGGGTCGGCAAGGGTGCTCGCGCATACCCGATCATCGAAATCTGGAGCTGCTGAATGAATGTGACGGAGGCCGTAGCGGCACGGCGATCGGTGCGGGGATTTCTCGATGCGCCCGTCGATCCGTCGATTTTGAAAGCGATCGTGACAAAGGCTGCGCGCGCGGCGACTGGCGGCAATCTGCAGCCTTGGCACATCGATCTCGTCACGGGCGAGTCGCTCGCGGCGCTCAAGGCGTCAATGATGTCAAAGCTGATGGCGGGCGAGGTCGAGGACCCGGCTTATGCAATCTATCCACCGCAACTGACCGCGCCCTATCGCGACCGCCGTTTCGCGATCGGTGAGGCGATGTATGCCGAAATCGGCATTCCGCGCGAGGACAAGGCGGCGCGGCGGATGTGGTTCGCGCGCAACTTCCAGTTCTTCGGCGCGCCGGCCGCCTTGTTCTGCACGGTCGACCGGCAGATGGGGCCGCCGCAATGGGCCGATCTCGGTATGTACCTGCAGACCGTGATGCTGCTGGCGGTCGAGGCCGGGCTTGCGACCTGCGCGCAGGAATGCTGGGCGATGTACCCCGAAACGATCACCGGCTTTCTCGGTACGCCGGCGGAGCGGATGCTCTTTTGCGGAATGTCGATCGGCTATGAGGATGTGGAGGAGCCAGCCAACCGGTTGCGGAGTGCGCGGGCGTCGGAAGAGGAATGGCTGACGGTTCGCCCATAACCGTCATGCCGGACTTGTTCCGGCATCCATAGGGCCGCAGGCGCAACCGCGAGAGGATGGACGGACCCCGGAACAAGTCCGGGGTGACAACCGCCTAAAGCACCACTGTCTCCGGTTTCGCCTCTTCGATCGCGGCCAGGACCATCCGCTCCCACACCGCCGGATCGCCCGCCGCCGCCATCGCCTCATCGGGCGCGCGCAGCGTGTGCAGGACGGCGATGGCGTCGCTCAGATGATGGGACCAGGACCGCTCGACCAGATCGGCGGCGGATTCCGCATCGCCTCCGGCATTGGCGCTGAGACGCTGGCCCGCAAGGACGCGGGCGATGCGTTCGGCGGCGGGGGTGGTGGCGACGTCCATGCTGGTCTCCTCGGGTTTCCACCCGGTTCAACCATCAGGACGCCGCCTGTATCCTTAGCCTGCTGCAGGCGAGCGACGACCGCCACCCGAATGCTGACGACGCGGACCGCCACCGGGGCGACCGGCGCCGCCGGGACGGCCGGCGCCCTGGGGACGGCCAGCGCCATGCGGACGCGCAGCGCCTTCGGGGCGAGCGCCCGTCGGGCGGGCAGCGTGCGTCGCACGGGGCGGTGCACGGTGACGGCCGGACTCATCACGGCGACGATCGTCGACATCGGAGCCGGCCGGACGTGCCGCCTTGATCCGCGCTGCCTCGGCGGTGAAGCCTTCGGGAAGCGGCATCGGGGTCGGCTTGACCCGGGTCAGCCGCTCGATGTCGCGGAGATAGGACTTCTCGTCATCGGCGCAGAAGCTGATCGCAACGCCCGACGCGCCGGCCCGCGCGGTGCGGCCGATGCGGTGGACATATTGCTCGGGCACATTGGGCAGCTCGAAGTTGATGACATGGCTGACACCCGAGACGTCGATCCCGCGCGCGGCGATATCGGTCGCGACGAGGATCTTGGCCTTGCCCGATTTGAACTCGGCCAGGGCGCGCTCGCGTTGGGGCTGGCTCTTGTTGCCATGGATCGCGTTCGACGCGATGCCATTATGGCCGAGCAGCTTCACAACCCGGTCAGCACCATGCTTGGTGCGAGTGAAGACGAGGCAACGCTCGACCTCGGGGTTCTGGAGCAACATGGTGAGCAGCGACTGCTTCTCGCTCTGGTTCACGAAGCTGACGAACTGGTCGACACGCTCTGCGGTGGTCGAAACCGGCGCAACCTTCACGGTCGCCGGGTCCTTGAGGAACTGGTCGGCCAGCTCGCGGATCGCGTTGGGCATCGTCGCCGAGAAGAACAGGGTCTGGCGCTGCTTCGGCAGCATCCGGACAATCTTGCGCAGCGCATGGATGAAGCCGAGATCGAGCATCTGATCGGCCTCGTCGAGGACGAGGATCTCGAGCATCGCGAGGCTGACGAAGCGCTGCTCGATCAGGTCGAGCAACCGGCCCGGGGTCGCGACGAGGATGTCGACGCCGCGCGCCATATCGGTGCGGTTCTTGTTGATGCTGGTGCCGCCGAACACAGTTGCCACCGACATTTTCGAGAAGCGGCCATAATCGCGCGCGCTGTCGGCAATCTGGCTGGCCAGTTCGCGGGTCGGCGCGAGCACGAGCATGCGGCAATGGGTGGGAAGCACCTTCTTGCCCTCATTGGTGAGGCGCTGGATCGAGGGAAGGACGAAAGCGGCGGTCTTGCCGGTGCCGGTCTGGGCGATGCCGAGCAGGTCGCGGCCTTCGAGCAGGGTCGGGATCGACTGCTGCTGGATCGGGGTGGGTTTGGTATAGCCTTTGGCTTCGAGCGCGCGGACGAGCGGCTCGGCGAGGCCGAGATGTGCGAATGACATGAAAAAACAGTCCAATATTTGCCTGACTCGAGAGTCCGGCGGACGCACGAGTGGCGGGGGAGAATGACACCCCGCGTGAAAAGGGAAGCCCGTTAAAAACGACCGAGGCGGAGCTTGGACCTTGGGAGTCCGATCACGCTGCATGACGCCTCGATCGGCGGCATATGCATGTTGCGGTGCAAAATGTCAATGCTGGAGCCGGCACCATATTGCACGCGCGGTCCGCGGCGCCAGGATGGAAATGTCAGGCGGGTCAGGACATTTTCTCTCCTGTACAGAACATTGTACAGATGTACGTAATGGCGCCTGAAATGCTCCAGAAGTGCGTCGTGCGAGTGAACCCTTGGGGAAGCCTGAACAATTTCGCACCGCTTCGTACCCATTTCTCTCCGTGGGGCGTTTGATCCAGGTTAGTGAGTATGCCCATGTGCCATGTACTGATCATTGAGGACGAAGCCCTGATCGCGCTCGATCTTCAGGACATGCTGTCCACGGCAGGCGCAACCAGCTTTTCCTTCGCCGAAACGGAGCGCGAGGCAGTCGATGCCGCGCGGATTCAGCGGCCCGACGTGATCATGTCGGATGTAATGCTCCGCGAGGGCACCGGGCCGCATGCGGTCCAGGCGATCCAGGGCGAGATGGGGCCGTTGCCGGTGATCTTCATCACCGCGACCCCGCTGGCCTGCGCCGCCTGGGGGCCGTTTGCCGTCATACTCGGCAAGCCGATGATCAATGCGAGAGTGCGCGAGGCGTTCCGGGCAGCCCTGCTGCATTGAATGTGTCGCAGCTGCGCAGGGTCGTGCCGTCTTACAAACTAAAGCGACCGCCCGATCAGCTCCTTCATGATTTCGTTCGTGCCGCCATAAATGCGGCTGACCCGGGCCGCGCGCCACATCCGCGCGATGGGATATTCATTCATATAGCCGGCGCCGCCATGGAGCTGGAGGCACTTGTCCATCACCTCCCATTGCAGCTCGGTATGCCACAGCTTGGCGGCGGCGCCCTCAGTCGGGGTGAGTTCGCCCTTCAGATGGCGCTGGATCGCCCAGTCGAGATGGGCCCAGCCGACCTGGAGCTTGCTCTTGAGGTCCGCGAGCACGAAGCGGGTGTTCTGGAAATCGAACACCATGCCGGCAAAGGCCTTGCGGCTCTTGGTGAACTCGACCGTTTCGTCGAACGCCTTTTGCGCCGAGGCCTGGACGCCGACAGCGATCGACAGCCGCTCCTGGGGCAGCTGGCTCATCAGATAGATGAAGCCCTTGCCTTCCTCGCCCAGGCAATTGGTCATCGGGACGCGGACGTCCTCGAAGAACAGCTCGCTGGTATCGGCCGCATCCTGGCCGATCTTGTCGAGCTTGCGCCCGCGCTGGAAGCCTTCGCGGTCGCTTTCGATCAGCAGGATCGACATGCCCTTATAGGCGGGCTTGGCATCGGGATCGGTCTTGGCGACGACCAGGATCAGATCGGCATTCTGGCCATTGGTGATATAGGTCTTCGATCCGTTGACGACATAATGATTGCCGTCCTTCTTCGCGCTGGTGCGGATCGCCTGCAGGTCGGATCCGGTGCCCGGCTCAGTCATCGCGATCGCGGTGATCGTCTCGCCCGATACGAAGCGCGGCAGCCAATGCTGCTTCTGCTCTTCCGAGCCATAAGCGACGATATAGTCGCACACGATATCGGAATGGAGCGTGAAGCCGGCGGGTACGCCGTTATAGGCGAGCTCCTCATTGACGATCGAGTTGTAACCGAAATCGAGACCAAGCCCGCCATAGGCCTCGGGCACGGTCGGACAGAGCAGGCCGATCTCGCCGGCCTTGCGCCAGAATTCCTTGGGGACGAGGCGATTCGCCTCCCAGTCGGTGACGTTGGGCACGCCCTCCTTCTGCAGGAAGCTGCGCACCGTCTCGCGAAAGGCTTCGTGATCCTCGTTATACGCGAAGCGGCCGGGGATGGTGTCGGGGGTCATTTTCAGTCCTCTCCTGCAACTTTTCTTGACGGTGTGCGGCTAGTTGACGCGAACGTCAAGCGCGCTGGCGCTCGACAGCCGGGGCGATCGGACTATGCTCAGTCGAAACACAGGAGAGCGCATGAAACTGGCCAGCCTCAAGCCCAGCCTCAATCAGGGACGCGACGGCAAGCTCGTCATCGTCTCGAACGATCTGGCCTGGTATGCCGATGCGGGGCACATCGCCCCGACACTGCAGGCCGCGCTCGACGATTGGGACCGGCTGCTGCCCGATCTGCAGAATCTCGCGACTGATCTCGAGCACGAGATGATCCCGATGCGGCGCTTCCATGAGCGTGAAGCGGCGGCGCCTTTGCCGCGCGCCTATCAATGGGCTGACGGCTCGGCCTATGTGAACCATGTCGCTTTGGTGCGGCAGGCGCGCGCCGCCGAGATGCCGGACAGTTTCTGGCATGATCCGCTGATGTATCAGGGCGGCTCGGACGGCTTCCTCGGCCCGCGCGACCCGATTCCGCTCGCGGATGAAGCGTGGGGCTGCGATCTCGAGGGTGAGGTGGTGGTGGTGACGGGCGATGTGCCGCTCGGCGCGAGTCGCGACGATGCACTGGCGGCGGTGCGGCTGGTCGGACTGACCAACGACGTGTCGCTGCGCAACCTGATCCCGGGCGAGCTGGCCAAGGGCTTCGGCTTCTTCCAGTCAAAGCCGGCCAGCGCCTTTTCGCCGGTCTTCGTGACGCCCGATGCGCTTGGCGACTGGTGGAAGAATGGCAAGCTCAACCGCAAGCTGATGGTCGATCTGAATGGCAAGCCGTTCGGCCGGGCCGAGGCGGGCGAGGACATGACCTTCGATTTCGGCACGCTGATCGCCCATGCAGCAAAGACGCGGGCGCTCGGCGCGGGGACGATCATCGGCTCGGGCACCGTCTCGAATCGCGGTGCCGATGGCGGCCCGGGCAAGCCGATCGCTGAGGGTGGTGTCGGCTATTCTTGCATCGCCGAAGTGCGCACGGTCGAGACGATCCAGGGTGGGGCTGCGGTAACGCCGTTCCTGAAAAAGGGCGATACGGTGCGGATATGGGCCGAGGACGACAAGCATCATCCGATCTTCGGGGTGATTGAGCAGACGGTCGAATAACTTCATTCCTCCCCGAGCAAGCTCGGGGAGGAACAAGTTTCAGTGGAAGTCGTGCGACTTGATCGGAATGACCTCCTCAAGCCGATCGAATAGCGGCAAGCGCGACCGATCGCGCGGATCGATCGTGCCGCCACGCGTCGCGCCATCACCGGGCATCTTCATGTCGGGCAACTCCAGATCGCCGATGCCGCGCAGCAGATGCGTGTGATCGACGATCCGGTCGGCAACGACATGGATCACGCCGCTTTCCGATTGCACATGGCCGACCACGCTGATCATCGACGCCGCCATCAGGATGCGCCGCTGTGCCTCGAACCGGTCCTTCCACAGGATCGCATTGGCAATGCCGGTCTCGTCCTCCAGGGTCACGAACACCACGCCTTCGGCACTGCCCGGCCGCTGCCGCACCAGGATGATCCCGGCCACCTCGACCCGCGCCCCATCCTTCATCGTCTTGAGATCGGCGCATTTCCGGATGCGCAGCCGGTCGAGTTCGCCGCGCAGGAAATGGAGCGGATGGTTGCGCAAGGTGAGCTGGGTCGCACGATAATCCTCAACTACCTCCCGGCCCGCGGTGAGCGGGATCAGCGCGACGGCCGGCTCGTGTGATTCGGGGATGATGGCGCCCGCGCGATTGTCGGCGGCGGTGAGCAGCAAAAGCGGCGCCTGGCCGAGGCCCTTGATCGCCCATAACGCCTGGCGTCGGTTGAGGCCGAGGCATTGAAAGGCGTCGGCCCGGGCGAGCTTCTCCAGCGCCGCCGGCTTTACCCCGGAGCGGCGCCAGGCATCCTCGACCGAAGTGAACGGCCCGGCCGCGCGGGCTTTCACGATCGCCGCCGCATCGTCCTCGCTGAGCCCAAGCACAATCCGCATGCCGAGCCTGATCGGCAGCAGGCTCCGCCAGTCCGCGTCGGTGCCCCAGAACCGCGTATCGCGCGGCCGGACGTTCGGGGGTGCGTCCGAAGGGGCCGGAACGACGATCGTGTCCCAGTCGCTCCGGTTGATGCACACCGGCAGCGCTTCGACGCCATGCTCGCGTGCATCGCGGACGATCTGGGCCGGCGCGTAGAAGCCCATTGGCTGCGCGTTCAGCAGTGCAGCGCAGAAGATCTCGGGATGATGGCATTTCATCCAGGACGAGGCATAAGCGATCTTGGCAAAGCTGGCGGCGTGGCTCTCGGGAAAGCCATAGCTGCCAAAGCCCTCGATCTGCTTGACCAGCCGCTCGGCGAAATCGAGCGAGATGCCGTTCCCCAGCATGCCGCTGATGAGTTTGTCGCGGAACTCGCCCACCCCGCCCGTCTGTTTGAACGTCGCCATTGCGCGGCGCAGCCGATCGGCCTCGCCGCCAGTGAAACCGGCACCCTCGATCGCGACCTGCATTGCCTGTTCCTGGAACAGCGGCACGCCTAATGTCTTTTCGAGCACGACGCGTAATTTGGGGCTCGGATATTCGATCTCCACCTTGCCCTGGCGCTGCTGTTCGCGCCGCTTGAGATAGGGATGAACCATGTCGCCCTGGATCGGCCCGGGGCGAACGATCGCGACCTGGATCGCGATGTCGTAAAAATTCTCCGGTCGCATCCGCGGCAGCATCGACATCTGCGCGCGGCTCTCGATCTGGAACACGCCGAGCGTGTCGGCTGTCTGGATCATCGCGAAGGTTTCGCGATCCTCGCCTTGCATCAGGGGACTGTCCAGCCTGAGGCTGATGTCCTTGTGCGCGCGCAGCAGATCGAAGGTGCGGCGCATGCAGCCGAGCATGCCGAGGCCGAGGATATCGACCTTCATCAGGCCAAGCTCTTCCACATCGAGCTTCTCCCACTCCACCACGCGGCGATCGACCATCGCGGCGGGCTCGACCGGCAGCAGCTCGTCGAGCCGGCCATGTGCCAGCACGAAGCCGCCGGGATGCTGCGACAGATGTCGGGGGGTGCCGATGAGCTGTTTCGCAAGATCGAGCGTCAGGGCGAGGCGCTGTTCGGTGGGGTCGAGGTTGAGCGCTTCGACATGCTCGGGGGGCAGGCCATCGCTCGACCAGCCCCAGACCTGGCCCGACAGTGCCGCCGTCATATCCTCGGACAGGCCCAGCGCCTTGCCGACCTCGCGCACCGCGCCGCGGGTGCGGAAACGGCTGACCACCGCAGTCATCGCGGCGTGGTTTCGGCCATAGGTTTCATAGATCCACTGGATCACCTCCTCGCGCCGCTCATGCTCGAAATCGACATCGATATCGGGCGGCTCGTGCCGCTCGGTCGAAATGAAGCGCTCGAACAGGAGCTTGTGGAAAACGGGATCGATCGAGGTGATGCCGAGCACGAAGCAGATCACGGAGTTGGCCGCCGAACCGCGGCCCTGGCACAATATCTCCTGGCTGCGCGCGAACCGCACGATCGAGTTCACGGTCAGGAAATAGGGCGCGTATCCCATCTCCTCGACCAGCGCGAGTTCGTGCTCGAGCAATGTCGTGTAGGCGGGCGGGATCGGTTCGGGTGCGAACCGTTCTTCAAGCGCGGTGCGCGCCATCTTCGCCAAGGCATCCTGCGGCGACTTGCCGCTGATCACCACTTCGTCGGGATAGCGATATTGCTCCTTCAGTTCGCGCAGCGAGAAAGTGCAGCGCTCGACGATCGCATGGGTCGCGGCGATCGCTTCGGGATAGCGCTTGAAGCGCCGCGCCATTTCCTCAGGCGATTTCAGGTGGCGATCAGCGCTGCGTTCGCGCCGGAAGCCGAGATCGTCGATCGTGCATTTGCTGCGGATTGCGGCGACGACATCCTGCAGCATGCGCCGGTCGGGCGTGTCGTAGAGTATGTCGCCCGTCGCCACGGGTGCCAGGCCGAAGTGCCGCGCCTTCTCCGCCAGCAGGTGCAGGCGCAGCGGATCGCCCGGTCGGCGATGCTGGGTCAGACAGAGATGTCCGCGTTTGCCGAACACATCGACCATCCAGCGTAGCGCCAGATCGTCCTGATCGAACGTCTCAGTCATGCCGGGAACGATCGCGCTAACCAGCCCCGCCGCGTGCTCGGCGACATCCTCCCAGTGCAGGAAACATTGCCCCTTCTCGCCCTTCTGCGCATCGGCGCGTCCCTTGCCCAAAGTGAGCAGGCGAGTGAGACGGCTCCAGGCCGGCCGGTCCTCAGGCCAGACGAGGAGCGACGTACCATCGACCAAATCGAGCCGGCAGCCGGCGATCATCCGGATCGGATAACCCTGTTGCGAGATCTGCTCGGCTGCGACCAGCGCACGGACGACCCCGCCAACCGAATTGCGATCCGTAACGCCGAGCGCCGGCATGCCCATATTGGCGGCGGTGGTGAACACTTGCTCAGGCGAAGAGGCCCCGCGCAGGAAGCTGTAATGCGTCGTCACCTGCAGCTCGGAATAGGTCACCCGAACGCCCCGTGCATGAACCAGCTGAGGTCGCCCGTCTCGCCGCGCTCGCCGTCGCCGCGGCGGAACAGCCAGAAGCGCTGGCCGGCTTCGTCCTCCACCCGGAAATAATCGCGCACGCTGTGCTGCTCCGAGGCGCGCTTCCACCATTCGCCGAGTACGCGCTCGGGCCCGTCGGCGCGCACCACGCGGTGAGTGGTGCCGCGCCAGGTGAAGCGGCGCGGCGGCTGGTCGGGGAGCTCGGCGATGACATGATCGAGCAGCTCGGGCCGCCGCAGCATGCGTATGGGGCGGGGCCAGCGATGGTGCCAGGGATGGAGATCGGCCGTCCGGTCGAGCTGGCGGACATCGCCCGGCTTGAGTGGCGCGGCGGCGCGTTCGGGCGGATCGAGCACCGGGGCGCTGGCCACCGAACGTTCGGGCACGTCACTTTCAATCGGCTGCGAGCGCCATAACCGGCCGGTGCCGATGCGCGTGGCGAGGGTATCGACCAAAGGCGCGAGGTCCGGTTTCGTCTCCTCGTCCAGCCGTTCGACAAAAGATTGAGCCCCGAGCGGCTCGCTGCGGCGGACATGGAGGGTGAGCGCGTCGATGCCGAAACCCGGGTCGATCGTCTCGATGCGGCGCAGCAACAGGCGTTCGAGATGCGCGGGATCGCGGCTGGCCCGGGCGACGCCGATGCGGATGATCTGCGGCCTGCCGTCGATCCGGTCAGCGACCAGCTCGATCATCCGGGCGCCCCGACCAGCCCGGCCGAGCTTGCCGGTGAGTTGGGGAATGAGATGCCCAAGCCAATGGGCGATCACCTCACCGGTCAGGATCGGCTCGGCAAAGCGCTGGCAGATCATGATATGCTTGAGCGGGACGACAGGGTCGAGCGGCTCGCTGGTGCGGCCCATCGCCTGGTCGATGCGCGCGACCATGAAGGCGCCGAACCGGCGCACGAGCGGCGCGCGCGGCATCGCGGCAAGCTGGCCGATATCATCGACGCCGAGCCGCTTGAGCAGTTCGATGGCAGCGGGTTCGAGACGCAATGCGATGGTGGGCAGCGTGGCGATGGCATCGCTGTGCGCGCCGGGCGGGCACAGCAATACCCGGCCGTCATCGCGGCAAATGCCGCGGCGGGCATAGGGGCCGTATCGTGCCAGCGCCCATGCCGCGCCGGCGCTGTCCGCCACCGCGATCCGCGCGGTGAAGCCGAGCCGGGCCAGTAGCCGCACGATCCGCCGCGCCATCGCCTCCTCACCGCCAAACAGATGCGCGGTGCCCGTGATGTCGATGAACATCCCGTCCTCACCGGAAAGCGCGACGACAGGCGACCAGTGGCGCGCCGCGGCGATGGCGAGGCGAGTCAGCTCGGCCCGGTCGCCCTCGGGGTCGGCGGGCCTGATATCGAGCCCGGGCACCAGAGCGCGTGCCTGGGTGACGGCCATGCCTGGGCGGATATCGAGCGCACGGGCCGCCGGACTGGCTGCTGCGATGAGGATCTTGCTGCCCTCGCGGAGGGAGGTGACGAGCAATTCCTCTAAATCCTCCCCGGAACGGGGAGGGGGACCAGCGAAGCTGGTGGAGGGGCTGGCTTGGCGGGACCGTGCCGCGCTCCAAGCCCCTCCACCATCCGCTGAAGAAGCGGATGGTCCCCCTCCCCGTTCCGGGGAGGATCCAGGTGCCCTATCGTCACTCCGCAGTCGCCGTAACGCCGGCCCGGAATCCTCCCCCCGCGCCCAGCGCGCGCCAGGGCGCCAGCCGCCGCCGCGCGGCGCCGTCTTCATATCGACCACCCGGGGTGGCGACGCAGCCTCAGGCGGCGCGGCGGTGCGCGCTGCCCGCCGCAGCCGATCGATCGGCCAGTCGGGCAGGTAGAGCGAGGCGACCCGTTTCATCGCATGCCTCCATTATCCATGAATGCGGTTCGCCGCCGCGCTGGCGGACCAGATCGATCCGCCAGCGCGGGCAACCAACGCCTTCGACCGGGAGGGGAGTCGAGGGCGCGGCGGCGATTCTCCACCGGGTGACGGCGGCGGACGGCACGGCAAGCGGATTGCCGCCCTCGCGCGCATGGCGCTTGAGCAGCAGCGCGATCGTCTTGCCGCCCTCAGCCGCCAGCTGCAGCCGGCGTGTATTGGGCATCGAGGCGCTCTTCACTTCGCCGATCACCGCGCCGAGCCCGCGGTGGCGCAGCCCCTCCTCCATCAGCGCGAGCAGCTCGGCATCGTCGTTCGCCTCGGCGTACAGGATGCGTTCGGGTGCGAGGCCAGCCTGATAGAGCCCGGGCGCGAACAGATCACGCCGCCGCACCACCCACAGCACCGGCCCCCAGGCGCGCGCGGCGATGCCGGCCATGAACAGGGTCGCGGCTGCGTCGTCGCCCATGCCGGGGCTGGCAGCGGCGATCTCATGAAGCGAATCGAGCCTCAATCCGGTCGAGGCCAGCCGCGAATCCACCACCCCCACACCGAACGGCAGCACCGGGCGGCGGCGCAACCCGTCCCCCTCGATCGCACGCAGGGTTTCGCGTAAAGCGGAAAGGGCGGTGGCAGACGACAAACACACGACTCGCAAAACAGGAATGTTCCCATTTTGTTCCTATTGCGAGGGATGAGTCAAGCGCTGCCTTGCAGGATAGCCGAGGCTCAGGTCTCGCCCAGCCGGGGCCGGAACAGGATCGGGCCGTAAAAGGCGAGGAACAGGATGAAGGCGCCCGCCCAGGCGACCCCGGCAGCATCCATGCCCACGCCATAATCGATCACGCCAAGCGCTGCCGCGACCCGCAGAATCGCGCCGATCGTCACCAGGCCATAGAGCAGAATCGTCGGCGGGCCGGCGACCAGCTCGCGGCCGGTATGGCCAAGCGTCGCGCGGGTCATCACCGCCAGGATCATCGTCGCCATCGCGCCGGCAGTCAGCGCATGGATCGCGGCCGATCGTGGCAGGGTCGGGTCGAGGATATTCCCGCCCAGCAATGTCAGGCCGACCGGTACCCACAAATATCCGATATGGAGGATCAGCACGAGCGGGTCGCGCGCGCATCTCAGCCCGCCCCAGCGCGACAATCGCAGCGCCTGGCCAAAGCCCGCCGCGATCAGCAGCCATCCGGTCAGTGCCGGATCGGGCATGGCCGTCCAGGCGAGCATGGCGATGCCCGTTATCCCCAGCACCGCCAGATCGAGCCGCGTCGGTTGCGCGGGCAGGCGGTTCGTGATGCCCTGCTTGGTCATCCAGTTGCGCGTGAAGGACGGGATGATCCGGCCGCCGATCAGCGCTATCGCCATGACGATAAGGGCGATAGCGCCCCGAACGCCGATGTCCCGATCACCCAAAAGCCCGGCAGCACTGGAATGATCGGCAGCGTTCGCGATGCCGAGCAGCAGGACGATCGCCACGATCGGCAGGTTGCGATTCTTCGCGGCAAGCACTTCCCTGCCCGCGAGCCCGGCTAGCACGATATAGAAGCCCACATCCAGGATCGCGGCGACGACCATGCCCGTTTCGGCCGAGAACAGCACCGCCAGCCGCGCCGCCGCCCAGAGCGCCGCCAGGCCGGCAAGCGGCCACCCGGCAATCGGCAGCCGGCCAGTCCAGTTCGGGATCGCGGTCAGCAGGAAACCAGCGATGATCGCGCCGACAAAGCCGAACAGCATTTCATGGCGGTGCCAGATCAGCGGCTCGAAGGCGGACGGCAGTGCCAGGCCGCCGGCCAGGCTTGCCAGCCAGAGCGTCAGGGCAATCACCGCCCAGAGGGAGCCCAGGAAGAAGAACGGCCGGAAGCCGCCGCGCAGGATGGGCGGCGCCGCGGCCATCCGCGCGCGCCGCAGCGCCAGCATCTCCTCGCCGCGTGTCGTCGTCATGCCACCGGCACCAACAACGGTGCCGCCATGACGTCACCGCGTTCGCCCCGCACGAACAGCGCGCGCACCATGAAAAGGGCGAAGGCCACAACGCCGACCGTGAAGACCAGGTCGCCCGGCACCCGTGCCCACACCAAAGCCTGCATGATCGGGCCATGGATCACCTCGGCGCTGCGGGCATAGGCATAGTCATGGGTGAAGCTCTGATAGGTCTGGTAGAGTCCCTGCGGCGCCAGCGACAGGAACACCATCATGGCCAGGCCGATATTGAGGCACCAGAAAGCCGTGCCGAGCAGCTTGTTGCTCCAGCGCGCCGGATCGGAAAGGCCGCGCATGCAGAACAGGGTCAGCCCGATCCCGAGCATGCCATAGACGCCGAACAAGGCGGCATGGGCATGGGTCGCGGTCGTGTTCAGTCCCTGCATGTAATAGAGCGCGAGCGGCGGGTTGATGAAGAAGCCGAACAGCCCGGCGCCGATCAGATTCCACACCAGCACGCTGGCGAAGAAGGCGAAGGGCCAGCGATAGACCGTCCGCCAGTCCTGCTGATGCTCGACCTTGGAGCGGTTATAGGCCTCGAAGCCGACCACCATCAGCGGGACCACCTCGAGCGCCGAGAACACCGAGCCAAGCGCGATCACCGCGGTCGGCGTCCCGCTGAAATAGAGGTGGTGGAACGTGCCGAGCACGCCCCCGCCCAGGAAGATGATCGTCGCCAGCAACACTGAGGTCGCGGCCACCGATACCCGCACCAGCCCCATCTTCACGAACAGGGCGGATACGATCGCGGTCGCAAACACCTCGAAAATGCCCTCGACCCAGAGATGGACGACCCACCAGCGCCAATATTCCATGACCGAGATGTGTGTATGCTCGCTATAGAAGAGCCCGGTGCCGAACAGCAGCCCGATCGAGACGGTGGCGATCACGACCAGGAAGACGAGCGAGCCTCCCCCTTTCTGCCGGAGCGCCGGCCACACGCCGCGCAGCACAAGCACTGTCCACAGCAACAGCCCGATGAACAGATAGACCTGCCAGAACCGGCCGAGATCGAGATATTCATAGCCCTGATGGCCGAACCAGAAATTGATCGTGCCCGTGCCCATCCGCCGATCGATCGCCGCCCATTCGCCGGCAAAGGATCCGATGACGATCGCCAACAGGCTGACGAACAGGAAGTTCACGCCGAAACGCTGGAATTTCGGCTCATGCCCGCCCAGCAGGGGCGCCACATAGAGCCCGGTCGCCAGCCACGCCGTCGCGATCCACAGCACCGCAAGCTGGGTGTGCCAGGTCCTGGTCAGCGCATAGGGGAAATATTCCGCCATCGGCAGGCCGTAGAGCCCCTGGCCCTCGACGGCATAATGGGCGGTGACGATGCCGAGCAGCACCTGGCTGAAGAACAAGGCGGTGACGACGAAAAAATATTTGGCCGTCGCCCGCATCGACGGGGTCGGTGCGATCGCGCCGAGCAGGTCGCTCGTCGCGAAGCCCTCGATCGGCTCCATATCGCGCCGCCACACGTCGAACTCGCGGGCATAATACCATACCAGCCCGCCGATCGCGGCGAGCAGCACGAAGATCGAGACGAAGGTCCACAGGAATACCGCACCGGTCGGCGCGTTGCCGACCAGCGGCTCGTGTGGCCAGTTGCTGGTATAGCTGATCGCCTCGCCGGGCCGCTGTGCCGTGGTCGCCCAGGCGGTCCAGAAGATGAAGCCGCTCAGCGCATGGGCTTCCTCAGCACTCAGCACCGCATGCTGCGGCATGGCATAAAGCTCGCGCAGATGCTGGTCGGCCGGGGTGCGGTTGGTGAACAGATCCTCGAAATGCGCGGCCGTTGTCGCGATCGCCGCGGCACGCTGGTCGCTGACGGTGATGGCCGCGGTTTTCGGATCATAGCCATTGGTGCGCATCTCGCGCTTCAGCATCGCGCCGATCCGCGCCTGGTCGGGCTCGGCCAGTGCTGCGAATGGAACCGGGGACGCCGCCAGCGCCAGGCCTTCGCGTAGGCTCAAGGCTTCGCGGTGCAGCCAGTCAGCGCTCCAGTCGGGGGCGACATAGCTGCCATGGCCCCAGATCGAGCCCTGCTGCATCCCACCGGTCGATTGCCACACGCCCTGGCCGTGCTGGATCTCCGCGCCGGTATAGAGGATCTGCCCCGAAGCGGTCCTGATCGCGGCCGGCATCGGCGGCTTGGAATGATAGATCTGCACGCCGAACCACAGTAACGTGCCGAACATGAGCGCCATACCAGCGCCGAGGATGATCCATAGCCGCCGAATCGAGAATTCCGAAGCATAGTCGCTCATGTCGCCATCCTCTATTCGCAAGCCTTGGTCGAGTGACCGGCGTGTCTTGTAAGCGTCGCACTATTCGGGATGCCGCCAGGAAATCGAAGATTCCCTGTCGGCATGTGTCGGATTACATCAATCTACAGCGAACGCGGCGAGGCTAGTCGTCATCGAACTGCTGTGCATTAGGTAGATGTACTTACAGAGGTCGGGCTACCAAATCGGCGCGCCGCTGGCCCCTCGCCAAGCGCTTTGAAATTTTATAACAAGGTTCCGAACGGCGAGTCCGCGCGTTGGCTGTCAGCGAACGTCCGAATCGCGATGATTGGAGAACCCATGGCAAGCGACCTTCCGCGCGCCAATTTGCAACCGCTGTCGCTCTATGTGCCCGAGCCCAAATTCCGGCCCGGCGACACAGTCGACTTCACCCAGGTCACGATCCCGGCTGCGGGCGAGGTGCGCCGGCCCGACATTGCTGACCGCGCCGAGAGCTTCATCGACCTCGCTTATGAGCTGGTCCGCGTGCTCGATGACGAGGGCAAGGCGGTCGGCCCCTGGAACCCGCGCCTCTCGCCCGAAACGCTGCGCGCGATGCTGCGCAGCATGGCGCTGGTCCGCGCCTTCGACGAGCGCATGTTCCGCGCCCAGCGCCAGGGCAAGACCAGCTTCTACATGAAATGCACCGGCGAAGAGGCAGTCGCGGTCGCCGCCGCTTTCGCGCTCGATTATGAGGATATGTGCTTTCCCTCCTATCGCCAGCAGGGCCTGCTCATCGCGCGCGGCTGGTCGATGGTCGACATGATGAACCAGATCTATTCGAACAAGGGCGATCGGCTCCAGGGCAAGCAGCTGCCGATCATGTACTCGGTGAAAGAGGCCGGCTTCTTCTCGATCTCGGGCAATCTCGCGACTCAATATCCGCAAGCCGTGGGCTGGGCGATGGCCTCTGCCGCCAAGGGCGATACCCGCATCGCGGCGACCTGGTGCGGCGAAGGCTCGACCGCCGAGGGCGATTTCCACTCAGCCTGCACCTTCGCCAGCGTCTACCGCGCGCCCGTGATCTTCAACGTCGTCAACAATCAATGGGCGATCTCGAGCTTCTCCGGTTTCGCCGGCGCTGAATCGACCACCTTTGCGGCCCGCGCGATCGGCTATGGCATTGCCGGCCTGAGGGTCGACGGCAACGATGCGCTCGCCGTCTATGCCGCCACCGCCTGGGCCGCCGAGCGCGCCCGGACCAACCAGGGCCCCACCCTGATCGAACATTTCACCTACCGCGTCGAAGGCCATTCCACCTCGGACGACCCCGGCCAGTATCGCTCAGCCGGAGAGGCGACTGCCTGGCCGCTCGGCGATCCGGTCACCCGGCTCAAGGATCACCTGATCGCGCTGGGCGAATGGGACGATGCCCGCCACGCCGCCCAGGATGTCGAACTCGCCGAACAGGTGAAGAAGGCGCAGAAGGAAGCCGAGCAGAACGGCATTCTCGGCCACGGCCTCCACCAGCCGCTCGATACCCTGTTCGACGGGGTGTTCGAGGAGCTGCCCTGGCATCTCAAGGAACAACGAGCGCAGATGCTCGCCGAGGAAACCGCCTCGGGCCGGCCATGGGCGCGCAAGTCATGAGCGCTATCACCGATCCCGCCGACATCATCGCGCCCGAAGGTGGCCCGGACGGCACCGCGCGGATGAACATGATCCAAGCGATTAATAGCGCCATGGACGTGATGATGGCCCGCGATCCCGATGTGATCGTGATGGGCGAGGATGTCGGCTATTTCGGCGGTGTCTTCCGTGCGACCGCCGGGCTCCAGGCAAAATACGGCAAGACGCGGGTGTTCGACACGCCGATCACCGAGTGCGGCATCATCGGCGTCGCGGTCGGCATGGGCGCGTACGGCCTGCGCCCGGTGCCCGAGATACAGTTCGCCGATTACATCTATCCAGCGCTCGATCAGCTCGTGTCCGAAGCGGCGCGGCTGCGCTATCGCTCGGCCGGCGAATTCACCTCGCCGATCACGGTGCGCTCACCCTTTGGCGGCGGCATTTTTGGCGGGCAAACCCACAGCCAGAGCCCCGAGGGCATCTTCACCCATGTCTCGGGCGTGAAGACGGTGATCCCCTCGACGCCTTACGACGCCAAGGGCCTGCTGATCGCCGCGATCGAGGACAATGATCCGACGATCTTCTTCGAGCCAAAGCGAATCTATAACGGCCCGTTCGACGGCCATTGGGACAAGCCGACCCAGAACTGGTCGCAGCATCCCGCCGGCGAAGTGCCGACCGGCTATTACAAGATCGAGCTCGGCAAGGCGAAGATCGTCCGCGCCGGCGAGGCGCTCACCATCCTGGCTTACGGCACCATGGTCCATGTCTGCCAGGCGGTTATCGCCGAGGCCGGCGTCGATGCCGAGATCATCGATCTGCGCACTTTGGTGCCGCTCGATATCGAGACGATCCAGGCTTCGGTGAAGAAGACCGGCCGCTGCATGATCGTCCATGAGGCGACCCGCACCAGCGGCTTCGGCGCCGAGCTCTCAGCGATCGTCCAGGAACGCTGCTTCTACCATCTCGAAGCGCCGATCGAGCGGGTAACCGGCTTCGACACGCCCTATCCGCACAGCCTGGAATGGGCCTATTTCCCCGGCCCGGTCCGGATCGGCGAAGCGCTGAAGAAAGTGATGAAGGACTGACATGGCACGCTTCACCTTCAAACTGCCGGACATCGGCGAAGGCATCTCCGAGGCTGAGATCGTCGCATGGCATGTCGCGATCGGCGACCGCGTCGAGGAGGACCAGCAGCTTGCCGATATGATGACCGACAAGGCAACGGTCGAGATGGAGTCTCCCGTCGCCGGCACGGTGATCGAACTGGCGGGTGAGGTCGGCGACCAGGTGTCCATCGGCGCGGCGCTCGTGGTGATCGAGACGGATGCGGATGAGGGCGAAGGCGCGATCGAACCATCGGCGGAGACGATCAACGATATCGCGCCAGGCGATCTACCGGTCGCGGAAACCAGGGCGGAAGCAGTTGAGGAGCAGTTCGAGGCGGAGACGCCAGGAGCTGAAGCGACGCTCGAACCAACCCCTTCCCCGGCGAAGGCCGGGGCCCAGTTGGGGGACGTCGCAACTGGACCCCGGCCTTCGCCGGGGAAGGCAGAAGAGGTGCCCTCGGCTTCAGCCGCCCACGTCCTGGCCTCCCCAGCAGTCCGTGCCCGCGCAACCGACCTCGGAATCGACCTCGCATCCGTCAAATCCGATAGCGACCGCATCCGCCACGCCGATCTCGACGCCTTCCTCCGCTACGGCGCAAACCAGGGCTATCACGCCCCGCACGCAAGCCATGCGCGCCCGGATGAGGCGGTAAAGGTCATCGGCATGCGCCGCCGCATCGCCGAGAATATGGCCGCATCGAAGCGCGCCATCCCCCATTTCACTTATGTCGACGAGATCGATGTCACCGCGCTCGAAGACATGCGCGCTGACCTCAACGCCAATCGCGGCGACCGGCCCAAGCTTACCATGCTGCCGCTGATGATCGTCGCGATCTGCAAGACGATTCCCGCCTTCCCGATGATCAATGCCCGCTATGACGACGAAGCCGGTGTGGTGACGCGCCACGGCTCGGTCCATCTCGGCATGGCGACTCAGACTGACGCCGGGCTGATGGTCCCCGTCATCCGCGACGCGCAGGACCGCAATGTCTGGCAGCTCGCAACCGAGATCGGCCGCCTCGCCGAGGCAGCGCGCACCGGCAAGGCGAAGTCGGAGGAGCTGTCCGGCTCGACCCTCACCATCACCTCGCTCGGCCCGCTCGGCGGCATCGCGACGACACCGGTAATCAACCGCCCCGAAGTCGCGATCATCGGCCCCAACAAGATCGTCGAACGCCCGGTCTTTGACGGCGACGAGATCAGGCGCGCCAAGCTGATGAACCTCTCGATCAGCTGCGATCACCGCGTCGTCGATGGCTGGGACGCGGCGAGCTTCGTCCAGGCGCTCAAGAAATATCTCGAGACGCCAGTCCTGCTGTTCGCTGACTGACCCTGATGTCGCACCGCCTCGTCCCTGGCTCGATCGAGGCGCAGCAGCGCACGCTCGCAATGGGCGTGGTGCTGGCCCTGCCGGTCGCGATCGGGCTCTGGGTCGGCATTGACCGGCTGATGCCGGCGGTTCCCGGCATGACGACGCAGATCGCCCGTGCCCTGTTCGCGCTGCACTGTGTGGGTGTCGCTGTCCTGCTCGCATTGCTGCCGGGCATCGAGGCGGTCGCGCATGAGCGGCTGGTCACGCCGGCGATCGATCCGCTGGCGGCGGCGGAGTCGCCGCGGCTCCGCGTCAACCAACGCTATGTGCAGAACACGATCGAGCAGCTCTGGCTGTTCGTGCCGGGCCTGTTGATGCTCGCCGTCCAGGCCCGCGACGGCGCCTCGATGCGCGCGGTCGTCGCCTGCACCATCGTCTGGGTGCTCGCGCGCTGGACATTCTGGATCGGCTATCATTTCGGCTCGCGCTTCCGCTCCGCCGGGCTGGTCGGCATGGTCCAGAGCATGGTCGTGCTGTTCTATTGCATCTGGCGCTTCGGCTATCTCTGGCTTGGCTTGCCCGGCGCGATCGGACTGATCGCGCCGTTTGTCGCAGCCGAGCTGTACATCGTCGGCATGCTGCGCTGGGACCGCTGGAAGACGCAGCGCGATAGCGCGCTCTGAACGGGTTTCGCCTGCTCAAGGGCCGGCAGCTGATTCAACCGCAGTCCGAATCGTCGCAATGTGCAAACCGGACGGAGCGCAAAAACTTCGCCAGGCTCTTTCACATGACGGTCGAAACCTCAGCGCTTCGTCTGTCCCTGTTCCTTCCCTGTTACGGGCGCGGCTCTCCCTGTTCCGCGCGCCGTCCTCCCTGTTATTGAATAACAGGGAGAGCGCCTTTCAAGGCACTGAATAAACGCGTTAAATTTTCCGAAAAAATCCAACAAAAGGGCCGAAATCGGGCCAAAAAATAAAATCCTCCCTGTTCCTTCCCTGTTAATCGCCAATAACAGGGAGAAATCGGCCTCGCATAGCGCGACCGCGCTCAGGCGCGCCGGCGGCCTTGCGCTGCCGCACAATCAAAATTTTCGGAACTCAAACGATACTAAACCGTTTAGTTGACAATCGGTTCTCCACGACATATTGTAAACCATATGGTTGAACGACTCGACATGATCTTCGCCGCGCTGGCGGACCCCACCCGCCGCGCCATGCTTGCCAGCCTTTCAGGCGGCGAGCGCAGTATCGGTGAGCTCGCCGCACCGCATGCGATGAGCTTCGCCGGCGCCGCCAAGCATGTGAAGGCGCTCGAGCGTGCCGGGCTGGTCGAACGCCGCAAGGCCGGCCGCCAGCAACTGTGCCGGCTTCAGGCAGAGCCGCTCCGCGAGGCGGAGATCTGGCTCAAGCAATGGGAGAAATTCTGGAACGAGCGGCTCGACGTCCTCGATGCGCTGCTCAAGGCTGAAAAGGAGCGTGCGGAATGAGTAAACCCATCATCCTGACTGTCTCGCGCGATTTCGATGCGTCGCCCGAGGCATTGTTCGACGCCTGGCTTGATCCCGAAAAGGCCGGCAAATTCCTGTTCGCGACGCCTGACGGCGAGATGCTCAAGGTCGAGATCGACGCGCGCGTCGGCGGCCGCGCGCTGGTCGTCGAACGCCGCGCCTCGGGCGATGCGCACCACCATTTGCAATATGAGGTGATCGAGCGCCCGAACCGCCTCGTCTTCCTGTTCCGCGCCGATCCGGCCGAGGAGGGGACATGGACCCGCGTTTCGATCGACATCGCCCCAAAAGGTACCGGCTCTACCCTGACCCTGACCCACGAAATGGACCCGCAATGGGCAGCTTATGAAGATCAGACCCGCAAGGGCTGGACGATGATCCTCGACTCTCTCGCAAAGGTGATCTCTCATGACTGAGCAGGCCTTTCAGACCGCTAGCGACACCATCCGCCTCGAACGCCTGCTCGACGCACCGGTCGAGACGGTGTGGGAATGGCTCGTCGATTCCGAAAAGCGCGGTCGCTGGTTCGCCGCCGGCAAGATGGAGCCGGGCGTCGGCGGCGATCTCGAGCTGATCTTCGATCACGACAATCTGTCGGCTGACGATGTGCCCTATCCGCCCGATTACGCGAAGTACAAGGGCGTGAAGGCGCAGGAGAAAATCGTCCGCTTCGATCCGCCGCACTTGCTCGCCTTCACCTTCGGGGGCGAGAGCAAGGCCGTCGCCGAGTTCGCGCTGTTTCCGGAAGGCGAGCGGACCCGCCTCGTCCTGACCCACACCGGCCTGACCCAGGCTGAGCGTGCCGGCAACGGCGCTGGCTGGTATTCGCATCTGGCGGTGCTCGAAGCCAGGCTCGCTGGTCGCGAGGTCCGGGACTTCTGGGCGCTCCACAAGCAATCCGAAGCTGCCTTCGCCCGCGAGGATGAACAGGCCTGAGCGACGGGTTGGACCTGTG
>Ga0307508_10000499_pt1 | contig 47166 bp, 45 predicted proteins | sample 9_EM_MG_FD_203089 | JGI IMG/M metagenome (GOLD analysis project Ga0307508, IMG submission 203089) | Populus trichocarpa ectomycorrhiza microbial communities from riparian zone in the Pacific Northwest, United States - 9_EM | ecosystem: Host-associated > Plants > Roots > Unclassified | place... | reverse complement strand
CGGCACACTTAAAGAAGTCGCGGAGCTCGACAACCGGCATGTCCAGGCCGGACAGTTGCTCGCGGTGATCTCGGCCGCCGGGCCCGAGGCACGGGTTTCCGAGGCAGGCGCTAATGTGACTCAGGCGGAGGCGGAGTTCGAGCAGGCGCGGGCACAGGTTGCCGCCGCCGAGGCGAGCCGCGATCAGGCCGCCGCCCAAGCTCGCGCACCGTTGGCGAATGCCGCCAAGGCAGCGCAGGACCTTGCCCGTTATCAGGCGCTTCAGAAGCTCGATCCATCGGCGGTTGCCGGGCAACAGCTCGATGCCGCCCGCGCCCAGGCGCGGTCAACCGCCGCCGAGGCGGCCGCGGCGCGCCAGCAGATCGAGAGCGCCGATGCCCAGGTCGCGGTGGCGCGGCGTCAGGTCGGCGCGGCTCAGGCTGTCATCGCGGCGCGCCAGGCGCAGGTCAGGCAAGCCCAGGTCACGCTCGGCGACAACAGGCTATACGCGCCCGTCTCGGGCCAGATCGTCAACCGTCAGGTCAATCTTGGTTCCTATGTCGCGCCGGGCACGCAGTTGATGGCGATCGTGCCCGATCGGGTGTGGGTGACGGGGAATTTCAAGGAAACCCAGCTCCGGCACATGCGGATCGGTCAGCCGGTGACAATCAAGATTGACGCCTATCCGGATGTCGAATTCAAGGGCCATGTCGATTCAGTCCAGCGCGGCGCGGGCCAGGCCTTCGCCTTGCTGCCGCCGCAGAACGCGACCGGCAATTATGTGAAAGTGGTCCAGCGCGTGCCGGTGCGGATCGAGTTCGACGCGAAGAACGGGCCCGATCCGCTCAAATATCCGCTTGGGCCAGGCATGTCCGTGGTGCCGACCGTCAAGGTCCGCTGACATGGCAAGCGCCGCAGCGGCGGCGGGAGACTGGAGCCCGAGCCGCTCCGCCGCGGGCCCGTACAGCCCGTGGCTGCTGGTCGGAATCATCAGCATCCCGACCTTCATGGAAGTGCTCGACACCTCGATCGCGAACGTTTCGCTCGATCATATCGCCGGCGGGCTCTCGATCACGACCGATCAGGCGACCTGGGTGCTGACCAGCTATCTCGTTGCCAACGCGATCATCATCCCGATCAGCGGCTGGCTGTCCGACGCGATCGGGCGGAAGCGCTATTTCATGATCTCGATCGCGCTGTTCACGCTCTCGTCGCTGATGTGCGGGCTGGCGCCGAATCTCACGACGCTCGTCATCGCGCGTGTGTTCCAGGGTATCGGAGGCGGTGGCCTGGCGCCGGTCGAGCAATCGATGCTCGCCGACACCTTCCCGCCCCGGCAGCGCGGCATGGCTTTCGCTGCCTTCGCGATCGTGGTCGTGGTGGGGCCGGTGCTCGGCCCAACGCTTGGTGGCTACATCACTGAATCGTGGAGCTGGCATTGGGTGTTCCTGATCAACGTGCCGATCGGAATCGCATCCTTCTTCCTCGCCAGCATCTTCGTCGACGAACCTCAGGGCATCAAGGACGATCGCGCCAAGCTGCTCAAACGCGGTCTGCGCATCGACTATATCGGCGTGATCCTGATCGCCCTTGGCCTGGGTTTCCTCGAATTCACGCTCGACCGCGGCGAGCGTGAGGACTGGTTTTCAAGCGGCCTCATTGTCATGACGGCGGCGATTGCCGTGGTCTCGCTGATCGGGCTCGTCCTTTGGGAGCTCAACCATGACGAGCCGGTGGTCGATCTCAAGTTGCTCAAGAGCCGCAATTTCTCGGTGACATTGCTGGTGATGGGCCTGACCGGCCTGATCCTGTTCGGCACCACCCAGCTGATCCCGCAGATGCTGCAACAGGTGATGGGGTACAGCTCGTTCGAAGCGGGGCTTGCGCTGACCGCCGGCGGACTCGCGACGCTGGTGATGGTGCCCTTTGCCGGGCGACTGTCGGGCGTGGTCGATGTCCGGCTGCTGATCTTTCCCGCACTGATGGTGCAGGCCTTCGCGCTCTGGAACATGTCGCATCTGACCGCCGATATCTCGTTCGCCGACGCGGCGATCGCGCGGCTGTTCCAGGCCGCGGCTCTGCCCTTCCTGTTCGTGCCGATCAGCACGGCCGCTTATGCCGGAATCCCCCAGAACAAGACGGCCCAGGCGTCGAGCCTGTTGAACGTCGCGCGCAACCTTGGGGGAACGATCGGCATTTCCTCGGCGCAGACGCTGCTCGCGTCGAACCTGCAGATCCGGCAATCAACCCTGGTCGAGCACCTCAACCCGTTGGACCCGCGCTATAATGACTGGCTGGCGAAAGCGCAGGGAGCGTTTGCCGGGGTAGGCGACGCAACGACCACCTCGCTCGCGGTGCTCTACAGCCAGGTCCAGCGCCAGGCGTCGATGCTCGCCTTTCTCGACGTGTTTCGCGAGCTGATGATCGTGGTGCTGGTGGTGGCGCCGCTCGTATTTCTGATGAGCCCGTCCAAGTCTGGTGGCGGCGGAGGCATGGCACATTGACCTGGAAACGCACATCGATCGCGCTCGGCGCGGCCCTGCTTGCAAGCGCCTGCACCGTCGGGCCGGACTATCATCCACCTGAAACGCCGGTGCCGCCAGCTTATGGCGAGCCTCAATCCGGGATACCAGGCGCGACGGTCGATCCGGCGCGCTGGTGGTCGGCGTTCGGGGATCCGCAGCTTGATGGACTTGTCGAGCGCGCGTTGAAGGACAATCCCGATATCGCAGTTGCCGTTTCGCGGGTTCGCCAGGCCCGGTTGCAGGAGATCGGCGCGCGTGCGGCGGGCAAGCCGACGGTCGATGCGAGCGCCGACGCAAACCATGTCGAGTTCAGCAAGAATGCCGGCTTTTCGTCGCTCGCGCGGCTGTTCTCGGGCAATTCGGGCGGTGGCGGCGGCTCCAGCATCCCGACCGGCATCGCGCTGCCCGGGAGTGGGATCACCACCTATGCGGTCGGCTTCGACGCGAGCTGGGAGCTCGATCTGTTCGGCGGCGACCGGCGCGGTGTCGAGGCGTCGGTGGCGCGCACCGATGCGGCGATATGGACCCGGCGCGACGCGGCGGTAACGCTCGCGGCCGAAGTTGCGCAGGCCTATTTCGCGCTGCGTCTCGACCAGGAACAGGTTGGTATCGTTGAGCAGGAACTGGTGCGCGAACGCCGGGCGCTCGAGATTGCGGGCAACAGCGCAAAGGTCGGGCTCGTTCCCCGCATCGATGTGACGCGCCAGCGCGGCGCCCTCACCACGCTCGAAGCGCGGCTTGAGCCGATCCGTGCCGATGCGCGGATGCGGATCCATGCGCTCGGTATCCTGGTCGGGCAGCCACCTGAAACGCTCGATGCCGAGCTTTCCGCGCCCGCGCAGCCGCTTGCCGTGCTGCCTGTGGTCCCGGCGGGGTTACCATCGGACCTGCTCCGGCGGCGGCCTGATATCCGTGCCGCTGAGCGTCAGCTGGCCGCGTCGACTGCTGATATTGGTGTCGCGGTCTCGGATCTCTATCCCAAATTCTCGCTCACCGGCGCGGCACAGCTGCTCTCGACGTCGCTGGGCAATCTGTTCACCGGCGACAGCGTGCAATTGACCGGCACCGGCGGGGTCAGTTTCCCGCTGCTCGACTGGGGCCGGCGCAAGGCAACGGTCAAAGTGCGGAAGGAACAGCGCGAACAGGCCTATGCGCAATATCGCGCGACCGTGCTTGGGGCGTTGCGTGATGTCGAGGACCCGCTCGCCCGAATCGATGCCGAACGGCGGCGCAATGCGGCGCTCAAGCGCGCGGTGGCGGATGCCGAAAGCACGGCGCACGCAGTTGAAGCGCAATACCGGACCGGCTTTGTCGCACAGGATTCGCTGCTCAACGCCGAGAACCAGGTGCTGAGCGCGCGCGAACAGGTCGTGGCGAGCGATGCCCAGTTGCGGCAGGACACCGCCGCGCTTTTCAAGGCGATCGGCGGCGGCTGGCAAGAGGATGCGGCCCCGTCGGGCTGATCCGGGCGAGCGACATAGCGTTCGCCGCACGGCTGAGAAGCAGCTCAACGCGCGTCGGGACGAAGGATTTCAGCGACGTAAGGTGGGTGCCGCCAGCGCCGGCATTCGAGTGCTTGTGCCTGGGCCGGAATTGGGGTCCCAAAATGGGACAATTCGATAGGCATCGCTATCAAATAAGCCCCATTATGGTCCTATTATTTGCGCAAATGAGCAGAAAGCCGGCCTGCCGGCTGGGCTGCTTCGCATGAATTTCAGGATGGTCGAAAGGGCGCCGTTCAGGCGCAGATCATCATTCGCCCGCCGCGCGGCGCGAAGAAACAGTTTCGACCCGACCTTAGCTCAAGCTACTCTAAAACAAGAGTATTTTGCCAAGAATCGGGTCGATAGACTGGTTTACCAGGGACGAACGCCCTCGCCGTAAATCAGCGCGATGATGAAATTAAGCACGTATTTTCTCCCTTGTGCACCCAGTTGAGTGCCTCCAATTATTAAGAGAAAATTAACGATAAAGCAATCGGATTTCCGGGAGTTGCGGTTATTACGTAGGGCGAACGGGCTGCGTTTAAGAGTTCGTTCAGCGCCGCCTGCTACCCCCGTCATTAATGATGCGCGCTCTGCGGAAATCTCGTCCCGAAGCGGACCCAATACGAAGCGGTGAACCGCTTCTGGCTTCAACCACGCTTGCCGATCTTCCCGAGCCGGGTGAGTCCGGCGGCATTTCGCCAAGCGAAGAGTTGCCCTCTACGGGGATCGTCGATCTGGAGAGGCAGCTACGGGCGCATCATGCCATGTCATACACAATGGGCGATGGGACCCGGCTGCCCTTGCCCAAGCTCTGGCAGTTCCTGTGCCTCGCCGAGATCGCCAACTTCTCCGCGCTGCGCCGCCATCTCGGTCGGTCGCGGGCCAACCAGTTGCCGATCGATGTGAGCGCTCGCATCAATGCGAGCCTTGCCGATGCGCGGATATCGATCATCGGCCGAACGCTGATAGAAATCGCATTCGAGGGGGATTCGCTGGGAGACCTTGCCGCTGCTCTTGGTTGCCTGACCGCCGATTTCGACCTGCCGCTCGATATTGACGGAGAGACGCACCGGCTCGAGATGCGGTTCGGTGCCGCCGCTGCGCCAACCGTGGATGCCGAGGATGTGCGGCTGGCCGAGGAAGCCGAGAGCGCACTCGATCAGGCGCGAACGGACGCGCATGCGGTTATTCGCGATCTCTCGGCCGGCACGCCGGCGTTCGATCGGCTGACCCTGACGCGCGAACTCCCCGATGCGATCGTGAATGGCGAGATGTTCTTGCAATATCAGCCAAAGGTCCATGTCCGCCGCCAGGAGATTGCAAGTGCCGAAGCGCTCGTGCGCTGGCAGCACCCGACGCGTGGCCTGATTCTGCCGGGCGACTTCATCACCATCGCGGAAGAAGCGCGCGAAATCGCGGCGCTGACGCTGTGGACGCTCGATCAGGTGATCATCGACCAGCAGCTGATCGCGGCAGACGGCAATGATCTCACCATCTTCGTCAACATTTCCGGGCAATTGCTCGCCGACGCGGGCTTCGTGAAGCAGATGTGCGCCAAGGTGCTCGAAAGCGGAGCGCGGATCGGGCTGGAGATCACCGAGACCTCAGTGATCCGCGATCCGGAAAGCGCGATCGCCAACCTGCAGGTCTTCGCCGATGTCGGGATTCCTATCGCGATCGACGATTATGGTGCGGGTCTTTCCTCGCTCGCCTATCTCAAGCAGCTGCCGGCGCGCGAGTTGAAGATCGACAAGATGTTCGTCCTGCAACTCACCAGCAGCAACCGCGACCCGCTGATCGTACGCTCCACGATCGATCTCGCGCATGCGCTGGAGATGGAGGTGACCGCCGAGGGTGTCGAAACCCAGGCGGCGATGGCGCTGCTGAGCGTGATGGGCTGCGACATGGTGCAGGGCTATCTGATCAGCCGACCGGTTTCTATCGACGCGTTCCGCCAGTTCCTGCGTGACGACAAGGCACGCGCGCCGGAAGAACAGACCCATGCGATGTTCCGCCGCCCGGCCAGTTTCTGGAAGAGCGCCTGATCGGTCGAGGCGATTGCCCTGATACTTTAGCGCGGATTTAAGATGTATTTGGCAGTATCACCTGCAATGAGAGTTTCTCATCTTCGCGCATTCTTTGCGGCGGTCTTGATCGGGCTCGCGATGTTGATCGGCATTGCGGTGCCGGCCCAAGCCGCGCCGGCCGACGCCGGAGCTCGCTTTGACCTGATGGTGGCGGATGCCAAGGCGACGATGCTGGTCGATCCAGCCAAAACGATTGTCAAAGCAAGGGCGGCTGAGGTCGCCGCCCGCGATATGGAGGGGCGCCAGCGAACCCTTGGAATCGCGACGGCGCGATGGCTGGAGGGCGAAGCCTATCTTCGTCTCAACGACGCGACTCATGCCAAATCGCTGATCGAGGGTGCGCTCTCCGCGGTATCCAGGGGAGGGCCGCCGACCAAGCTGAACGGCGATCTGCTGCTCTCTCGCGGCGGCCTGCACACCATGACCGCGAACGTCGCGGCCGCGCTGAACGACTATCAGCAGGCGCATGCCATCTTCAACGCGATCGGCGAGACGCGCAGCCGTGCCGTCGCGCTCCAGAGCATCGCCTTGCTGTATCAGGAGGCGGAAGATTACGAAAACGCGCTGAAATATTACAAGGAAGCGGGTGAGGTCTATCGCGGCGACCCGTCGCTGGCCTTCACCAATGCGAACAACCGCGGCGTTTGCCTGAAGGAGCTCAAGCGTTTCGCCGAAGCCGAAGGGCAGTTCCGCGAGGCTCTCGCGCTTTCGCGTTCGATGCACAGCATTGTGCTCGAAGTGCTGGTACTGCGGAACATCGCCCGGGTCGAACTGGTGATCGGCAAGCTCGACGCCGCCGATCATGCCATCGCAGAGGCCGCCGCGATTGCCGGCCGTGCCGATACCAACGGCACCGGCGAGCAGGATTGGAGCGTGGCCGCGCAGGCCGCGCTGCAGCGAGGCCAGTTTGCCCGTGCCGAAGCGCTGATCGACCGCAGCTTCCAGGGCGTGAACCTCGCCCAGACAACCCTGTCGTTCCGTGAGGCGCATCAGACCGCCTATGACCTGTTCAAGCGGACAGGGGACGAGCAGCGGGCGCTGGTCCATCTCGAGGCGCTGAAGCGGCTGGACGACCAGACGTCGACGCTCGCTGCCTCGACCAACACCGCTCTGGCTGCGGCGCGGTTCGATTTCGCCAATCAGGAACTGAAGATCGCCAAGCTCAAGGCTGATGAGCTGCAGCGCAATATCGATGACGAGATCGCCCGCGCGCGGACCCAGCGCCTGATCTTCATGGTGCTTGCCGTCGCCACCGTCGTGGTCGTCTTCATGCTCACCTTCGGCCTCATCACGATCCGGCGGAGCCGCAACGAAGTGCGCGCCGCCAATATCGATCTCGCCGCGACCAACGCTGCCCTGGGCAAGGCGCTCGCGGCGAAGACCGAGTTCCTGGCGACCACCAGCCACGAGATCCGCACGCCGCTGAACGGGATCCTCGGCATGACCCAGGTGATGCTGGCCGACCGCGCGCTGGACGCCGGCACGCGGGACAGGATCGAGGTGGTGCACGGTGCCGGCATCAGCATGCGCGCGCTGGTCGACGACATTCTCGATGTGGCGAAGATGGAAACCGGCAACATGACGATCGAGCATGTGCCCTTCGACCTGAAAGCCACGCTGCGTGAGGTGTCGCGGATGTGGGAAGAGCAGGCACGGGCGCGGGGCATAGCCTTCACGCTTGACCTTGGCGATTGCCCCGAGCGGATCGAAGGCGACGCCGCCCGGCTGCGCCAGATTGCCTTCAACCTGCTCTCCAATGCGCTGAAATTCACCGAAAACGGATCAATCCTGGTGCGCGCCAGCGCGAATGACGACGATGTCGAGCATCCGAAACTGGTGATCGAAGTGCGCGACACCGGGATCGGAATTTCGTCCGACAAGCACGAGGTCATCTTCGAATCCTTCCGCCAGGTCGATGCCGGCACCACCCGGAAGTTCGGCGGCACGGGGCTGGGGCTGGCAATCTGCCGCAATCTGGCACGGGCGATGAAGGGCGATGTGACGGTTCGCAGCGAAGCGGAGAAGGGGGCGGTCTTCACCCTGGAACTGCCGCTTGTGCGGGCCGAGGCCGCAGCTGAGGGGCCTGCGGACCTGGCATCCCCGGCCGCCTTGCTCATCCTCGATCGCAACCCGATCACACGGAGCATGCTGCGCGCGGTCCTCGAAGTGCGCGCCGGCACCGTGCTGTTCGCCGGGTCAGTCGACGAGGCGATCGGCTTGATTGGGGCGGGTGGGATCAGCCAGGTGCTGATCGACGACGCGACGGTCAAGGCAAGCGACGACGTGACGGCTGTGTTGGCGGCGCTGGCCGGCGCGGCAAGCGCGGCGGGCACGGCCTCAGCCCTGCTGTGGCCGGCGCCTGATGAGGATCAGCGCGCCGCTTTTCTGGCGGCAGGGATCAATAGGGTGATCGCCAAACCCATTGCCGGCACAGCGCTCGCCGAAACCCTCTATCCATCGGATAAAAACGACATGCACCCAACCAATCATCTTGTAACGCAAGCGGCATGATCAGATAGGATGTCCGAAATGAACCTGTCTCATGCCCAGCTGGCTTTCGCATTGGCGCCCACGCCATGAACGTCCTTTTCATAGAGGATGATCCGATGAATCGTCGGGTCGTGAAAGACATGCTCGACGTCGCTGGCGCATCGATGACCGGCGCGGAAAGTGCCGAGCTCGGCCTTAAGCTGGTCGAGGAGCAGGATTTCGACATGATCCTGGTCGATTTGCGGATGCCCGGCATGGACGGGCTCGAGGCGATTCGCCGCATCCGCGCGCGGGGCGACGCCAAGGGCAGCCTGCCGATCATCGTCGTCACCGCCGATACCGCGATCGACCTGCGCCAGCGCTGCCTGACCGAAGGCGCCGACGAGGTGCTTTTCAAGCCCGTCGCGATGGATTCGCTGTTCGATGCGATCGGGCGGATGCTGACCAAGGGGTCGGGCGACGGGATGATCGGCTAGGAGCCCGTTTGGAAATGCGCGAGAAAGCGCATTTCGAAGGCGGCACCAGCCCGCTCCCCCACCCGACCTCCCATAGAATATCCTGATTGGGAGGTCGGGTGGGGGAGCGGGCTGGTGCCGCAATGCGCCAAAGGCGCATTCCGAAACAGGTGCACGTGCCTTATCGTCCCGCAGCGGTGCGGGGCGGGGCCGTTGTTCAATGCCCTTGTTCTCAATCGGGTTCGGCAGGCGCATATAACCTCGCGGCCCCATGGAGGACGCGGTGACCGAACCCATTCTCGACCATCTCCTCGCCACCATGGACGTGGTGGTTGAGGCGTTTGCGATCTGCCAGGTCAGCAAGGGCTTCCAGCTTGTCGGTGGGCCGAGCGCCGCGATCGAAGTCCATTATGTGCTCTCGGGCACGATGCATCTGATGGTGCCGGATCAGCCAGCGATCGTCTGCGGACCGGGTAGCGTGGTGCTGATTCCACCCGGGCTTGCCCAGACCATGGCCGCTGACGACCAGCCGGCGCGCGATGTGAGCGCCGCCGAGCATTGCACCATGACCCGCGAGGGGATGATGATGTTCGATGCCACCGGTGGTGGAGGCGCGGGCGATCTGCGGGTGGTGTGCGGGCTGATCATGGCGAGCATTTCGGGGTCGTTCGGGCTGCTCGATGCCGTGACGCGGCCGATCGTCGAGGATCTGCGCGACGTGCCGATCGTCCGCCAGGGCTTTGCGCTGATGCTCGACGAGATCAGCGCGCCGACGCTTGGATCGCGCGCCCTGATCGGTGCGCTGATGAAGGCGTGCGTGGTGATGCTGCTCCGCCGGCACTTCGCCGGCAGCGGCCATGATTTTGGTGTGCTCAGCAGCCTGCGCGATCCGCGACTGGGTAAGGCGGTCGCGGCGGTGCTCGACAAGCCGGCGGCGGCGCACAGCGTGGCGAGCCTCGCCGGGGTCGCGGGGATGAGCCGGTCCGCCTTTGCCCGCGAATTCTCGCAAAGTCTGGCAATGAGCCCGATGGCCTTTGTCGCGCGCACCCGGCTGCACCACGGCGCGGAACTGCTGCGATCGACCAGATTGCCGGTCAAGCTGATCGCCGCGAGCATCGGCTTTGCCAGCCGCAGCCATTTCAGCCGCGCCTTCGCATCGGCCTATGGCGCCGATCCGAGCCGTTTTCGCGAGGGCGCGCGGGAAAAAACAACATCCGTTGGAGATCGACCATGAAGACGCTCGCCGTGCTGATGCTTTCCAGCCTCGCCATTGCATCCTGCGGCAGCTCTGCCAGCGGCGGCAGCACCGCATCCGCCGCCGAGCCAGCTTTCGTCAGCAATGCGGATGCGGCCCATCCCGCAGTGGTCGAGCTCTATCAGAGCCAGGGCTGTTCGAGCTGCCCGCCGGCCGATGCCAATGTGAACGCGATCGCCGGGCGGCCCGATATCCTCGCACTGAGCTTTGCGGTGACCTATTGGGATCAGCTCGGTTGGAAGGATAGTTTCGGCCAGCCCGCCTTCACGGCGCGCCAATGGGACTATGCCCATGCCGGAGGGCGCGGCGAAGTCGCGACGCCGCAGGTGATCATCAACGGTCGCGGCGCGGTGGTCGGCAGCAACGCAGGCCAGCTCGCCGCCGCGATCCGCGCCAATGCGCGCGGGGCGGACGGGCCTTCGATCGCGCGGGCCGGGTCGCAGGTCGTGGTCGGCAAGGCGGCTGCGGCGCGGCCGGCGATGGTGTGGCTGGTCCGCTATGATCCGCGGACAATCGCCGTCTCGATCCGGGCGGGGGAGAATGGCGGGAAGACCCTGCCGCACCGGAACATCGTCCGTTCGCTCGACGCGCTCGGCAACTGGAACGGCGCGCAGATGAGCTTTGCCGTACCGGCCGCCGCCGACCCCCATTATCTCAGTGCGATCCTGGTGCAGGAAGGCAAGGGCGGTCGGATCGTTGCGGCGAGCCGTCTCTGATAGCTGATCCGATGGGTGGCATTTCCAGGCCTCCGCCGGGAAGTGCAGGGGAGCATTGGCGCGGGCAGACTCTATCGGCCGTTGGATTAGCCGTAGCGCGTCTTCAGCATCGCCCACGCCGCTCTGAGGCCGAGCGCATCGCCGCCCTTGGGGCGGCCGGGCTTGGCGGCGGGGCGCCAGGCGAAGGTGTCGAGATGGGCCCAAGGCGTATTGTCGGGGACGAAGCGGCGCAGGAACAAGGCCGCCGTCACCGCGCCGGCATAGCCGCTATCGGGCGCATTCACCATGTCGGCGATGTCGGATTTGAGCATCTCGTCATAGCCATCCCACAAGGGCAGGCGCCATAGCGGGTCGTCCACGTCGCGCGCCGCCGCGAGCAGGGCCTCGGCAAGCGGCTCGTCATTGACGAAGGTGGCGGGGAGATCGGGGCCGAGCGCTGTCCGCGCGGCGCCGGTGAGGGTCGCGAAATCGAGGATCAGCTCGGGCTTGCCCTCGCCTGCGCGGGTAAGGGCATCGCCAAGGATCAGCCGGCCTTCGGCATCGGTGTTGGTGTTCTCGACGGTGAGTCCCTTGCGGGTGGCGAGCACGTCGCCGGGTCGGAAGGCGTTGCCGGCAACCGCATTCTCGACCGCCGGGATCAGCAGATGGAGCCGCACCTTCAGTCGCGCGGTCATCACCAGACCGGCGAGCGCGAGCGCGTGCGCGGCGCCGCCCATATCCTTCTTCATCAGCCGCATGCCCGATGAGGGCTTGATATCGAGGCCGCCGGAATCGAAGCAGACGCCCTTGCCGATCAGCGCGATGCGGGGGTTTTTGGGATCTCCCCATTCAAGCTCGATCAGCCGTGGCTCGCGGCCCTTCGCCGCAGCCTGGCCGACCGCCTGGATCATCGGATAGCCTTTGGCGAGCGCGTCGCCCGCTGTGACGTTGAGCGTCGCGCCGTGCGCCTCGGCCAGCGCACGCGCCTCGGCTTCGAGCTCGGCCGGGCCGAGATCGGAGGCGCCGATATTGACGAGGTCGCGGACCTTGGCGGTCGCGGCGGCGATCTTCAGGGCTTCCGCCATGCGCGCGGGTTCGCTGGAGAGCAGGATGCGCGGGCCTTCGCCTTCGGACTTGCGATAGCGATCGAAGCGATATTGGCCGAGCACCCAGCCGAGCATCGCCGCGCCGCCTTCTCCGCCCGACAGGCGATAGGTGCCTTCGGGGAGGGTCTCGGCGAGTTTGGCGAGATCCCAGGGGCCAGGTGGCCTGTCGCCGACAGTCAGTATGACCGACCAGTCGTCGCCCTCGCCGGGCAGCGTGATGCTGTTGCCGGCCTTGCCCTTCATCTTCTGCGCCGCCACCGCAGCGCGGGTGCGGGGCGGCTGGGCGTTGAGCCAGGTGTCGAAGCCGCTCGCCGCGACGAGCTCGATCGTGCGGGCGCTCTGGCCGCGATCGGGCTGGAGAAGATCCGGGGCTGACATCAGGACGCCGCCGGCGCGACGAGGAATTGCTCGTAGCGGCCCTTGTCGCCGGATTCGGCATAAGTGACGATGACGAAATCCTTCTTGCCGAGGCTAAGCTTGTAGTTGCGGTTGACGAAGCCGCCGCGCAGCCGGGTCTTGCCGGTCTGTACGAAGGAGACTGGTTTGCCCAACGGCGCGAGGCTCGATTTGTAGTCGCCGAGCCTGACGGCGTCGAAGTAATAATTGCTGTCGTCGGTCATCTGCGCACGGTCGAGGCTGCCGGTGCGGAGCTGGTCGAACATCGCGCGGGCGTGGGCGAGCGCAGCGGTGTCGGCGACGCTGGCGGCGGGGGGAGACAAGACTGCCTTGGCGATTGCCTCCTCGATCGCGCCGGTGACGTTGCCCGACCAGCTGTTGGTCAGCACGACGATCGCTGCCTTGTCGTCGGGAAAGACGATATTCTCGGAGAGGAAGCCGACCGCTTCGCCGCTATGCTCGACATAGAAGCGGCCGCCGGCGGTGCCGGTGGAGACACCGAGGCCATAGCCGTTGCTTGAGCCGTCAGCGAGCTTGACCGGGGTTTCCTGAAGCTTCCAGTCCTCGGCGGTCAGGATCGTGCGGTCGATCCGGGCGACATTCCATTTGGCGAGATCGCGCGCGCTCATCGACAGTTCGCCGGCCGAGAAGAGCCAGCCGGGTGCGGCTGGGGTGACGGGGCGGACCGGGCCTAGCGCGGCGCGGCCATAGCCTTGGGGGAAGCCCTTGCCGATCGCGAGATCCTGATCAAAAGCGGTGATGCCGAGCGGCGTGAAGATGCGCGCTTTCAGGAAATCGAGCAGCGGCTGGCCCGAGACCTTCTCGACGATCAGGCCGGCGACGACATAGCCGGTGTTCGAATATTGCCATTTGGTGCCGGGGGTGAAGTCGAGCGGCTTCTTTGCCCAGCGATCGAGGATGCCCTGTGGGCTGACCGGGGTCGCCATCGCCTTGAAGCTGTAGTCCTGCGGCCAGTAATCCTGAAGGCCGGCGGTGTGGCTGAGCAGCTGGCGGATGGTGATCGTATCGCCATCAGTGATGTCGGGGAGATATTTCGAGACGGTGTCGTCGAGGCTCAGTTTGCCGTCGTGCTGGAGCAGCAGGATCGCGGCGGCGGCGAACTGCTTCGAGATCGAGGCGATCTGATAGGGCGCATCGTCGCGCGGCACGGCCATGGTTTCGGACTGTTTGCCATAGGCTTTGGCGAGGACGATCCGGCCGCCGCGGACGATCGCGACCGAGGCGGAAGGGACGCCGCTCGAGGCGAGGCGCTGGGTGACGATGCGGTCGACCTTCGCGACTTCCTGCGGGGTGAGCGACTGGGCTGAAACCGGGGTGGCGAAGCAGGCGATTGCGGCGGTGAACGAAAGCGTGAGACGGAACAGGGTCATGAAGGCATCCCGAAGGCTTGGCTTTGGCTGACAGATGGGGGAACGCCCCGGGTGAGGCAAGCGGCTTGGCCCCTGCAAGGGCACCCATCGGGTCGATTTGAATGCGATGTGGCTGAGTAGCGCGGCCGCCGTGTCGATTGAATCAGGGAGCTGTTGGAAATGTCAGGAGGATCACTGCACTTTCCAACAGCAGGATGTCTTGAATTAATCATTATAAATCAAATTCTTATAGAATATTTCGCTGCGCGGCCTCGGTAAGGCCCAGAAGTAGCTGCGGAGCAACGGGGAGCGCCTTTCACGGTTCAGATATAGCGCCTAGGCTGGCCTGAGACCAAAACGCATGGGGGATCGATGCGGCAACTCGGCGTGCGCAGGATCATCGTCGCGGCAACAGGCACGGTGCTGACCGCGATCCTTGTCACGTTCCTGCTCGCACTGATCGGGCCCGACTGGAGCGCCTTTGCACCGGCGAGCTGTGCCGCGACGCGGTGCTTCTGCGAAATACCGCGGATCGGATCGCTGATCCTGCAGCCCGCCAATAGCTGGTCGTCCTATGGCTATGTGTTTGGCGGGTTCCTGATGATCCTGATCGCGCGGCGGCGGGATTCGGCGATGACGCCGCTCGCGATGATCGCCTTCGGGATCACCGCGATTGCGGTCGGCATCGGATCGGCCCTGCTGCACGCGACCCTGACCCTGTGGGGCCAGTTTCTCGATGTGCTCGGCATGTATCTGGTCGGATCCTTCCTGCTGGTGAGCGCGCTGAGCCGCTGGCGGCGCATCGCCGACCGGCCCGCGATCGGCCTGTATGTGTTGCTCTGCGCGGTGCTGGTGGCGGTGCTGATCGGCGAGCCGGAGGTGCGGCGCTGGCTGTTCGGCGTGCTGCTGATCGCCGCCATTGTCCTTGAGCTCGGCTTCGCGCGGCCGCTCCGCCCGGGCGTGCGCCTTCCTCTCTATCTGTACGGGCTGCTGGCGAATGCCGTGGCGTTCGGGATCTGGAACCTCGACCAGCATGGGTTGGTCTGTTCGCCCGCCAGCCTGATCCAGGGCCATGCGGTCTGGCATCTGCTTGGGGCGCTCTCGATGTGGTTGTGCTTCGCTTATTATCGCAGCGAGCGTCTCGGGTTGGTTACGGCAAAGTAAGCCAGAAGCATTGATCAAATGGCGCTGAAATAACCTTCAGATCGGTTTCAACGCGTCTTGAATATGGGGCAAATGAGAGGATGCTCCCGCACGGACATCGGGCGGAAAGTCCGGTGCCGACTGCGTTGTCCATAGGGGAGCATATCTTCATGATGTACGCATTTCTGGCGATGATGGGCTGGTGCGGGACGAAATGGCCCGGTTGGTGGCGCGGTCCGCATCCCGTTCCCGATCCGGAGCCCTGGTGGGATCTTGCCGGCGGCGTGCTCGGCATGATCGGCGGCATCGTCGCGGGCGGGGTGTTTCGCCCGGTGATCGGCGATGCCGGCTTTATCGCGCTCGCGCTGACCGCGTTCTTCGGCGGGACGTTCGTTTCGAGCTTTGTCACCGCGCTGTTGGCGATGGGAACCAGGAAGACAGGCTGATCGCTGCCTGATCAGGTGGTGCTGCGCTTCTCGTGGTGAATCGCCTGGGTCCCGGCCTGCAGGATTTGCGCCTTGCAGGTCGCGCCCGGCGCGCCCGTCGTTGCGCAATAGGTGCTGCCGACGCCGACACTGGTGACGTTGCCGGCCTCGCCCTTCGCCACGGTGAGCGATTGCGGCTGCGCGCCGGGATCATCGAATTTGAAGATGCACGTCTCGCTCGAGCTCTGTTTGCAGCTGAAGATCGCGATGCCTTTGTCCGCATCGACATCGACCGAATAGGCGATCACCTCGGACTTGGTGACCCCGCAGGCGGCAAGCGGGATGGCGAGGGCTGTCGCCAGGAACACCGCTTTCGACATTGCCGTCTCCATCATCCATCCGAGCCGATAAGTGTATTATAGTATCAACACACAGTCAACGCGGTGGTGGTCAGATCGGCACGCCGAACAGGTCGTGCTCGTCGGCATCCTCGATCTCGGCGCGGATGATGTCGCCCAAAGCGAGATGGCCGGCGTCGCGGAGATGGACCTCGCCGTCGATCTCGGGCGCGTCGGCCTTGGAACGGCCAGTCGCGCCGCCGCTTTCCGCGTCGACCGCGTCGATGATCACATCGAGCGTGCGGCCGATCTTGGCTTCGAGTTTTTCGGCCGAGATGCGTGCGGTGAGTTCCATCAGGCGGGCGTAGCGCTCTTCCTTGATTTCCTCGGGGACCGGGTTGGGCAGGTCGTTCGCCGCGGCGCCTTCGACGGGTTCGAAGCGGAAGGCGCCGACACGGTCGAGCTGGGCTTCTTCGAGCCAGTCCATCAGATAGCGGAAATCATCCTCGGTCTCGCCGGGGAAGCCGACCACGAAGGTCGAGCGGATCGCGATATCGGGCTCGATCGTCCGCCAGTTCTTGATGCGCTCCAGGATTTTGGCTTCGTTGGCGGGGCGCTTCATCGCCTTGAGCACCGCGCGAGAGGCGTGCTGGAACGGGATGTCGAGATAGGGGAGGACAAGCCCCTCCGCCATCAGCGGGATGACCTGGTCGACATGGGGGTAGGGGTAGACATAGTGGAGCCGCACCCAGGCGCCGAGCTTGCCCAACTCGCGCGACAGATCGGTCATATGGGCGCGGACTTCGTGGCCGTGCCACATGCGCGGGTGGTGCTTGATATCGACGCCGTAGGCCGAGGTGTCCTGGCTGATGACGAGCAGCTCTTTGGTACCGGCCTCGATCAGCTTTTCGGCTTCGCGCAGGATGGCATCGGGGCGGCGGCTGACGAGATCGCCGCGGAGCGACGGGATGATGCAGAAGGCGCAGCGATGGTTGCAGCCCTCCGAGATCTTCAGATAGCTGTAATGGCGCGGGGTGAGTTTCAGCCCGGCATCGGGGACGAGGTTGAGGAAGGCGCTGGGCGGCATCGGCGCCGCTTCATGGACCGCGCCGACCACTTCTTCATATTGATGCGCGCCGGTGACGGCGAGGACATTGGGGAAGCGAGCGCGGATGACTTCGGCTTCCTTGCCCATGCAGCCGGTGACGATGACGCGGCCATTCTCGGCGATCGCCTCGCCGATTGCCTCGAGCGATTCTTCCTTGGCGGAATCGAGGAAGCCGCAGGTGTTGACGAGCACGACATCGGCGCCGGCATAATCCGGGGACATGGCATAGCCATCCGAGCGGAGCTTGGTGAGGATGCGTTCGCTGTCGACCAGGTTCTTGGGACAGCCGAGCGAAACCATGCCGATTTTCGGCGGGGTGGGGAGGATTGTTGCCATGGGAAGCGCGGCACATAGCGATTTTCGAGGCTTTTGAACAGGGCGGGCGAGTCTGCTTTCCGTGTCGGCCGAATGGGCATATCGTGGCGCCAACGAAACGAGGGGAGAAGCACCATGGGAACTGAAGTGCATTTGCTGTCGATCCTGGTCGCAGCGGTTTCCGGATTCCTTGTCGGCGGGCTCTGGTACGGGCCACTCTTCGGCAAGGCGTGGCAGGCGGCGCGGGGCCTGAGCGACGATGCCATGAAGAGCGCCAACATGCCGATGATCTTCGGCCTGACCTTCGCGCTGAATCTGTTTTCGGCCTTCATCCTCGATCACACGCTGACCACCTATGGCACCCCTGGCCTGAACCTTTCGGTGATGATCTCCAGCGGTGTCGCGCTCGGCTTCATCGTGCCGGCCCTTGGGGTGAACTATCTGTTTTCGCGCCAATCGCTGCGGCTGTTCATGATCGATGCGGGATATTGGCTGGTCATTTATTCCGTGATGGGTGTGGTGTTCGCGCTTCTGTAGAGGCCATGGCGACCTTGAATCGGCGAGGGTGCGGGAGTTGCGAATGAAAGCCTGGAAGCGGGCGTGGAAGGTGCGCGAGATCGAAGGATTCAATTCGGGTTGGGAAGACCTCTATAGCCGGATGGCGCAACCATGACCGACATCCCTGGGCCCCGGCCTTCGCCGGGGAAGGTAGAGGGGTTTGTGCTTGTGCCTCATCCGGATTTCCCGAGCCGCGCGATCCGGTCGATCACGGTCGATGTCGATCGGGAAGCGGGCGGTGGCCTGTTCCTGAACTATCGTGTGACCGGGACGATCGAGGAGGTGCTTTGGCCGGGTGGCGGGCCGCCGCAAACCTCCGGACCCACCGACCGGCTGTGGGAACATAGCTGCTTCGAGGCATTTGTGGGCCGCCCTGACGAACCGGGCTATATCGAGCTCAACGCCACGACATCGTTGCAATGGGCTGTCTACGCATTCGACGATTACCGCGCAGGCATGACTGCGATCGACGCAGCCTTCAGTGGAATGATCAGGTTCCGCCCGGACAGTCTTGAAGTGCGCGTTTCGATCCTGCCGCCGGACTGGTCCGATGCGGGTGAGTTGCTCCTCGGCCTCTCCGCGATCATCGAAGCAAAGGATGGCAGTAAATCCTATTGGGCGCTCGCCCACGCGCCGGGTCCGCCCGATTTCCACAACCGGGATTGCTTTACCGCTCGCCTCGCGGCACCCACGCGCTCATGAAATTCGGTATCGATCGCCTCCTCGCCGATCCAACTCTCCGCAAGCCGCTGGAGGGGAAACGCGTCGCGCTGCTCGCGCATCCGGCCTCGGTCACGGCGGACTTGACTCATTCGCTTGATGCGCTGGTCACGAGCGGGCTCAACGTCAGCGCTGTGTTCGGGCCGCAGCATGGCGTGCGGGGCGATCTGCAGGACAATATGATGGAGTCTCCGGACTTCACTGATCCGACTTATGGTGTCCCGGTCTTCAGCCTCTATGGCGAGGTGCGCCGGCCCACCGGCCAGTCGATGGGCACCTTCGACGTGATGCTCGTCGACATGCAGGATCTGGGCTGCCGCATCTACACCTTCATCACCACCTTGCTTTACGTGCTCGAAGCGGCGGCTGAGCATGGCAAAACGGTATGGGTGCTCGATCGGCCCAACCCCGCGGGCCGGCCGATCGAGGGGCTGACCTTGCTGCCAGGCTGGGAGAGCTTTGTCGGCGCCGGGCCTATGCCGATGCGGCACGGGATGACGCTCGGCGAACTCGGCCATTGGTTCATCGCCACACGCGGTCTCGATGTGGAATACCGTGTGATCACAATGGAAGGCTGGCAGCCCGAAGCGGCGCCCGGCTTCGGCTGGCCAGCCGACCGGGTGTGGATCAACCCGAGCCCGAACGCGCCCAATCTGAGCATGGCGCGCGATTATGCCGGCACGGTGATGCTTGAAGGCACGACGCTGTCGGAAGGGCGCGGTACGACCCGGCCGCTCGAAATCTTCGGCGCGCCGGATATCGACGCGCGCGCGGTGATGGCGCGGATGCGGGCGCTTGCGCCGGAATGGCTGGCCGGTTGTGCGCTCCGCGATATCTGGTTCCAGCCGACCTTCCACAAGCATGTCGACCAACTCTGCAATGGCGTGCAGATTCATGCCGAGGGGCCAGCCTATGACCATGCGGCATTCCGGCCGTGGCGGGTGCAGGCGCTCGGCTTCAAGGCGATCCGGCAGCTCTATCCCGATTATCCGCTGTGGCGCGATTTCCCCTATGAATATGAGTTCGGCAAGCTCGCGATCGACGTGATCAACGGCGGGCCTGGCCTGCGCGAATGGGTCGATGACGCGGCCGCGACGCCCAGCGATCTGGACAGCGCAGCTGGCATGGATGAGGCCGCCTGGGCCGAAGCGCGGCGACCTCATCTGCTTTACTGAGGCCAGTTTACTGAGGTCCCAGCCCCCCTCACGGCACCCGGTCGAACCATTCCAGGAACGCCTTGGACTTGCCTTCGGGCGACTTGCCGACGCCCCAGCGGACCAGCGACTTGCCGTCCTTCGAGAAACGCCAATATTGGCCGACGATCACGTCCCCATCCTTTTGCTCGAGCACCTGATAGGTATCCGCATCGAGCGGCTTGATGCGGATCTGGTTGAAGCGGGCATTGTCGTTGAGCGGCCCGACCGCATCGTCGAGCGTGGACTCGAAATCATTGATGTAGAGCTTGGCCTTGTTGGTGTCGTTCACGGCATGATAAACCAGCTTGTTGGGGGTGAACTTCATCTCGATCGTCAGGCTGAACCCCTTGGGGAAATTGCCGTCGCTCCAATAGCTCTTCGCCGCGTTCGAATGATATTTGCCGTCATGGTTCGCCGCGGTCGCCGGGCTTGCGATTACCGCCGACACCATGGCCGAGAGGGCGAGCGCGCCCAGGATATGCCTCTTCATCATCTGCTACTCCCTAGAATTTGGTGGTTTCCTCGACATGCTTCTCGACCTCCGCCCGGTCGATCCAGAGCGTGCGGAAGGTCTTGCTCGCGAGGAACTGAAGCTGGTCGCTATTATGTTTCGACCCCGGCTGGCTGGCATTGCCATAGCTCATCATGCCGACCGCCTTCATCGGCGTGCCGAACTCGACCAACGAGACCCAGGTTTCACCGTGAACGGGCGTGCGCTCGCCATTCTTCATCGGCCCCCAGGTGATGGTGCGGAAAATGCCGGTATTGCCGAAGCCGCCATTGCCCGGGAGGTTTACGTCGCCGAGGTGGAAGCGCGATACGTCGCCATAAGGCCGGTCGATCGCGCCGTAGAGCGTCTTCGTCTTCGCCACCGCCTGTTTGAGCAATGTCATAGCGGCGGCCGGGTCCTTCAGGCCGCGCGGGGTTTCCAGCGGATCGTCGAGCGTCCATTTCACCGCATAATTGGCCTGCGAGGTGAAATTGTTCGGCGAGAACAGGAGCGCCCAGGTCTCGAACAGCAACGCCGCCCGGCTGTCCGCTTCATCGCGGTGGTCCCATGCCGATAGCAAAGCGACCGCCGCCTGAATATCGGGATCGGTGCTGCCCTTGGCCGCGTCGAGCAGGTCGGGCAGCATCCGGTCGGCCATCAGCGAACGCGTGGTCAGCTTGCGCGAGACGAAATCGTCGAAGCTGATCTTCGGCGTCGCCGACAGCAGCTTGACCGACATCTGCGCACGCTGGCTCATCGGCCCGACGGTCGAGACATAGCCGGGATAGGCCTTGGGATCGAGCACACGCGGCCAGGTCGAGACCCAGGGTGGATCATTGGCGTTCTGGACGAAGCCGCCCGGCGGGTCGAAGACCTTGGGCAGGTCGTCATAGCCATGGATCTGCGTCCACAGTGTCGTCGAGACATCGCCTGGCACCGGCTTCGACCAGATGGCGAAATCGCCGCCCGCATGTTTCGGCAGGATGCCATTATCGAGATAGAGGATATGCCCGGCGCGGTCGGCATAGACGATGTTGAACATTGGCACCTGCACCCGGCGGAGCGCCGCCTGGAACTGCGCCCAGTCATGCGCCTTGCCCATGTCGAGATATTGCTGGAGCACGCCCGGCCGATCGAGCCCGGCGACCTTCAACGCGACGGTCGTCTTGCCGTCGGGCAGGTCGAACACCGGGCCCTGCACCGCGAAGCGCTGGACGAAGCTGATTGTCTTCAGCGTGCCATCGGCCTGGCGTATCTTGTAGCTCTTCGTCACCGTCTTGAACGGCAGTATTTTGCCGTCGAAGCGATAGCCGCCCTCGGTAAGATCGAGCTTGTAGCTGGTATAGCCGAGGATCGTGTTCACCGTGTTGGTGAAGCCGAGATCCTTGTTGAAGCCGAAGCGCAGCACCGGCAGCCCGACCTGGGTCGCGCCGTAGAGGTTGATGCCGGGCGCGGTGATCTGTGCCTCGAAATAGCTGAGCATGCTCGGCGCCCAGGGCAGATGCGGGTTGGCGAGCAGCATCGCGTGCCCGCTCGCCGAGCGCGACGGCGCAACCGCCCAGGCATTGGAGCCGCCGGCGGTATTGGCGGACGGATCGGCCAGTACCCGCTGGTCCGACGCGATATAGACATAGTTCATCAGGCGGTGGGCGTGCGCCATCACATCGACGCCGCTGACCGGCAGGACCTGAAGCACGGCTGGATCGAGCTTGTCCCTGTTCGCCTGCGCATAGGCGTTGATCCCGGCGGCGAAGGCGTCGAGATCGGCGCGCATCTGCGGCGTCTGGGCCTTGTACCAGCTGGCCGCGCGGGTCGGCACGTCGTTGGCGACCAGCCAGGCATCCTGTTTGGCGAAGCTCTCGCCCCAATATTCGGCCGCGCGCCCGCGGGCTTCGCCGAGCATATGGATCAGCAGATTGCCGTGGTTATGCGCCTGGGCGAAGCCGAAGCCGTAGAAGCCGCCGGCTTCGGTGCGGGCATAGATATGCGGCACGCCGAAGCTGTCCCACAATATCTCGCCGCTGCTCCATTTTGTCGTGGCGGCGGGGGGCGTCCTGGAAAGGAGCGGCGTGGCGATCAGGGTGGCACCGACAGCGAGCGCGCCGCTGAGCAATGTCTTGCGCATCAGAACGCCACTCCCACCCGGCCATAATAGAAGCCGCCGGTGAAACCATAAGCACCAGTCGTCGGATATTGGCCCGAACCGAGGTTCGCATTGTAGATGCCGTTCGCGTCCGGATAGACGTTGAACAGGTTGTTCGCACCGACCGCCAGGCTGATATTGTGGGTCGCCTTCCAGCTCAGTTCCGCATCCGTGATCCATTTCGCTCCGAAATAGCGGTCGTTCGCGGCCACGTTCTGGAGCGAGTGGAAGCCGCCATAGCGCACCACCCGTGTGCTGAGGCTGAAGGGGCCGACTGTCGTCGTGTTGCCGATAAAGAGTTTCGTCCTGGGCATATTGTCAGTGAGGTTCGACTGGGACAGGCGATCGAACAGGACGAAACTGGCGCCCAAAGCTGCGAGCTGGGAGGGGTTCGGCGCGACGTGGGTGATGATCGTCTTGTTATAATTATAGCCGATATTCCACGACATCTTCGCGAAGTCGCCGATCGCGTGACGATAGGTGGCGACCACGTCGACGCCGCGTGTCCGGGTGTCGATGGCATTGGTGTAATATTGCGCGCTGATATCGGGCGAAAGGCCGTTGGCGGTCAGGATTGCCGAAACCGCGGTGCCCGTCAGCGTGCTGGTGATGGCGATGCGGTCAGCGACCTTGATCTGATAGGCGTCGACGGTGAGGCTGAAGGCCCGGAAGGGGGTCAGCACGAAGCCAGCGCTGAAATTGACTGAGGTTTCGGGCTTGAGCGGCCGCGAACCAAGCGCGACCGCCGCGGCTGACCCCACGGGCAAGGTCTTGATCTGCAAAAGGTTCAACACGGCCGGAGTCCCGACCAGCCGGAACTGCCCGGTGGTCGAGGCATAGGTTTGCTGGGCAAGGCCAGGCGCGCGGAAGCCGTTGCTGACGGCGCCGCGGAGCGCGAGCCACGGGGTGATCGCCTGCCGCACGTTGAACTTGCCGATCGCGGTGTCGCCGCTCGCATCGTCGAAATGCTCGAAGCGCCCGGCGAGCCCGATCGTCGTGCTCGGCGTCGGATCATAAGCGAGGTCGATATAGGCGGACAGGTTATTGCGGGCGATATGGCCGACATCAGCGGGCGTGAACCCGGCGGCGGCCTGTGCGCCCGGGGCCGGCCGAATGGTCGTGCCGTTCACGACATAGGTATAGGTGCCCGCCGCGTAGCTGGTGGGGTCCCCTTGAAGGACGGCATAGGTTTCACGGCGATGTTGCACCCCGGCCGAAACCTGCAAATTGCCGCCGATGTCGAATCCCTTGGTCACATCCAGCGAATTGACCCATTCGGACGATTGCAGCGTGCCGACATAGACGCTGGTGGGGCTCGTCGGACCCAAAGACGGGTTGATGGTATTGCTCCCCACCTGGCGAGAGCGGTTCTTGCCATAGGTCGTGCTCAGATCCCATTTCCAGCCGGACAGCGTTCCCTTCGCGCCGAGCGCGAATTCGAAATCCTCCTCGCTGATGTTCAGTTGAGGCCGAAAGCCGTCGGGATAGACCTGGGGAAGCGAGGCTGCGTTGTTCGGCGCCCGAAAGGTGAAGTTCAGCTCCGAATCGCGCTGGCTATAGGTGCCGAAGGAATAGATCTGGATATTGCCGAAGGTGTAGCCGGCATTGTAGCCGAGGTTGATCCCCTCGGTCGGGAAAGCGCCGTAATTCTTGGTCACGAGCCGGTCGGCGGTCGCCTCGCGCGGATCAAGCGCGCCATTGACCTTGTTGTAGAGCTGCACCGAGGTGTCGATCGGGATCGCCCGGTTCGAGCGCTTCTGCTCCTTTGCGTTGACGAAGACATCGGCAAAGCCTTCGTCGCTGAGCTTGATCCCGACATTTGCCTGGAACAGGTAATTCTCACCGTCGCTGCGATCGAAATTCTGGCCGGCGGTCACGCTCATCGCGCCGGTATCGACGCCGTGCTTGAGGATGATGTTGATCACGCCGGCGATCGCGTCCGAGCCATATTGCGCGGCGGCACCATCGCGCAGCACTTCGATATGGTCGACGGCTGAGGTCGGGATCAGATCGAGATCGGCCGGAACCGAGCCATTGTAGAGCGAACTGACCGCGTTGATCAGCGAGGTCTTGTGGCGGCGCTTGCCGTTGACCAGGATCAGCGTCTGATCAGGGTTGAGCCCGCGCAGGCCGCCGGTCGAGATCACCGTCGAGGTGCCGCCGCCGGCGCGGGTCGGCATGTTGAACGAGGGGATCAGAGTATTGAGCGCGGCGAGCACGCCGGGCTTGCCGGTCTTTTCCAGATCGGCGCTGGAAATGACGTCGATCGGGGTCGGGCTGTCGGTGACGGTGCGTTGCAGGCCGCGTGAGCCGGTGACGACGATGTCGGAGCCGACCGCCTGCTCCGGCGGGGCGGTCTCGGCCTGACCCGGTGCGGCAGGCGCTCGACCGGTGGCGAGCGCTGCGTTCGACCAGCCTGACGGTGCGCCGACCCGCATATCGGTGATGGGGCGAGGTGCCGGCGATTGGGTCGTTGCGCGCGGTTGCTCGAAGGCGAGCGCGATCGTGCCATTGCCGACCGCCTTGATGTGCAGCCCCGTGTTGGCGATCAACCGCGCGAGCGCGGCCTCCGGCGTCATGCGGCCATTCACGGACTGCGCGCGCATGCCCGCGACGGCGTCATAGGGAAACAGGATCTGCACGCCCGACTGCCGGGCGAAGAGCGGCAGCGCGGTCTGGATCGGCTGCGCCGGGATGCTGAACAGCACCGGTGACCCCGCCATCGCCTGTTCCGCATGGACCGCCACCGGCGCGACCAGACTCAAGGCGATGATCGACGCTCCCGTGGCACGCAGCATTGCTATCGCCAACATGTCCATTCCCCCGATTGTGAATCTCACAATCACCAAAACGGATCGGTTTCGCTTTTCTGCCACCCCATCCAGAGGCTGCCCGTCGATTTTTTATTTGCGGACGTTTCGGCACGTCGTGGCTGGACATCGTTGCGGCCGCGTGTTCTCTTTATGACAGAGAAGCGACAGTAGTTCTGGAGAGGATCGACACTTTTCGGCGAGGGCCCGTGGAGTCGACCAGAGCGAAGCTTGACTGGTTCAAGCAGCATATCCTGCCGCATGAAGGGGCATTGAGGGCGCGGCTTCGTCGCGTCCTGCCAGCCGGCCATGACTGTGACGATCTCGTTTCGGAAACCCTGATTCGCGCTTTCACGACGAAGGATTTCGAGCGGATCACCCATGGCCGATCCTATCTCTTCCAGATCGTCCGCAATTTGCTGATCGACGAGGCGCGGCGCGCGAAGGTCGTCTCGTTCGAATTCCTCGCCGATCTCGACCTGCTCCAGGTGGACGACAGCGCGGAACGCGTGCTTCAGGCGCGCGACGAGCTGCGCCGCCTCCAGGCGATCATCGATACTTTGCCGACGCAATGCCGCCGCGCCTTCATTCTTCGGCGCGTTATGGGTAAATCAGTGGGTGAAATAGCAGAAGAGATGGGCTTATCCGTTTCTACAGTGGACAAGCACCTCGCCAAGGCTGCGGTGCGGGTTATGCAGGCCGTGGCGCAGTTTGGGGATTCGGGTTTTGAGCGATCGCTACAGGAGCCTGACGGATCTGCAGGCGATCGAAGCCGAGGCCGCGCGCCGGTTTCTCAGGGCGAGCGATAGCAACTGCCCGCAAGCCTGGGAGGATGCGTATCGCTGGGTCGAGCAGGACCCAGCGCACGGTGTAGCCTTCGCCAAAGCCGAAGCGAGCTGGGAGCTGGCGGGACGCTTGCCGGCCGGGCCGCATGTCACCGAGAACAGGGGCGAGATCGGGATCCCCGGCGCCCTCCCATGGCCGGCGCACCAGACCTCCCGGGCGGGCAATATGGTGCATCGCCGACAGGCCATCGCGGCTGGGCTGACAGCGGCCGTCATCGGTTCTGCTGGCCTGTTCGCCCTAGCCCGGCCGGCCGCAGCCGAACGTTATACGACCAGCATTGGCGAAAAGCGCCCGGTCCGGCTCGCGGACGGATCGGTGATCCACCTCAACACGCAAACCGATGTGGAGGTCAGGTTCGAAAAGACGCGGCGGCTGGTGCGCCTGGTGTCGGGTGAGGCCCGTTTCGATGTCGCGCACGACACGAGCCGCCCCTTTATCGTGACGGCGGGCAGCGCGATCCTGCGCGCGGTCGGCACGGCGTTCAATGTGCGCCTCCGCCCTGATCTGACTGAATTGACGGTGATCGAAGGAACGGTCGCGGCAGCGGATGCCGGCGGTCGGCGTGCACACGCGATCGCGGCCGGCACCGGCGCCGCCATTCGCAGCGGTACCGTGGCTGTTACCGAACTCGCGCCGCAGCTGGTGCGCCAGCGCATCGCCTGGGAGGACGGCGTCATCGAATTCGATGGCGATACGCTTGGGCAGGCGGTGGAAGAGTTCAACCGCTATCGAACAACGCCGCTGGTCATCGGCGAACCGCGCCTAGCGTCGATACGGATCGGCGGGACCTTCAAGAGCAGCAATTCGGATGCCTTCCTGCTGGCGCTGGAGCAAAGCTTCGGCATCCGCGCCATTCCCGGCCAGGATAACTCGGTGATGCTCGTTTCGGCGCAGTAACGAGTGCAGCCGCGAACAGGCGGGAATCGAGTGGGTTCCGTCACCGCTTCCGCGTCAGCTCCCGCATCCCGTCGTCCAACCCAGCGAGGGTCAGAGGATACATGCGGTCGTTCATCAGCTCGCGAAAGATGCGCACTGATTGCGAATAGCCCCATTGCTGTTCGGGCACCGGGTTAAGCCACACCGCTGCCGGGTAGGTGGTGGTCAGCCGGTGCATCCACACCGCGCCCGATTCCTCGTTATAATGTTCGACCGAGCCACCGGGATGGGTGATCTCGTACGGGCTCATCGAGGCGTCGCCGACGAACACCAGCTTGTAATCGTGGCCGAATTTGTGGAGCACATCCCACATTGGCGTGCGCTCGGCGAAGCGACGGCGATTGTCCTTCCACACGCCCTCATATGGGCAATTGTGGAAATAGAAGAATTCGAGATTCTTGAACTCGGTGGTCGCCGCCGAGAACAGCTCCTCGCAGAGCTTGACCCAGGGGTCCATCGAGCCGCCGACATCGAGGAACAGCAACAGCTTCACCGCATTGTGCCGCTCGGGCCGCATGACCACGTCGAGCCAGCCCTGGCGCGCGGTGCCGTCGATCGTCGCATCGATATCGAGCTCGTCGGCGGCGCCTTCGCGGGCGAAGCGGCGCAGGCGACGGAGCGCGATCTTGATGTTGCGGGTGCCAAGCTCCTTGGTGTTGTCGAGATTCTTGAAGTCGCGCTGGTCCCAGACTTTCAGCGCTCGCTTGTGCTTGCCCTCGCCGCCGATCCGGACGCCTTCCGGGTTATAGCCCGAATTGCCGTAAGGGCTGGTGCCGCCGGTCCCGACCCATTTGTTGCCGCCCTGGTGGCGCTCATGCTGCTCCTCGAGCCGCTTCTTGAGCGTCTCCATGATCTCTTCCCAGGAGCCGAGCGACTTGATCGCCTCCATTTCCTCGGGCGAGAGATATTTCTCGGCGACCGCGCGGAGCCAGTCCTCGGGAATGTCGGCATTCTGGGTGCCGAAGGTCGTGGAAATGCCCTTGAAGACCTTGGCGAAGACCTGGTCGAAGCGATCGAGCAGCCCCTCGTCCTTCACATACACGGCGCGCGAGAGGTAATAGAAATCCTCCGGCGTGCGCTCGATCACGTCGCGGTCGAGTGCCTCGAGCAGGATGAGATGCTCCTTCATGCTCGCCGGAATGCCGGCAGCGCGGAGCTCGTCGAGGAAGTTCAGGAACATGAGCTGGCCTTCGGGATCATTTCAGCGCGTTGCTATTGATCTGGATGCTCGACTTTCCATCCGGTGTGAAGGTGGTGCTTGATCGAACCATGCGCCATGGGGCCCCATCGATCCCATATTTTCCCGTTTCGCCATCGCCGATCCCCTCAGACGCGGCAGCATGCCACGCGGTGCTGAGGGCGCAAGTATCAGTGTTCGTAGGCGTCGATCAGCGCGCCGACATAATCGGGGTCGCGGCCGGTGAGTTCGGCGGCGGGGCGGGCGCGCGCGATCTTGTGGTTCTCAGGCGTGCCGTAGACGAAACCATAGACCGGATAGCTGGTGCTCCCGAGCCCATCCATGTCGCGGTACCAGACCCGCACCCGGCTCCAGTCATTGTCCTCGGAAACATCGGTCAGCGTCACGTCCTGCTCGGCATGGCCGCGCTCGCCATCGACCCGCGACCAATTGGCGTGGGTGACCATCGCGACTCGCGAGGTGACGACCCGGCTGATCACTGCGACATGGCCGAGTGGCAGCCGCCCCGTTCGCGCAAAGACGATGACCGCGCCCGCACGTGGCACATCGCCGCGCTTGTAGCGGCCATCAGCCTGGTCCCACCAGGTCCAGGCGTCACCATAGATCTGGATGCCCGAGGCGGCGCGGGCGAAGGGCACGCATTCCCCGACATAATCGAGCAGGGAAGTCGCACTGGCGGACGGCACGACACAGGCCGCCGCGAGAAGGGCAATCGAGGACAAAATACGCATACTCGGGCACCATGGTGGTAGCCCCCCAAAGCTTCCGTATCCGGCAATGGTTTACAGTGCGTAAATCATGTTTCCGGTGGATTGTGCGTGCGTTGCGCTATCCCGTGTCTCAGACCTTGTTGGCCTGTCTTTTCGCCATGAAGGCGAGGCGTTCGAACAGCATCACATCCTGTTCGTTCTTCAGGAGCGCGCCGTGCAGCGGCGGGATCGCCTTGGTTGGGTCGCGATTCTGCAGGACCTCGAGCGGCATGTCCTCGTGGAGGAGCAGCTTTAGCCAGTCGAGCAATTCGCTGGTCGAGGGCTTTTTCTTCAGGCCCGGCACGTCGCGGACATCGTAGAAGATATCCATCGCCTTGTTGACGAGGATTTTCTGGATGCCGGGGAAATGGACGTCGATGATCGCCTGCATCGTCTCGCGGTCAGGGAATTTTATATAATGGAAGAAGCAGCGGCGCAGGAACGCGTCGGGCAGTTCCTTCTCGTTGTTCGAGGTGATGACGACGATCGGGCGCTCGGCGGCGCGCACTGTCTCCTTGGTCTCATAGACATGGAATTCCATGCGATCGAGTTCCTGGAGGAGGTCGTTCGGGAATTCGATATCGGCCTTGTCGATCTCGTCGATCAGCAGGACGGGGACTTCGGGGGCGGTGAACGCGTCCCATAGCTTCCCGCGGCGGATATAGTTTCCGATGTCGTGGACGCGCTCGTCGCCGAGCTGGCCGTCGCGGAGACGGGCCACCGCATCATATTCGTACAGGCCCTGCTGCGCCTTGGTGGTGGACTTGATGTTCCACTCGATCAGCGGCGCACCGACTGCCTTGGCGATTTCGTAAGCAAGCACGGTCTTGCCGGTGCCGGGCTCGCCCTTGACGAGGAGCGGGCGGCGCAGCGTGACCGCCGCATTGACCGCGACCTTCAGATCGTCGGTTGCGACATAGCTTTGTGTGCCCTCGAAGCGCTTCATGCAGGTCCAATCCCGTTTCGAATATCGGGTTTGGGATAGAGGGATTTTATGCCGCGGCGCAAGCGCCGGATTGCCGCTTTATTGATGGTTGCGTGCGCTCGCCCGGGCCTCGAGCAGGTCCCATAGCCCGCGATGCTGGGCGAGGATCTGCTGGGCGCCGAATGCCATGGCGCGTTCGATCGCCGGCGTTTCGGCCAGCGCCGAGACCAGGGATGCCGTTTCGAAACCATCGGGCAGGGTCGAGGCGGGCGGTTCGACGCCGAAGCGGCGCGCGGCGATATCGAGCGTCTCGCGAATCGCTGCCCAATCGAGGATCAGCGCGATCGCCGCGCCGGTTGCGCAACCGGCACGATCGGACTGGGCGAGCATGTCGAGGGCGTGGCGCTGTGCCGAGATCGCGGCTTCGGATTCGGCCTGGCCTGGCGTCGAGGGCAGGGGGCCCGCAGCGGCGGTAAGCCGGGCGAGATAGGCGCGCTCGTCGGTAAAACCGACAGCGGCCGATTCGAGCCAGTCCAGTGCTGAATTCTGGCCGCAATGCTCAAGCGCATAGTCGATCACACCGGGGTGACGACCATGGAGCGCGCAGAGCGCATGGACCGCATCAGCCAGGTCGCGCACCGCGACATGCGGCCTTGCGAGCAGGCGGGGCATTGCGTGCGTGGCACTGCCGTCGTCCGATGCCAACATGGCAATCGTACCCCAGCTTCCGCCTATGCGCCGCTCAAGTGCTGAATCGAAAGCCATGAACCTCCAGTGGGCTGGGTTGAGACACCGGTAAACCGGCTTCGCGCCCTTTATGGCCAAGGACTATACTGAAGGGCGTAAAGACCTGGTTTAGAGCCGGTTAAGTCTGTCTAAACCTTGATTGAGGAAGGTGAACGGCAAGGGCTTTGACGGCGAAGTGCGCATGGGGGCGCAAGCACCCGTAACTCCTTGATAGAGTTGGCCGTGCAGGCATTTTCGGTGGGCGCGGCACCGCTGCAAGCCGGAGCGACTCAGGCCCCGCTCGACATTTGTGGGAAATCTGATCCGGAATGGTCCCAGTTTTCGGCGCGGATGGTCCCCGGCTTTCGCCGGGGAATCGCATCACTGATCGAGGAAGCTGCGCATCTTGCGGCTGCGGCTCGGGTGCTTGAGCTTCCGCAGCGCCTTGGCCTCGATCTGGCGGATACGCTCACGCGTCACCGAGAATTGCTGGCCGACCTCTTCGAGCGTGTGATCGGTGTTCATGCCGATGCCGAAGCGCATGCGCAGCACGCGCTCCTCGCGCGGGGTGAGGCTCGCCAGAACCCGAGTGACGGTTTCCTTGAGGTTGGCCTGGATCGCGGCATCCACCGGGATGATCGCGTTCTTGTCCTCGATGAAATCGCCGAGATGCGAATCTTCCTCGTCGCCGATCGGCGTTTCGAGGCTGATCGGCTCCTTGGCGATCTTCATCACCTTGCGGACCTTTTCGAGCGGCATCGAAAGCCGCTCGGCCATTTCCTCGGGCGTGGGCTCGCGGCCCTGCTCGTGGAGGAACTGACGGCTGGTCCGCACCAGCTTGTTGATCGTCTCGATCATATGGACCGGAATGCGGATCGTCCGCGCCTGGTCGGCGATCGAGCGGGTGATCGCCTGACGAATCCACCAGGTGGCATAGGTGCTGAACTTGTAACCGCGGCGATATTCGAACTTATCGACCGCCTTCATCAGGCCGATATTGCCCTCCTGGATGAGATCCAGGAACTGCAGGCCGCGATTGGTATATTTCTTCGCGATCGAGATCACGAGCCGCAGGTTCGCCTCGACCATTTCCTTCTTGGCGATCCGCGCCTCGCGCTCGCCCTTCTGGACCATGTTGACGATGCGGCGGAACTCGCCGAGCGACATGCCCGTCGCCTGGCTGATCTCCGAGATTTCGACCCGGATGCGATCGACCGCATCGCCCTCGTTGGTGACGAAGGCAGTCCATTTCTTGTCGAGCTTCGACACGCTCGGCAGGAACTGCTCGTCGAGCTCATGGCCGATATAGCGATCGAGGAAATCCTTGCGCGGCACCTTGTGGCGCTCGGCAAGGCGCAGCATCTGCCCGCCCAGCGCGGTGAGGCGCCGGTTGAAGGCATAAAGCTGATCGACCAGATATTCGATCTTGGCGTTGTGGAACTGGACGCTCTCGACTTCCGCCGTGAGCTCTTCGCGCAGCTTTTGATATTTGCGCTCGTCAGCATTCGACAGCTCGCCGCCAGCCGACATCGAATCGAGTCGCTGCTGCTGGACGCGCGAGAATTTCTTGTAGAGCGAGGTGATGCTCGCAAAGCGCTCCAGCGCCTGCGGCTTCAGCTGCTCCTCCATCTGCGCGAGGCTGAGGGTATTGTCCTCCTCCTCGTCATCCGATGCGCGCGGCGTGCGCCGCTCCTGCATCGAATCCTCTTCCTCCTCGGCGGGGGCCTCTTCGGGCTCTTCCTCTTCCTTGAAGGACGGGCCGGCGGTCTTTTCCGAAATCTCGCCCGAGCCTTCGTCGTCGTCGGTCAGCGATTCAGGCGCAGGGTCCTTGGAGAGCATCGCGTCGAGATCGAGGATCTCGCGCAGCTGCATCGTGCCTTCGTTGAGCGCGGTCGACCAGTCGATGATCGCGTTGAAGGTGATCGGGCTTTCGCACAGCCCCAGGATCATCGTGTCGCGGCCGGCCTCGATGCGCTTGGCGATGGCGATTTCGCCCTCGCGGCTGAGCAGCTCGACCGCGCCCATCTCGCGCAGATACATGCGCACCGGATCGTCGGTGCGATCGATGACCTCTTTCTTCTTGGTCTCGAGCTGAGGTGCGCTTTCCTCGGACGAATCGACCGATTCGACCTCGTCCTCGGGCTGCTCGGGCTCGTCGCCGTCTTCGCCAGCTTCATCGTTCTCGACGATGTTGATGCCCATCTCGTTCAGCGCGGACATCACGTCCTCGAGCTGATCGGATGACATCTGGTCCTGCGGCAGCGCTTCGTTGAGCTGCTCATAAGTGATGTAGCCACGCTTTTTGGCGCGGGCGACCAGCTTCTTGATCGACGCATCGTTCAAGTCGATCAGCGGGGCGTCGGTCACTTCGCCGCCTTCATCACCACCGCCACCGTTCATTTTCGTCATCAATTGCCCTCAGCACTAAAAGCTCTGGCGTCTTCGTTCGCTTGCACCAGATTTGCAAGTCGTGCGTCGAGCGCCTGTTGTTCCTTCACCAGCGAAACCTGTCGTTCAAAGGCTTCATCCGTATAACCCGCCATCAGCGCGCTCGTTGCTTCCGCCAGCGCTGCGTCCACTTCGGGACGCGCCACCAGAATGGCGATCGCCTCGTCGAGATCCTCACGCGCCCGCGCCGGCTCGGCGTCTTTCTGCGTAAACGAGCATGATAGCTGATCGGCCCGTAACAGATCGGTGGCCATTATATCGAATCCTGATTTTGCCAATATGGTGAGCAGGCGCTCGCTATCAAGCGCCTGATCTTCAACAGCGAGGTCAACGACCGCTTCGAACAGCCGTCCGAGCGCGCCATCGGCGAGCTTCAGCGAGCCGAGAACCTCCATATGGCGGGCGATTTCCGCTGGGTGGCGGATCAGCCCGGCGAGCACTGCCTTGGCGAGAATTCGGTCGATTCCACCGGCGCGGACACCTTTGGCGGCATCGGTGACGGGGATGTCGGGGGCTTTCCATTTCTGGCCCGGCTTGCGCTTGGCGCGCTCGAACGGGACGAAGGGCGTGCGGACCCGGGCATAAAGCGCGTCAAAACGTCTGTTGAATTCAGCGAGATATTGGGTGCGGACATCATTATCGGTGATCGCCTGGGCAAGGCCGGTATAGCGCTGCTTGAGGCCAGCCTTTTGCTCAGGCGTGTCGAGCGGCTCGGCGGCGAGCTCATAGGCCCAGAGGCGATCGACCAGTGGCTCGGGCTTTTCGAGCAGCGCTGCGAAGGCTGCGGGCCCCTTGGCGCGGACGAAATCATCGGGATCGACGCCGGCCGGGAGGGTGGCGAAGGCGAGGCTGCGACCCGGTGCAAGCATCGGTAGCGCGCGATTGGCTGCGCGGATTGCCGCTTTTTGGCCCGCCGAATCGCCGTCGAAGCAGAGGATCGGCACGTCGGTGAGCCGCCACAACCGTTCGAGCTGCGCCTCGGTGAGTGCGGTGCCGAGCGGGGCGACTGCTTCGCCGAAGCCAGCCTGGGCGAGGGCGATCACGTCCATATAGCCCTCGACCACCAGCACGCGGCCGGATTTGCGCGAAGCGGGCGCGGCGCGATCGAGATTATAGAGGCTGCGGCCCTTGTCGAAGAGCGGGGTTTCTGGCGAGTTCAGATATTTAGGCTCGCCGTCTCCGATGATTCGTCCGCCAAAGGCAATGGCGCGCCCGCGCGGATCGCGGATCGGGATCATCAGCCGGCCGCGGAACCGGTCATAGGGCTCCTTGCCATCGACGGAGATGAGGAGGCCGGCCTCGATCAGCATCGCATCGCCGAAGTCGCGTAGCGCGGTGCGCAACTTGCCGCGCGAATCGGGGGCGAAGCCGAGACCGAAATCGCGGCGGGCTGTGTCGGAAACGCCGCGCTTCTTGAGCAGCGCCACCGCTTCGCCGCCGTCGAGCCCGCCGAGCTGGCTTTCGAACCAGTCAGCGGCGGCCTTCATCACGTCGTGCAGCCCCTTGGACTGCTCCGCTTTTTCGGCCGCCCGCGGGTCCATCGCCGGCAATTCCATCCCCGCCGCCTGGGCGAGCTCCTTCACCGCATCCATGAAGGGCAGCCCGCGTTGATCGGTCATCCACCGGATGGCGTCGCCATGGGCTCCGCAGCCGAAGCAATGATAGAAGGCTTTGTCGTCGTTGACGTAGAAGCTCGGCGACTTCTCATTATGGAACGGACAACAGGCACGAAATTCGCGCCCGGCCTTTTGCAGCTTGGTGGTGCGGCCGATCAGTGCCGAGAGCAGCGTGCGGGTGCGGAGTTCGTCGAGGAATTGCGGGGAGAGGCTCATGAGCGTTCGCGAGAGACGCGCGCACTTCTACTCCCCTCCCGCTTGCGGGAGGGGTTGGGGGAGGGCCTGTCAGCCAGTGCGCGTTCGATGGTCGCCACGACTCCTTCGATATTCTCCAACACTTCATTGTTCCAGAAGCGAAGTACGGCGAATCCCTGTGCCTCGATGAATCGCGTCCGGGCGAGATCGGCGGCGGCGTTCCAATCATGTTGCCCACCGTCGATTTCAATCACCAGCTTGGCGGATCGAGAGACAAAGTCGCAGATGAAAGGGCCGATCGGGAACTGAGTATTGAAGCGGACTCCGGCGACCTTTCGCGCGCTCAGCTGCGCCCAAAGCTTGCGTTCGGCATCCGTCGCATTCGCGCGCAATTCGCGCGAGCGCAGGGTGGGTCTGGCGTAGCCTTTGTCCGACATGCCCTCCCCCAACCCCTCCCGCAGGCGGGAGGGGAGTTTTTGTGACGTTACGCCAGCGCCGCCTTCACCAGCCCGCTTGCCTTGCTCATGTCGAGCGTTTGCGCATGGCGCGCCTTCAGCTCGGCCATCACCCGGCCCATATCCTTCAAGCCAGTCGCGCCCAGCTCAACCTTGATCGCTTCGATTGCGGCGTTGGTCTCGGCCTCACTCATTTGCTGCGGCAGGAACCGCTCGATCACTACGACCTCGGCTTCCTCAGCGTCTGCGAGCTCCTGGCGGTTGCCCTTCACGAACATCTCGATCGATTCGCGGCGCTGCTTGACCATCTTCTGCAGCACCTCGACCACCAATGTGTCGTCGTCGTCGGGCGACTTGCCGGTGCGCGCTTCGATGTCGCGATTCTTGATTGCCGACTGGACCAGGCGCAGCGTGGCGGTGCCGGGCTTGTCGCCGCCCTTCATCGCGGTGATGAGTGCAGCCTTGATGTCGTCGCGAATCATGGTCGGTCCTTTTCGGTAATCCGTACCCCTAGACGGACCACCGGGGTTTTAACAGATTGACGCTCCCCCCTCGCGTCTCTAGCGACCACCGCTTAGCAACATCGAAACCCGAAGGAGTGCCCGCCACGATGGCCGACGCCAAGCCCATTTCCGCGCCTGCAGGAGCGACGGGAGTCCTGGTTCTGGCAAATGGCGAGATCGCCTGGGGCCGCGGATTCGGCGCTGAAGGCGAGGCGGTCGGCGAAGTCTGCTTCCACACTGCGATGACCGGCTATCAGGAGATCATGACCGATCCGAGTTTTGCCGGGCAGATCATCACCTTCACCTTTCCGCATATCGGCAATGTCGGCGCCAATGCCGATGACGTCGAGGCGGAAGAGCCCCACGCGCTCGGCATGATCGTGCGCGAGGATGTGACCGCGCCCTCCAATTTCCGCTCGGTCGAACGACTCGACGACTGGATGAAGCGCCACGACCGGATCGGCCTGTCGGGGATCGACACCCGCGCGCTGACCCGGCGGATCCGCAGCGGCGGCGCGCCCAACGGCGTGATCTCGCACCGAGCTGACGGCCGGTTCGATATTCCGCTGCTGCTGGAAATGGCGAAGGCCTGGCCGGGGCTTGAGGGGATGGACCTCGCCATCTCGGTGACGACGCAGACGCATTATGGCTGGGAAGGCGGCGTCTGGCGGCTTGGGTTCGGGTATGATGGCGAGGCCGGAACGGGTAGTCGTCCGCATGTCGTCGCGATCGATTACGGCGCCAAGCGCAATATCTACCGCAACCTGGTGAAAGCCGGCGCGAAGGTGAGCGTCTTGCCAGCGACCGCCAGCTTCGAGCAGGTGATGGCGCTGAAGCCGGACGGCATCTTCCTCTCCAACGGCCCGGGCGATCCCGCCGCGACCGGCGAATATGCCGTGCCGGTCATCCAGCAACTCCTCGAAACCCGCATTCCGCTGTTTGGCATCTGCCTTGGGCACCAGCTGCTCGGCCTCGCGGTCGGTGCCGAGACCACCAAGATGTTCCAGGGGCACCGCGGCGCCAACCACCCGGTCAAGCGGTTGAGCGACGGCGCGGTCGAAATCACGTCGATGAACCATGGTTTCGCTGTGGTCTCGGAGACGCTCCCCGCGACCGCACGGGAGACGCATGTCTCGCTGTTCGACGGCTCCAACGCCGGCTTCGAGCTGACTGATCGACCAGCCTTCAGCGTGCAATATCACCCCGAGGCGAGCCCCGGGCCGCAGGACAGCTTCTATCTGTTCGAGCGGTTCGTGGGCAGTCTGGAGGCGTCATGAAGCTGGGCGTCGCGAGCTCGATCCTGCTGCTCGGCACGGGCCTCGCGGTCTCTGTTGCAAGCATGGCGCAGGACAGCGCGGTTCAGATCGATGGCTGGAACCTGGCCGATGTCGGCCACAAGACGGGTGACGACAGCAACCGGCTCGTTTCGATCGAGAAGGTCACGCCCCAGGTCGACATGATCTACCGTCCGGGCGAGCGCAATGTCAGTGGCAGCATCCAGGCCGAGTTCAGCGTCAAGGGCTGCTCCCGGCTGAGCCTCAGCATGGGCTTCGATCTTCCCGATCCGCCCGGCGACCGCGTCGCCGTGGTGCGCAAGGAGATGCATGTCGCGTTCACGGACTTCGCCAAATCCTGCAAACTCAAGGCCGAGCTCGAAACCGAGGTGATGACAGGTTTCGCGGAAGCCTTCGCGGCGGTGGACAAATTGATGACCGACAAACCCAATGTCTACCCGCCCGCACCGCCCGAAGATGGGAACAGCCAATGACGGTGCCAGATGTCGATCCCGCACGGCTCGAGGAGGAGCTGCTCGCCGATCAGGAGGTACTCCTGAATCTGGCGAAGAACGGCGATCGTGCCGAGATTGCCCGGTCGATCGATGTCAGCTTTCGCGGTGACGATGATGATCTCGCGCGGCTCGCTGATGATGCGGAGACGTTCGGCTTCACCGTCCTTGAGCGCGAGGAAGGCGAAGACGGCGAAATCTCGCTGTTCCTCGCCCGCACGCAAAAGGCCGATCCGGCATCGATCAAGGCGCTGACGCTGCAATGCCTGCAGATCGAGCTCCTGTACGATCTCGAATTCGAAGGCTGGGGCTGCATGGCTGAAACGGGGGAGGAGGGTTGATGTCGAAGCGGTTCGTGATCGTCGCTGCTCTCGCCGGCGTCGGTCTTCTGGCCTGTGCGGGAGTCACTGTCGCGCAAGACAGCGCGATGGACGTCGCGGGCTGGAAGCTGAGCGACGTCGGCCACAAGCCGGGCGACGATAGCGATCGGATCGTTTCGATCGAGAAGGCCATCCCGGAGGTCTCCTTGTTCTACCAACCGAGTGAGAGCAATACGGGCGGCAGCATCCACGGCGAGTTCAAGGGCTGCAAGGGGCTGAACTACAGCTCAGGCTTCGGCTTCGACGATCCGCCCGCCGACCGCGCGGCCGAGGTGCGCAAGCAGGTGCATGAGGCATTCACGGATTTCGCCAAGAGCTGCCCGGTCAAGCCTGACACGGAAGCGCGCCTCATGGCGGGCTTCGCGGAAGCCTTCGCGGCGGTGGACAAATTGATGACCGACAAGCTGAACGTCTATCCGTCCGAGCCGGCGGCAGATGGGAACAGCCAGTGACGAAACTGGCTGCCCAGGCGATCAAGCTCTCCAGGGATCGATCAACTCGATCTCCGCATGCTCGAAATCACCCAGGTTCCGCGTCGCCACCGGCGCGCGAAGGGATCGGGCGATCGCCGCTATATAGCTGTCGGGCGCATCCATCGGCTTGCCGATCAGTTTCAGCCGAGCGCGCAGACGGCCATGCGATTCCGCCGCATTCCGATCGAATGGTGCCATCCGATCGGAAAAGTCCGTGGTCAACTTCGTCAGCCATTGGTCAAGCAGCTCGCGCTGGCGAGATGCCGGCAATTTCTCGACGCCATAGCGCAGCTCGGCCAGCGCAATCGTTGGCATCCAAAGCTCCTGGTGATGCCGTGCCAGCCAGAGCACGACGTTCGGATCGGGGTGCAGCCTGCTCGTCTCGCTCAGGACATTGGTATCGACAAGGATCAAAGGTCGAACTCGCGCAGGGGTTGGGGTTCGCGATTGAACACGCCCTCGCCCGCGCCATGGGCGATGTGGATCAGTGCATGAACCCAGTCTTCCCCAGACGTGGCCGATTCCCCTTGGGAATCGAAGGGCAATGCCTCCTCCCTGACGCCGGAACCAGCCGCCGGGTCGCTGATCGAGGCAAGCAACAGCTTGCGCATATGCTCCTCCATCGATCGGCCATGTGCGGCGGCGACCTGGCGGAAGCGATGTTTCGCGTCTTCGGGAATATTTCGGATCGTGAGGCTTGCCACAACGAGTCTCCGATGATTGCAATGAAATCAATGTATGCAGTGAGTGCAACCTAGACAATGCCTAAACGCACCGACATCTCCTCCATCCTCGTCATTGGCGCAGGGCCTATCGTTATCGGCCAGGCATGCGAGTTCGATTATTCCGGCACGCAGGCGATCAAGGCGCTGCGTGAGGAGGGCTATCGCATCATCCTCGTCAATTCGAACCCGGCGACGATCATGACGGATCCCGAACTGGCGGATGCGACCTATGTCGAGCCGATCACGCCTGAGATCGTCGCCAAGATCATCGAGAAGGAGCGGCCCGACGCCGTGCTCCCGACCATGGGCGGGCAGACAGCGCTCAACACCGCGCTTGCCCTGTTCAATGACGGGACGCTGGCGAAATACGGTGTGCAGATGATCGGCGCCGATGCCGAGGCGATCGACAAGGCCGAGGATCGGCTGAAGTTCCGCGATGCGATGGACAAGATCGGGCTGGAAAGCCCGCGCTCACGGATCGCGCATTCGCTCGACGAAGCGTTCGCCGCATTGGAGCATGTCGGCCTGCCGACGATCATCCGGCCCTCGTTCACCATGGGCGGATCGGGCGGGGGCATCGCCTATAATCGCGAGGAATTCGTCACCATCGTTACTTCGGGGCTCGATGCCTCGCCGACCACTGAAGTGCTGATCGAGGAATCGGTGCTCGGCTGGAAAGAATATGAGATGGAGGTCGTTCGCGACCGCAACGACAATTGCATCATCATCTGCTCGATCGAGAATGTGGATCCGATGGGCGTCCATACCGGCGACTCCATCACCGTCGCGCCGGCGCTGACGCTGACCGACAAGGAATATCAGATCATGCGCAACGCGAGCATCGCGGTGTTGCGTGAAATCGGTGTGGAAACAGGTGGTTCCAACGTCCAGTTCGCGGTCAATCCGAAGGATGGGCGGCTGGTCGTCATCGAGATGAACCCGCGTGTGTCGCGGTCCTCGGCGCTCGCCTCCAAGGCGACCGGCTTCCCGATCGCCAAGGTCGCGGCGAAGCTTGCGGTGGGGTACACGCTCGACGAGATCATCAACGACATCACCGGCGCGACGCCGGCCTCGTTCGAACCGACGATCGACTATGTCGTCACCAAGATCCCGCGCTTCGCCTTCGAGAAGTTCAAGGGCGCCGAGCCGATCCTGTCGACCGCGATGAAGTCGGTCGGCGAGGTGATGGCGATCGGCCGCAACATCCATGAATCGATGCAGAAGGCATTGCGCGGGCTCGAGACGGGGCTGTCAGGCTTCAATCAGGTCGACGCGCTGGTCGGCGCACCGCGCGCGGTGATCGAGGCGGCCTTGGCACGGGCGACGCCCGACCGGTTGCTTGTCGCAGCCCAGGCATTGCGCGAGGGCTTCACCATCGCCGAAATCCACGCGATCACTTTCTACGATCCCTGGTTCCTGGAGCGGATCGCCGAGATCATTGCGGCTGAGGAAGAAGTCTGCCGCGGTGGCCTGCCGCGCGATGCGGCGGGGATGCGGCGGCTGAAATCGATGGGGTTCAGCGACAAGCGCCTTGCCTATCTCGCGCTCAAATCGGCCAATCTGCACGGCGGCATGGACCGTGGCATCGCGCGAGGGTCGGGGCTGATCCATGAGGCGGTGGTCGCCATGACCGGCGGCGTGACCGAGGACGAAGTGCGCAAGCATCGCCAGAAGCTCGGCGTTCGGCCTGTATTCAAGCGGATCGATACCTGCGCGGCCGAGTTCGAAGCGAAGACCCCGTATATGTATTCGAGCTACGAGGCGCCGAGCTTCGGCGAGCCCGAATGCGAGAGCCAGCCGAGCGATCGCAAGAAGATCGTCATTCTGGGCGGCGGGCCGAACCGGATCGGGCAGGGGATCGAGTTCGACTATTGCTGCTGCCATGCCTGCTTCGCGCTGGCTGATGCGGGCTATGAGACGATCATGGTCAACTGCAACCCGGAGACGGTGTCGACTGATTACGACACCTCGGACCGGCTCTATTTCGAACCGCTGACCGCTGAGGACGTGCTTGAAATCCTCCATGTCGAGCAGTCCAACGGCACGCTGGTCGGTGTGATCGTCCAGTTCGGCGGGCAGACGCCACTCAACCTGGCGCATGCGCTCGAGCAGGCCGGCATTCCGATCCTCGGCACCAGCCCGGACGCGATCGACCTTGCCGAAGATCGCGAGCGCTTTGCCGCGCTGATCACGAAGCTCGGCCTGCACCAGCCAGCCAACGGCATTGCGCGCAGCCGTGACGAGGCGATCGCGGTGGCGGAGCGGATCGGCTATCCAGTGCTGATGCGGCCAAGCTATGTGCTCGGCGGCCGGGCGATGGAGATTGTCGACGGGCCGGCGCAGCTCGACGACTATATCCAGACTGCGGTCCAGGTCTCTGGCGACTCGCCGGTGCTGATCGACCAGTATCTGCGTGACGCGATCGAAGTCGATGTCGATGCGATCTCCGACGGCACTGATGTGACGGTCGCCGGCGTGCTCCAGCATATCGAGGAAGCCGGGGTCCATTCGGGTGACAGCGCTTGCTCGATCCCACCCTATAGCCTCTCCGACGAGATCATCGCCGAGATCGAGCGCCAGACCCGGGCGCTGGCCAAGGCGCTGTCGGTGGTCGGGCTGATGAACATCCAGTTCGCGGTGAAGGACGGGCTCGTCTATCTGATCGAGGTCAATCCGCGCGCCAGCCGCACCGTGCCCTTCGTCGCCAAGGCGATCGGCGCACCGGTCGCGAAGATCGCTGCGCGGGTTATGGCGGGGGAGAAGCTCGCCGACCTGCCCAAGATCGATCGCGCGATCGATTATGTCGCGGTCAAGGAAGCGGTGTTCCCGTTCAACCGATTCCCGGGCGTCGATCCAGTGCTCTCGCCGGAAATGAAATCGACCGGCGAAGTGATGGGAATCGATAGTGATTTCGTCATGGCTTTTGCCAAGTCACAGCTCGGGGCGGGGACGATCCTGCCCAGATCGGGCACCCTGTTCGTCAGCGTCAAGGACGGCGACAAGCCGGTGATCCTGCCCGCGGTCCGGCTGCTCGCCGATAACGGTTTCACCGTCGTCGCGACCGGCGGCACGGCGGATTATCTCACCGCGAACGGCGTTGCGGTCGAGCGGGTCAACAAGGTCGCGCAAGGTCGGCCGCACATCGTCGACCGGATCAAGGACCATGACATCGACCTGATCTTCAACACGACGGAGGGGTGGCAGAGCCTCAAGGACTCGCAGCCGATCCGCGGTTCGGCGCTCGTCCAGAAGATCCCGTACTTCACGACGGCACCCGCCAGTGTCGCTGCGGCACAGGCGATTGTCGCACTTGCGACGCGGAGTCTTGAAGTTCGGCCGTTGCAATCCTATTATTCGCACTCGCACAATTAATTCCCCACATGAGAGAAACGTGCGGGCGGGTCCTTTGAGAGGGCCGGCCAATGGGGGAATTTCGGGGACGAAGGATTAGGGATGGCCACCGTCGAAAAGATGCCGATGCTGCAGGAGGGCTATGAAAAGCTCAATGCGGACCTGAAGCGCCTGAAAGCGGAACGACCGACCATCGTCGACGCGATCGAGGAAGCGCGCGCGCATGGCGATCTTTCCGAGAATGCGGAATATCATGCCGCCAAGGAGCGCCAGGGCCAGATCGAAGCCTCGATCTCGGACATCGAGGATAAGCTCAGCCGCGCGCAGGTGATCGATCCGCGCGACCTGTCGGGTGACAAGGTCGTGTTCGGCGCGACCGTGACCCTGCTTGACGAGGACGACAAGCCCTTCCGCTATCAGATCGTCGGCCAGACCGAGGCTGACGCCAAGGGCGGGCGCATTTCCTATAATTCGCCGCTCGGCCGCGCGCTGATCGGGCGCAAGGTCGATGACGAGGTCGAAGTGACGGTGCCCTCGGGCGATCGTTACTACGTCGTCTCGAAGATCGAGTTCATCTGAACGGAATCGACCTTCCTCGCGGACGCTTCACTGACGCGCTGGTGTCGCTGTCGGTGTTCGTCGTGCTGCTCGCCACCGCGGTGTATGGCCTGGGCACGGCTGCCTATCTGTTCGGATTCGCGCCGCAGCCCTTTCTGGCAGGCGGCTGGCGGGACGAGCCCTGGTTGTGGCTGTCGCCGCTCGCCTCGGCGTTTCTGGCGCGCGATTTCCTGTCCGGAGCTTTCAACCTCGTCTTTCTGCTGATCGCAGGGCGCTTCGTCGAAAAGGTGCTGCGGCCGGTCGGTCTCGGCATCATCTTCGCGGCGGGCGCCTATGGCGGGGCCCTCGCGCGTACGATCCTCACGCCCGGCTCGATCATCCCAAGCGCCGGAGCGGACGCCGCCACTTTCGCGGTGATCGGCGCCTATTTCATGCTGTACGGCGTTCCGCGCGCGATCCCTGTGTCGCGGGCGTACGGCCGATCCACCCAGATTGCGATCCTGGCGGCAATCTGGATGGCATTCCAGATCGTCTTTGCCATTGTTGGCGGAGGTTTCGAGCTGTCTGTGACGTTCGTCGAGCCGCTGGGCGGCCTGACGGCGGGTGTCGCACTCGCACGGCCGCTGCTCGCCTGGGCTTACCGCAAGGCCTGAAGCGCCTTCTTCTGCGCGCGATCAGGCCTGGGGTGGCGCCAGCAGATCCGGCTCGAGCAACCGGTGGAGATGAACCACCACATATTTCATCTCGGCATCGTCAACCGTGCGTTGCGCGGCCGCGCGCCAGGCTTTCTCGGCGCTTTTGTAATCGGGGAAAACCCCGACGACCTCGATTGAAGTGAGGTCGTCAAAGTCGAGCCCGCGTGGGTCGCTGACGCGGCCGCCGAAGACGAGGTGGAGCTTGCTCATGGATCGCACTTCCCTGTGAGGAGTCGCGACTGTCCTTAGTGCGGGATGCGGCCGAGGTGAACCGTTTCCGGCTTATCCCTTGCCGTTCGACGCCTTGGCCGCCGCGGCGGCACCCGCGCTGGACAATGCCTTGGCCACGCCATCGAGCAGCTTGCCGACCTGATCGCGCGCCGCCTCCTTGTTGAGGCCGAGCGAATCGAGCTCGGCCTTGCCGGCGTCGCGCGCGGCCTGGGCCGCGCCCGATGCGGTATCATTGATCCGCTTGCCGATCGGGCCGAGCAGTTTGCCCTCCTGTTCGGTGCGCGGAACCAGCGTGCCGGCGAGCACGCCGATCGCCACACCGCCGACCAGCACAGCGAGCGGATTGGCCTCGATTCCTTCGGCGGTGCGCCGGGCTGCCTCGCGCGCGGTGTCCCTGGTGGTGTCCAGCGCCTTTTCGGCGACACTCTTCGGCGTCGGCTTGCGGGCGGGCAGCGGGGCGTTTTCGATCGTTACTGGAGCATTCATTCGGACGGTCCTTTCCGTCGGGCGCGTGCCCGTTTGGGAGTCAAACTCGCGGGGGGCTCGGGGGTTTCATCCATATAGGCATCAATGACGTGCCGCAGCGGCCCGCGTGCGAAGAATATGCCGAGCGCCGCTGTTGCGCTGACCAGGGTGATGGGATGGCGCCTGAGGCTGTCCAAGCCGTCCCGGGCCAGCTCCTGCGCCGCTTCCTTCACCTCCTGCGCCGCTTCACGCATGAGCGCCTTCGGGTTGAGTCGGGCCTGGATGTCGACCAGCGTCCCGGTGAGCCGGGCGCGCGCTGCCTCTGCCCTGCGCTTGGCGGTGGCGAGATCATTGTCGTCACCGGTCATGGGGCGCCTCCGGTTCGGGCTTGTCCTTGACCTCGGTGATCTTCTGTACCTTGGTGACAGCAATGTGGACCAGCAAGGCGGCGATGCCGAGCGAGACGAGCACGACGATGATCGTCGCCCAGACCTCGCCGAGCGGGTGCCGCAGGATCAGCAGCAGCCCCAGTACCGTCGCGATGATCGCCGATTGCGCCAGCAGGAGCGCAATCAGCCCCAGCACGATCGCGATCCGGGCTTCGCCGACGCGGCTCAGAAACTCGGCGCGATACAGCCTGATCTCCGCCCGTACGAAGCGTTCGGCATCGTCGATCAATCGCGCGAACAAACGCGCGATGCTGTTGCTGTCGTCGTCCGGTAGTCGCTCGGCCATGTTCCCCCCGGACTGTACTGTCAGCCCCGTTTATTGCGATCAGGCTTCGTCGCGGTCGGCGGCGTCGAGGCCGGCCTTGATCAGGCGTACCAGCACAAATCCGAGTGCCGCAGCAGTGCCGATCGCGATCGCCGGGCTCTTCTTCACGAAGCCGCGCGCATCCTCGATCAGATCGTCGAGCTTCTTTGCCTTGAGCGAATCCGAGAAGCCGGAAACCGAATCAGCGGCGCCCCGGGCATATTGGCCATATTGTTCGCCGAGCTTCTCATCGACGGTACCGGCAGCCTCGGTCATCAACCGCGCCAGTTCGTCGAGCGCGCCGCCCGCGCGAGCCTTGCCGTCCTCGGCATAGGCGCGCGCCTTGTCGCCGGCGTCCTTGGTGAGTTTGGCGGCGCTGTCCTTGAACAGTTGCGACGCATTCGGCTTGGTGTCGGCATTGTTCGGTGTGGCGGTGGTGGTGTTCACGGTCGGGCCTTTCTTCGGCTTTACCGGTTTGGGGGTCTGGGCCGGTTTGGGGATCTTGGCGGCAGGCGAGGGCTTGGCGGCTTTGGGTGCGGCGGCCCTGGGCTTTGGCGTCGTTGGAGCCTTTTTCGCCGGCTTGGGTGCCTTGGGTGTGTCGGTCGCCATGCTTTCGCCCTTTTCTCGCTTGTCCACAATGAACCGGTCAGTGCATGCCCCGGTTCCATCTACCAGGACGAATTGCCGATGCCGCCAATAGCCGATAGAGGCTCGCGCCGACATTCGTAGATACCACAGATCGCTAAAAGGATCATGAAGTGACCGCAATCATCGACATTCATGCACGCCAGATTCTCGACAGCCGCGGCAACCCGACGGTTGAGGTGGATGTGTTGCTCGATGACGGCAGCTTCGGCCGCGCCGCGGTGCCCTCCGGCGCATCGACCGGCGCGCATGAAGCAGTCGAGCTGCGCGACGGCGACAAGGCCATCTATCTCGGCAAGGGCGTGACCAAGGCGATCGAGGCGGTCAACACCGAGATCGCCGATACCGTGCTTGGCCTCGAGGCTGAGGACCAGGCCGATGTCGACCGCGCGATGATTGCGCTCGACGGCACCGAGAACAAGAGCCGGCTTGGCGCGAACGCGATCCTCGGCGTCAGCCTGGCGGTCGCCAAGGCAGCGGCGGACGCGCGTGGGTTGCCGCTCTATCGTTATGTCGGCGGCGTTTCGGCGCATGTGCTGCCGGTGCCGATGATGAATATCATCAACGGCGGCGAGCATGCCGATAACCCGATCGATTTCCAGGAATTCATGATCGTGCCGGTGGGCGCCACCACGATTGCCGAGGCGGTGCGGTGCGGCTCCGAAATCTTCCACACGCTGAAAAAGGGCCTGCACGACAAGGGGTTGGCGACGTCGGTCGGCGACGAGGGCGGTTTCGCCCCGAACATCGCCTCGACCAGTGATGCGCTCGATTTCATCATGAGCTCGATCGAAAAGGCCGGCTACAAGCCCGGGGACGATGTGATGCTCGCGCTCGATTGCGCCGCAACCGAGTTCTTCAAGAACGGCAAGTATGACATTTCAGGTGAGGGCAAGATCCTCTCCAGCCACGAAATGGCCGAATATCTTGCCGACCTGACGCGTCGCTATCCGATCTTCTCGATCGAGGACGGCATGGCAGAGGATGATTTCGAGGGCTGGAAGGCGCTGACCGACCTGATCGGCGACAAGGTCCAGATCGTCGGCGACGATCTCTTCGTGACTAACCCGAAGCGCCTCAAGATGGGCATCGAGAAGGGCCTCGCCAATTCGCTGCTGGTGAAGGTCAACCAGATCGGCACGCTGACCGAGACGCTTGAGGCGGTATCGATGGCGCACCGTGCCGGCTTCACCGCCGTCATGTCGCACCGCTCCGGCGAGACCGAGGATGCGACCATCGCCGACCTCGCCGTCGCTACCAATTGCGGGCAGATCAAGACCGGCAGCCTTGCCCGGTCGGACCGGTTGGCGAAGTACAACCAGCTGATCCGGATCGAGGAAGAACTCGACGAGTCGGCGGTTTATGCCGGACGGAGCATAATTCGCGCTTGATCAGGTAAAATACCCGCTTGATCCC
>Ga0307508_10000498_pt1 | contig 47177 bp, 45 predicted proteins | sample 9_EM_MG_FD_203089 | JGI IMG/M metagenome (GOLD analysis project Ga0307508, IMG submission 203089) | Populus trichocarpa ectomycorrhiza microbial communities from riparian zone in the Pacific Northwest, United States - 9_EM | ecosystem: Host-associated > Plants > Roots > Unclassified | place... | reverse complement strand
GGCCGGGTGAAGGGCTTCCACCGGCAGCCGGCGTTCAGCGACGCCTGGCAACGCTACTGCCCACCCGAGGACCATCCCGTCGTCGAGCCCTACCAGGCGTATACCCGCCCGCCCGACGGCGTACGGCTTCTCCACCCGCACAGCACCGAAGCCGTACACCCCGCCACCAGCACAAACACCGGCAGGCCCGACCCGCGTACGGCTTAGCCGTACGCGACCGAAAAAGCCGTACGCACCCTGAGCAGCAAAAACGTAGATCGCGTACGGCTTGTACGGCTTGACCCCCAAACCAGGGGTCGAACCGCCGTACGCGATCAAGTCGCACGACCCCGCTGAGAGCTGCTGTGCCCGATCCGGCCATCCAGCAACACCAACCCAGCCCGGATCTTGGCTGTATGGCGCTCTCAGCGGATCGTTCTCGCGCCCTCCACTGCGGCATCCGCGCCGTCCACGATGAACCACCCCCATGCGTGGAACGGGCGCCTAGGGCCGTTCTACGGTCCCGACGCGTCCCCATGAGGAGGCAGGTGTGGGAGCTCGCACGCACCTCACCATTGTCGAATTCTGCGAAGAGATGAACATTTCCCGGTCAACGTTCTACGACTGGCGAGCCAAGCGCCGGGCGCCCCGGTGCTTCAAGCTCCCGAATGGAGAGATCCGCATCCGCCGGTCAGAATATGACAAGTGGCTAGATTCCCTGGAAGAGGCGTCCTAATTGGAAACGACCTACGACGTTCGCATGTGGAAGACGAAGGTCTACCTCGGTGCGCGGAAGACCACATACTACGTGCGGTGGGTTGTAGCCGGAAAGGAATGGAAGGAGCCGTTCGTCAATAGCGCCCTGGCGGAAAGCTTCCGATCCGATCTGACCTCCGCGGCCCGGCGTGGTGAGGCATTCCTTATCGCGACCGGCCGCCCGATTTCCATGGACCGCATCGACCACACTGAGAAGTGGTACGACCATGCGTGCGCTTTTGTGGACATGAAATGGCCGGATGTTGCGGCCACGACCCGGCGGACGCACGCCGAAGCCATGACTGCGGCCACCATGCTGCTGTTCGCCTCCACCCGCGGCATGCCCGATGAGCGCGTCATGCGCACAGCGCTTCGGGTATGGGCGTTCAACACCGTCAAGCGCGCCGATCCTGAGATGCCCGAGAACATCCGGTCCGCTCTTGCTTGGGCACGCCGAAACAGCCGCACGGTGTCCATGCTGGCGAATCCAGACAACCTCAGACCGGTCGTGAGTGGAATCGGACAGAAGATCGATGGCGACCCGTTGGCCTCAAGCGTCGCGGGCCGCCGCCGCAAGATATTCAAGACGTCCCTGCAATACGGCGTAGAACGAAAACTGCTGGGAAGAAATCCGCTCGACTCTCTGAAGACAACGAAGGTCGCCCGCAAACTTTCCGGCAGCATTGACCGGAGGGTTGTGGCGAACCCGCTGCAAGCGGGAACCCTGATAGACGGAGTCGGAAAACAGGGTCGGATCGGCCCGCGGATGAAGGCGTATTACGGCTGCCTCTACTATGCCGGACTACGGCCGGAAGAGGGTGTCGCGCTGACGTTGTCGAATCTGGTGGATTTGCCCGCCAAAGGGTGGGGGTCGATGACCTTTGAATCGGCCGAGCCGCATGCGGGGAAGCACTGGACGAACAGTGGCAAGAACCGAGACCGCCGCCAGCTCAAACAGCGGGAGCGCGGGGAATCACGAACTGTGCCCATCCCGCCGCCGTTGACCGGCCTCCTCAACGAACACATCGACCGGTTCGGAACCGGCTCGGGCGGGCGCCTGTTCGTCGGCGAGCGGAACAAGCAAGAGCTACCGGTGGGCACGATTCACCGGATCTGGCGGTGGGCGCGGGCCTACGTGTTCACCGAGGAGGTCTACGCCTCACCGCTCGCCGGCACTCCCTACGACCTACGCCACGCCGCGGTCTCGACGTGGCTCAACGGGGGAGTGCCGTCGACTCAGGTCGCCGAGTGGGCCGGTCAGTCGATCGAGGTCCTGTTGCGGATCTACGCGAAGTGCCTCGACGGCGAGAAGGCCACTATGCGGCGGAGGGTCGAAGACGCGCTTGGCCTGCACCGGGACCTCCCCGGCACGCTGACCCGTGCCACGGCCGTGAACTTGGCCGCGTATTTGCCGCGAACGGCCGTAGAGGGCCGGGGATAGCCGGACGCAGCCGGACACATGAGTAAGGCCGCTGGTCCTGTCTGAGCAGGTCAGCGGCCCGAAAGTGCTGGTGAGGTCGTGTGCCCCCGGCAGGATTCGAACCTGCGCTTTCGCCTCCGGAGGGCGACGCTCTATCCCCTGAGCTACGGGGGCTCAGTGCTTCAGGAGCCTAGCAGGCTTGCCGGAACCGTCGCCAACCGGTTCCGGGTCGCCCTCGGTCAGCTTGCCTGGAGCTTCTTGAGCAGGTTGTCGATCAGGGTGATCTCGCCCTGCTGCGCCGTCACCATGGTGCCGGCCAGCCACGTCACGTCCTTGTTGTGGGACAGCTTGACGGCTTCCTGGGCCATGTGGATGCCGCCCAGGTGGTGCTGGCGCATGAGCGTCAAGTACTGCACGTCGAGGTCCTTGCCGGTGGCCTGGCGCAGGGCCGCCAGCTGTGCGGGCGTGGCCATGCCGGGCATCAGGCCGTTGACGACCGCGCCGGCCCCGTCGGGCATCCAGGCCATCGGGGGCCGCGAGCTGCTGGGGCTGAGGTTCCAGTCGCGCAGCCACGCCTGCATGTAGCCGATCTGGCCGTGCTGCGTGAGGGCGATGTCGGAGGCCAGGTAGACGATCTCGGGGTCCGTCGACTTCTCGTGGACGATCATCGACATTTCCACCGCCTGGGCGTGGTGGGTCGACATGTCACGGAGGAAGCCCGCCTCGACCGAGTTGTCGCCGGGCGTACGCAGGTGCGGGACGACCAGGCCTATGCCGAGGCCGAGCAGCGTGCCGACCAGCAGTGCGGCGATCACCAGGATCCAGCTGCGGCGGCCACGGGTCGGGGTCAGGTCGTCCCCGGAGGCGACGGTGTCGGGCGTCGCCTCCGGGTCCGTCGAGACAGTCATCAGTTACCCATGCCCGTGCCGGTCGAGGCCGCGGTCACCGGGCCGGTCGTGGTGTTGCCGCCGGAGCAGGAGACGCCGGGTTCGAGGGCCGCGACCTCCCGGGTGTCCTTGATGAACTCGTCGATCCGCGGGTCGTTCACGTCGTCGACCTTGAGCTGGTAGCCCCACACCTGCACGGACACGTTCTTGTCCAGGCCGGCGTACGGCGACATCAACGTGTAGTCCTTGCCTTGGACCTTCTTGGTCAGCACGGCGACCTGGTCGGCGGCGAGACCCTGCTTGTAGGTGACCCAGACCGCGCCGTGCTCGAGGCTGTGCACCGCGTGCTCGTTGGCGATCGGCGCGTCGTACACGTCGCCGTTGCAGTTTTGCGGGGTGGCGTTGTGTGCGCCACCGACCGGCGGGCTGGTCACGTACGTCAGCGTGCCGTCCTTGTGGTCGCGGGCGTCGATCAGTGGGTTTTTCTGGGCGCGGTAGTTGACGACGCCCTTGATGTCGGCGACCTTCTGCTCCCAGCCGCGGGAGCCGCGGATCACCGAGATCGTCCCGAAACCGATGATGAAGAGCGCGACCAGGGCGACCGCGCCTATCGTCATGATCGGGCCCCAGTTGCGCCCACCGTTGACCTTGACCGGGGTGATCGGCTTGCGGCCCTTGCCGCTGCCCTTGGCGGCGCCGGGCTTGGTCGTGCCACCCTTGGCGGCGCCGGGCTTTGCCTTGGCGCCGGCGGCCTTGGCCGGACTTGCGGGCGGCTTACCCTGGCCGGACGTCTTGTCGACCTTGACGGTGGACGGGACCCGCTCGGGACCCGGCGTGCTCATACTCATCGTGCCTCGTCAATTCGTTGGCATGCGGAAGGGCGGGGCTCGGGTGGCCGCCGAGCGTCGAAGTCTACCCCCGATAGCATGGTTGGGTGACTCCCGCCAACCTTGCTTCCACCGTTCTCTCAGCTGCTCGTGCCGTGTTCGAGACGCGCGGCCTCGATGTGTCCGCGTTGCCCGCGACGACGACCGTCGAGCGCCCCCGCAACCCGGAGCACGGCGACTACGCGTCGACGATCGCGCTGCAGCTGGGCAAGAAGGTCGGGGTGCCGCCGCGTGAGCTGGCCGCCGCGCTCGCCGAGGAGTTGGGCCGGCAGCCGGGCGTCAAGTCGGTGGAGATCGCCGGTCCGGGCTTCCTGAACCTGAGGCTGGACGCCGCGGCGGCCGGGGTGCTGGCCCGCGACATCGTGCTCGCGGGTTCGGATTACGGGCATTCGGACACGTTGCGCGGCGAGCGGATCAACCTGGAGTTCGTCTCGGCCAACCCCACCGGGCCGGTGCACGTCGGCGGCGTCCGGTGGGCGGCGGTCGGCGACGCGCTCTCCCGCCTCCTGCGCGCCGCCGGCGCGGAGGTCGGCACGGAGTACTACTTCAACGACGCCGGGTCGCAGATCGACCGCTTCGCCCGATCCCTGTACGCGAGTGCCAAGGGCGACCCGGCTCCCGACGACGGGTACGGCGGCGCGTACATCGCCGAGATCGCCGCCGCGGTCCTGGCCGAGGCGCCTGACGCGCTGCGGCTGGACGAGGCGCACGCCCTCGAGACGTTCCGGCGGGTCGGCGTCGAGCTGATGTTCGCCGAGATCAAGACGTCGCTGGCCGACTTCGGCGTGCGGTTCGACACCTATTTCAACGAGAAGGACCTGCACGACCGGGGTGAGCTGCAGGAGGCGCTGGACCGGCTGCGCGAGCAGGGCCACATCGTCGAGTCCGACGGCGCCACCTGGCTACGGACCACCGACTTCGGTGACGACAAGGACCGGGTGCTGCGCAAGTCCGACGGCGACTGGACGTACTTCGCCGCGGACTGCGCCTACTACCTCGACAAGCGTAAGCGCGGCTTCGACCGGGTCGTGATCATGCTGGGCGCCGACCATCACGGGTACATCGGTCGGATGAAGGCGATGGCCGCCTGCTTCGGCGACGACCCGGAGAAGAACCTGGAGATCCTGATCGGCCAGCTGGTGAGCCTGGTCCGCGACGGCGAGCCGTTGCGGATGAGCAAGCGCGCCGGCACGGTGGTCACCCTGGAGGACTTCGTCGACGCCCTCGGCGTCGACGCCACCCGGTACGCGCTGGCCCGCTACTCGTCCGACTCGCCGATCAACATCGACATCGCGGTCTGGACCAAGGCCGGCAACGACAACCCGGTCTACTACGTGCAGTATGTGGCGGCCCGCACCGCGAACGTGGCCCGCAACGCCGCCGAGGTCGGCCTGACCCGCGGCGACGGTGCCGGCTTCGACCCGGGGCTGCTCACCCACGAGAAGGAGAACGAGCTGCTCAAGGCGCTCGGGGAGTACCCCGACGTGGTGGCCCGGGCGGCCGAGTTGCGTGAGCCGCACCATGTCGCGCGCTATCTGGAGGAGGTCGCGGGGGCGTACCACCGCTTCTACGACAAGTGCCGGGTGCTTCCGCTGGGCGATGAGCCGGTCGGCGATCTGCAGCGGGCCCGGCTCTGGCTCAACGACGCCACTCGTACGGTGATTGCGAACGGTTTGGGTCTTCTCGGGGTCTCGGCGCCGGAAAGGATGTAGGGCATGCGAGCTCATGAGGCGGGGGCGCTGCACGGTGACCTGGGAAGCCGGGGGCCCGCCTGGTTGCGTACGCCCGAGGACGTCAATGCCCTCGTGCCGCAGCTGTGGCCGCGGACCGTGAGCCGCACCGAGACCGGGTCTTTGCAGGTCGGCGGCGTGAGCGTCGCCGAGCTGGCGGCGGAGCACGGCACGCCGGCCTACCTTCTCGACGAGGCGGACCTGCGGGCGCGGTGCCGCGATTTCGTGGCGGCGTTCGGCGACGCGGACGTCTATTACGCGGGCAAGTCGTTCCTGTGCAAGGCGGTCGTCCGGATCGTCGAGGAGGAGGGCCTCTTCCTGGACGTGTGCTCGGGCGGCGAGCTGGCGGTGGCGCTGGCGGCCGGCTTCCCGGCGGCGCGGATCGGCTTCCACGGCAACAACAAGTCGATGTCTGAATTGTCCAGGGCACTCGACGCCGGGGTTGGCCGGATCGTCGTTGACTCGTTCCAGGAAATCGAGCGACTGACTGATTTGTCTGCTAAGTCGGGTAAAAGGCCTAAGGTGCTGGTCCGGGTCACGGTCGGCGTCGAGGCGCACACCCACGAGTTCATCGCCACCGCCCACGAGGACCAGAAGTTCGGCTTCTCCCTGGCCGGCGGCGCGGCGTTCGCGGCGGCCGTCAAGATCCTCGACGATGGCGTCCTCGACCTGCGCGGGCTCCATTCGCACATCGGGTCGCAGATCTTCGACACCAGCGGCTTCGAGGTCGCCGCCCGGCGGGTGCTGGAGTTGCAGTCGCAGATCCGCGACGCGCGCGGCGTGGAGCTCGACGAGCTCGACCTCGGCGGCGGCTTCGGCATCGCCTACACCACCCAGGACGACCCGTCGACCCCCGGTGACCTGGCCAAGCGGATCAACAAGATCGTCGAGTCGGAGTGCCAGCTCGCCTCGCTGCGCAAGCCGCGGCTCTCCGTCGAGCCGGGCCGGGCGATCGTCGGCCCGGCGGTCTTCACGCTCTACGAGGTCGGCACGGTCAAGGATGTCGACGGCATCCGGACGTACGTGAGCGTCGACGGTGGCATGAGCGACAACATCCGTACGGCGCTGTACGACGCCTCCTACAGCGCCACGGTCGCCGGGCGGGAGTCGTTCGCGGAGCCGATGCTGGCCCGCGTCGTGGGAAAGCATTGTGAATCCGGGGACATCGTCGTGAAGGATGAATTCCTGCCGGCCGACGTGCAGCCCGGAGATCTTCTCGCCGTGCCGGGTACCGGCGCGTATTGCCGGAGCATGGCCAGCAACTACAACCACGTGCCTCGGCCTCCGGTGGTGGCGGTGCGCGACGGCGCCTCGCGCGTGATCGTGCGCCGGGAGACCGAGGACGACCTGCTCGCATTGGATGTCGGATGAGCTCATCGAAACCGGTCCGCCTGGCCCTGCTCGGTTGCGGGACGGTCGGCTCCGAAGTGGTCCGCCTGCTGCGCGACCAGGCGGACGATCTGACGGCCCGGATCGGCGCCCCGCTGGAGATCGTCGGCATCGCCGTGCGGCGGCTCGGCCGTGAGCGGGGCGGCCACGTCGACCCCGCGCTGTTCACCACCGACGCGCTCGGCCTCACCAAGCGCGACGACGTCGACGTGGTGATCGAGGTCGTCGGCGGCATCGAGCCGGCCCGCACCTGGCTGGTCGAGGCGCTGCGGGCGGGCAAGAGCGTGGTGACGGCGAACAAGGCGCTGCTCGCCGAGGACGGCGCGGCGCTGCACGACGCCGCGGCCGAGGGCGGCGCCGACCTCTACTACGAGGCTTCGGTGGCGGGCGCGATCCCGCTGCTGCGCCCGCTGCGTGAGTCGCTGCACGGGGACCGGGTCACTCGGGTGACCGGCATCGTGAACGGCACCACCAACTTCATCCTCTCGTCGATGCACGCGACCGGCGCCGGCTTCAACGAGGCGCTGGACGAGGCCACCGAGTTGGGCTACGCCGAGGCCGACCCGACCGCCGACGTCGAGGGCTTCGACGCGGCCGCCAAGGCCGCCATCCTCGCCTCGCTGGCGTTCCACACCCGGGTGACCGCGGCCGACGTGTTCCGCGAGGGCATGACCGGGGTGACCGCCGGCGACGTGGCCAGCGCCAAGGAGATGGGCTGCACGATCAAGCTGCTCTGCATCGCCCAGCGAGGCCCCGACTCGAACGGCCGGGAGTCGGTCAGTGTGCGGGTGCACCCGGCGATGATCCCGCTGAGCCACCCGCTGGCCAGCGTCGGCGACGCCTTCAACGCGGTCTTCGTCGAGGCCGAGGCGGCCGGGCAGCTCATGTTCTACGGCCGGGGCGCGGGCGGTACGCCGACGGCGAGCGCCGTGCTCGGCGACATCGTGGCGGCCGCGCGCAACCGCCTCTCCGGCACCCGGGCGCCCAGCGAGAGCAACTACGCCCACCTGCCGATCCGCCCGATCGGCGAGTCGGTGACGCGTTACCACATCAGCCTCGACGTGGCCGACCGTCGGGGCGTGCTGGCCACCGTGGCCGGCGTCTTCGCCAAGCACGAGGTGTCGATCGCGACGGTTCGCCAGTCGGGCCGCGACCAGGACGCCAAGCTGGTGATCGTCACCCACGGCGCGCCCGACGCCAATCTGGCCTCGACGGTCGAGTCCCTCTCGCGGTTGGATATCGTGCGTTCGATCGCGAGCGTGTTGCGTGTCGAGGGAGGCTCCTGAGCGATGCCGCGCATCCAGTTCGTGCGTGACTCGGACGGCAACAACGTCGAGGCGGTCTGCCACCGTCCCGAGTAATGGACTACCGTCCCAGGCCTTCGGTGCCGTACGGCACCCTGGGACGGGTTCGCCCAGCTCGAGTGAGGAGAACGGCCATGTGGCGGGGACTGATCGAGGCGTACCGGGACCGGCTGCCGGTCACCGACGCCACCCCGGTGGTCACCTTGCACGAGGGCAACACGCCCCTCGTGCCGGCGCCGGTGCTGTCGCAGCGGATCGGCGCCGACGTCTACCTCAAGGTCGAGGGGGCCAACCCGACCGGCTCGTTCAAGGACCGCGGCATGACGATGGCGGTCTCCAAGGCGGTCGAGGACGGGTCCAAGGCGATCATCTGCGCCTCGACGGGCAACACCAGCGCGTCCGCCGCCGCCTATGCGGCCCGGGCTGGGCTGACCTGCGCGGTGCTCGTGCCGCAGGGCAAGATCGCGCTGGGCAAGCTGGCCCAGGCGCTCGTGCACGGCGCCAAGCTGCTGCAGGTCAACGGCAACTTCGACGACTGCCTCGCGTTGGCCTCGAAGCTGTCGCAGGACTACCCGGTCGCGCTGGTCAATTCGGTCAACATCTTCCGTCTGCACGGGCAGAAGACGGCCTCTTTCGAGATCGTCGACGCGCTCGGCGACGCGCCTGACATCCACTGCCTTCCGGTCGGCAACGCCGGCAACATCTCGGCGTACTGGATGGGTTACCTGGAGGACAAGGAGGCCGGCAACAGCACCCGGCTGCCGCGGATGTTCGGCTTCCAGGCCTCCGGCGCCGCCCCGATCGTCACCGGCAAGGTGGTCGACGAGCCGTCCACGATCGCCACCGCCATCCGGATCGGCAACCCGGCGAGCTGGACCAAGGCTCTCGACGCCCGCGACGCCTCGGGCGGCCTGATCGAGGCGGTCACCGACCGGGAGATCCTCCGGGCGTACCGCCTGCTCGCCCGCGAGGTGGGCGTCTTCGTCGAGCTGGCCAGCGCGGCCAGCGTGGCCGGCCTGCTCCAGCAGGCCGAGGCTGGCCGGGTGCCGGCCGGTTCGAGGGTGGTCTGCACGGTCACCGGCCACGGCCTCAAGGACCCGGAGTGGGCGATCTCCACGGCGCCCTCGCCGACCACGATCCAGAACGACGTGCTGGTCGCCGCCCGCGAGCTAGGCCTCGCCTGAGTCGGCCTCGGCCGCATCGAGCAGCAGCAGGCCCCGAAGAGCGGGTCGGCACGGTCGACTATTCGCACAGGCCGAACTTTTACGGGGGAGCGCCCATGTCATTCCTGACCCGGCTCAGTCTCGCCAATAGAGGGCTCGTCGCCCTGATCGCCATCGTGATCACGGGCTTCGGGCTGTTCGCCGTCCCGTCGCTGAAACAGCAGCTCTTCCCGTCGATCGAGCTGCCCGCGGCGTTCATCGGCGCGTCCCTGCCGGGCGCGAGCCCGGAGATCATCCAGGACCAGATCACGAAGCCGATCGAGGACGCGGTCAAGGGCGCGGACGGCATCGACAGCGTCACCTCCACCACCAAGGAGGGTTCGGCCAGCATCACCGTCAGCTTCGTCTACGGCACCGACATCACCCAGGCCGTCAACCAGCTGACCACCTCGGTCAACCGGATCCAGTCCCAACTGCCCGACAACGTCACCCCGACCATCTTCGCGGGCAGCACCGACGACATCCCGGCGATCGTCCTCGCGGCCTCCGGCGGCGCCGACGAGAGCGACCTGCTCGCCAAGCTCAACCAGACCGTCGTGCCCGAGCTGAACGCGATCTCCGGCGTCCGCGACACCCAGGTCACCGGCGCCCGCTCGGCCCAGGTCGTGATCACGCCCAACCTGGCCAAGCTCGCGAAGGCCGGGCTCGACGTGCGCTCGCTCACCACGCTCCTGCAGGCCAACGGCGTCTCGGTGCCGGCCGGCGCGGTCACCGACGGCGAACGGTCGCTGAGCGTCCAGGTCGGCTCCGCGATCACCTCGGTCGACGGCCTCGAGGGCGTCTACTTGACCGGCAAACACGGCCCGGTCAAGCTCGGCGACGTCGCGACGGTGGAGAGCAAGCTGCCCACGCCGACGTCGTTCACCCGGACTGACGGGCTGGAAAGCCTCGGCCTCACGGTGACGGCCAAGCCCGACGGCAACCCGGTGCAGATCTCGCAGGTCGTCCGCGACAAGCTCGCCAAGCTGCAGCAGGACTCCGGGGCGAGGCTGACCGTCGTCGTCGACCAGGCGCCGTTCGTCCAGCGCTCGATCAAGAGCCTCACCACGGAGGGCCTGCTCGGCCTCGTCATGGCCGTGATCGTGATCCTCGTCTTCCTGCTCTCGATCCGCTCGACGCTGGTCACGGCCGTCTCGATCCCGCTGTCGGTGCTCATCGCGCTGATCGCGCTCTGGATCGGCGACTACACGCTCAACCTGCTCACCCTCGGCGCGCTGACCATCGCGATCGGCCGCGTCGTGGACGACTCGATCGTCGTGCTGGAAAACATCAAACGCCATCTCGAGTACGGCGAGCCGAAGGTGCACGCCATCACGTCCGCGGTGAAGGAGGTGGCTGGGGCCGTCACCGCGTCGACCCTCACCACGGTCGCCGTGTTCGCGCCGATCGCGCTGGTCGGCGGCCTGGTTGGGCAGATCTTCGCGTCCTTCGCGATCACCGTGACGGTCGCGTTGCTGGCGTCGCTGCTCGTCGCGCTGACCGTGGTGCCCGTGCTGGCGTACTGGTTCCTCAAGCCGCCGCCGGCCGGCCTCGGCGCCGAGACCATCCGCCGCGCCGCCGACGAGAGGGAGCGGCGCAGCCTGCTGCAGCGGTCCTACCTGCCGGTGATCCGGTTCGCCACCCACCGCCGCTGGACCACGCTGCTGCTCGCCGGCTTCATCCTGGTGGGCACCGCATTCCTGAGCACCGGGCTGAAGACCAACTTCCTGGACCAGTCGGGGCAGGACACGCTGACGATCAGCCAGTCGCTGCCGGTCGGCACCAGCCTGGCCACCACCGACGCCGCGGCCAGGCAGGTCGAGATCGTGCTCGCGGGCCGGCACGACGTCAAGACCTACCAGGTGACGGTCGGTAACGGTGTGTTCAACCCGTTCGCCGGTTCGTCCGGCGCGAGCACCGCCCGCTTCCAGGTGGCGCTCACCGAGGGCTCGGACGCGGCGAAGGTCTCCGACGCGTTGCGGACGCAGTTCACCACCATGACCGGGCTCGGCGAGATCAAGGTCGGCGGCAACAACTCCGGCCTCGGCAGCGATCAGCTCTCCGTCGACGTGCGGGCGGCCGACGCCGACGTGCTCGCCTCGTCGACCGAGCAGGTGCGGCAGGCGATGTCGGCGACCGCCGGCGTCACCGACGTGAGCACCACGCTGGCGGCGAGCGTTCCCCGGCTCGAGGTCGTCGTCAAACGCGACGTCGCCGCCCGCGACGGCCTGACCGAGGCGTCGATCGGCCAGAGCGTGGCGGTGGCCTTCCGGTCCGCCCCCGCGGGCCAGATCACCGTCGACGGCACGACCGAGAACGTGGTGATCTCGTTCGGCTCGGCGCCGGCCGACCCGGTGGCGTTGCGGGCCCTGCCGATCACCACCCCGCGCGGCGTCGTCCGGCTCGACCAGGTCGCCGACGTCAACCAGGTGGCCGGCCCGGAGCAGGTCACCCGGGTCGACGGCAACCGCAGCGCCTCGGTCACCGGCACCGCCACCGGCTCGGATCTCCGGGCGACCACGGCGGCGCTGACCAAGAAGCTGGACGCGCTCGGGCTGCCGGCCGGAGCGTCGTACACGATCGGCGGGGTCAGCGCCGACCAGTCGGACGCCTTCAAACAGCTCGGCCTCGCGGTCCTCGCGGCGATCGCGATCGTCTTCATCATCATGGTCGCCACGTTCCGCAGCCTGCTGCAGCCGGTGATCCTGCTGGTCTCGATCCCGTTCGCCGCGACCGGCGCGATCGTCCTGCTGCTGGTCACCGGCACCGCGCTCGGAGTGCCCTCGCTGATCGGCGTCCTCATGCTGGTCGGCATCGTGGTCACCAACGCCATCGTGCTGATGGACCTGATCAACCACTACCGTCAGCAGGGCATGGGCGTGCAGGAGGCGGTGGTCGAGGGCGGCCGGCACCGGCTGCGGCCGATCCTGATGACCGCGATCGCAACCATCTTCGCGCTGCTGCCGATGGCGTTGGGGCTGACCGGGGAGGGCGGCTTCATCTCCCAGCCACTGGCCATTGTGGTCATCGGCGGCCTGGTCAGCTCGACGCTGCTGACGCTGGTGCTGGTGCCGACGCTCTACACGATGGTGGAGAACCGCAAGGAAAAATCGCGGGCCAAGCGCGCCGCGCGGCGCGCGCGCAGGGGCGGCCAGGAGGCGCCAGCGTACGCGGGCGGCGGCTCGACCGAGCCCGCCGCCTCCGGTGGCGCCGTACCGGTCTCCAGTGGCGCCGCCCCGGCGCCGAGCGCCGCGCTTAGCGGATACACCGACCAGTTCGAGGTGTTGAAGGTCACGCGGCGCCGCCCGTCGAAGCCGAACAGCTGACGGGCCGGGCCGGGCGGCGTCGAGCCGGTCCGCCGGTAGGGTCGGTTCGTGTCCTCAGCGCTGTCGGCCGTCATGCGAAATCGCGACTTCCGGCGGCTCTTCTCCGCTGAGCTCGTCGTCTTCGGAGCGGACTGGTTCGTCCTGGTGCCGTTGTTGGTGCTGCTGCCGCGGCTCACCGGCAGCGGCGCCTGGGGCGGCCTGGTGCTCGCCGCCGACACCGGCATCAACGCCCTGCTGCTGCCGTTCACCGGCACGGTCGCCGACCGGTTCGACCGCCGCCGCATCCTGATCGTCGCCAATCTGGCCTCGTTCGTCGCGGCGCTGCTGCTTTTCGCCGTCCGGTCCGCCGGCACCGCGCCGCTCGCCCTCGTGGCGGTCGGCGCGATGGCCGTCGCCAAGTCGTTCTACACCCCGGCGTCCACGGCGGCCCTGCCCAACGTCGTCGAGCCCGAGGACTTGGCCGCGGCCAACACGGTGGCCGGCTCGGCGTGGGGCACCATGACGATCGTCGGCGCCTCGCTGGGCGGGCTGGTCGGCGCCGCCTTCGGACCGTACGCCAGCTTCGGCGTCACGGCGGCCTTTCTGCTCATCGGCGCGGCGGTGACCGCCACGATCCGCCGCCCGCTGCAGGCGCCGCGCGGCCCCGGCGAGGCCTCGCCGCCGACCTGGCGTGCGCTCGCCGAGGCGCTGCGCTACATTGCCGCCCGCCCGCGGATCGCCGCGCTGGTGACCGTGAAGAGCGCGGCCGGCCTCGGCAACGGCGTCCTGATCGTGTTTCCGCTGATCGCCGGCCGCTACGGCGCGGGCGTTCTCGGCGCGGGCCTGCTCTTCGCGGTCCGCGGCCTCGGCGCGCTGGCCGGGCCGTTCGTCCTGCGGCCCGTGCTGGGCCACCGATCCTGGCTGTTGCCCGGGCTCGCGATATCCATGGGCCTCTACGGCCTCGGCTACCTCGGCGTCGCCGCGAGCCCCTGGTTTCCGCTCGTCCTGGCGCTGGTCTTCGTGGCGCACTTCGCCGGCGGCACCAACTGGACGCTCTCCAACTACGCGCTGCAGGGCGAGGTTCCGGACCGGCTGCGCGGCCGGGTCTTCGCCACCGACATGATGCTGGCGACGACGGCCATCGCGATCAGCCAGCTCGGCGCCTCCGCGTTCGTCGATCACGTCGACCAGCGCGCGATCCTCGCCGGCTGCGGCGCGATAACCCTCACCTACGCCGTCGGCTGGCGGATCGCGACCCGCAAGCTCGCCCTGACCGAGCCCGAGCAGGCCGAGCCCGAGCAGGCCGAGCCCGAGCATGCCGGGCCCGAGCAGGCCGAGCCCGAGCAGGCCGGGCCCAACGCCTAGCATGTGGCGATGGGCCTGATCTTCGGCACCGATCCGGTGTCTGTGAGCACGCCGGCGACCAGCGCCAACCTCGGTCCCGGCTTCGACGCCATGGGCCTCGCGCTGACCCTCTACGACGATCTCACCGCAGCCGTCGCCGGCGACGGCTACCGGGTGGTCGTGCACGGCGAGGGCGCCGGTGAGCTGCCCGAGGACGAGACGCACCTGGTCGTGCGGGCGATGCTGGCGACCTTCGACGAGCTCGGCGAGCGGCCGGGTGGTCTGCTGGTCGAGTGCGTCAACCGCATCCCGCAGGCGCGTGGCCTGGGCTCGTCGTCGGCGGCCATCGTCGGCGGCGTCCAGCTGGCCCGCGGGCTGGTGGCCGGGGGAACGCGACTGATCGACGACGGGGGAGCGCTGCGCATCGCCGCGAGACTCGAGGGCCACCCCGACAACGTCGCGCCCTGCCTGCTCGGAGGTTTCACGATCGCCTGGACCGAGGGGCCCGGCGCCCGCGCCGTGCGGTTGGGGACCGCAGATCGCGTACGGCCGACGGTGTTTGTTCCGAAGGAACGGGGTTTTACCGCGTCGGCGCGTGCCGCGCTGCCCTCTGCCGTGCCCCATGCGGACGCGGCGTTCAACGCCGGGCGGGCGGCGTTGCTGACGCATGCGCTGACCGCCGACCCTTCGCTGCTGTTCCCGGCGACCGAGGATCGGTTACATCAGGGTTACCGGGCCGAGGCGATGCCGGGCACGACGTCGCTCGTGGCGGCGCTGCGTTCGGTCGGCGTGGCCGCGGTGGTGAGCGGCGCGGGGCCGGCGGTGCTCGCGTTGACCGAGGTCCCGGCCGGTTTTCACCCGGGAAGAGAATGGCGCGCAAAGACGTTGGGCGTGGATGGCGACGGAGCTCTTGTCAAAGGGAGTATGGTGGAACTCGCCTAGCGGGGCCCTGTTGCCGCAGGTCGTACGAGTTGACTACGCTCAAGACCAAGCACAGCCGCGAAGCAAGCGAACTCTGCGGTTCGGCGCGCACCCCCGAGACTCGGTTTTCAGAGGGTTTGGCCATAACTCTGTCCCACCCGTCTCAATTCTCACCGAGGCACACGCCGAGCAGCAGGTCTTCCAGATCGCTGCACTCGCCGAGACCTACCCGTCAACGTCCGACGGGCAGGGAAACCGTCGAGCTGCCGTGCGCGCACAAATACTCCCGCGCCGCTGTTGCGAAGCGGGTTCCGAGGGCACCCGGCCACCAGGCTGCAGACCGGGCGGTCTCGGGCTTTTTCCGACGGAAGGAATCCATTGAGCGACACCACCGACGTGACGTCGGGTGTTTCTGACGTCGCTGACGACGGCGCCGGCACCACCGCGACCGCCACGAAGCGCCGCCGAGGTGGCACCGGGCTGTCCGCGATGCTGCTGCCCGAGCTGCAAAGCCTCGCCGCCTCCCTGGGCATCTCGGGCACGGCCCGGATGCGCAAGGGCGAACTGATCACCGCGATCACCGAGCGGCAGAGCGGCGGCGCGCCCGCCGAGACCGCTCCGCGCCCACGTGCCCGCCACACGGCTCCGGTCGAGACGGCTCCGGTATCGCCGGCTCCGGTGTCCCAGGCTCCGGTGTCCCAGGCCCCGGTGTCCCAAGCCCCGGTGTCCCAAGCCCCGGTCGCCAAGGCTCCGGTCGTCGAGGCCCCGGCCGCGCCGATCGTGGCGCCGCAGACCGCTGCCGTGCAGCCGGAGGCGGCTCCGCTCGCCGAGGGTGGCAGCCGACGCAACCGGGAGCGCAGCGCGCCCCGCGAGTCTGTGCCGGTCACGGCGCCGGCCGGCGAGGTGACCGACGCGGCCCCGACCGAAGGCGTCGAGCGCACCGACCGGTCCGACCGTGACCGAGGCGACCGCAACCGGGACCGCCAGCGCAACAACGGCCCGAACAACAGCGCCCAGAACAGCAACCAGCGCGACGATCGCGGCCCCCGCACCAACGACCAGGGCCACGACGACGAGGACGGCGACGGTGGCGACGGCGGCCGGCGCAGCCGCCGCAGCCGGTTCCGGGACAGGCGGCGTGGCCGCAGCGACCGGGACCCGAGCGACAGCGGTCCCCGCGACAGCGGTCCGCGCGACAGCGGTCCGCGCGACAGCGGTCCGCGCGACAACAGTCCGCGTGACAACGGTCCCCGCGACGGCGGCCAGCGTGACGGCGGCCAGCGCGACGGCGGCCAGCGCGACGGCGGGCGTGACGGTGGCCGCGAGCCGCACGTGAGCGAGGACGACGTCCTGGTTCCGGTGGCGGGCATCCTCGACGTGCTCGACAACTACGCGTTCGTGCGCACCACCGGCTACCTGTCCGGGCCGAACGACGTATATGTCTCGATGTCCCAGGTCAAGAAGCACGGGCTGCGCCGCGGCGACGCGGTCACCGGCGCCGTGCGGGCCGCCCCGCGCGACGGCGAGCAGCGTCGGGACAAGTACAACCCGCTGGTCCGGCTCGACACGATCAACGGGATGGAGCCCGAGGAGGCCCGCAGGCGTCCCGAGTTCTACAAGCTCACGCCGCTCTACCCGCAGGAGCGCCTGCGGCTGGAGACCGAGCCGCACATCCTCACCACCCGGGTCATCGACCTGGTCATGCCGCTCGGCAAGGGCCAGCGCGCGCTGATCGTGTCGCCGCCCAAGGCCGGCAAGACGATGGTGTTGCAGGCGATCGCCAACGCGATCACCCACAACAACCCCGAGTGCCACCTGATGGTCGTGCTGGTCGACGAGCGGCCCGAAGAGGTCACCGACATGCAGCGTTCGGTGAAGGGCGAGGTCATCGCGGCCACGTTCGACCGGCCGCCGCAGGACCACACCACGGTCGCCGAGTTGGCTATCGAGCGGGCCAAGCGCCTCGTCGAGCTCGGCCACGACGTGGTCGTGCTGCTCGACTCGGTGACCCGGCTCGGCCGGTCCTACAACCTGGCCGCGCCGGCCTCCGGCCGCATCATGTCGGGCGGTATCGACTCGACCGCTCTCTACCCGCCGAAGCGGTTCCTCGGCGCCGCGCGCAACATCGAGAACGGTGGCTCGCTCACCATTCTCGCGACCGCGCTAGTCGAGACCGGATCGATGATGGACACGGTGATCTTCGAGGAGTTCAAGGGCACGGGCAACGCCGAGCTCAAGCTCGACCGCAAGATCGCCGACAAGCGGGTCTTCCCGGCCATCGACATCGACCCGTCCGGCACGCGCAAGGAGGAGATCCTGCTCGGCAAGGAAGAGCTGGCGATCATCCACAAACTGCGCAAGGTGCTGCACTCGCTCGACTCGGGCGCCGCGCTGGACCTGCTGCTCGACCGGCTCAAGCAGACCCGGACGAACGTCGAATTCCTGATGCAGATCGCGAAGTCGACCCCGGGCGAGTAAACCCGGCATTTCGGATGCGACTCCGCCTTCAGGTGGGGTCGCATCCTTTTTGTCTGATTCGGCCCTCCTTTTGTCGCACAACGAGTCTGATCCGTTCCGGTCGGGGTCGTGCAAACCTCCGATGAGACGTCGGCTCTGCGTGCGGGAGGCTCTCGAATGATCGTGCCCGGCTACCGGGACCATCCGGCCGATCAGTGGGACCCGGGCGCGCCCGCGGACCCCGGCGAGGCCGAGGACTTCCTCCGCCGGTGCTACACCGAGAACCCCCGGCTCGGCCCGGTCGAGCCTCGTCTGGCCATCGTGCGCGCCCAGATCGCGGCGACCGGCACCTACGTGCACACCACCGACGAGCTGTCCTACGGCGCGAAGATGGCGTGGCGCAACGCGAGCCGCTGCATCGGCCGGCTCTACTGGCGCAGCCTGGTGGTGCTCGACCGGCGGCGGGCACGCACCGCCGACGAGATCTTCTCGCTGCTTCTACACCACCTGCACACCGCCGGGCGCGGGTCGCTGCGGCCGGTGGTCAGCATCTTCGCGGCGGCCCAGCCCGGCCAGCCGTTCGCCCGGGTGTGGAACGAACAGCTGATCCGCTATGCCGGGTACCGCGCGGAGGACGGCCGCACCACCGGCGACCCCCGCCACGAGCGGTTCACCGCCGCGATGAAGGGCTTCGGCTGGCAGGGCAAGGGCGAGGACTTCGACATCCTCCCGCTGGCGGTCGAGACGCCGTCCGAGGGCGTGCGCCTCTACGAACTTCCCGAGCGGGCCATCCGCGAGGTGCCGCTCACCCACCCCGAGTTCGGCTGGTTCGCCGAACTCGGGTTGCGCTGGCACGCCGTACCGGCGATCTCCAACATGCGGTTGACGATCGGGGGCGTGCACTACCCGCTGGCGCCCTTCAACGGGTGGTACATGGGCACCGAGGTCGGCGCCCGTAACCTCGCCGACGCCGACCGCTACGACATGCTCCCCGTGGTCGCCGAGCGGATGGGCCTCGACACCAGCCGCGAGTCGACGCTGTGGCGCGACCGGGCCGTGATCGAGCTCACCCGGGCGGTCCACCATTCCTTCGAGCGGGCCGGGGTCAAGCTGACCGACCACCACACCGAGTCCCAGCATTTCCTCGCCCACATCCGCAATGAGACCAAGGCCGGACGCCCGGTGCCGGCGGACTGGAGCTGGATCGTCCCGCCGATCTCCGGCGGCCTGACCCCGGTCTTTCACCGCTACTACGAGGAGATGGACCTGCGGCCGGCCTTCTATCTAGACGGCGAGGCGGCGTCGCTGGCCCGCGAGGGGACCCGCTGCCCGCACAAGCGCTGAGCCGCGATGCCGGCTACGCGAACTCGTTGACGGCGAAGTCGTCGCGGTGGCGCCAGGACGGGTCGGTGCGGACGTGGTCGGGGCGTACCCACTTGAGGACGCGGTGGGAGAAGTCGGCCGCGGGGATGCGGCCGGCCGCCCGTACCACGTAGCCCTCGGAATTTTCCGGCGTTCGCTGCGCCGCCCAGGCGGCGCGGGCCTCGGAGAGGCTGCCGCCGCGGTAGAGGACCGGCACCACCGGCAACTCCAGGCGCTGCGCCCAGTCGACGGTGTCGTCCCAGCCCAGCAGCGTGTCGGTCTCGTCCCAGATGCCGAAGACGATGAAGACGCCCGGCAGGTCCGCGTACGCGATGCTGCGGCGCGCCCACATCGACTCGCCGCAGACCCGCCAGTCGTCCGGTATCCGGTACGCCGTCATCGCCCACAACGCCTTGGCCGGGCGGTCCCACGGTTGGGTGCCGGAGTCGAGCGACCGGGCGTACATCGAGTCCCGGGTGAAGGTCAGGTTGCCGCCGTCGAGCTTCTCGGTCACCACCAGCTCACCGTCCAGCCAGGACAGATCGTGCTGCACCTTGTCGTCCGCCGCCGCTGATGGCGAGTCGGGCAGATGGAAGGTACGCGGGTACTTCAACTCAGAAGTCTCCCTCCGCAACCTGGAAAACGGTCAGCCCGAGCGCTCGCCACATCCGTACCACCTGCTGGCGGTCGTCGAAGACGCCGCCGATCCGCCACCGGTCGCGGATCTCGGAGTCGAAGATCTCACGCTTGACGACGGCGTCCTTGCGGGTGTCGCCCTCGGGTCGCATGAATAGTGCTTCGTACGGCACGCCGACGTAAAGTTCCAGCCACGCCACGGTTTCCGCCCGGCAGACCTCGTCGCGCCCCGAGCAGAAGACGATCGCGTTGCCGGCCGCGTGCATCGCCCGCACCGCCGCGACGACGGCCTGGTGTGGCGTGTCCGAGCCGACCCGCGCCCAGTCGTACGGGCTGCGGTCGCCCATCAGCGCGACCGTCCCGTCGATGTCGACGAGGATGGCCGCCGGCAGCTCCGGGTCGGGCTCGTAGACCAGCCCCGGCCCGCCGGGATCGACGAACGGGACGGGCAGCGGCAGGTTGCGGCCCGCGAGGTACCGGTCGTGCATCCGGCGGATCGCCTCCTCGCCCACCCGGTCGTCGGCGGGGCGGTCGACGTCCCGGCGGATGCACTCCTCGACGGGCACGTCGGTGAAGTCGTGCACCTCGAAGCTCGCCCCGAAACGCGCCGCGAGCTCGGCCCACTCGCGTACGGTCTTCGCGCGCAGGTTGGTGTCGTCGACGATCACGTCGACGTGCGCCCTCAGCAGCGCCTCGACCGCGGCCCGCTGGGCCTGCGTGACCTGGCCCTCGGCCGACTGCGTGTAGAGCCGCCGCCCGTGCAGCATCCGGCGCAGGTCGTCGCGGTTGACCCGGACGACCTTCGGCTGCAGCTTGCGCGCGAACGTGGTCTTGCCGGACGCCGGCAGCCCACGAGTGATCAGCAGTCTCGTCATTCCTCGGTCACCTTGATCCCCTGCGGTGTCAGTTCGCCGGCCGGGCGCGCCTGCTGCCACAGGCCGGGACGGTAGTCCTTGCCGTCGAGCCGCAGGAAGAGCGCTCCGCGAAGAGGATGACGCACCGCCCGCGCCGCGAACTCCTTGCGTCCCCAGCCACCCGGCAAGGCCGCCACGATCTCGTCGAAGGCCGCCTCGACCTCGGCAGCCTGCGCCTCGACGACCGAGGTCAGGTCCGCGGCCACGCCACGGACCCACGCGTGGAACTCGTCGGGGAGCGGCGCCGTCAGCGCCTCCAGGTCACCGTCGGCTACTAAGATCTCCCAGACGGTACGCGCGGAGAGCCCGGTGACGATGCGGTGCAGGCGGACGTACTCGGCATACTTGATCTTCACGCGCTGGTCGGCGTCGGTGAAGTGCACGACGAGGCCCTCGCGGCCGTCCCGCGGCGGGGCGGCCAGCGCCTCGGCGAAGGTCGCGTACGCGAAGGACTCCACCACCGGGCCTGGCCACTCGGGCACCGCCTCGGGGCCGAAGGTTTGGCCGGTCGCGATGTCGACCGCGCCCAACAGCACGAGGTCGTCGAGGCCGTCGTAGTCGAGCACGATCCGGTTGCCTGGGTAGATGATCTCGACGAGCACGGTGAGTCCGGCTGGAGGGATAAATCCGGCATACTTCGCGCGCAGCAGCCGGGTGGCGTGGATTGCCTGGTCGGAGGCGAACGAGCCGCGGGTAGCCACGGCGTAGCCGTCGCCGTCGAGGAAGACGATACCCAGACTGCCGTCCATCTTTTCCGTTACGCGAACCTTCGACGCGGCGTCGAGGCGCGGGGCGTGCGGCTCGTTGTGATTGAAGAACTTCGGCAGCACGCGGGCGAGCACCGCGCCGGTGGCGGTGTCGGCGATCAGGCCGCGGCAGGCCAGGGTGACCGGCGTCCACGCGCCGGCGAACTGGCAGGCCTCGGTGTAGTTGTAGATCACGAACGGTCGCGAGGGGTGGCGCTGCAGCCGGACATGCCCGTTTTCGACCGCAGCGGCCAACTCGACCGGGTCGAGGACGTCGGCGAGCAGCGTCATGACGGTTTCCTTCCGTGCGTGGTGACCTCGGGAATGCGGTGAGGGCCGCTCACGTTATCGACACCGGATCAGTAAAGTCCTCCTGATTTCCGGGGGAGGCCAGTTGCATGGCACACTGGTCCATCGGCCAGTAAAGGTTCCGGTTCACGCTCGAGTCGTCCGCCTCCGAGGGGCGGGCCGATGCTGACGGCGACCCGGCGACCGCGTCATCGAGAGGGACCGAGAAGACATGAAGAGCGGAATCCACCCGGAGTACAAGACCACCGAGGTCATCTGCTCCTGCGGCAGCACCTTCACCACCCGTAGCACCGCCAAGGGCGGCGAGATCCGCGTCGAGACCTGCAGCGCCTGCCACCCGTTCTACACGGGCAAGCAGCGCGTGCTCGACACCGCGGGCCGGGTCGCGAAGTTCCAGGCTAAGTACGCCAAGGTGAACGCGGCCAAGAAGAAGTAACTGCTTCAACGGCGCCCGCACCCTCAGCGCGAGGGAGCGGGCGCCGTTCGTTTGTGCGGAGCGAACATCCCGGGAGAACACCGTGAGTAACGACCGGCTGACCACGCTGCTCGAGGAGTACGCCGACCTGGAGAAGCGGATGGAAGACCCGTCCATCCACGCCGACCAGGCCCTCGTACGCCGGGTCGGCCGCCGCTTCGCCGAGCTGGCGCCGCTGCACGCGGCGCACGCGGAGCTCGAGGCGGCCCGTGGCGACCTGGCCGCGGCCAAGGAGCTCGCGGCCGAGGACCCGGCCTTCGCCTCGGAGGTCGAGGCGGTCGCCGCCGCGCTTGCTCCGCTGGAGGAGAAGCTCGGCGAGATGCTGATCCCGCGCGATCCCAGCGACGCCAAGGACGTGATCATCGAGATCAAGGCGGGCGAGGGCGGCCAGGAGTCGGCGCTGTTCGCGGGCGACCTGCTGCGGATGTATTCGCGGTATGCCGAGCGGCACGGCTGGATCGTCGAGGTGATCGACTCGCAGGAGTCGGACCTGGGCGGCGTGAAGGACATCTCGGTCGCGGTCAAGACCCGGGGGGTGCCCGAGGGCGGCCACGGCGTGTGGTCGCGGATGAAGTGGGAGGGCGGCGTGCACCGCGTGCAGCGGGTGCCGGTCACCGAATCGCAGGGCCGCATCCACACCTCGGCGGCCGGCGTGCTGGTGCTGCCCGAGGCCGAGGACGTCGAGGTGCAGATCGACCCGGGCGACCTGCGGATCGACGTGTTCCGCTCGTCCGGCCCGGGCGGCCAGTCGGTCAACACCACCGACTCCGCGGTGCGGATCACGCACCTGCCCACCGGGACGGTCGTGAGCTGCCAGAACGAAAAGAGCCAGCTGCAGAACAAGGAGTCGGCGATGCGGATCCTGCGCTCCCGGCTGCTCGCCGTCGCGCAGGAGCAGGCCGACGCCGCCGCCTCGGACTCGCGCAAGGCGCAGGTACGTACGGTGGACCGTTCGGAGCGGATCCGTACGTACAACTACCCGCAGAACCGGATCACCGACCACCGGATCGGCTACACGGCGTACAACTTGGATCTGGTGCTCGGCGGTGAGCTGGACGCGGTGTTGGACGCGCTCGGCGAGGCGGACAGGCAGGCCCGGCTGGCCGGCGGGACGGAGATCAGCCGACGGCCGTGACGCCGAGCCCGCGCGGGGTCACCTCGTCGGCGTGCGTCGCGCGGCCGCGGCGGCGAGGGCGGCGCTGAGGGTGCGACCGTTCGCACCCACCTCGGACCAGCCCGCGGCCAGCCCGATCGGCGTGCCCGGCACCAGGATCTGCCAGTTCTCCGCGTTGGCCGCCGCGGTGATCCGCCGGGACACCTCGGCGGCCTGAGCCGGCCCGGCGCCCGGCAGCACCACCACGAACTCGTCGCCGGCGAACCGGGCCACGAAGTCGCCGCGGCGCATCACCCGGTTGAGCACGCCGGCGATCCGCTGCAGGACCAGGTCGCCCACGTGCCGGCCGTGCCGGGCGTTGACCGCCGTGAAGCCGACCAGGTCGCAGACGCCGATCGCCGCGCGCTCGCCGCGGGCCAGCATGGCGGTCACGTAACGCTCCAACTGGCGGCGGTTGGGCAGGCCGGTCAACGGGTCGGCGAGGGTCTCGTCGCCGTAGCGGTCGGCGTCGCGCTGGGTCTCCTGCGCGTCGAGGCGGGCGGCGACGCCGTCCAGGTAGCCGTCGCGCAGGCGGTCGATGCGTTGGGCGGCGAGCCGGAAGGCATAGCGGTCGGCGGTGTGCGCGGCGGCGTGGTCGCCCGCCGCGGCGTGGCAGATGCTGCGCAGCCGGGCCGGCTCGGCGGCGCCGAGGACCTCGGGGGAGACCGGCACCGACTCCAGCATGGTCAGTGCCCGGGCGGGCTTGCCGGCCGCGATCGCCAGGCAGACGTTGCCCAGGTGGCGCAGGTCGCGGGTGCGTACGCTGTCGCCGCCGCCGGTGAGCCACGCGGCCGCGTCCGCCTCGGTCTGCTCGCCCAGCGCGGCCCGGCGAGCCAGCGCGTAGCCGTACGCCGCGCGGCTGCCCGGACGCATCTGGTCGGCGCCGATCGCGATGTAGCGGCTCAGCTCGGCGTCGATGTCGCGGAGCACCCGCAGGCAGCCGTCGGTGTCGCCGTGGTGGTCGAGCGACACGGCGTTGCGCAACCGGATGCTGGGCGCCGCGAAGATCTCCGGGGCCAGGCCGACCGCGGCGCCGACCTGGCGGGCCTGCTCGATCGCGGTCAGCGCGTGGCCGTGAAAGCCCAGATAGGAATACGCCATCGCGAGGTCGTGCCAGCCCCAGGCGGTCTCCGAGTCGCTCTCCCGCACCGCGGCCAGCGCCCGGGAAGCCTGCACCAGGTGGGTGACGCCGCGGTCCAGGTTGCGCTGCAGGTGGGCGCCGAGGGCGGCGAAGGCGTGCATCTGGCCGCGCAGGTAGGGGTCGGGGATCTCGCGCACAGCATTCGCCGCGGCGGTCATCGCGGTGGCGAGCTCGGCGATCCGCCCCAGGTTGATCAGCGCGCCGAAACGCTGGACCAGCGCATAGGCCCGCGTCGTCGGGTCGATGGCGGTGGCCAGCACCTCATCGAGGATCGGCAACGCTTCGGCGGATCGCCCGTCCTGCTGCAGGCGACCGGCGCGGTGCAGGTCCTCGACGGACTCCGCGAGCTGGTCCAACCAACTCACCAGGCGCCTCCCACCGCGCGATGCGCGTCGCTGCGCCGACCCGGCCGGTCGCCGCCGCACGCGACGTCTGATGATTATGCCGTGGACTCGGACAGCGAACACCCCTGGAGACCCTCGGCGCGTATCCGTCTCGCGCCGATCGTCGCGGCCGCCGCCTCCGAACTGGCCGAGGCGGGTGTGGACTCGCCGCGTGTCGACGCCGAACTCCTCGCCGCCCACGTCCTCGAGATTCCCCGCGGCCGTCTCGCCCTCGTGGACACGCTGCGCCCCGATCAGCTGCGCCGGTTCACCGTGCTCGTCGGCGAGCGGGCCCGCCGGATCCCGCTGCAGCACCTGCTCGGCGCCGCCGCCTTCCGCCATCTGGAACTCGCCGTCGGCGACGGCGTCTTCATCCCGCGGCCGGAGACCGAGTTGCTGGCCGGCTGGGGCGTCGAGCGGGCGGCGCCGGGCGCCGTCGTGGTCGACCTCTGCAGCGGTACGGGAGCGATCGCCCTCGCCGTCGCCGACGAGAGCAGGGCCGGCCGGGTGATCGCCGTGGAGCGCTCGCCCGTGGCCCTCGACTACCTGCGGCGCAACGCCGCCGCGTTCCCGTCCGTCGAGGTGGTCGAGGGCGACGTCACCGACCCCGCGCTGCTGGCGGAGATCCGCGGCGAGGTCGACGTCGTCCTCTGCAACCCGCCGTACGTGCCGGACGGCACCTCGGTTCCCCCGGAGGTGGCCGATCACGATCCCGCCGAGGCGGTCTTCGGCGGCGCCGACGGGCTGGCCGTGATCCGGCCCGTGATCGCGCTGGCCGCCGCCCTGCTCAAGCCCGGCGGGGTGGTCGGCGTCGAGCACGACGACAGCCACGGCGAGGCGGTGCCCGCGCTGGTGCGCGCCGACGGCCGGTTCACCGACGTGACCGCGCATCCTGACCTCGCCGGCCGCCCGAGATTCACGACGGCCCGCCGCACGTGATCGGCGTCGCGGAACCCGTGGCAGACTGCATCTCGTGATGCTCTACGACTGCCGTACCACCGCGGACCGCGACCGCGGCGTCGCCGCCGCCATCGAGGCGGCCAAGAGCGGCGAGCTGGTGGTCATGCCCACCGACACCGTGTACGGCATCGGCGCCGACGCCTTCACCCCGCACGCGATCGTCTCGCTGCACCACGCCCGCAGCGTGACCCGCCAGGTACCGCCGCCGGTGCTGGTCGGCTCCCGGCACACGTTGGACGGTCTCGTCTACTCCCTGCCGAAGGCGGCCCGCGAGCTGGCCGACGCATTCTGGCCGGGCCCGCTGACCATTCTCGTCGAGCACTCGCCGAGCCTGCAGTGGGACCTCGGCGACACGGGCGGTCAGGTCGCCGTCCGGATGCCGCTGCACCCGGTCGCCCTCGAGGTGCTGCGCGAGGTCGGCCCGATGGCGGTGACCACGGCCAACAAGACCGGCCAGCCGGCGCCGCTGACCGCCGAGGAGGCCCGCGGCCAGCTGGAGTATTCGGTGCGCGTCTATCTCGAGGCGGGACCGGCCGGCGACCACTCGCCGAGCACGGTCGTCGACGTCACCGGCGACGTGCCGCTGGTGCTGCGGGCCGGCGCCATTCCGCTGGAGAAGTTGCGCGACGTGGTGCCCGACCTGCTGGCCGCGGAGGCGTGACGTGGCGTCGTTCACCGTGCTGAGCGTCTGCATGGGCAACATCTGCCGCTCCCCGATGGCCGAACGGCTGCTCGCCCGGGCGGTCCGCGACCGGGCGCCCGAGGCCGGCGAGCAGTTGCTGCGCAGCGCCAGCGCGGGCACGGGCGGCTGGCACGAGGGCGAGGAGATGAACCCGCCCGCGGCCCGCCAGGTGCGCTCCCGGGGCGGCGCGGTGGACGGCTTCGAGGCCCGCAAGCTGCGCGGTGACTTCATCGACGAGGCCGACCTGGTCCTGACGGCCACCGCCGACCAGTACGACTACGTGGTCGCGCTGCGCCCCGAAGCCGCGCCCCGTACGTTCGTGATGGGCGAGTTCGGCCGGTTGCTCGGCGCCCTCGACGCCGCGGTCCTGCCGCCCGCCGAGCCCAAGCCCGACTCGGTCTATGCGCGCGCGGTGGCCATCGTCGAGGCCGCCGACCGGCTTCGCGGCGGCGAGGCGTCGCTGCCCACCGACGACCTGGACGATCCGTGGGGCCGCGGCGACCAGACGTTCCAGCGGGTCGGCGACGAGATCGAGGACACGACCGTCCCATTCGCGACCCTGCTCCTGCCGTGACTTCCGTGGACGCCCCCGCAGACGGGGCCGGGCGGGTCGTCCGGCCCGACGCCGAGGGCCTGCGGCGCGCCGTCGAGTTGCTGCGGGCCGACTCGGTCGTCGCGTTCCCCACCGAGACCGTCTACGGCCTCGGCGCGAACGCGTTCTCCGCGAAGGCCATCAGCGAGGTCTACCGGCTCAAGAACCGGCCCTCGTGGAACCCGCTGATCGTGCACGTCGCCGGCGTGGCGTCGGCCCGGGGCCTGACGGAGTCCTGGCCGGACGTGGCGAACGAGCTGGCCGCCCGGTTCTGGCCGGGGCCCCTGACCCTGGTGCTGCCTCGGGCCCGGCACCTGAGCGGGGTGGGCGCCGGCAACGACACCATCGCGATCCGGATCCCCGCACACGACATCGCCCTGCGCCTGCTCGACGCCTCCGGCCTGCCGCTCGCCGCGCCCAGCGCGAACCGCTCGGAGAGCATCTCGCCGACCACCGCCGCGCACGTGGTCCGCAGCCTGCCGGACGTGCCGCTGGTGCTCGACGGCGGCCCGAGCTCGTGGGGCATCGAGTCGACCGTGCTCGACCTGACCACCGCCACGCCGACCCTGCTGCGGCCGGGCGCGCTCGGCCTGCGCGAGATCCGCGACGCCATCGGGTCGATCGCGCTGCCCGGGGCCGGACCGGGCGACGGCGCGGCCCGCCCGTCCCCCGGGATGAGCCGGCGCCACTATGCCCCGCGGGCCGCGCTCCTGCTGGCGGAAGACGTGGCCGGCGTCGACCGCGAGGGTCTGGCCGGACCGGTGGGCGTGCTGACCTACGAGACCGCCGGCGTCGCGGACGCCGAGATCCTCTCGGCCGACCCGCGGGAGTACGCCGCGGATCTCTACGCCGCGCTGCACCGCCTGGACGACGCCGGCGTGGCCACGATCCTGGTGCAGGCGCCGCCGGACACGGAGGACTGGCTGGCGATCCGCGACCGCCTCCACCGCGCCGCGGCCTCGTCGCGAGCCGGCGCGTAGGTCTCGCCGTCGGCGCCGGCGCATCGGCGGAGAGTCCGCCAGCGGCAGGTCGCAAGCCATATGCTCATTTCCGGCGGCGTTGCCTAACGCGGGAGGGCACGTGGATACCACCTTCTGGGGGCCGGATTTCGCGGAGCTCGAACGCGAGGATCCGGAGATCGCCCGTGTGCTCCTGGACGAGCTCGACCGCCAGCGCAACGGCCTCCAGCTGATCGCCAGCGAGAATTTCACCTCGCCGGCCGTGCTGGCCGCGCTCGGCTCGACGCTGACCAACAAGTACGCGGAGGGTTATCCGGGCCGGCGCTACTACAGCGGCTGCGCCGAGGTCGACCGGGCCGAGCAACTCGGCATCGAGCGCGCCCGCGACCTGTTCGGCGCCGAGCACGCCAACCTGCAGCCGCATTCGGGCGCCTCGGCCAACCTCGCGGCGTTCGCGGCGCTGGCCGAGCCGGGCGACACCGTGCTCGCCATGGAGCTGGCGCACGGCGGCCATCTCACGCACGGCAGCCGGGTCAACTTCTCCGGGAAGTGGTTCCACCCGATCGGCTACCGGCTCGACAAGGCCACCGAGCGGATCGACTACGACGAGGTGCGCGACCTGGCGTTGGCGCACCGGCCCAAGCTGATCATCTGTGGCGCGACGGCGTACCCGCGCCTGATCGACTTCGCCCGGTTCCGCGAGATCGCCGACGAGGTGGGCGCGTACCTGATGGTTGACGCGGCACACTTCATCGGGCTGGTGGCCGGGCGGGCGGTTCCCTCGCCGGTGACGCACGCCGACGTGGTCACCTGCTGCACCCACAAGGTGCTGCGCGGGCCCCGAGGCGGCATGATCCTGTGTCGTGCGGAACTCGCCCAGCGTGTCGACAAGGCCGTCTTCCCCTTCAGCCAGGGCGGCCCGATGATGCATGCCATCGCGGCCAAGGCGGTCGCGCTCCGCGAGGCGTCGCTGCCCGGCTTCCAGACGTACGCCCGGCAGGTCGTCAAGAACGCCCAGGCCCTGGCCGCCGGGCTGGCCGACGAGGGGATCCGGCCCGTGTCCGGCGGCACCGACACCCACCTTGTCGTGGCCGACCTGCGCGAGCTCGGCGTCAGCGGCCGGGACGCGGAGGCCCGCTGCGATCTCACGCGGATCACCCTGACCAAGAACGCGATTCCGTACGATCCGCAGCCGCCGGCCGTGACCTCCGGCATCCGGGTGGGGTCCCCGAGCACGACCACGCAGGGGATGCGCGAAGGTGAGATGCGGCAGATCGCCGGCCTGATCGGGGTGGCGGTCCGCAGCAACCCGGCGACCACGGGCGGCGCGGCCGGCCTCGCCGCCGTGGCGGACGAGGTGTCGTCGCTGGTCAGGCGATTCCCTGCCTACGCGCAAACGGAGGTCATGGCATGAGGGCGCACCAATGAGCGACTGCACCGAGCGGGTCGGCGTACCGAAGCAGGGTTTTGATCCTCCGTTGCCGGAGTTGCCCCCGCTGCCCGCCGATCCGCGCTGGCGGGTGGCCCATCTGCCGTTCCTGAGCGCGGTCTCGGCCGCGCTGCTGCTGTGTGCCGCCTCCGCGGGATTTCTGGCCGGCGGGCCCGCGTCGGCGCTCGGCGCAGCGCTCGGCGTGCTGATCGTGACGCTCAGCTTCACCATGTCGACGCTGGTCATCGCCTGGGCGGACACCGTGCGGCCGGCCCTGCTGATGCCGCTGGCGCTGCTGACCTACGTGCTCAAGTACAGCGTGCTCGGCGTGGTGCTGGCCTACGGCGTGGCGAGCAGTTGGACGGGGAAGGCGGCGCTCGGCTGGGGGATCGTGGCCGGCGTCGTGGTGTGGACCGTCGTGCAGGCTTGGTGGTTCACCCGGATCGGCCGCGCGGAGCGGTTAAAGTGATCTTGCCAACCCGAGTTTTGCCACGTCAGCGTCCCTTTCGTGGTGGCTTGACCACGAAACGGTGACCAGGGGGCACGTGGCTTGCCCGGTTCTGGGCCGGGGGGAGTACCGTGTCGTTCCAGTTGCGAGACCCCTGACGCCTGGACAACCGTGGTTGTGCGGGGGGTCCCGCTTAGCTTCGTGTTTCCTGCTGATATCGTTCGGGCCGTCATGACCGGCCAAGAACCTCCTCAGAATCCCCGCGGTGACGACGGTCCACCCCAACCCGACATGGGCATGGGAATGACGGCCCTCTCCTACCTCATCTCGGGGCTGGTGGTGTGGGGCGGGATCGGTCTGCTGGTCGACCACTGGGTCGGGACCAGGGGCATCTTCGCCGGCATCGGCTCGGTCGTCGGCATCGCCTGCGGTGTCTACCTCATCGTGCGCCGTCTCGGCGCCTGACAGGAAAGGGCTACGGTGAGCGTTCAGTCGGTCGTCCTCGCAGCGGACATTCCGTTCCCGCCGAGTGTCGAGGACTTCTTCCCGCCGAGCATCCTGCCGTGGGACGCGCAGAACAACTACTGGTTCACCAAGATCACGTTTCTGCTCTGGGCCACCGTGGCGATCCTGATCGTCTTCTTCCTGGTGGCCAACCGTAAGCCCCAGTTGGTGCCGACGCGGCGGCAGTGGCTGGCGGAGAGCATCTACGGTTTCGTGCGCAACAACATCTCGGTGGAGATGATCGGGCCGCGTGGGGTGCGGTTCGCGCCGTACTTGACGACGCTGTTCTGCTTCATTCTGCTGATGAACCTCTGGGGCATCGTGCCGTTCGTGCAGATCTCCCCGAACTCGCACATCGCCTTTCCCGCGATCCTCGCGGTGATCAGCTACGTGATGTTCATCTACGTCGGCATCCGCAAGCACGGCTTCTGGAAATATCTCAAGGTGGCGCTGATCCCGCCCGCGCCGTGGTTCATCCTGCCGATGCTGATCTTCATCGAGATCTTCTCAAACTTCATCGTCCGGCCGTTCGCGCTCGCCGTCCGTCTCTTCGCCAACATGTTCGCCGGCCACATGCTGCTGCTGGTGTTCACGCTCGGCGGCTTCGCGATGATCAACGCGAACCTGTTCTTCATCCCGTTCTCGCTCTTGTCCTGGGTCATGACGATCGCGCTGACCTTCCTCGAGTTCCTGGTGATCGTCCTCCAGGCCTACGTCTTCACGGTGCTTACCGCGAGCTACGTCCAGGGCGCGCTCGCCGACGGGCACTGAGCTGTTCCCGAGCTGTACACCCGAGTTAACCCCGTTGTCGTCCCGCGTGACAGTCACGCGAGATACCAGGAGGAATCGCAATGGTTGATCTTGCCGCCGTGGGTGGTAGCACCGCCGCCATCGGTTATGGCCTCGCCGCCATCGGCCCCGGCATCGGCGTCGGTCTGGTCTTCTCCGCCTACATTCAGTCCACCGCGCGTCAGCCGGAGTCGTCCCGCCTGACCCTGCCGTACGTGTGGATCGGCTTCGCCGTCATCGAGGCGCTCGCCCTGCTGGGCATCGCCTTCGGCTTCATCTGGCAGGGCACGTCGTTCTAAAGCCCTCCTCGCCGAACGGAGGTTCGCATGCCTGACTTCACCTATCTGGCCGCCGCCGAGACTCAACACAGCCCGATCCTCCCGATCTGGCAGGAGCTCGTTCTCGGCATCATCGCCTTCGGCGTGCTCTGCTTCGTGCTGATGAAGTACGTCTTCCCGCAGATGGAGAAGACCTTCGCGGCACGGGTCGACGCGATCGAAGGCGGCATCAAGCGCGCCGAGACCGCTCAGGCCGAGGCAAACCAGCTGCTCGAGCAGTACAAGGCGCAGCTGGCCGAGGCCCGCACCGAGGGCGCGCGCATCCGTGACGAGGCCCGCGCCGACGCCGAGGGGATTCGGCAGGACATGCTCGGCAAGGCTCGGGAGGAGTCCGACCGGATCATCGCGGCCGGCACCGAGCAGCTCGCCGCCCAGCGCGAGAGCATCGTGCGGGAGCTGCGCTCCGAGATCGGCTCGCTCGCGATCGACCTCGCCGGCAAGATCGTCGGGGAGGCGCTCGCCGACGAGGCCCGTGCCCGGGGCACGGTCGACCGCTTCATCGAGGAGCTCGGCGCTGCCGGCTCGGCGGGCGGTCGGCGCTGATGGCGTCGAGCGCGAGCCGGGAGGCCTACGCCGCGGCGTTGGAGCGGCTCACCGCCGACACCACCAAGGCCACGGCCGCGCAGCTGGCCACGGTCGCCGACGAGATCCTGTCGGTGGCCGCCCTGCTGCGCGACCAGCCGCGGTTACGCCGTGCGCTGACCGATCCGGCGCGCTCCGGCGCCGACCGGGCGGAGCTGCTCCGCTCGCTGCTGGCCGGCAAGCTCACCCAGGTCGCCGTCGACAGCCTGGCCACCCTCGTGGCCGGCCGGTTCGGCAGGCCGAGCGAATTGCTCGACGCGGCCGAGCGACTCGGTGTGGAGGAGCTGCTGAGCTCGGCCGACAAGGCAGGCACGCTGGCCGACGTCGAGGACGAGCTGTTCCGCTTCGGGCAGATCGTCTCCGGCAACCCCGCGCTGGCCGTCACGCTCAGTGACTCGGGCGCGTCGACCGACCGCCGGGTTAAGCTGGTCGAGGACTTGCTGAAGGGCAAGGCCCAACCGGCCACGCTTCGGCTCGCCGAGGTGGCGATCGAGGGTTTCGGGGGCCGCAACTTCGAGTCCTCGCTGACCCGGCTGGTCGAGTCGACCGCCGCGAAACGCGATCGCGAGGTCGCCTACGTGACGGTGGCCAAGCCGCTTTCCGACGCCGACGAGCAGGCGCTCGCCGCCAAGCTGGCCGACATGTACGGCCGGCAGGTTTCCCTGAAGGTCCACGTCGATCCGGCGGTCATCGGCGGCGTCAGCGTCCAGGTCGGCTCCGACCTCTACGACGGCACGATCTTGCACCGGCTCACCGAGGCCAGGCAGGCTTTCGTTAAATAGATTTTTCCTCGGCGGCGGGCGACGCCGGCGAGCAGGCCCCTCGGCGGCGGTGACGTCCCGAGCTAGACAGAGAAGGCAGAGGATGGCCGAGCTGACCATCTCCTCGGACGAGATCCGGGGGGCGCTAGAGCGCTACGTCTCGTCCTACACGCCCAAGGTCTCCCGCGAGGAAGTCGGCATCGTCTCCGACGCGGGCGACGGCATCGCGCACGTCGAGGGCCTGCCCTCGACCATGGCTAACGAACTGCTCGAGTTCTCCGACGGCACCCTGGGCGTCTCCCTCAACCTCGACGTGCGCGAGATCGGCGTCGTGGTGCTGGGCGACTTCGCCGGGATCGAGGAAGGCCAGCAGGTCAAGCGGACCGGCCGGGTCCTGTCGGTTCCGGTCGGCGACGCCTTCCTCGGCCGTGTGGTCGACGCGCTGGGCAACCCGATCGACGACCGCGGCGAGATCGCCAACGAGGGCTTCCGCGAGCTGGAGCTGCAGGCGCCCAACGTGATGTCCCGCCAGCCGGTGAAGCAGCCGCTGCAGACCGGCATCAAGGCGATCGACGCCATGACGCCGATCGGCCGGGGCCAGCGTCAGCTGATCATCGGGGACCGTAAGACCGGCAAGACCACGGTCGCCCTCGACACGATCATCAACCAGCGCGCCAACTGGGAGTCCGGCGATCCAGAGAAGCAGGTCCGCTGCATCTACGTCGCGATCGGCCAGAAGGCGACCACCATCGCCAGCATCCGGGGCACCCTGGAGGAGAGGGGCGCGATGGCGTACACGACCATCGTCGCCTCGCCCGCCTCCGACCCGGCCGGCTTCAAGTACATCGCCCCCTACACGGGCTCGTCCATCGGCCAGCACTGGATGTACGCGGGCAAGCACGTCCTGATCGTCTTCGACGACCTGACCAAGCAGGCCGAGGCGTACCGTGCCGTCTCGCTGCTGCTGCGCCGCCCGCCGGGCCGCGAGGCGTACCCGGGTGACGTCTTCTACCTGCACTCCCGGCTGCTGGAGCGTTGCGCGAAGCTCTCCAACGAGCTGGGCGCCGGCTCGATGACCGGCCTGCCGATCATCGAGACGAAGGCCAACGACATCTCGGCCTACATCCCGACCAACGTCATCTCCATCACCGACGGGCAGATCTTCCTCGAGTCCGACCTGTTCGCCTCGGGTGTGCGGCCGGCCATCAACGTCGGCACCTCGGTGTCCCGGGTCGGCGGCTCGGCGCAGGTCAAGGCCATGCGCTCGGTCTCCGGCCGGCTCCGGCTCGACCTCGCCCAGTTCCGCGAGCTGGAGGCCTTCTCGGCCTTCGCCTCCGACCTGGACAAGGCGTCGCGGGCCCAGCTCGACAAGGGCGTCCGCCTGGTCGAGCTGCTCAAGCAGCCGCAGTATTCGCCCTACTCGGTGGTCGACGAGGTCATCGTGATCTGGGCCGGCACCACCGGCCAGCTCGACGACATCCCAGTCGGCGACGTGCGCCGTTTCGAGGCCGAGCTGCTGCCCTGGCTCCGCCGGCACCGCAGCGACACCTACACGGCGATCGACTCGACGGGCCTGCTGAGCGACGACAACACCGAGAGCCTCAAGTCCGGCCTGGACGAGTTCAAGCAGCTCTTCAAGTCCGGCGACACCGGCATCCGGCTCAACGAGCCCGCGGCCGAGGCGATGGAAGAGGGCCGCGAGACCCACGAGACGGTGACCCGCGAGGTTCCCGGCACGGCGAGCGGGAACTAGCCATGGCCGGTCAGGTACAGGCCCTCCGGCGGCGCATCCGCTCCGTCCGGTCGACCAAGAAGATCGCCAAGGCGCAGGAGCTGGTCGCCACCAGCCGCATCGCCAAGGCCCAGGAGCGGGTGGCCGCCTCCAAGCCGTACGCGGAGGCGATCACCCAGGTCCTGACCGCCCTGGCGTCGAACGCCTCGGTCGACAACCCGCTGCTGGTTCCGCGCGCGCGGATCCGGCGCGCGGGCGTCCTGCTGGTCACCAGCGACCGCGGACTGGCCGGCGCCTACAACGCGAACGCCATCCGCACCGCTGAGCAGCTGATCTCCCGGCTGCGCGCCGACGGCAAGGACGTGGCGCTGTACGTGGTCGGCCGCAAGGGCGTCGGCTACTACCGGTTCCGCAACCGGCCGGTCGAGGCGAGCTGGACGGGCTTCTCCGAGCGGCCGTCGTTCTCGGACGCCAAGGCGATCGGGGACGCGCTGCTGGAGGCGTTCATCGCCGGCGCCGACGACCACGGCGGCCCCTACGGCCCCGACGGCATTCAGGGCGTCGACGAGTTGCACATCGTCAGCACCCGGTTCCGGTCGCTGATGACGCAGAGCTCGGAGGCGCATTTCCTGGCCCCGATGCAGGTCGAGGAGAGGCCGGTCGAGCCCGGCCTGCGCCCGGCCTACGAGTTCGAGCCGGACGCCGACGAGTTGCTCGATGCGCTGCTGCCGAAATATCTCAACACGCGGATCTACGCGGCGTTGCTGGACTCGGCGGCGAGCGAGTCGGCGTCCCGGCGCCGGGCGATGAAGAGCGCCTCGGACAACGCGGACGACCTGCTCAAGCGGTACACGCGCGAGATGAACTCCGCGCGGCAGGCTGCGATCACCCAGGAAATCAGTGAGATCGTCGGCGGCGCCAACGCGCTGGCCGCGGCGGGAAGTGATGTGTGATGACTGTTTCTGTCACCTCCGGTGCATCCGATTCTACCAAGGCGGAGACCGGCGTCGGCCGCGTCGTCCGGGTCATCGGCCCGGTCGTCGACGCCGAGTTCCCGCGTGACGCCATGCCCGACATCTACAACGCCTTGCACGTCGACGTGACCCTCTCCGGGGGCACCAAGACGCTGACCCTCGAGGTCGCCCAGCACCTGGGCGACAACGTGATCCGCGCCATCTCGATGCAGCCGACCGACGGCATGGTCCGGGGCGCCGAGGTCAGGGACACCGGGGAGTCCATCTCGGTGCCGGTCGGCGAGGTGACCAAGGGCCACGTGTTCAACGCCCTCGGCGAGGTGCTCAACGCCGACCCGTCGAGCCTGGACATCAAGGTTCGCTGGGGCATCCACCGCAAGCCGCCGGCGTTCGCCGACCTCGAGCCGAAGACCGAGATGCTGGAGACCGGCATCAAGGTCCTCGACCTGCTCGCGCCGTACGTGCGCGGTGGCAAGATCGGCCTGTTCGGTGGCGCGGGCGTGGGCAAGACCGTGCTCATCCAGGAGATGATCACGCGTGTCGCCCGCAACTTCGGCGGCACCTCGGTCTTCGCCGGCGTGGGTGAGCGCACCCGTGAGGGCAACGACCTCATCCTCGAGATGGAGGAGGGCGGCGTTCTCGACAAGACCGCCCTCGTCTTCGGCCAGATGGACGAGCCGCCGGGCACCCGGCTGCGCGTCGCGCTCAGCGCGCTGACCATGGCGGAGTACTTCCGGGACGTCCTGAACCAGGAGGTGCTGCTCTTCATCGACAACATCTTCCGGTTCACCCAGGCCGGTTCCGAGGTGTCCACGCTGCTCGGCCGCATGCCGTCCGCCGTGGGTTACCAGCCGACGCTGGCCGACGAGATGGGCCAGCTGCAGGAGCGGATCACCTCGGTCCGGGGCAAGGCGATCACCTCGCTGCAGGCGATCTACGTGCCCGCCGACGACTACACCGACCCGGCGCCGGCCACCACCTTCGCCCACCTCGACGCGACCACCAACCTCGAGCGGTCGATCTCCGACAAGGGCATCTACCCGGCCGTGGACCCGCTGGCCTCCAACTCGCGGATCCTGGCGCCGGAGTTCGTCGGCGCCGAGCACTACGCGGTCGCCCGCGAGGTGCAGCGGATCCTGCAGAAGTACAAGGACCTGCAGGACATCAACGCCATCCTCGGCATGGACGAGCTCTCCGAAGAAGACAAGATCACGGTGCAGCGGGCCCGCCGCATCGAGCGCTTCCTGTCGCAGAACACGTACGCCGCCGAGCAGTTCACCGGCGTGCCCGGCTCGACCGTCCCGCTCAAGGAGACGATCGAGGCGTTCAAGAAGATCAGCGAGGGCGAGTACGACAACTACCCTGAGCAGGCCTTCTTCATGTGCGGCGGCCTCGAGGACCTCGAGCGCAACGCACACGAGCTGATGAAGGGCTGATCCCCGCCCGAAACCCTCACGTGAGGCCGTGCCGTCCGTCCAGGATGGCGCGGCCTCACGCGTTTCCTCCTTTGGCGTTCGCGCGTTTGTTCTCCGATGCGAGCGGGTACCGGACGGCGAGCGTTGGGGGAGTAGTTGGCCACGTCATCGAAGCGACGCGCGCCGCTGTGGGCGCGGCTCTGTGCGATCTTCGGCTGCGCCCTCATGGTGCTCAGCGGCGGCTCGATCATCGCCAGCAAGGTGATCCTGGCGCGGTACGCGAGCGCGGTGCAGAGCCGGGACCTCTTCGGCGACCAGGCGGCCCCCAAGGTCTCCGACATCAAGGGCCCGGTCAACATCCTGCTGGTCGGCATCGACCCGCGCGACGAGAACACGGCGCCGCTCTCCGACTCGATCATCGTGGTGCACGTCCCGGCGGGCATGGACCAGGCCTACCTCTTCTCCATCCCGCGCGACCTGCTGGTCGACATCCCCGCGTTCCCCAAGACCGGCTTCCGCGGCGGCCGCGCCAAAATCAACGCCGCGATGGCGTACGGCAGCTCGCTCGGCGACGGCAAGCACGACGTGGCCCAGGGATTCGACCTGCTCGCCAGGACGGTCAGCCGGCTGACCGGCATCGCCAGGTTCGACGCCGGCGCGATCGTCAACTTCGGTGGCTTCAAGAAGATCGTGGACGCGATGGGCGGCGTCACCATGACGATCGACCAGAGCGTCAAGTCCGAGCATCTGCGGCCGGACGGCTCGCCGCGCCCGAGGTACGCCCGGTGCGCCGACAACCAGTGCGCGCACCCGTACTACGGTCCGCAGGCGACGTACCAGCCGGGCACCTACCACCTGCAGGGTTGGCAGGCCCTCGACTACGTCCGGCAGCGGTACGGGCTGCCGAACAGCGACTACGACCGCCAGCGCCACCAGCAGCAGTTCATCAAGGCCATGGCTCAGTCGGCGCTGAGCAGGGACGTGATCACCAACCCCGGCAGGCTCGACGGCGTGCTGAAGGCGGCCGGCGGGGCGCTCATCTTCGACGGCAAGGGGCACAGCGTCGTCGACTGGGGTTTCGCGCTCAAGAGCATCCGCTCGCCGGACATGTCGCTGATCAAACTGCCCGGTGGGTCCGTGTTCGCCGGCGGGGCCTATCAGGGCGAGGCGTTGCAGTCCAGCGCCACCGACTTCTTCGCCGCGGTCGGCCGGGACGCCGTCGGCGAATTCCTGATCGAGCATCCGGAATACCTGCAGAAGGCCACCTGAACTCGGCGTGTGGCGGTTGCCACCCGCTACCACGGCCGGCGACTTCGCCGTTTAGACTTCACCCATTCGGTTCTGCCGGCTCAACAGGGAGACAGCGTGGCCAACCTGCTGCACGTGAACGTGGTCGCCGTCGAGGAGCGCGTGTGGTCCGGAGAGGCCGAGACGCTCATCGCGCGCACCACCGAGGGTGAGATCGGTGTGCTGCCCGGTCACTCACCGCTGCTGGGGTTACTCAAGGAGCCGTCCCAGGTCCGCATCAAACTCGCCGGCGGTGATCAGCTCACCTACGACGTGTCCGGCGGCTTCCTCTCGATCGACGCCGACGGCGTCACGGTCCTAGCCGAGAGCGCCCAGCCCGCCTCCCCCGAGATCCACTGACCGGCGATGCGGATTCTGGAAGTTCTCGGAATCTGCGTCGTCGCGCTGCTCGTTCTCCTTTTCGCCGTCTTCTTCCGCCGCCGCCTGCTGATGCTCGGCGGCGGCACCATTCGCCTCCAGGTCCGCGTCAACACCAGGGTCCCGGGCCGGGGCTGGTCCACCGGCGTCGGCCAGTTCATCGGCGGCGAGCTTCGCTTCCACCGGATGTTCAGCTTCGCGTTCCGGCCCAAGCGCGTCCTCGACCGCGGCACGCTGACGGTCGAGCAGCAACGCCTGCCGGCGGGCCCTGAGCGCCTCACGATGCCCGGCCACTGGATCATCCTGCGCTGCAGGAGTGCCGCCGGCGAGATCGAGATAGCGATGGCCGAGTCGACCGTGACCGGTTTCCTCTCCTGGCTCGAAGCGGCCCCACCCGGCCAGCCCGGCACCCGGACCCCCCGAGCCGCGATCCGCCCCCGCCCCATCGAGCACTGACGCCCTTTCAAGATCAAGTAATTGGGCCGGAGGAATGCGGCCAACCATTTCGGCAGGAAAAGGCGTCGTGTTCCGCGGGGCCGTCTCCTAGCGTCGGTGGCATGCGGATTCGAATCGTCGACGCCTTCGCCGACAAGGCCTTTGCGGGCAATCCCGCCGGTGTGCTCGTGCTCGAGGGCGAGTCGTTCCCGGCCGAGGACTGGATGCGAAACGTGGCGGCCGAGGTCAACCTCTCGGAGACCGCGTTCGTGCACCCGCTGCCCGCGGGCGGCCCGGCCGACTATGCGTTGCGCTGGTTCACACCGGCCGCGGAGGTCGCGCTCTGCGGCCACGCGACCCTGGCAACCGCCCACGTCCTGCGCCATCCCGGCGTCGCGCGATTCATGACCCTCAGCGGCGTGCTGACCGCGACGGCCGCGGCCGGCGGGGCATACACGTTGGACTTCCCGACCGCGCCGCTCACCGAGGTGGCCATCGACCCGGAACTGGCCAAGGCGCTCGGCGTCGACGCCGTCTCCGTGCACCACACCGGGCCGAGCACCGACGACCTCCTGATCGAGCTGGCCTCCGAGGCGGCCGTCCGCGACCTGGCGCCCGACCTGAGCGCCGCGGCCCGGCTCTCCCAGCGGGGCATCGTCGTCACCGCGCGGGCCGCCTCGCCCGACGCCGGCTACGACTTCGTCTCCCGCTTCTTCGGTCCCGCCGTCGGCATCCCCGAGGACCCGGTCACCGGCAGCGCCCACACCGCGCTGACCCCGTTCTGGTCGGCGCGCCTCGGCGGTCGCACCGAACTCGTCGGATACCAGGCCTCCCGCCGCGGCGGCCGCGTCGAGGTCGCCCTACGCGGCGACCGCACGCTGCTGACCGGCACGGCCGTGACCACGATCGACGGCACCCTGCTGGTCTAGGCCCGCCTTAGCGGCGAGCTTGACCGCTTGCCAAGAGAGGCTTCTCTTTTGCGCACACAACTGGATGGACGTTGTCACGCCCTGCCAGTTGTGTGCGCAAAATCTTGTGGTCCGCCGGCCGGCGACACGCCGAACTTACGGGGATTCGACTCAAGAAGGGGCCTCGACCGCGGCCGCGTAGGCGGCCCGCAGCTCGGCGAGTACCGACGGTGTGCCCGGCTGGAAGCTCTTCAACCCTGCCTCATGAACGTCGACAGCCTAGTCGGGCGGGCCGGACTGGATCTCGACCTCGTAGCCCCACGCGTCCTCGAGATAGGCCGCGTAGGACTCGGGGCCGCCGGCATGGGGATGGCGGTCGGGGAAGAGCAGGGTCCAGCCGTGATCGGGAGCGGCCTCGGTGAGGCGGTCGACCTCGGCGGCGCCGGCGGCGGTGAAGGCCAGGTGGTTGAGCCCCGGGGCGAGGCGGTCGTGGATGTCGCCGGAGCGGGCCGGGGACTGCTCGAGCACCAGGTAGACGTCGCCGAGCAGCCAGGAGCGGCCGCCCGGCCAGTCCTGGAACGGCGCCCAGCCCAACTCCCGCAGCAGCCACCCCCACGGGCGGACCGACCCGGCCAGATCTGGCACCCACAGCTCGACATGGTGAAGCACGCCCCGGACTATGCCAGCCGCGTACGACAAACTAAGCGTTCGCCCCGCCGGGCACCCACTTCACGTCGCCGGACGGGTTGGCCAGCCGGGACAGGATGAAGAGCAGGTCGCTGAGCCGGTTCAGGTACTTCGCCGGCAGTTCGCCCGTACGCTCGGGGTCGGTCTGCACGAGAGCCCAGGCCGACCGCTCCGCACGTCGCGTCACCGTGCGTGCCACGTGCAGCAAGGCCGCGCCCGGCGTCCCGCCGGGCAGGACGAAGCTGTCGAGCGGGGCCAGCCCCTCGTTGAACTCGTCACACCAGCCCTCGAGGCGGGTCACGTAGGCCTCGGTGATTCGCAGCGGCGGGTACGCCGGATCGTCGGAGAATGGATTGCACAGGTCGGCGCCGACATCAAAGAGATCATTCTGTACGGCGGTGAGCACCGCGCGTACCTCCTCGGATAGCTCGCCCAGCGCGAGCGCCACGCCGAGCGCCGCGTTGCACTCGTCCGCGTCGGCGTAAGCCGCGATCCGCGGATCGGTCTTCACGACCTGCTCGTTGTTGCCCAGCCGGGTCTGCCCGCCGTCGCCGGTCCGGGTGTAGATGCGCGTGAGGTGAACGGCCATGCACCCCACCCTACGGATGCCGGACTGGGTGGTGGCTCATACCATGGCCCGCGTGGATGTGATCAGAGTCAAGGGCGGCGCGCGACTGGCCGGCGACCTCAACGTCGGTGGCGCGAAGAATTCAGCGCTCAAGCTGATGGCGGTCGCGCTGCTGGCGCAGGGTCGCAGCGTGGTCGAGAACGTTCCCCGGATCACCGATATCGCGATCATGGCCGAGGTGCTGCGGCGGCTCGGCTGCCAGGTCACGCTCGACGGCGGCCGAGCGGCCATCGACGTTCCCGCCGAGCCGGGCAGCGAGGCCGACTACGACCTGGTCCGGCGGCTGCGCGCGTCGATCTGCGTGCTCGGGCCGCTGCTGGCGCGCCGCGGCTACGTGCGGGTCGCGCTGCCGGGGGGCGACATGATCGGCTCGCGCGGGCTGGACATGCACGTCTCCGGCCTGGCCCGGATGGGCGCGCAGATCTCCGGCGAGCACGGCTTCGTGATCGCCGCGGCCCCCGGCGGGCTGCACGGCAGCAAGATTTGGCTGGACTTCCCGAGCGTGGGCGCCACCGAGAACCTGCTGATGGCCGCGGTCCTGGCCCAGGGCGTCACGGAGATCGACAACGCGGCACGCGAGCCGGAGATCGTCGACATCTGCGACATGCTCACCTCGATGGGCGCCCAGATCGGCGGCGCCGGCACGTCGACGCTGACCATCGAGGGCGTCAGCGCGCTCAAGCCGGTGACGCACACCACGGTCGGCGATCGCATCGTCGGCGGCACGTGGGCCTTCGGCGCGGCGATGACCCGCGGCGACGTGACGATCCGCGGCGTGCGCCCGGAGTTCCTCGACATCGCGCTGGACAAACTGGTCACGGCGGGTGCGGTGGTCGAGCCGGGCGACAACCTCTTCCGCGTACGCATGGAGGACCGCCCCCGGGCGGTCGACATCGTCACGCTGCCCTTTCCTGGGTTCGCGACCGACCTGCTGCCGATGGCGATCGGCCTGGCGGCGGTCGCCGAGGGGTCTTCGCTGATCACCGAGAACATCTTCGACGGCCGGTTCATGTTCGTGAACGAGATGGTCCGGCTCGGCGCCGACATCCGCACCGACGGGCACCACGCCGTGGTGAACGGGCGGGATCGGCTCTCCGGGGCGCCGGTGCGGGCGACCGACATCCGGGCCGGTGCGGGGCTGGTCATCGCCGGGTTGTGCGCGGAGGGCGTGACCGAGGTCGGCGAGGTGCACCACATCGATCGGGGCTATCCCGATTTCGTGGCCGACCTCGCGATGCTCGGGGTGGACGTGGAGCGTGCCGACGTGCCGGAGCCGTCGTTCGACTTCTGAGTGGGGCTGCGAGGACTCAGAGGGCGGGGGAGCCGCCGACCAGGCGGCGGGCCTCCTCGAGTTCCTCGGCGAAGACGAGCACAGCGGTCCGGCCGTCGTAGCCGACCGCCTGGGTCGCCCGGATGCCCGCGTCGCCGAGCAGCCGGCGGATCACCTCGGCCACCTCCGGGTCGTCGGTCACGGCCGCGGGACTGAGCAGGCCGTAGTCGTCCGGTTCGCCGAAGATGGCCAGGCCGTCGGCGTCCAGGTCGCGCAGCGCGTCCGTCTCGTGGGCGATCGTCCAATACAGCCCCATGCGCCAGAAGACGGCGCCGAGGAGGCCGACCAGAGCGACGGCGGCCAGCGGCCCGAGGAGGTACCAGCCGTTGCCTGAGGCCATGTGCACAGTCTGGCACCGTCCGGCGGCATTTTCCCTAGTTTTGCCCCGATAGAAGCAGGCCACGACCGCTGAGTCTCCGTTAAGTAGGCCCGGTTAGGGTGAAAGCTCTCCAGGCATCGCGGCCTGGCTTCGGACGAAGGAGAAGGCACATGGCGGGTCGACTCGCGGTCATCGGCTCCGGGTTGATGGGCTCCGGCATCGCCCAGGTCTCGGCGCAGGCCGGCTGGCAGGTCACCATGCGGGACGTCGACGACGCCTCGCTCAAGCGGGGCATCGCCGCGATCACCGACTCGCTTGGCCGTTTCGCGGCCAAGGGCAAGATCGCCGCGGAGGACGTCGAGGCCACGCTCGGCCGGATCACGCCCACCACCGACCTGGACGCCGCCGCCGAGGCCGACGTCGTGGTCGAGGCGATCTACGAGAAGGTCGAGGCGAAGCACGAGGTCTTCCGCTCGCTCGACAAGATCTGCAAGGCCGGCGCGGTGCTCGGCACCAACACGTCGGCGATCCCGATCACGCAGATCGCCGCCGTGACGCAGCGCCCCGAGTCGGTCGTCGGCATCCACTTCTTCTCGCCGGTGCCGATGATGAAGCTCGTCGAGCTGGTCCGCGGATATCAGACCTCGGACGCGACGTTGGCCCAGGCGCGCGCCTTCGCCGAGGAGGTCGGCAAGACCTGCGTCGAGGTCAAGCGCGACGTGGCCGGCTTCGTCTCCAACCGGCTCTTCTCCGCGCTGCTGGTCGAGGCGATCAGCCTGGTCGAGTCGGGCGTGGTGAGCGCCGCCGACCTCGACACGGTCATGAAGCTCGGCTTCGGCCACACGATGGGCCCGCTCGCCACGGTGGACCTGACCGGCCTCGACGTGATGCTGAACGCGGCCGCCAACATCTATCGCGACACCGCCGACGAGAAGTTCTTCCCGCCGGAGCTGCTGCAGCGCATGGTCGCCGCCGGCGACCTGGGCCGCAAGACCGGCAAGGGCTTCTACACCTACTGATCTGGCGCGAGCTCGTGGACCCGGGGCGCCCGGCGTGCCCAGGTCCACGAGATCTAGGTTTCCGCCGCGGGTCGGCTCGTGCACCGGTCCGGTGGGGATTGCCGTCGTGGGTGGGTCAGCCGTCGCGCTTCGTCGTCCAGCGGAACGTCGTCAGGCAGAGGACCAGGGCGAACACGCACCAGGCGGCGAGGACCAGGGCGACCGTCGGCAGGTTGAACGACCCGCCGGGCTCGTGCGCGCCGAACGAGCCGGGCAGGAAGACCGAGCGCAGGCCCTGGCAGAGCCACTTGAGCGGGAAGAGAGCCGCCACGTCCTGCATCGGGCCGGGCAGGCTGGTGAAGACGAAGAACACCCCGGAGATGAACTGCAGGATCAGCGCCACCGGGGTGACCACGGCGGGCGCGCTGCGGCCAGTGCGGGCGAGCGACGAGAAGGCGACCCCGCAGAGCGTGCAGGCGGTGATCCCCAGCAGAGACACCCAGAGGAAGGTCAGCCACTTCGCGCCCGTGTCGGGCATCTTCAGGCCGAACAGGAGGGTCGCGACGGTGAGCAGGATGACCGTCTCCAGCAGGGCGATGAACATGACCATCAGCACCTTGCCGGCGAAGTAGACCCACTTGGGCATCGGCGTGCCGAGGAAGCGCTTCAGCACGCCGCGGTCGCGCTCGATGGGGATCTGGATGGCCAGCGCCTGGAAACCGGCGGTCATCAGGCCGGTGCCGATCATGCCGGTCACGAAATACTGCGTGAACTTCACGCCGTCGCCGATCGTGCCTTTGAAGATCGAGCCGAAGACCAGAATCATGATCGCCGGGAAGGCGAGCGTGAAGGTGACCTGCTCGCGGCTGCGCAGAAACTGCCTGATCTCCAGAGCGCCCTGACCCAGGCCCAGGCGCAGGGGCCCGGTCCGCCGGGCGTGGGTTGCCGGCTCGGACGAGGCCGGCTCGGTGACGGGGTGGTCGATCATCGATGGGCCTCCTGCGCTCCCGCGCCGATCATCTCCAGATAGACGTCCTCCAGCGTGGGGCGGGTCACCGTCAGGCCCGGCACCTCGCCGCCGAAGCGTTTCCCCAGGTCGGCCACCGCCGCGGTCGGCGTGGCGCTATGAACGCGCTCCCAGCCGCCCTCCGCTGTCCGCCACGAGACCGTGGCCAGCGCCGAGTCGCGATGGCCCAGCAGCCGGGGGGTGTCCACCGCGATCAGCCGCCCGCGGGCGATCACCCCGACCCGGTCGGCCAGCGCCTCGGCCTCCTCGAGATAGTGCGTGGTCAGCAGGATGGTCGCGCCGCCGGACTGAAGGTCGCGGATCAGAGACCAGAACTCGCGTCGGGCCTCGGGGTCGAACCCGGTCGTCGGCTCGTCGAGGAAGAGCACCTCGGGGCGCCCGACGATGCCGAGCGCCACGTCGAGCCGCCGTTTCTGCCCGCCGGAGAGCGTATGAGTCCGCGAGCCGATCTTGTCGCTCAGCCCGACCCGCTCGATCACCGCCGCGGGGTCGTCGGGCGCCGGGTAGAAGCGCGCGAAGTGTCGCACGACCTCGCCGACGGTCAGCTCGTCGAACTCGCCGGTGCCCTGCAGCACGATGCCCACCCGCTCGCGCCACCGCTTGGCGACGGCGCTGGTGGCCGTGCCGCGCTTGCCGTTGGTCACCGCCGGGTCGACGCCGAGCACGCTCACCTCGCCCGCGTCGCGACGGCGATAGCCCTCCAGGATCTCCACCGTGGTCGTCTTGCCCGCGCCGTTGGGCCCGAGCAGCGCGAAGATCTCGCCACGCGCCACGACGAGGTCGACCCCGTCGACCGCGACGTTGTCCCCATAGGCCTTGCGCAACCCGCGCACCCGAACGGCCGGCTCATCGACATCCACGTCGCAGACCCTAGAGCCCGGGTACGACACTTCGCGGCCCCGGCTCGCCGAAATGCGCTATCAGCGCGTCGCGGCGAACGCCAAGGACATCAGCGTCGCGGCGACCATGCCGCCGAGCAGGGTCAGCCCGATGCCGCCGATGTCCAACCGCGCCCGCAGGCGGCGGTGCGCGAACAACGCCGCGACCGGAACCCCGGCCGACGGCGCAGCCAGGAAGGCGAACCAACCCAGTCCTCGAAGGACCGTCCCGCCGGAGACTCCCGTACGCCCGAAGGTCACCAAGCCTGCCGCGAAGAGCGCCGCAAGCGTCGCGACCAGAGCGCCCACCAGCGGGAGCAGCGGCAGCGCCCACCGCGGCAGCGTCCGCCGGCGGGCCGGGCGGATCGTCGCGTCGATGCGTTCCGCGGCCCGGGCCAGGATGGTCCGCGGCGATTCGCCGCCGGCCGGCGAGTGGTCGATCTCCAAGGGCGCCGGGGTACGCGGCAGCGCGACCCGCGGCAACGCCTCGACCGGCGTGGGCTCCGGCATCTCGCCCAGCGCGCGGACCCGCAGGCCACGGGCCCGCCGCAACTGGTCCCAGAGGTGCGCGGCCTCCCGGTCGATGTCGAGCACCTGGGCCGCGGCGGCGCCGGCCCAGCGGTCCGCGGAGATCGCGTCGCCCTCGGCCCGGGCGAGTTCGCCGGCCGCCTGCGCGGCACTCTCCTGGTAGGCCTGTTCGGCGCCGCCGAACTCGACGTCGCGCCGTCGGGTCGCCTCGGCCAGGGCATGCACCATCAGCTGGTAGTCCCGGCCGATCGGCTGCCGGTCACGTGTGGTCACTGTTCACCTCGTACGGGATGATCACTTCGGGGGTGCGGTGCACCGACCGGTCGAAGAACAGGCCCCGGCGCCGGCGCGGATACCAGGCCGGGCCGCCGGGCTGGGGATAGAGCGGGGCTAGGTCGGCGCCCTGCACGTCGAGCGCGACCCAGGCGCCGATCGCGTCCAGGCGTGCGCCCGTGCCGCCCAGGCTGTCGCGCATCCGGGCCACCGACCGCCACCAGCCGAGGACGTGGGTGCGCTGCTCGGGGCCGTCGACCAGCAGCGTGCGTAGGGCCGCCTGCCGGTCTCCGGCGGCGTCCAGCGCGTACCCGAGAACGTAGTGCGGGCCGCCCTGCGGCGGTACCTCGGCGACGTCGTCGTACCAGTCGGCCGAGGGCAGTTCGGCGACCAGCCGCGCCGCCGCCCGCGCGGCGTCCGGGTCGAGGCAGACGACGCTGAAGTGCGCCGGCCCCTGCGCGGCCAGCGAGAGCGCGGCCGCCGCCAGCACGTCGCAGGCCTCGTCGACCCGGGTGCCGAGCACCGCCAGGTTGCGACCGGGCATCCGGCCCAGCCGCAGCCGAGCCGGGCGGGCCGCCACGTCGATCCGCTCGCCGAGCACGGCGCCGGGCGAGGAGCCGGCCGGGGTGGCCGCGT
>Ga0307508_10000497_pt1 | contig 47266 bp, 35 predicted proteins | sample 9_EM_MG_FD_203089 | JGI IMG/M metagenome (GOLD analysis project Ga0307508, IMG submission 203089) | Populus trichocarpa ectomycorrhiza microbial communities from riparian zone in the Pacific Northwest, United States - 9_EM | ecosystem: Host-associated > Plants > Roots > Unclassified | place... | reverse complement strand
GAAACGCTCTGGCCTGGGAATCACCACAGGTTGGTCGGGGAGAACATACGGGCGCGGAGTCGCATCGAGGCATGGCGACTCGACCGAATGTTACGGCGTAACAGCTAATAGTGAGCCGCGTTCAGCCGGCTGCGAGGTTCGACGCCTTGTCAATTGATCATGTGAGTAGTATTTTGGCGGCCCTCACTCGACGAACCCCAATTCCTCGTGCAGCAGGGCGACCGCCGCGAGGAACGCGCCGCGCTGAAGCACCGCGCCCGCGTACGGTCCGGCGGCGATCGGCTCGTCGAAGAAGCGGCTCGGCAGCGTGTCCCGGTCGAGGCCCAGGCCGAGTCGCCGGTTGACCTCGCGTTGCCACCGCAGCCGCAGCGCGCCCAGCGCGAGGACATCGACGCGCGTGCCGGTCACGGCCGCCACCAGGGCGGTTACGTCGTCGAGCGACAGCGGCCGGGTCGGGGTCGCCGCGAACAGGCAGACTCCGAGGGCGTCCAGCCCGCTCCACAGGCGCATGAGCGTCGCCGTGCCGGCCGGGTCCAGCTCGCCGAGCGGTCGTGGCACGCTCAGGCCGAGCCTGCGGGCCTCGGCGAAGGCGTGCGGCATCCCGCCGTCCGCGGTGAAGTCGAGGTCGTGCTCGAGGACGTCGTAACGCGGGCCGATCGGCGCGACCGCGTACCCGAGGCCGAGGTTGGGTTGCGCCCGCGGATCGAACGGCGGCAGCTCGACGTCCTTGCTGGTCATCGCGGGCGTTGCGGCGCGTCCGGCGCGCATGAGGCGGGCGGCGCCGTCGGCGAGGCCGTGCGGGTCGTCGCCTCGCGCGAGCGCTTCGAGCACGGCCGGCACGTCCGCGCCGGCGATGCCGGCCGCCGCGACCGTGCCGGCGAACGAGACCGGGTCCACACCGAGCCGTACGCATCTGGTGTGCAGGCGCCAGGGATCGGTTCCGCCGATGTTCGGGCCGAGCGCGGCGAGCGTCTCCTGTGGCAGCCCGGCGCCGGCGTAGATCTTCATGCAGTCGGTCGGGCAGCCGGGACACGAGGCGACGCCTTCGAGCGGCGGGGCGCCGGCCGGGTCGACGCCACCCTCGGAGCGGGTGTCGGCGAAGTTCGCGACCGGCGCGTAGCCGGGCGGAGACCGCCAGATCGAAAAGCCGGGTCTGCCGCGCTGCCAGACGGTCAGCGGGTTGGTCAGCATGCGGGTCGCGTACCCGGCGCTGATCGCGGCCAACGCGTGCGGATCGGCGACCGGCACGGCCGCATCGCCGAGGCACACCACGGCCTTCACCCGCTTCGCGCCGAGCGTCGCGCCGAACCCGAGCCGCGGCAGGACATGCTCGCGGCAGGTGACGATGGACGCGTACCGGACGCCGTTCTCCCCCGCCGGCCCGATCACGGCGATGCTGGCGTCGTCGCCGTAGCGCGCGACCAGTTCGTCGGTCGCGGCGTCCGTCTCCAAGCCCCATTGCGCGCACGGCTCCAGGCGCACGGCCCCGTCGCCGACCACGACGACGACCGGCTCGGCGGCCCGGCCGTGCAGGACGACGCCGGTAACGCCGGCCCGGCGCAACCCGGCCGCGAACGGCCCCTCGGCGCGGGTCTCGGCGACGCCGCCGGACAGCGGCGACAAGCCGATCGCGACGGTACGGGCGAGCCCCGGCGCCGGCGCTCCGGCGACCGGCCCGGCCACCAGCGCGACCGGCGCGTCCGCGGGGTCCATGGGTCCTTCGACCGCGCGGCACAGAAGCCGCAGCGCGTCCAGCGGTCCCCCGTCGGTCGCGGCGGACTGCCACGGCTCACGCGGCAGCGGCGCCGGCAGCAGCCGCTCACCCGTCGCGAGTTGGATGTGCGCCAACGCCGCCATCAGGTCTCCGGCCGACAGGTACGGACGCGTAGTCGGCGGTCCGGGGCATCCACGGTGTCGGCGCCTCCTCAGGTGATGATCGACGAGTGCTCGGCCAGCCGCTGCTCGGCGATCGCGTCCCAGTCCCAGTCGATGCCCAGTCCGGGCTCGTTCGGAGGGTAGGCGTATCCGTCCCGCACCCGCAGCCGCGAACGCGTGATGCCCTCCAGCTGCGGGATGTATTCGACCCACTGGCCGTTCGGCACCCCGCAGGCGAGCGAGGCGTGCAACTCCATCAGGAAGTGGGGCGAAACCGGCAGGTTGTACGCCTCGGCGAGGTGGGCGGTCTTGAGCCACGGCGTGATGCCCCCGATCCGCGCGACGTCGACCTGGACGACCGAGCACGCCCCGGCGTGCACGTAGTCCTTGAACTGGCTCACGCTGTACAGCGACTCGCCGACCGCGATCGGGATCGGCGAGCCGGCCGCCAGCCGGGCGTGGGCGCCGATGTCGTCCGCCGGCAGCGGCTCCTCGATCCACGCGAGGTCAAGGTCGGACAGCAGTCGCACGCGGCGTTGGGCGTCGTCGAGGCGAAGCGCCTGGTTGGCGTCCACCATCAGCTCGAAATCGCCGCCGACGGCCTCGCGGACCGCCCTGAGCCGCTCGACGTCCTCGGCCCCGCGAGGCTTCCCGATTTTGATCTTGGCGCCCCGGAAGCCGCGCTCCCGCATCCGTACGGCGTCCTCGACCAGCTGCCCGGTGGACAGGTGCAACCATCCGCCCTCCGTGGTGTAGGTGGGCAGCCGGGTGTGCGCGCCTCCGGCCGCCTGGTGCAGCGGCAGGCCCGCCCGCCGGCAGCGCAGGTCCCAGGCGGCGATGTCGACGACGGCCAGCGCCAGCGAGCTGACCGGGCCGACCGCCAGGGCGTGCATGCCGTACAGCAGCGTGCGCCAGTTGCCTTCGAGCTGCTCGGCCTCCATCCCGATCAGCCGCGGCAGCAGGTGGTGGCGCAGCAACGCCACGATGGACGCCCCGCCGGACCCGATCGTGTACGTGTATCCGGTCCCGGTGGCGCCGTCGGCGTCGGTCAGCGTCAGGATGGGCGTCTCCTGGCTGACGAAGGACTGGATCGCGTCGGTGCGCTGGACCTGCGGCTTGAGGTCGACGAGCTGGAGTTCGGCCTTGACGATGCGTGCCAACGAGAACCTGCTTTCGGGTACGCCTGGCGGTGACGGTCGCGGATCGGTTTGGCCAGGCCTAGCGTCGCGGCACGGTGTGCACCTCCAGGTGCGACGGTCGCGTGGGGTCGTGCCAGACCTGCTGGTGGGCGACGACGGCGTCTGCGTCGGTGGCCTCCGCGATCGGGCCGGCGGTGTTCGGGTGGGCGTCGAACTGGGGGAAGTTCGAGCTGGAGATCTCCACCCGCAGCGCGTGCCCGGCCGGCAGCACGATGCAGGTGGCCCCGAGATCGATCCGGAACTCGGCGACCTGCCCGGGCGGGATCAGCCGCTCCGGGGCATCCGCGTGCCGGTAGCGGGCGCGGACGACGCCGTCGCAGATGTTCAGGGCCCGGCCGTCGGGGTGCACGTCGACGAGCTTGGCCGTCCAGTCGGTGTCGGCCGCGTCGGTGCACGCGTGCAACACCACGGCGACCGGTCCGCACAGTTCGACCGCGCCGGCCAGCGCGTCGCCGGTGAAGGTGAGCACGTCCGGTCGTTGCTCGACCGCCCGCTGATCGCGTTGGCCCGCGTGCTGCCCGACGTACAGCCCGGGGAGGAAGGTGGCGCCGCCCACCGTGGGCGCCGGATCGTCCGGGTCGTAGGCGAAAGCGGAGAACTGCCCGTCGTCGGCGGGTCGTTCGGTGCTGAGCAGGCCCGGGCCGCGCAGGTAGAGGCGCTCGATCCGGGCGCGAGCCGGCGGCCAGGACGTCTCGGAGCGCCAGACGTTGTCGCCCATCACGAAGATCGACACAGCGGGAGCGTCCTGCGGGGCGGGCACGTCGGCCAGGTGCGCGGCGAACCAGTCCAGCTGCACCCGGGTCATGTCCAGGGCCGCGGCCGCGGCGGAGGGGCCGTAGTCGACCTCGCCGAGCGCGTCGTAGCTGACGGCGTGCGCCCACGGCCCGATGATGAGTCGCTGCTGCGCGCCGGCGCGCGACATGCCTTCGAAGTTGGCCACGGTCCCGCGCAGGAAGACGTCGAACCAGCCGCCGACGTGCAGCGCCGGCAGGTTCAGGGCGGGATGGTGATCGGCGACGCTGATCGCGCGCCAGAACGCGTCGCGGCCGGGATGCGCGAGCCAGTCGTTCCAGGCCGGCAGCAGCGTACGCAACGCGGCGATCCCGGCCAGCGGGCGCGACCGGAAGGCCCGCCACGGATCGCCGATGAGCTCGCCGAGTTCGGCGGCCTCGGCCAGCAGCGACTCGCCCTCGGCCTGGCGCCGGGCAAGCTCCGCGGCGGCCAGGCCGAGCGCCCAGTACAGGGTGAAACCGAGTTTCAGCGCTCCGCCGGAGTAGATCCAGGTGTCGTGGTAGTCCGAGGCGGTGACCTGCGGGGCGATGGCCTTCAGCGCGGGCGGGCCGGCGGTCGCGGCCAGCAGCTGGGTGGCCGCGAAGTACGACGCGCCGTACATGCCGACGCGTCCGTTGCAGTACGGCTGCCCGGCGAGCCACTGCACGGTGTCGTAGCCGTCGGCGGCCTCGGTGTGGAACGGGTCGAAGCGCCCCTGCGAGCCGAACCTGCCACGGGTATCGGATATCACCACCACGAATCCCTCGGCGACCGCCCGCAGCGGCTCGATGCCGGCGTTGACGACGACGGCGAACGAGTTCGAGCGGTCGTACGGAGTGCGTTGCAGCAGCGCCGGAAATCTGCCCTCGGCGGCGGGGCGCCAGACGTCGGCCTGCATCGCCACGCCGTCGCGCATCGGGATCCAGACGTCGCGCTCGACGACGACCCCGGCGCTCACGACCCGCTCACCGCGGGCGAGAGCGGTTCGCCGCCCGGCACCCTCGGGGCGGTGGCCCGCCCGGCATCCGCCGGCGGGCCGGCCCGGCGGCGGCTCCTGGCCGCGACCGTGTAGACCGCGGAGGCGGCGACCAGGACCACGCCCTGCACGACGTACTGGTAGTTCGCGCCCAGGTTGATCACGTTGAATCCGTTCGAGAGGGTGAACAGCACGATCGTGCCGAGCACGGACTTGCCGACGTGCCCGGCGCCGCCGAACAGGGACGTGCCGCCGAGGATCGCCGCCGCGATGACGATCAACTCCGTGCCGGTCAGGCCGTTCGGGTCGACGGAGTTGAACCGCCCGGCGTAGAGCAGGCCGACGCCCGCCGAGGCGAGCCCGGTGAGCACAAACGGCGCCATTTTGTAGCGGTCCACGTTGATGCCGGACAGCCGGGCGGCCTGGGCGTTGCTGCCGACCGCGTACAGGTTGCGGCCGGGCACCAGGAAGCGCAGCGCGGCGCTGACCCCGACGGTCACCCACAGCATCAGCCACACCGGCAGCGGCTGGGTCAGCATCGCCGGAGCGGCGACCGGCACGACGAGCGTGAGCACGGCGGCGGCGACTAACGCGAGGAAGAAGCCGTCCAGCGGTGGCGCGGTGGCGTCGGTGATCCGGCGGACCCGTAGAACCGCCAGCACGAGCAGGAGCACGCCGGCGGCGAGGGCGACCGGCGGCGGCACCCGCAGCAGCGTGTTGTCGAGGGTCACCAGCGAGCGTGACTGGGCGGTGACGCTCTCCCCGCCCAGCGCGATGAGCACGACGCCACGCACGGCGGTCATGCTGCCCAGGGTGACGATGAACGCGTTGACGCCGATCTTCTGCACCAGCAGGGCGTTGATCGTGCCGGCCACGGCCCCGACGGCCAGGGCGAGAAGCACCGCCGGCGCAGTGCCGATCGAGTCGATCGTCTTCAACGCGAGCGCGGCCGCCAACGCGGCGACGGAGGCCACCGACAGATCGAAGTTTCCGGAGATCAGCACGATCGTCATGAACACCGCCAGGATCGCGTCCGGCGCGGCCTGGCTGAGGATGTTGGAGACGTTGACGCTGGACAGGTACGGCGGTTGGCCCTTGGCCGCCGTCGTGATGACCAACACGGCGACGAGCAGGATCAGCGCGTACACGACGCCGGCCCGTTGCGGGCGCAGCCCGGCGAGGACCGGCCGGATCCGGGCCGACACGGTCGGCGCGGCGTCGATCGGGTCGGCCGCGCTCACGTCAGCCCTCCCGCGGCGGCGGTCAGGCCGGCGACCGTGGTCTGCCCGGCGGCGAGGTCCCCGGTGATCGCGCCACGGTTCATGACCACGACCCGGTCCGCCACGCTGAGCAGTTCCTCGAACTCCGAGAGCACGACGAGCACCCCCAATCCCCGTGCCGCGAGCGCACGGATCAGCTTGATCAGATCGGCCTTGCCGCCGACGTCCACCCCGGCCGTCGGCTCGTCGAGCAGCAGAAGGTGCTGGGTCTTGTAGATCCACTTGGCGAACACCACCTTCTGGGCGTTGCCACCGCTGAGGTCCTTGACGGGCGTGTCGATGGACGGCGCCACGACACCGAGCTCGCGGCAGGCGCGTTGCGCCAGCGCCCGCTCCCGCGCCGGGTTCAGGAGCCAGAACCGGCGGGACAGGCCGGGCAGGTCGGCCATCGAGATGTTCCGCCAGATCGGCCAGTCCGCGACCAGCCCCTGGGCGAGCCGGTCCTCGGGCACCAGCGCGACGCCGGCCTTGACGGCCGCCGCCGGCGAACAGGGGACGCGACGGCCGTCGACGAGCACGTCGCCGGCGATCCGGCGATCGACGCCGAAGATCGCATTCAACAGCGACGTACGCCCGGAGCCCAGCAGGCCGGCCAGCCCGACGATCTCCCCGCGTCGGACCGTGAGGTCGACCGGCTCGGCCATCCGCGCCGATCGCAGCCCACGGGCCTCGAGCACCGCGGCGCCCGCGGAGTGGACGGGCTTGGCGGCCTCCACATCGCGCAGCCGGTCGCCGACGATGCCGGCGACCATGCGCTCGTGCGTCATGTCCGGCGCGTCGAACGCGTCGACGAGGGCGCCGTCGCGCAGCACGCTGATGACGTCGCAGATCTCCGACACCTCGTTGAGGAAATGGGAGACGAACAGGACCGCCACCCCGGTCGCCGCGAGCCGCCGGGCCGCGCCGAGGACGCCGGCGCGTTCGGCCGGAGTGATCGACGCGGTGGGTTCGTCGAGCAGGATCAGCCGCGGTCGTTGGGCCAGCGCGCGCAGGATCGACACCATCTGCCGGTCGCCGATCGACAGCGTGGCGACCGTCGCGTACGGATCGATGCGGAAGTCGATGCTGGCGCACAGCGCCTGAAAGTCCGCCTGCCGCTCCCGCGCCCGCCACAGACCGCCGGCCCGCGCGCCGAGGTAGACGTTCTCCAGCACCGTCAACGCCGGGGCCACCGGGCTCTGCTGGTGCACCACGGCGACGCCGGCCGCCTGGGCGTCCGCCGGCGTGCGCCAGCCCACCGGCTCGCCGTGCCACCGCAGCCGTCCGCTGCTCGGCCGCTCGGCGCCGGCCACGATCCTGATCAGCGTCGACTTGCCCGCGCCGTTGGCGCCGATCAGGCCGTGTACCTGCCCGGCCCGCAGCCTCAGCGACACCTCGCGCAGCGCCCGCGTACCGCCCGGGTAGGTCTTGCCGACCTGCTCGACGTCGAGCACGCCGTCCGGCGGGGGCGGCTCGGCCGCACCCACCGGAGTCTGCCGTGCTCCTACCATTGCGGCGCGCACTGGTCGACGGTGGCGCTGGTGACGGGCGGGATCGGGTAGCTCAACACCGACTTCGGCGCCGGCGCCTTGCCGGTGATCTGGGCATAGAGCGTGTCGAAGGCCCGCGCGCCCTCGTCGACCGGTTTGAAGCACACGTCTCCGAAGATCGTCCCGTCCTTGATCCCGTCGATGCCGATCTTGGCGCCGCCGTTGCCGAGGATCTTGGCCGTGGACTTGACCGCGGTCACCGCCTTGGCGCATCCCGCGGCCATGTCGTCGGAGAGCGCGTAGAACAGGGCGACGTCCGGGTGCGCGCTCAGGATGCCCTGGCACGCGGCCTCGCCCTTCTCGGCCGTCCAGTCGCCGGGCTGGGCGGCCACGATGGTGAATCCGCCGGCCGCGGCCAGATCGGACTTGAACCCGGCCGTCCACGTGGTGTTCTCCAGGAACCCGGACGCACCGGTGATGATCGCTACCTTGCCGCCCGTGGGCAGGGCCTGCTTGGCCAGCGTCGCCTCTTCGTGGCCGACCGTGTCGGCGCTCTCGTTGATGGTGAACGACAGCTTGTCGTAGGGAACGTCGGTCGGCCCGGCGCCGACAGTGCCGTGCACCGAGGCGATCGGGATGCCGGCGGCCGCGACGCCGTCGACCATGGCCTGCGCCGGGCCCGGCGAGTTCGGCACGATCAGGATGCCGTTGACCTTCTGCGCGATGAGGTCCTGGATGTCGCTGCCCTGCTTCTGCACGTCGCCCTTGGAGTCGAGCACGACCAGCTTCGCGCCGAGCTTGTCGGCCTCCTGCTGAGCGCCTTTCGCCAGCCCGACCGGGAACGTCACGGCCATGGTCTGGTTCGACAGCCCGACCACGACCTGTTTCGAGGTCGCCGGGGATGAGCCCGGTGCGGTCGACGTCGAGCTGACGGTGGTGCATGCGGCGAGCACACCCACCACCGCGCTGGCCACCCCAAGCTGTACTGCGGTACGCGTACCTGCCACGGCCGTCACCCCTCAACTCGCAGGCCCGACGAGCCTGGTCAGTTTTCCTATATGATGTAGGAGGGCTTCATCATCGGCACCCCGCTAGGGCCTGTCAAGATGGAAACCTCGGCGTAACCGGCTTGTGATCGACGATTTCGGCGGCGATTTCGGGCAGAACCCATTCGAATACTTCGTATAGGATGTTAGGTATGGCTCAGCCCGTGACGAACAATTCCGAGGCTCCGTGGCGCGGCATGAACGGCCCCCGCCGGATGGTGCTGGGCGACGAGATCTACGAGATCCTGAAATCGAAGCTGATGGACAACGTCGTGGAGCCGGGCGCCCGACTGTCGATCGACGGGCTGGCCCGCGACCTCAAGGTCTCCCCCACCCCGGTCCGGGAGGCGCTCGCCCGGCTGGAGTCGGACGGTCTGGTCACCAAGCGGGCCCACCACGGTTACACCGCCGCCCCGCTGATCGACGCCCGCGCCTTCGACGAGCTGTTCCGGATGCGCCTGCTGCTCGAGCCGGCCTGCGCCGCGTGGGCTGCCCAGACCGCCAGCGCCGAGCAGATCGACGGCATGCGGAAGCTGATCGCGGAGATGAGCGCGCCGGTGCCCGGCGACGACTATGCGAGCTACAAGGCGTTCGCCGCCCAGGACGCGGCCTTCCACCTGGCTCTGGCCGCGGCGACCGGGGTCGGCCTCATGGTCGAGACGCTGGACCGCCTCCGGCCGCACACGCAGCTCTACCGCCTGCATTGCGCCGTCGGCAACACCCACGACGCGCTGCTCGAGCACCAGCGGGTGCTGACCGCCGTCGCCCAACGCGACCAGGCCGCCGCCGCCGTAGCGATGCACGCCCATCTGTCTGCCTCGCGCGCACGGCTGGCCGCCGCCCTCGAGGCGAACGGCGCCGGGTAGGGCGCGCGGCTCCCGCGGGACCGCGCCTGGCCGCCGCCGGTCGGCGGCGGCCAGGCGGTCGGCGCTCAGTACCGAGCGGTGAACGCGTCCACGACCAGCGCTCCGGCCGTGTTGTTCACGATCTGCACCGTGTGATACCCGGCGGCAAGGCCGGTGACCTGGTAATTCACCTGCCTGACCGGGTACGGCGGGCCACCGGCCGGCGGCGTGACGGCGCCCTCGTCCACACCGTCCACATAGATCTCGACGGGGCCGCCGGAGGAGGCGCGCCGGGCCAGCCAGGAGGCGCTCGTGCCGTTGAAGGCGAAGGTGACCGCCGAGCCCGCCGCGGACGTCTGGTGCACGTCGCCGTCGTAGTCGCCGCCCGGCGAGCTCGCATGGGCCCACCCGCCGCCGGTGTAGGCGAGCGTGGCGCCGGTGTCGTTGGTGACCCGGCGGCCCGCCTCGACGACGAACGCGTCGACGGTGAGCAGGCTCGCGGTGCTGTTCACGACGCGAACCGTGTGCGGACCCGGAACCAGGCCGGCGATGCGATAATCCACCTGCTGAGCCGGGTACGGCGGCGCCGCGCGCGCCGGTGTCACGGCGCCCTCGTCCACGCCGTCGACGAACACCTCGACCGGGCCGGTCTGGTCGCTGCGCTGGGCCAGCCAGGACACCCCGCTGCCGGCGAAGGAGAACGTCGCCGACGCGCCCGCGGCGTAGCTGTAGTGCACGTCGTCGCCGTAGTCGCCGTAACCCCGCCCGGAGGAGTAGCTCCAGCCGTCGCCGGCGTACGTCACCGCCGTCGCCGTGTCGTTGGTGGCCGACCACCCGGTGTCGACCGTGTAGGCGTCGATCGTGACCAGGCGGTCGCTGTTGTTGACGATCTTCAGGGTGTGCCAGCCCGGCGCCAGGCCGCCGATCCGGTAGTCGACCTGCTGCGTCGGGTACGGCGCCGACGAGTTGGTCACCGGCGTGACCGTGCCCTCGTCCACGCCGTCGACGTAGACCTCGACCGGGCCGGTCTGGTCGCTGCGCTGGGCCAGCCAGGACACCCCGCTGCCGTTGAACGCGAACTGCACGCTCGCGCCGGCGCTGTAGCTGTAGTGCACGTCGTCGTCGAAGTCGCCGTAGCCCCGCCGGTTGGAGTACCCCCAGCCGGGTCCGCTGTAGCTCAGGCTCCGCGCATTGTCGTTGATCGTGCGCCCGGTGAGCAGCCCGGCGTACGCCGGCTCCAGCCCGGCGCCGGCCATGATGGCCTGCGCGGCCGGCGGGAAGCTGGACAGGTTGTCGCTGTTGTCGGCGACGGTGTTGGACGCCTCCGGAGTGCCGTGCAGGTCGCCGGAGCCGTTGCTGTAGTTGAACCGCACGGTGTTGTTCCGCGCCGGCACGCCGCAGCAGTTCTGGATGTTGCGCGACGCCTCGGACCCGGTCTGGAGCACGTTGTCCTCCGCCGTCCAGTTGCCGGCGTTCGCGTCGAGGTACAGCGGCGCGCCGCCGGTGTAGTCCTCGTCGTGCAACCAGTTGTACTTCATCACCGACGGGCTGGTCATCGGCATCTGGGTGTACAGCGCCCCACCGTCGTCGAGGACCCGCATGTCCTGGAAGATCTCGTTATAGGTGATCGTCGCCCCGCCGCTGTAGGCGGTACCCTCCCAGCCGAGGTTGACGCTGATCGCCGTGTAGGGCAGCTGCCCGATGGCGTTGTGGCTGAGGGTGGTGCCGGTCGTGTAGCCGACGAACACGCCGACCGCACTGCGGTACACCTGCCCCGCGTACGTGATCGCGTTGTCGGTCAGCGTGTTGCCGCTGACCCTGTCCCCGCCGGCCGCCGTGCGGTCGGGGGTGTCCACGCTGCCGATCTGCACCGCATTGCCGCCGATGTCGGTGAACCGGGAGCCGATCACCGTGGCGTTCTTGCTGCCGCGGCCGAGCTCGAGCCCGACGCTGGCGAGGTGGGTGAAGGTGTCGCCGGAGAAGACGAGGTTGCGGTCGTGGGCGAAGGTGACGTTTCCGGCCGTACGGGTCAGGTCGCTCATCGGCACCTGGGTCCTCCCGCTGCCGGTGATGTGCCAACCGGCCTGCCCCTCGACGTACCCCTCGGGGCCGCTCGGCGCCAGCCAGGTGGTGTTCTCGAAGGTCAGGCCGCTGAAGGTGATGTTCGACAAGGGCGAGGCGCCGGTGCCGCCCCCGCTGACCAGCGTCTGCACGATCGGCGCTTCGACGTCCGCCGCGGCCAGGCTCTCGTGGGGCCGCGGCACGTAGTAGAGGGTGCCGGCGCGGGAGTTGAGGTAGAACTGGCCCGGCCCGGAGAGCAGTTCGTAGGCGTTCTGCACCATCGTCACGTTGAACGGGTACTGGTTGACCACGGCCCCGCTGACGAAGTTGTACGGCAGCTCAGCGTTGGTGTAGCACGGCTGCGCGAGCGTGATCGCGGTACCGGAGGCGGCGGTGATCGGGCAGGATTTGTGCACCCACGTGTTCTCGCTGATCACCTCGGCGCCGACCACGTCCGGCCACGACGCCATGCTCGAGTCGGGCGCCGTAAGCCCGGTCGCGGTCGGCGACCAGCCCGGCGGGTTGGACGGCCCGTGGGCGATCTCGGCCCGGACCCCGTTGACGTACAGCTCGCGGGTACGCAGCGAGCCGACCCGGGCGCTCCAGATGTTCTTGGCGCTGTCGTGCAGGGTCCAGCCGGTGATCTGCCGGGCGCCGCTGATCTCCGGGGTCTCCCCGGGGTAGGCCTGGTAGACGACGCGGTGCCCGTTGGCGCCGGAGTCGTGCGCGGAGTTGCTGAACGACCAGGTGCTCGTCCGCCGGTACAGCCCGCCGCGCAGCTTCACGACGATGTCGCCGGTCATCCGGCGGGTCAGGCCTCGGACCACGTTCTGGGCGCCGTCGAGGCTGCAGGGCGCCCGCAGCGTGCAGCCGTGGGTCGCGGTCGCCGTCGGGGCGACGTACAGCGTGATCTGCGAGCTCGCTGATGCCGAGGGCGCGGACACGACCACGCTTGCTAAACCCACGGCGGCCGCCGCCAGAGCGGCTATAGCAAGGATCGGACGGGCAGTACGGGCAGATCTCATCGGCGGAGCGCCTCTCGGTTTCGCGGCTGTCGGCGTCGCGCGCTGGCCGGCCGCGCAGGGCGAGGCCGCCCCGAGGCTGCGGGAAAACGGGGGCCGACTTCCTATATGATGCACGATGGTGGAGGCGGGCCGGGATGTTTGTCAAGCGCCAGAGCGCTCGCCCCGCCGCGACACCTCGATGCCGAAACCCGAGAACGCGGTGACCCTGAGCCCGAGGGGCGATCGCGGACCGGCACGCGATCGCCCCTCGGCAAGCGGCCTACGGGCCGGTCGTCAGGGACTGGACGGTTGAGCCGGAGTTCACCGTGCCACCGTTGTTGTTGATGATGTGGGTGATTGTTCCCGTCCCGCCGAGCGAGACGTCGATCATGTCGTGGAAACTCGATCCGCTGGTGGGAACCTCGATGCCGCGGTCGGCCACGACGCTCGAGTTGGTGCTGAAGTAGCAGTAGACGCCGAGGCCCCAGGCCTGATGCGAGGTGACCGAACTGGCGACCTTGTAGGACGGGTAGCCGTTCTCGCCACCCGGCGTCCAGCTGGCGTTGTTGGGCACGTCGTAGGGCATCTCGGACTGGTAGAAGTACGTCCGGCCGCCGTTGCCGTTCCAGAGCGTCTGGTACTGCTGGTAGTGCTCGACGGCGAGGCCGTACATCGTGACGTTGGCGCCGTTGACCACCACGCCGTTGGCGGCCGTGTTGGTCGACCAGCCGAAGGTGCCCCCGTTGCCGTGGTCGGCCCGCCAGATCCAGTTGTCACTGCCGATCGTGTTGGGGCTGTTGACCACCAGGGACTGGGTCGCCTTGCCGGCCACGTCCCCGCCGACCCGGAAGAAGACGTCCTGCAGCTCGATCGGGTCGCTGGCGTGCGAGGCCGACGAGCCGGACGGGCCGACCTGCACGAGCGCCTGGCTGTTGGTGGTGCCCGCGCTGATCAGCAGGCCCGCGATGTCGATGCCGTTGACGTCGGAGGTGGTGATGGCGGTGACGCCGCTGTCCGGGACCAGGGTGGCCAGGCCGAGGCCGAGCACCACGGTGTCTGCCCGGGTGATGTTGATCGGCGCGCTCAGGTGGTAAACGCCGGGCGTGACCAGCAGGTTCTTGCCGGATGCCAGGGCCGCGTTGATCGTGGCCGCGGTGTCGCCGGACTTCACCACGTAGAACTGGGTGATCGGGATCGAGGTGCCGGCCGTGCTGCCGCCGGTCCAGTCCGGGCCCACGGCGTTGGTCCGCAGCGCCGGGACCATCACGTTGTACAGGCCGGTGCTGTCGACGTACAGGTACGGCTTCTCGCGGTTGGTGGGCGAGGAGGAGACGTTGGTGCGGCTGGGGAACGACGTGCCGGGCGCGCCGGTGTCGCCGACGAAGACCAGGTTCCAGTTCGAGCCGCTGAAACCGCCCATCGCGGTGTCCTGGAACAGGTACTGCTGCTGCGTGCCGGAATTGATCGTTCCGGAGATCCGGGAGTCGCCGATGTAGCCGCCGGAGGACCAGTTGCTCGTAGTGTTGCCCGAGGTGTAGTCGTCGAGCGTCATGTTGCCGTGCACGTCGACCCGGCGGAACGGGTCGGCCTGCGAGACCGCGTACTCGAGCGTGCCCGAGCTCGGGGTGTCGGACAGGTTCTCCACGTCGCGCCAGAAGTTCTGGGTCGCGTTGCCACTGGACCAGGCGGCGTCCACGTGGATGCCCGCGCCGGTCAGGGACACGTCGTCGGGCGACGCGCCGAGGCCCGCGACAGACGTGTAGAAGCCGACCGGGACGTCGACGTTGTAGGTGCCCGGGTCGAACAGCAGCGCGTACCGGTTGGTGCCGAACTGGTTGCTCTGCTGCGAGTTGTAGATCGAGCTGATGGTCGACTGGATCGACGAGGTGGACATCGACGAGTTGAAGATCTTGACGTTCGGGCCGAGGTCCGGGTTGCTCGGGTTGGTGGGCGGCGTGGTGGTGGGGCCGCCGCCGCCGACCGGGTTGAGCGTCCAGGACTGGGCGCCGGTGCTGTTGCAGGTGTACTGCTGCAGCTGGACGCCGTCGGCGGTGGACGCGGACGGCACGTCGAGGCAGAGTCCGCTGTAGTGGCTCACGAAGTGGTAGGTGCCGCTGCTCTCCTGCACGGGCTGCCACTCCTGGCTGCTCCAACCGCCGTTGGACCACAGGTGGATCAGCGCGCCGTTGCTGGTCGACGGGCCGGCCACGTCGATGGCGGGCTGCGGCGCGTTGTTGTCGACGATCACGTAGTAGCCCGCGTCCGTGGCGGGCAGGAACTCCCACTCCTGGGCGGTGGTGCCGTTGCAGGCGTACTGCTGCACGGCGGTGCCGTTCGCGGTCGCCCCGGCGGCCGCGTCGAGGCATTTGCCGCTGTTGCCGTTGACGGCCGTGTACCAGGTTCCGCTCACCGGCGCGGCCGAGGCGCTGCCCGCGCCCACCACCGCGACGAGCCCGACGGTGAGCAGGCCGGCCCCGCCCACGGCGAGGAGCCGTCGCACGGCAACCGTTCTCGACACAGACTTGTTCATGGGTTCCTTCCGCGGTTACGAGGGTGCTCGAAGCTGAAACAAAACCGCACGGCAGTGTTCCGGACGGGGCGACACGGTCGCCGCCCACAGCACGGCTGAGCTGCTTAGATACGTATGTAATCAGGCTGTAACGCGCGCATTAGTAAGGAAAGCATTCTAATAAATAGATGTCAATGCCTTCCCCGGCGGACCGGGTGAGACGCGAGCCGGCGAGCGCGTGCACCTTGTGCCAGCCCCGCAGGCGCGCCGACCTGCCGGCCGATCTCCTGTGCCGGTTCGCTCGGCGCGGCGCCGGACAGCAGCCCGACGCCGCCACCGACCGCGCTCAGCCCGAGGAAGAACAGCAGGACGACGATCGCGAGCACCGCGGTCGGGCGACGGTTGCCTCGCATGTCAGGACTCCGTCCGCGCGAACTCCGGACTCGGCCGGAGATCGGGCGCCGCGACCGCGCCGCCCCGGCGGGGACGATCCCGCGCCGGCGCCACCGCCGTACCCTCGGCGCGCTCCCGGATTCCGCGCAGCATCCGCCGCATCATCGCGAAGTCGCCGAACTCCATGAGCGCGACGGCGGCCAGCGCCGCACCGGGCCGCGACCAGTCGTACTGGGCGCGCAGCCTGGTGACCAGGCGGGTCGTCCCGTCACCGATGGGCACGAGCGCCCAGGACCAGGTGCTGTCCGGCTTCACCCACAGCAGCCGGCGACCCCACAGGAAGTCGTGCACCCGGAAGGCCGTGGTGTCGGAGGGGGTGGGCGACATCGGCACCCACCGGCCGATCCGCAGATCCTGCAACTCGGGCACGATCCGATCGGCGCTCGGGTGCGCGAGGTTGTCCAGCAGATCGTCGCTGTAGAAGCCGGCACGAAGGCAACCCACCTGGACCAGCCACGGCCACACCGCCGCCGGCGGCGCCGAGATCCCGATGGCCCGGGTGCAGCTGTACGCGGCGTCGACCAGCAGGTCGTCGCCGGACATCGGCGCGGCGACCTCGGCCGCCGTGGCGCCCCAGCGCAGATGCCAGGAGCGCAGCAGCGGCGCGGCCGCGAATCTGGGCAGATCAGCGATCACGGCGCCGACCTCGGCCAGCACCTCGATCGGCGTCGGCCGGGGCGGGAGGTAACGCGTCGGTCCCGTACCAGGCCGGCCGCGGCCACCGCGCCGGAGCGACCGTCCGTCATCGACTGTCACAATCCCTCCTTCCGACGCTTCTTCCCGACCGCACACCGGCGATCGTCCGCGCCGGCGAGCGCCTCGATGCCGCACCGGTACTGGTCCCTGTCGATCTCGCCCCGCGCCAGGCGCGCCAACAGCCTGTTCTGCAGCGCCGCAGCCATGCCGGTGAATTCCGGCGACGGCACCGGCAACGGCCCGGCTCGCCGGCGGGGGCCGGCGAGCCGGTTCGGCATCGAGACGGTCAGGCGTACGACCAGCCAGGCGATGACGCGCACGACCCCTCCCGAGTTATCCGGTCAGCACTCCTACCCCACCAGGCTCGTCCCGTCGCGGCTCGCCGAGTAGGGGCCTCCGGCCCTTCTCGCCCGGGACCGTCGGGAGCCCCGCCGCTACCTCGCTTCGGTCCAGCCGCTCCGCTCCGAGCGCGGCACGGACCGCATCACCTCGCCGAGCCGCCGCCGAGGTGTCGCTCCCGACGTCTTCCCGTAGCCGATCCGCAACACCATCTGCACCGACAGGCCGGCGCCCGGCTCGAGGAGGCGCCGCCGCACGGCCGGCACCTCGACCGGCTGGCTGATCGGCGTCGCGGCCAGGCCCTTCCAGGTCGCCGCCAGCAGCACCCGCTGCAGGGCCTGCCCGGCACCGACCCAGTCCGGCTGCCGGTCACCCGCCGTGGCGAGCACGACGATCGTCGGGTACGGCTCGAACTTCTCGCCGCGTCGTGGCCGCCCCGACAACTCGGCGAAGTCGCGGATCGGCACCGTGCCGAGTTCGTCCGCCGGTCCGGCGGCCCACGGCGGAACCCCGTCGTGTCGGGTGGCGGAGCCGGTCCACCGGGCGAGTTCCGTGCGGTAACCCGGCTGCCAGCGCAACCAGCGATCCGCCGACCGGGCCAGACCGAGGACCGCATCCCTGCCGACCTCGTTCGCCACGGCCAGGACCGCTCCCTCCCACCGGGCCGCGTCCCGAAGGTGCTCGATGACCTCGACAGGAACGCGGGCCTGGCTGAACGGGAACCGGTTGGTGTGCCGATAGGCGATCGCGGCGGCCAGCGCCTCGACCGCCGGGGTGATCTTGGCTGGGTGCGTCGGCGTCACCCGCGCCACCAGGTCCGGCTGGTCCGGCTCGGGGAACAGCCGGACGTCGGACCGGTAGCCGGCCTGCCGGATCGCCAGGCGCAGGGTGAACACGGCGGCGCCCACGCTCATCAGCAGTTCGCGGCCGAGCGGATCGAGAACCCGCAGCCGGCGAGCCGGGTCGGCGTACACGTCCACCTCGGACTCGCCGACCCGGAAGAACCACGGCTGGCTGTTGTGCACCGACGGCGCGGCCGTCGCGGTACGCACGCACTCGGTCAGAACGCTCCGCCGCAGCGAGAAGGTCGTGGTTGTCATCGTTGCTCCCTCCGGGTCGATCACCTTTGACGCTAGGAACCCCGCGACCCTTCGGGCAGTGCCAGAAGACCCGAGCTTCGCGCCGCGGTCGGGACCTTGGTCCCGGTCGAGTCAGGCGGTTAGGCCCGGGTGCCGGACAGGGCGCCGGAGAAGAGTCCGACGTATAGAGATTGATGAAGGAGAAACTGATGACCACCACCGGACGTACCCCCGTTGCCCACCTCGAACAGGTCGAGGCCCCCGGCTCGATGCTCACCAAGACCGCCGCCAAGGCCCTCGCCGTGCTGCGGATCTCCACCGGCTTCGTGTTCCTGTGGGCATTCCTCGACAAGACCTTCGGCCTCGGCTACGCCACCCCCTCCGCCAAAGCCTGGATCAACGGCGGATCCCCCACCAAGGGCTTCCTGTCCAGCATCGACGTCGGCCCCTTCCAAGGCACCTTCCACAACCTCGCCGGAACAGCCTTCGCCAACTGGACCTTCATGCTCGGCCTGCTCGGCATCGGCCTCGCCCTGATCCTCGGCATCGGCCTACGCATCGCCGCCGGCGCCGCCACCGCCATGATGGCCATGATGTGGATCGCCGAATACCCCCTCGCCCAACACACCAGCGCCGGCAAGGCCAGCGGCTCCAGCAACCCCATCACCGACTACCACTTCATCTACGCCGTCAGCGCCATCACCCTCGCCCTGACCTACGCCGGACACACCTGGGGCCTCGGCCGCCGCTGGGCCTCCCTGCCCTTCATCCAGAAGCACCGCTGGCTCATCTGAACCCCACACCCGACACCCCCACCGCCCGGCCGGACCACCGGCCGGGCGGCATCGTGTCTGGCCGAGGGCGACTGGGACGGCTGGATCCGGCTCACCGAACGCCTGGGCCGGCGAGCACAGTTGGTCGGCGACGACCTGCTGGTCACCAACCCGGCCATCGTCACCGAGGCGATCGCCCGCAAAGCCGCCACCTCGGCCCCGCAGCCCGAGCGCGGCGGATATCGCGAGGATGTCGTGCGCCGGCCGGGCACCGTCCGGTCTGCCGGTCGCGCCGCGCTGATTCAGGGCCGTTCGGCCCGCCCGGCGCACGCGCGGTCGGGACTTCCGACCCTGCAACACGGCACGCCGCCGGACCAGAATCTCGGATGACGGCGCCCGGCGCTGCCCAGCCGCAGCGGTAAGGGGGAATACGACGATGCGTACCGTCACCGGCCCCACCCAGCGGGTGGTCATCGTCGGCGCGGGTCTCGGCGGGCTCGCCTGCGCGCTGCACCTGACCGGCGCCGGCCGGGAGGTGACCGTCGTGGAGCGGGAGCCGGTACCGGGCGGCCGCGCCGGACTGCTGCGGCTGTCCGGCTACCAGTTCGACACCGGACCGGTGGTGCTGACCATGCCCGGGCTGATCGACGAAGCGCTGGCCGCCGTCGGCGAACGGCTTACCGACTGGCTGACGATCACCCGGCTCGAACCCGCATACCGCGCACACTACCCCGATGGGTCCATTTTGGATGTCATCGCCGACACCGCCGGGATGGCCGGCGAGATCGCCCGGGTCTGCGGCAGCCGTGAGGCGGACGGCTACCTGCGGTACGTCTCCCACGCCAGGCGGCTGTGGCAGCTGCAGCGCCGTGACTTCATCGAGCGCAATCTCGACAGCCCGCGTGACCTGCTCACGGTGAACCTGCTGCGATTGGCGGCGTCCGGCGGGTTCCGGAACCTGCAGCGCACGGTGGACCGGTACCTGCGCGACCCGCGGACCCGCCGCGTCTTCGCCTTCCAGGCCATGTACGCCGGCCTCGACCCGCACCGTGCGTTGGCGCTGTACACCGTCATCTCCTATCTGGACGCGGTCGAAGGCGTCTTCTTCAGCCGCGGTGGCATCCACGCCGTGCCGGCCGCCCTGGCCGGCGCCGCCGAGAAGCACGGTGCGCGGTTGCGGTACGACACCACGGTTGCCCGGGTGGAGGTGCGCGGCGACCGGGCCGTCGGCGTGCGCACGACCAGCGGTGAGATGATCCCGGCCGATGTCGTGGTGCTCAACCCCGACCTGCCGGTCGCCTACCGCGATCTGCTGCCGCACACCCCGTGGCGAGTGCGCCGGCTGCGGTACTCACCGTCCGCCGTGGTGCTGCATGTCGGCAGCCGCCAGCGGTACGGCGCGATCGCCCACCACAACCTGCACTTCGGTCGGGCATGGCGGCGCACCTTCGAGGAGGTGATCCGCGAAGGACGGTTGATGAGCGACCCGTCGCTGCTGGTCAGCAACCCGACCCGGACGGACCCGTCGCTCGCGCCGGCCGGCCGGGAGGGCTACTACATCCTGGCCCCGGCGCCGAACCTGGCGATCGGTGGCCAGGACTGGGCAACGGTGGGACCACGGTACGCCGGGCATCTCGTGGATACGCTGGAGCGACGCGGATACGTCGGCTTCAGAGCCGGCATCGAATGCTCCCGGCTCGTTACGCCGGCCGACTGGGCCGCGGACGGGATGGCGGCCGGCACTCCGTTCGCCGCCGCGCACACGCTCGGCCAAACCGGCCCGTTCCGGCCGCCTACCCTGCATCCGGGGCTGTCCAACGTCGTGTTCGCCGGCTCGGGGACTCAGCCCGGCGTCGGCGTGCCGATGGTGCTGATCTCCGGCAAGCTGGCCGCCCAGCGGGTCACCGGCCGCACCGGCCGGACATAGGCGGCGGCCGATCATGACGACCGAATTCGACGCGGTGGTCGCCGGTGGTGGTCTCAGCGGCCTGTCGCTGGTCGCGCACCTGGCCGCGAGCCCTTGGCGGGACCGGTCCGTGCTGGTCGTCGACGACGCCGAGCACCAGCCGGGCGCGGTGCGCTGGGGTTCCTGGACGGATCGGCCGGGCCTGCTCGACGCGGCGGTCTCGCGCTCGTACCGGCAGGTACGGGTGCACGCCGCCGGTTCCGACGGGATCGTCCCGCTCGGCCGCTACCGCTACCGGTCGGTGCGTCGTGCGGACCTGTGCCGGGTGGTGCACGGGATGCTGGTGGACCGTCCCGGCTTCGTGATGAGGCGGGGCAGGGTCGAGGCGGTCGTCGACGGCCCCGACCACGCCGAGGTGCTCCTCGACGGGCAGCGCGTCGAGGCGAGGTGGGCGTTCGACAGCGTCACCCCGCCCCCGGCCGGCGGTGAACCCGACGCCCGGCTCGCCTTCACGGGCTGGGACGTGGAGTGCGCTCGTCCGGTGTTCGACGCGGACACCCCCACCCTCTTCGACTTCCGGACCCCACAGGCCGCCGGTCCGGCGTTCGTCTACGTGCTGCCCGACGATCGGCGCCACGCGCTGGTGGAGATCACCGCGTTCGTGCCGCACCGGCTGGTGCCGCCGTCGCGTACCGCACGTAGCGAGGCGCTCGCGGAGTACCTCGACACGGTGCTGCGCTGCGGCGGATTTCGGGTAGCGTGCGAGGAGTCTGCGGTCTTGCCGCTGCACGTCCAGCCGCCACGCGAAACCCGTCAGCGGGTCCGCGCGATCGGCGCGCGGGCAGGACTGATCAAGGCGAGCACCGGCTACGCCTACGAACGCATCCAACGCGACTGCGACCGCATCACCGCCTCATTGACCAGGTGCGACCATCCGTTCGCGGCCACGCCGGCGCACCGACGCCATCGGCTGCTCGACGCCGTGATGCTGGACGCGCTCGACCACGATCCGGGCCTTCTGGAGGAGATGTTCGCGCGGCTGTTCCTGCGTAACCCCGCCGAGCGGGTGCTGCGCTTCCTCGACGAGGACACCGGCGTGGGCGAGGAACTGCGGCTGATCACCTCACTGCCGCCGGCGCCCTACCTGCGGGCGGCTGCCGGCCGGATCGGGCACGGCGCCGGCCGCCGGGACGGATGACGCCCCGGCCACCAGAACGCCCATGACAGCACCTCACTTGACCCGGTATGCGACCTGGAGCGCCATCTCGCCCAGCTCTCGCCGCCACCAGGCGTCCAACGGCGCCTGACCGATCGCGGCGCAGGCCTCGCTTACCAGCCGCTCGATGCGGTGCTCGACGACGGCGCACATCCCGCTCTCGATGAGCAGGTCGTGCAGCGGCAGGCCGTCGTGGACAGCGTTGCGGATCCGGGCGTCCCGCGCCATCGCCAGGGACACCAACAGGGTCATTTTGTGCCGTTCGAGGTCAGCGTTGATCGGCTTGCCGACGACCGCGGCGTCCCCCGTGATGTCCAGCAGGTCGTCGCGGAGTTGGAACGCCTCACCCAGCGGGGTCCCGTACCGCTGGAACGCCGCAGCCAGCCGGGCGTTGCCGGCCAGCATCGCCCCGAGCGCCAGCGGGCGCTCGATGGTGTACCTGCCGGACTTGCAGCCGGCGATCCAGCGGGCCAGCTGGGCGTCCGGGCGACCGCGGACGGCGATCGCGGTGTCCAGGAACTGGCCGACGATCAGCTCGACCCGGGCCTCGTTCCAGATGTCCCGCACGACCGGTCCCGTGGCGGCCATGAAGTTGTCGGCATACACCAGCGCGAGGTCGCCTGCGAGCAGCGCGACGCTCTCCCCGTACCGCGCGGGTTCGCCGAGCCATCCGCGCTCGCGGTGCTCCCGAGCATGCCGCACGTGCACGGTGGGCAGGAAGCGTCGCACGGCCGCCTCGTCCATAACATCGTCATGTATCAGCGCACAGGCGTGGAGGAGTTCCCAGGCCGCCGAGGCATCCACAATAGACTCATCGGTGGCGTCGCCGGCGGCGGCGAGGTAACCGCTGATACAGAACAGGGGACGGATCCGCTTGCCCCCAGCAGCGATGAGCGCTCTGATCGCGTCGATCGGGGTCCCCGCCTGCCCGTCAACCTCGGACCAGCGGACGCTCTCGCCGGCGAGGAAGGTTTCCAACCGGTCCTCCACCCCGCGGAGCAGGCCGGCCCGAGTGCGGGCGGGTTCAGCGAGAACGCGCGGATCCAGCCGGCGACCTGGTGCCGGTATCGGCATACGTACTACGGCTGTCGTCATGGTTCCTCCTCGGGGACGATGGCCTATGTGCTGCCCTCCAACCGCGCGGGCGCGACCTGCCGCACCTGCCGCCTGGTCTCGGCCACCACAGAGGTCACGCCGGCTCGAGCCGGTCGACCGGCGGGTTCGCGGCGGCGGCCGGCAGGTCGGTGCGGTGGATCGGTCGACGTCCGGGCGGCTGGGCGGGTTCGGCGGTCAAGGGGACGAGGGCCGGGATGGGCCTGATCGCCGGCGCGGCGGTTGTCAGGACCAGCGGCTCGCCGTGGTGCCGCAGTCTCAGTTCGGCGCCGTCGTGGTCGGCCCGCAGCACGTAGACGGCCTCATGAGGGCGCACGGACACCCGCAGGCGCAGTCCGCGCCAGAGCATCGAGAAGGCGAGCCGGTGAATGCGGCTCGGCAGCCGGGGAGCGAAGGACAGTTCTCCGCCGTGGTCGCGCATGCCGCCGAGCCCGGCGACCAGGGACAGCCACGCTCCCGCCAGGGACGCGATGTGTACGCCGTCGCGGGTGTCGTGGTGCAGATCGTAAAGGTCCAGGAGCACGGCCTCGCCGATGTAGTCGTGCGCCAGTTCCAGGTGTCCGACCTCGGCGGCGACGATCGCCTGGGTACACGCCGACAGCGAGGAGTCGCGTACGGTGCGCTGCTCGTAGTAGGCGAAGTTGCGGGCCTTGTCCTCGGGGGTGAACGCGTCGCCGCACCAGTGCATCGCGAGCACGAGATCCGCCTGCTTGACCACCTGGGTGCGGTAGAGGTCCAGGTAGGGGAAGTGCAGCAACAGCGGGTAGTCCTCGCGCCCGGTGGCACCGAAGTTCCACTCCTTCAGGAGGGTGAAACCGCGAGCCTGCTGGTGCACTCGAAGCTCCCGGTCGTAGGGAATGTTCATGGCCGCTGCCGCGGCGCGCCAGGCCACGATCTCGCCGGCGCCCACGGCGAGGGACTCGAAGCGGTCGGGGTGGCGTGCCGCGGCGTCGGCGGCCTCCACCAGATTCTGCCGTGCCATGAGATTGGTGTAGACGTTGTCGTCGGCGAGCGCGCTGTACTCGTCGGGGCCGGTGACGCCGTCGAGGTGGAAGACCCCGTCGCGGTCGTGGTGGCCGAACGACAACCACAGCCGCGCGGTGTCCACCAGCAGGTCGACGCCGACGTTCCGGTCAAAGGACCGGTCGCCGGTGGCATTGACGTACCGGACCACCGCGTCAGCGATGTCGGCTCCGAGGTGGATGCCGGCGGTGCCGGCGGGCCAGTAGCCGGAGCATTCCTGGCCGCCGATCGTCCGCCACGGGAACGCCGCGCCGGACCAGCCCAGCGTGGCGGCGCGCTCGCGGGCCAGACCGAGTGTCGCGTGGCGCCAGCGCAGTGTCTCCGCAGCCACCTGGGGCTGGATGTAGGTCAGCACCGGCAGCGCGAAGCGTTCGGTATCCCAGAACACGTGCCCGTCATAGCCGGGGCCGGTCAGGCCCTTGGCCGCGATCGGCTGCTTTTCTGCCCGCGCCCCGGCCTGGAGCACGTGGAACATGGCGAACCGGACCGCCTGCTGCACCTCCGGGTCGCCGTCCAGCTCCACGTCGGCGCCGTCCCAGAACGCGTCCAGATAGTCGCGCTGCGCGGCGAGCAGACCCGGCCAGCCCTCGAGCCGGGCACCCTCGATCGCGGCCTCGACCTGGTCCCGGACCGCGGGCGGTGACCGCCTTGCCGACCACGCGTATGCCACGAATTTCACCAGTTGCAGTCGTTGCCCGGGCGCCAGGCGGCAGGCGACCGTGGTCTGTGCCAGGTCGGCGCTAGCCTCGCTAGCGCAACGCAGCCCGGCCGGGCCGTCGACGAGGTGGTCCATGGCCGCGGCCACGCACAGGCCGCTTTGGCGGGTGCTGTGCACGAGTACCGCGCCGGTCTTGCCCGCGTTCCACTCCTCGGCCACCAGCGGCGCCGTCAGTACCGCCGAGACCCGCGGATCCTTGAGCGGCAGGGGCAGCGCCTCGTTCGCCACCAGCTCGGACTGGACTATCACGCGGACCGTCGAATCCACCGGCTCGACCTCGTAGTGGATCGCGGCGATCGACCGGTGGGCGAAGGACACCAGCCGGGTGGAGCGTATCCGCACTACCCGACCCGCCCTCGACATCCACTCCACCTCCCGGCGGAGCACTCCGTCGCGCAGGTCGAGCGTCCGTTCGTGCCGCAGCAGGCGGCCGTCGCGGACATCGAACGGCTCGTCGTCCACCAGCAAGCGAATGATCTTGCCGTTGGTGACGTTGACGATCGTCTGCCCGGATTCGGGATATCCGTAACCACCCTCGGCGTACGGCAGGGGACGCAGCTCGTAGAAGGAGTTGAGATAGGTGCCCGGCATGGCGTACGGCTCGCCCTCGTCGAGGTTGCCGCGCAGCCCGATGTGCCCGTTGGACAGCGCAAAGATCGACTCGGACCGGCCCGTCAACTGATCGTCGAGATATGCCTCGCGGAGCTGCCACGGGTCCACGGAGTACGCCGGATGCCGGATCACAAGTCTTCCACTCTCTTTCGCACGGGCCCGACCGCGGACGAAAGGCCCGACACGACGCGTGCGTACCTTCACGATCACGCTGTACGGCAACTCGCGGCAGTGCCGAACGTCCCGTACGACAAGGTCATCTCTCGGCTCGAACTCCAGATCGCCGCCGCCCAGATCACTGGCGCCACCTGTAGAAACACTGCAGACGTACAAACCCGGTTCGTTAGGTCTAGCACCTCCTACGTAGTGTTGGGTGGTGATGGCGGTGCCGATGGTGGGGCGCGCCCCCGCGCTCGAGGAGCTGCGGCGGGCCTGGACCCGCGTGCGCGACGAGCGGCGGCCGGTGACGGCCGTCCTCACGGGCGCCTCCGGAACAGGCAAAAGTAGGTTGGTGGCGGCCCTGCTCCAGGCCGCCGGGCCGGCGCGGGTCCTGGCCGGCGCGGCCCGGGTGCACTCGCCCGCGCCGTACGACTGGCTGGCCGCGGTGCTGGCCGGGCGCGAGACGACCGGCCTCGACGTGCCGCCCGACGCGCTGGCCTGGCTCAAACAGGACCCCGATGTCCCCCGGGAGCGGTACACGCCCGACGCCCTGTTGCGCATCGCGGTGACGGCCGTTCGTGCGCTGGCCGGCGAGGCGCCCGCCGTACTCGTCGTGGAAGACCTTCACGCGCTCGACCCCGCCAGCCTCAACCTCGTCGCCGAGCTCGCCGCGACGGACCTGCCCGCGCTGTTGCTGGTGACCAGCCAGCCTCCGCAGGCGGCGGTGTCGCCGCAGCTCACCGCGCGCACCCTGGCCCGGCTCACCGGGCGGCCCGGCGCGGTCCGGCGCCACCTCGGCGCCCTGCTGCCGGCCGAGGTGGGCCAGGTCCTGCGGCACGTGTACGGGTCGGCGGCGGACTCCGAGGAGCTCGCCGAGGCCGTGTGGCGCCGCACCGACGGCAACCCGTACCGGCTGACCGAGCTGCTCGCCGTGGAGGGCGCCGACGGACCGCAGGCGCTGATCGAGCCGCCGACCGACCTGACCGCCCGCGAGCGCGAGGTTCTCGGCTGCCTCGCCGAGGGCATGTCCAACAAGCAGATCGCCCGTGCGCTGGGCATCTCGGTGCGCACGGTGACCGTGCACGTGTCCAACCTGCTGCGCAAGACCGGCGCCGCGTCGCGCACCGAGGCGGCGTTGTGGGCGCTCGACAAGAACGTCCGGGCGCGAGCACCGTCTGGCGGGTGATCGTCGGGGCCCTCCGAGCGGGGCGACGCGACAAGACGTGAGCGCCTCGGTCACAATCGACGGCGTGACGACAGCCATCCATCAGCGCATTGCAACCGAGCTCGGGGTCCGCGAGGGGCAGGTCGCGGCGGCGGTCGACCTGCTCGACGGCGGGGCCACGGTGCCGTTCATCGCCCGCTACCGCAAGGAGGTCACCGGCACCCTCGACGACACCCAGCTGCGTACGCTCGAGGAACGTCTCGGCTATCTGCGCGAGCTGGAGGAGCGGCGGGCCGCCGTGCTGGAGTCGATCCGCTCGCAGGGCAAGCTCGACGACGCCCTGGAGCAGGCCATCCTCGCCGCCGACTCGAAGGCGCGGCTGGAGGACATCTACCTGCCGTTCAAGCCGAAGCGCCGTACCAAGGCGCAGATCGCCCGCGAATCCGGCCTGGAACCGCTCGCCGAGCAGTTGCTCGGCGATCCGACGCTCGACCCGCGCGCGGCCGCCTCGGCCTTCGTCGATGCGGACCGGGGCGTCGCCGACGAGGCCGCCGCCCTTGACGGGGCCCGGTCGATCCTCATCGAACGGTTCGCCGAGGACGCCGACCTGATCGGCGACCTGCGCGAGCAGATGTGGACCCGGGGCCGGCTGGTCGCCAAGGTGCGCGACGGCAAGCAGACCGAGGGCGCCAAGTTCGCCGACTACTTCGACTTCGCCGAGCCGTACGCGAAGCTGCCCTCGCACCGCATCCTGGCGATGTTCCGCGGCGAGAAGGAGGACGTCCTCGACCTCACCATGGAGCCGCACCCGGAGGAGGACGAGGGCTACTTCGAGGCGCGCATAGCCGGCCGCAACGGCGTCACCGACCACGGCCGGGCGGGCGACAAGTGGCTGGTCGACACGGTGCGCTGGGCGTGGCGCACGCGCATCCTCATCCACCTCGGCGCCGACCTGCGGGTCCGCCTCTGGCAGGCCGCCGAGGACGAGGCCGTACGGGTCTTCGCGGCCAACCTGCGCGACCTGCTGCTCGCCGCCCCGGCCGGCACGCGCGCCACGATGGGCCTCGACCCGGGCTTCCGCACCGGCGTGAAGGTGGCGGTGGTCGACGCCACCGGCAAGGCGGTCGCCACCGACACGATCTACCCGCACGTGCCGCAGAACAAGTGGGACGAGTCGATCCACCGGCTCGCCGCGCTGGCCAGCAGGCACAACGTCGACCTGGTCGCGATCGGCAACGGCACCGCCTCGCGGGAGACCGACAAGCTCGCCACCGAGCTGATCAAGCGGCACCCCGAGGCGGGCCTGACCAAGGTCATGGTCTCCGAGGCGGGCGCATCGGTCTACTCGGCCTCGGCGTACGCGTCCCAGGAACTCCCCGGGATGGACGTGTCGCTGCGCGGCGCCGTCTCCATCGCCCGCCGCCTGCAAGACCCGCTCGCCGAGCTGGTCAAGATCGACCCGCGCTCGATCGGTGTCGGCCAGTACCAGCACGACCTGTCCGAGGTGAAGCTGTCCCGCTCCCTCGACGCGGTCGTCGAGGACTGCGTGAACGCGGTCGGCGTCGACGTGAACACGGCGTCGGCGCCGCTGCTGACCCGGGTCTCCGGCATCGGCGCCGGCCTCGCCGAGAACATCGTGCTGCACCGCGACGCCAACGGCCCGTTCCGCACCCGTGGCGAGATCAAGAAGGTGGCCCGGCTCGGCCCGAAGGCGTTCGAGCAGTGCGCGGGCTTCCTGCGCATTCCCGCCGGCGACGACCCGCTCGACGCGTCCAGCGTGCACCCCGAGTCGTACCCCGTGGTCCGCACGATCCTCGCCGCCGCCGGCGCCGACCTGCGCGCCGCGATGGGCAACAGCCCGATCCTGCGCGCGCTGAAGCCGGAGCGGTTCGTCACCGACACGGTCGGCCTGCCGACGATCACGGACATCCTGCGCGAGCTCGAGAAGCCCGGCCGCGACCCGCGCCCCGAGTTCAGCACGGCGACGTTCGCCGAGGGCGTCGAGAAGCTGGCCGACCTCACGCCCGGCATGGTTCTGGAGGGCGTGGTGACCAACGTGGCCGCGTTCGGCGCGTTCGTCGACATCGGCGTGCACCAGGACGGCCTCGTGCACGTGTCGGCCCTGTCGAACAATTTCGTGAAAGACCCGCGCGAGGTGGTCAAGTCGGGCGACGTGGTCAAGGTCCGGGTGGTCGAGGTCGACGAGGCCCGCAAGCGGATCTCGCTGACGATGCGGCTGACCGACGAGCCGGCGAAGGGCGCCCGCCGCGAGCCCCGCCCACCGCGCGAGGACCGGCCGGGCCAGCGCGCCCAGCCCGGCAAGCCCGGCAAGCCCGGCCAGAGCGGCCAGAGCGGCCAGAGCGGCCAGAGCGGCCAGAGCGGCCAGAGCGGCCAGAGCGGCCAGAGCGGCCAGAGCGGCCAGAGCGGCCAGAGCGGCCAGCCACGCCAAGGGGGCCAGCCACGCCAAGGCGGCGAGCAGCAGCGGCAGGGCCAGGGCGGCGGCCAACGCCAGGGACAGGGACAGGGACAGCAGCGGCAGGGCGGCGGCCAGCGCGGCGCTCAGCAGGGCAGCAGCTTCAACGGCAGCGCGATGGCCGACGCCCTGCGCAAGGCCGGGCTGACCAAGGACTGAAGGGCCCGGCGGCCCCGCCGGGCCGCCGGCTCGCGGTTTTCGCGGCCAATTTCGCCCAGATTTCGCGATGATTTCTGCGGGAATTCACAGGAGTCGGTCACATCGGGACGAATAGCGACTGAATTCGGCAGTACAAACGTCGGGCGGCGCGCCATTCCGGCGCAAGGCGCGCCCTCGGCGAATGCCGTTCACAACCGGTATCGGCGCCGAACGCAGCGCCTGGGTCCCGCGGCGACGATCGGCCCTTTTGCGCTCTTCGGCCCGCCGTGTACGAGCTGCTCAGGCCGGCCGCCGGATCCTAGGCCAGCCCGCCGGCCCCGAATGCATTTCGCCCTTAAACAATTCTTCCGCCGGGCCGGCCGATACGCTCCTCCGCGGGTGCCCAAAGTGATGTGAACCGTTCATCGAAATCGGAGAAAATCATGCCCTTCGAAAGCTCGTCCCAAGGCCCCAACAGTAACTGGCAGGGCCCGGACGGATGGTTGCAGAACGTCCTGGACATCGCCGGCCAGGTAGCTCAGGTCGTCGGCCCGCTGGTGCCCGTCGTCCTGGGCGCTCTGACCAACCCGTCCAGCGAGCGGCAGCCGTTCCGGACCACCGGCCCGGTCAACTGGTACCTGAACCGGCCGGAAGGCCAGAACCGCCAGGAAGGCCAATACCAGCAGGACGGCCAGCCGCGGATCCTCGTCGAGAACATGGACCCCAACGAGGTCTCGCTGTCGTTCACCGGCTTCAACCAGCAGATCCGCAAGAGCAGCGCCCAACTGGTCGCCCTCGGCCCGGCCAACCCGTCCGCGCCGGAGACCGCCACGCAGGACATCACGGACATCATCCGCGACTTCATGATCGAGCAGATTCCCAACCCGTACGTCGCGATGGTCACCGCCAACCGCGACCGCACCGGGGTGAGCCTGCTGAACACCCGCCTGATCAGCGCCATGCTCACCGACCTGCTGCCCGACCGGCAGCCGCTCGCCCTGCCCGGCGGACTGAGCATCGAGCTGCGCCGCAACCAGGCCGCGCAGAGCCACGAACTGGTCATCACCGGTCCGGTACCACTGCTCAACCTGCAGTACACGATCGTCGTCCGCGGTCAGGCGATCAGCGGCACGGCTCCCGCGAGCACCGGGCGCGAGGTCAAGGAGCTTGTCATCCCGATTCCCGCGGCGTTCTCTTTCGAGCTGGTCGACTCCGTGCGTCTCTACTACGAGGTGCCGCTGACGGTCTACGAGCAGGAGGCCCGCCGCACGCGCAGCCGCCGCTCGACCTCCGCCCTGGCCTCCGCCTGACCCTACGCGTAGCGCACCGGCGGCGTTCCACTATCGCCGCCCGTGCCCGGGGAGCCGGACCGACCCGGCTCCCCGGCCCCTGTGGCCCGCGGTCGTGGCCCGTCGCCCCGACGGCCCGGCGCCGCGACCGCGGCCTCAGTCGGGGACGCCCCAGACCTGCACGTCGGAGAACGCCGCCGCGTACGGCCCCGCGGTCGGCGCGTCGTTCTCGGAGAACACCCCGAGCATCAGCCGCCCGCCGGTCATCTGCGGATCGGTCAGCGGCACCGTGCCGACCGGGTCGCCGTCGCGGGTCAGCTCCAGCGAATCACCGACCGCGCGCAGGCCGATCCGGGTGGGCGCCGACCCGATGCCGACCGGCTGCTCCAGCGGGAAGGTCTTGAGGACCGCCACCTCGGCGCCCTTGTGCGTGCCGACGTAGATGCTCGAATCGCAGATGCGCACCAGATAGCCGCGCTGCTGCCGGAACCGGAACCAGATCGAGGCGCAACTGCCCGGGGTGAGCAGCCGGACGCCCACCTCGGCGTGGATGTCGTCGGGCTCGACGTCCTGCGGCCCCGGGCACTTGTAGAGCCCCTTCACCGCCACCCGCACGACCAGGGCGCCGTCGAAGGAGCAGCTGAACTTCCCGTCGTTCTCCGTCTTGGGCCGCCAGTAGCCGGGTTTACCCAGGCCGTCGGAGAACAGCAGGGTCTCGGCGGGCGCGGGCGCCTGGACGGCGACCGTCGCGGTCGACGTGCTGCTGCCCGTGCCGATGATCGCCAGGACCGCTCCGGCGACCACCGCCAGCACCAGGAGCGCGACCGCGACCGGCAGGAACCAGCGCCACCGGCGCCGAGGCGTCGGTGCCGCGGCGGCGGGCGCGGCGGACACGGGCACGGGCACGGCTTCGATCTGCTGGGTGGCGATCGAATCCTCCGCGTACCCGATCAACCCCGCCGGAACCGCCTGCGGCGGCGCATAGCCGGTCACGGCCTGCGCCTCGGCGGCCGCCGCGCGCAGCGCCGGCTGGTCGGCCAGCGCGGCCGCCGTCGCGGCCGGGCGCGACGGGCCGTCGACCAGAAGGTCCAGGAGCTCGCGGGCGCTCGGCCGCTCACCCGGGTCCTTCGCCAGGGCGTACGCGACCAGATCGCGCAACGCCCCGCTCAGGCCGGTCAGGTCCGGCGCCTGGGTGAGGATGCGCGCGGCGGTGGCGGTCGGCGAGTCGGCGGCGAACGGCGTGCGGCCGGTCCCCGCGTACGCCACCACGCCGCCCCAGGCGAAGACGTCCGCGGCCGGGGTCAGCGGCGCGTCCGCCTCCGGCCCGAAGCGCTCGGGCGCCATGTAGGCCACGGTGCCGAGCATCTGCCCCGCGTACGTGTTGCCGCTGGTCGCCTCCATCGCCCGGGCGATCCCGAAGTCGATCACCTTGGGGCTGCCCGGGGCGAGCAGCACGTTGCGCGGTTTCAGGTCGCGGTGGATCACCCCGGCGCCGTGGATCGCGGTCAGCGCCGTCGCCACCCCGATCGCGACGCTGTGCAGGTTGGCCGCGGTCAACGGGCCGCGGTCCTCGACGACGTAGGCGAGGGTGGGCCCGTCAACGTACTCGACGACCAGGTAGGGCTGCTCGTGGTCGGGGTCGGCGTCGAGGACCTCGGCGGTGCAGAACGGCGGCACCTGGCGGGCGCGGGCCACCTCGCTGCGAAACCGCCGCCGGAACTCGTCGTCGGGCGCCAGGTCGGCCCGCACCACCTTGACCGCCACGAGCACGCCCGACCGCGTACGCCCGAGGTAGACCGTGCCCATCCCGCCCTCGCCGAGCCGGCCGACCAGCTCGTACTCCCCCAGGGTGCGCGGGTCGCGCGGCAGCAGCGGCTCTGCCTGTCTCCCCGCCATGCCGTTTCCCCGCCCCCCGAGCTCGAGGGCACACTTTAACGGGCGCATCGGCCGCCGTCATCATGTGCGTCCCGGGACGTGATCTCAGGGACAGCTCAGGGCTGTTCCCGATGGTCGCCCGGCGGTCGGCCGCGCCATTCTTGAGGAGTCACCCCACCGCTCGGCATCAGGAGAGTGAGACTCCCATGAACCCCGTCCACGACACGATGACCCGCCAGGGACTGGTACGTCCGCAGGAAGGCCGCATCATCGGCGGCGTCTGCGCCGGCCTGGCCCGCCGGTTCGGCCTGGACCCGTGGATCGCCCGGCTGCTGTTCATCGTCATCCTGCTGGCCATCCCCGGCAGCCAGATCCTGATCTACCCGATCCTCTGGATCCTGATGCCGGCCGAGAAGCCCGCCTACGTCACCGGGTACCCGCCGGCCGTCTGACCCCAGCAGACGCCGCAGCGGTGACGAAGGCGCGGCGTCCGCCGCCGGGCGGCCTTCGAGCAGGCCCGGCGGCGGCGCCCTACGCGCCCGGCCGCTATCGAACACTCAGCGGCGCCCGGCGGCGACGGCGGGCGAGCAGCGCGGCGGTGACGGCCAGCGCGGCCAGGGCCACGGCCAGCCAGCCCGCGCCGATCCCGCCGACGATCGCGGCCAGCCTCTGCTGCACGGCGGTGGCGGCGTTCACCACCGGGTCGTGGCCGGAGCGACGCAGGTCGTCGGCGAGGCGCAGCTCGTAACGGCCGTAGTAGGCCAGGTAGAGGCCGGAGACCAGCAGGACGGCCCCGCCGAGCCGGGGGACGACGGCCAGCAGGCGGCGGGCCCGGACGATCAGGGACAGCCGCAGCAGGGCGACCGCCACCGCGGTCACGGTGATCACCAGGCCCATCCCGGCGGCGTAGGCGAGGAACAGCAGCAGGCCCGACCCGGCCGACCCGGCGCGCAGGCTGGAGACGACCAAGGCCAGGAACGGGCCGATCGCGCAGCCGAGCGAGGCGATCGCGTACGCCATCCCGAAGAGCACCATCGACCAGGCCGAGCCGGTCAGCGCCGGCGCGCGGACCGCGACCGTGGTCGGCAGCGACCGTCCGGCCAACAGCCAGCCGCCCAGCGCGGCCAGCCCCAGCCCGAGCACGACGGTCAGCCACGGCAGGCGCGGCGTGAGCCACCCGGCGACCGGCGTCAGGACGAGGCCGAAGGCGCCGAACACCACGACGTACCCGAAGGTCAGGGCCGCGCTGCAGCGCAGCGCGCGCCAGACCGCCCCGCCGGCCTCGGTGGAGATCAGCAGCGAGAGATACGCGGGCAGGATCGCGAACCCGCAGGGATTGACCGCGCCCAGCATCCCCGCGGTAAGCGCCAGCACCATCATGCCGTGAGGCTTTTCACCTCGGCCGTCAGCGCCAGGTCGTCCAGGTAGCCGGTCTTGACGACCGCACCGGTGCGGTCGAGGAAGACGTAGGTGCTCTGCTGCGTGATCCGGAACTTCTTCCAGATGGCGCCGGCCTGGTCGTCGAGGTGCGGCACGTCGCCCACGTCGAGGTCGGAGACGAACTGGTGCATGGCCTTGTTGTCGCCCAGCCCGGCGATCCCGAGGATGTTCAGCCGACCCTTGTACAGCGGGGCCAGGTCGGAGATGCTCTGCGCCTCGCTGGCGCAGGTCGCGCACCACGGCGCCCAGAACCACAGGATGGCGGGCTTGCCGGCCATCGTGCTCGCGTCGAAGGCCGCGCCGTCGAGCGTCTTGCCGCTGAAGCTCAGCGTGGCGGGCACCGCGGCCGCGAGCTTCGCGCCGCCGGGTTCGGCGGACACCGTCGCGGCGACCGCCTTCGGCGCCGCTTCCGGCGCCGCGACCCCGCAACCCGCGGCGAGGCTCACCACCGCGGCGAGCAGGCCGAGCAGCGCCGGTACGCGGAGCCGCCGCCCCCTCATACCGTGGCCTCGGTCAGGCGCAGGGCGAGCGCCGGACAGACGTTGACCGCCTTGCGGGCGCCATTCTCCAGCCACGGCGGCAGCGGGGTCGTCGGGAACGCCGGGAACCCGTTCGAGTCCAGCCGGATGATCTCAGGGGCGACCGCCGAGCAGAGCCCGTGGCCATCGCACCGCGACCAGTCCAGCGCCAGCCTCCGGGCGCCCTGCTCGGTCGTGTACGGCAGCGGGAGGACGCCGCGTACCTGCTTGCCGCAGCCCTCGCCGTTGGCGTGCGCCGCGACGTCCAGATGGAAGACCTCCAGCGCCGACAGGGCGAACCGGGACGTGCCGTCCGGGTGGCTGCACGCGCCGCGGCCCTTGACCACGCCGGCCGCCTGCCGAACGCTGTCCAGCGCTCCGCCGCCGAGCGAGACCAGGGTGACCGCGCGGGCCAGGTCGGGCAGGCCGAGCCGGCACGGTCCGCACTGGCCGGCCGACTCGCCGGCCAGGTACTGGGTTACCTGGGCGACCTCGCCGAGCGGGCAGGTCGCGGAGCCGATCGGGATGAGCATGCCGGCGCCGAGCGTGCCGCCGACCTTGGCGAAGCCCTTGCGGGAGATCGTCACGGACTGCGCGGCCTCGGCGCTGATCCACTTGCCGTGGTACCCGCCGACCAGCAGGCCGGGACCGACGTCGGCCCCGCACATGTTCAGCACGTCCATCAGCGGGGTTCCGGTCGGCGCCTCGACGACGGCCGGGTTGGTGGCCGAGCCGCCGACGGTGAGCATGACTGTGCCGGGCTCCTCGGGGATGCCGACCGCGTTGTACTCCCACGGCCCGAGCCGGGCGGCGATCGCCAGCTGGGAGAAGGTCTCTGCGTTGGAGAGCAGCGTCGGCAGGCCCATCACGCCGTTGTCGCTGGAGCGGACCTTGCGGCCGGGCGGGATGTGCGCCTCGCCGTTGATGCCGCGGACCAGTGCGCCGCCCTCGCCGGAGATGAACCGGTGCGGCACCGTGACGATCCGGGTCGGGCAGGGCATCCGGCGCTCGGCCAGCGCCGCGGTGATCGAGCTCTGGCCGATGCCGTCGTCGGCGATGCCGATCACGATCTCCTCGGCGTCGAGCGCGGCCGCGGCAAGGGCGGCGCCGTCGAGGATCAGGTGCGGCGCGCGGGTCAGGATCGCCTTGTCCTTCCAGGACGGCGGCTCACCCTCGGTGCCGTTGACGACGATGACCGGCGGCAGTTCCTGGCGGCGACAGGAGTCGAGCACGGCGCGCACCTTGCGGGCGAACGGGAAGCCCGCGCCGCCGCGGCCGCGCAGTTCGATGCGGTCGGCGAGCCCGATCAGCTCGCCCGACGAGAGCGCCGCGAAGCCGCCGTGGACCTCCTGATGTGCCAGGAGGTCCAGGCGGCCGTACTCGTCGAAGCCCGCGGTGATCCGCGGAGTGCCGATCGCGGTGACCGGCGGGACCTGCGCTGTACTCAATTCGCTTCCCCTCGCAGCTGCGACCAGTACCCGTCGTCAACTACATCGTCGCCAGTCCGGCCACGGCCACCACGGCGAGCCCCCCAGCCCGCCTGACCGCGTACGGCTTCCTGCTGCGCGCCCTGGGAGGCGCGTCGTGCCCGCCGCGAAGCCATGTCGACCAGCGTCGGGGTCTCGTCGGGCTCGAGGTAGTTCGGGTCCTCCGCCCAGCCCGCGTAGTCCACTAGTTCGCTGCGGCTGTGCCGCCCTGAGTCGGCGCGGTCGATGTCCGCGCCCCGGTCGCGCCGAGCCCGGGGCGCATCCTCCTCTTCCCGCCCGTATCGGGCGTCCGCGCCGGAGCGCGAGCCTCGCTGGCGTGGGAGGTCATAGTCGTCGTCTGCGTGCCGCCGGCCCCGTGGGGCGTCGTCGTACTGCGGCTCCGCCGCCCGCCGCCGGGAGCGCGGCGCGGGTTCGTCGTCCTCGGCGTATCGACCCATGCGACCCGCGGGCTCGTCGAAATCGGGCCGGCGCATCCGGGTCGACGTGTCATCCATCTCCACCCGACGCATCCGGGTCGAAGTGTCGTCCATCTCGGCCCGACGCATCCGGGTCGACGTGTCGTCCATCTCGGCCCGACGCATCCGGGTCGACGTGTCATCCATCTCCACCCGACGCATCCGCGTGGAGGTGTCGTCCATCTCGGCCCGACGCATCCGGGTCGACGTGTCGTCCATCTCGGCCCGACGCATCCGGGTCGACGTGTCGTCCATCTCGGCCCGACGCATCCGGGTCGACGTGTCGTCCATCTCGGCCCGACGCATCCGGGTCGACGTGTCATCCAGATCGGCCCGACGCATCCGCGTGGAGGTGTCATCCATCTCGGCCCGACGCATCCGGGTCGACGTGTCGTCCATCTCCACCCGGCGCATCCGGGTCGACGTGTCCGAAAAGTCGTCGCGGCTCGTCCGCGCCGGCACGTCCGCCATATCGTCGTCGTCGGCGTAGCGGCGGCCGCGGGCCGGCCGCGGCTCCTCGTCGTAGTCGAAGTCGGCCTCGACCCGACGGCGGACGCTGCGGGTCGGCTCGTCGAAGAAGTCCTCGTCACGGGAGGCCCGCTGGCGCGATGCCGGCATCGGCTCCTCGTCCTCGGCGAACCGGCGACCGCGCGACGGCTGGGGCGCCATCTCCGGAGGCGCGCTGATCGGCGGGGCGGCGATGGCGGCCGGCGTCCAGGTCTCCAGGACGGCGACGGGGGCGGGCGCCTCCTCCGCCACTCTTTCGGCGGCGCGGCGTGGCTGGCGCTTCTTGGCGGCGGCAGCGGTCGGCACCAGCGAGCCGACCGGCTTCATCCCGCCGACGCCCGCGGTGCCCATGGACGACGCGAAGTCCTTGCGGCGGTTGAGGCTGACCGAGACCCGGACGGCAAGGCCGATCAGCACGAGCAGGACACAGACGACATAGCTGACGGTGACCCAGGTCTTGGCCGGACGGCCGGCGGAGAGCCCGTGCACGAGGGCGATCGGCCAGAGCAGGTAGGAGATCGCGTGGATCGACCGCCACATCCAAGGCTTGCCGCGGCCGATGAAGCGGGCGCGGGCGATACCGGTCCAGGTCACCAGCATGAGGATCCAGCCAGAAATCGTGCCGAGTCCGACATAGACGGTGTTGCCTGGCGAGATGAACGGGATGACGATGTCGATCAGCCGAATGTGGTGTTCGACCGTCTTCGTCCAGAGATGGATCGCAAGTGAGGACACTGCCATCACACCCGTGGTCCGGTGCACCGACTGCAGCATGACGCGCTGACGGATCGAGAGCACCAGGCGGTCCGTCGAGACCAGTCCAACCATGATCGTGATGGAAATCGAGACCAATGTCAGTACGCCCATGTAGAACTCGGCGTAGATAAAGAAGTAGTAGTAGGCGACCCGCCCAGGGGGCGTCATCATCGCGACCGCCCAGACAGCCGCGAGGACACTGACGGCGAGGATCACCACCGTCCCCTTCGACACCGGGCGGACTCCGGTAGCACCGACATCGACTGCCACACGACTGGCGGATCGCTGGTTGTTCTTCGTCCGGGCCATTGACTCCTCGTTCTCCGCAGCGGTCACGTCCCCAGGGGGTGGGACGCCGGCACCCGTGGGGAGTGCCCCGTGCTGATCTCTCCCAAGGCACGAGCAGGGATGGCCCTTTCGTGCCCGCCTCCATGTACGTGCGGCACACGGCTTCGGATGAACCTCCGGGGACATCTTTGTCGGCAACTTGCCAACAGGGCTCGCCGAAAGCGCCTTGACCTGCACAGATACGCTTCTGAGACCTTTGGCTAAGGCAAAAATAAGGCGTGCCGGAGTGTGACCCGCCGCGCTCGGTGAACCTTTCGCTCCCTACCAACGAACCATCCAGTGTGCAAGCGATCCACAGCCGCACGTGAAGGAGATGATCGTGATGCCAAAGCGAGTCGCTGCGTTTGTCGCCACCGCCCTCGCCGGTGTCGCCGCGACGCTCGCCTGGAGCACCGCAGCCGTGGCGGACACACCCGGATTCTCGGTGAAAATCACCCAGGCTCCGCAGACGCTCACCATCGGCAAGGACGTGCGCGCGCTCGACGCCAGCGTCTCCACCGACCGGGACGGCCAGCGGTGCCGCAAGGTCCGGTGGGCCTTGATCGTCCAGACCCAGGGCATCAGCCTCAACCAGATCCGGGTCGGCCGGATCGAGAACGGCCAGTCCTTCCCGGTGAACGCCCAGATCGGCGCCGACGCCGCCCAGATCGTCGACACCCAACTCGACCCCGGGCAGCTCTGCCGCAACCAGGCCGTCACCGCGCGCTGGGAGATCGGCTTCACCGGCCCGGACGACGGCCAGGTGGCGTTCCAGGTGCGGGCCCTGGACGCGACCGGGAGGCTGCTCGCCTCCGCCAACACGGGGAGCAACGTGGTCACCCCGGTGTCGGCCACCACCGAGCCCACCCCGTCGAACTCGCGGAACGCGCAGGAATCGCCGTCGCCGAGCGCATCGCCGTCGACGTCCTTCAGCGCCGAACCCCCGCAGGCCGCCGACGTCACCGCGTCCCAGAACCCGATCAACGTGAACCCCGCGGCCTCCGCGGGACGCACCGGTGGGCCGAGCGTGCTCGGACCCGGCTTGATCATCGGCGCCGTGCTGGTCTTCGTCGGCATCGCCCTCCTGCTCCGGCTGCGCAGCCGCAACCGCCGGGGCCCCGCCTTCGCCGACGACACGCAGATGCTGCCGACCGGCTTCTACAACCTGCCCCGAAGAAGGTGACCAGCGGCGTGGGCGGCCCCCGTTCAGGGCGCGCGTCCGGGCGGCGCGCGGCCGGGCGGCGTCACTCCGCGGTTGATCCGATGGAGTAGGCGGCGGGGTCGCCTGCGGCGGTCTGCCGGCGCGCCTCGGCGACGTCGGCCATCAGGTCGTCCCAGACCGGGTCGGCACGAAACGGTGCGAGACGGACGTCGGCGGGCACATGCGCCGACGTGTACTCCCACCAGGCGGCCACCCGCACCGGCCAGAGCCCGACGCGGACCGCGCCGGCCAGGAAGCAGCGGTGGGCCAGCAGCGTCGCGGCCAGGATCTCCGGGTCCAGGCCGGCGCGGGGGTCGTCGATCGCACGGCCCAGGGCGCGCACGTCGCGGTGCATCTCGGAGTAGGCGATCAGGCTCGGCATGGCGGGCACCCGGAGCTCCGCGCCCGGCGCGATCAGGCCATCCGCGTACGCCGGCATGAAGACCACGTCGTCGACCGTCACGATCAGTGGAAGCACCTCGTGCCCGCGCCGGACGTCGAACTGCACGGCCGGCGCCCCGGTCGGCACGAAGACGGAGTCGGCGTCGAGCACGTCCTCCGGGGAGAGCCGCACGCTGTCGCCGATCGCCGGAACATGCACGATGAGAGCGCCCCGCGAGACCTCGACCCGGTTGCCGGGCACCTCGGCAAGCGCCTCGACGAGCTCGTAACTGTGCATGCGCCCGTTATACGCCATCGGGCCCAGCCGTCCAGCTGGGAGCGCTCCCCCGGCGGTCAGGGCACCGCGCGGGCGGCGAGGAAACCGTCGACGGCGGCGACGAACTCCGCCGGTTGCGTGGCGTGCACGAAGTGGCCGGCCGCGATCGTGACGAGGGTGGCGTCGGGCATCAGATCGACCAACTCGGCGAGCAGGTGCTGCGGAATCGGGCTCTGCGCGCCGCCGCCGACGACGAGCGTCGGGACCTCGACCGCCGCGGCCCGGTCCCACCAGGCCGGATCGGGATCGGTGAGCTGAGCGCGGATGGCGTTGACGGCGGCGAAATCGAACGGAGTGGGCTCATCCGGCGGAACAAGCGGCGGGCGCTGAAAGTCCCCCAGGCGGGGCGGCGTCACGTCCTCCATGACCAGGCGGGTGAGCCGGTCCGGCGCGGCCTCGGCGACCAGGATCGCGACGACGCCGCCCATCGAGTGACCGATCGCCACGCACCGCTCGATGTCGAGCGCATCGAGGAACGCGAGCACGTCGTCCCGCATCAGCTCGAACGAATACCGGCCCGGTCGGGCGCTGCGACCGTGGCCGCGCAGGTCCACCGCGTACACCCGATGGGCGCCGGCGAAGGCCGGCAGCACCGCCTGCCAGTCACGCTCGTCGTCGCCCAGGCCGTGCAGCAGCGCCATCGGCGGGTCGCCCGGGTCGCCCGCCACCCGATAGGCCAGCGTCACTCCGTCGACGTCGACGGTCCGCAGCTCCCCGATGGTCACCCGGGAACCCTATCGCCGCGGATCAGCGGTCGAGGGCCCGGCTCAGCTCGGCCGCAGCTGGCCACACCATGCGCAGACTCCGTGGAGCGCCGGTGAGTCGGGCCGGGTCGCCGCCCGGCGCCGACGTCGCGACCGTCTCCGCGCAGGTCGCTCCGCAGGCACGATAGAACCCCCGCGCGGCGGCGTTCTGCTGCAGCACCAGGAGATACATCGCGGGGCCGGTCGCCCGTTCGCCGACGGCCCGGGCGGCCCGGCCCAGCAGGCGGGCGCCGAGGCCGGTCCGGCGCCGGTCGTGCACGACGTGCAGATTGTCGACGAGGCTGCCCCACGCGGGGTCGGCGTCGAACACGACGTGCACGAAGCCCACCAGCCGGCCGTCGATCTCGGCGAGAACCGTCCGGCTCGCGCCCGGCGCGGCGAGCCGCGCCGACCACAGCGCGCGGCGGTCGGCCGCGACGTCGCCATCGAGAAACGAGTCGGCATACGCCCCCCGGTAGTGCCGCCGCCAGCTGTCCGCATGCAACAACCCGATCTGTTCGGCGTCGCCCGCACCGGCGGGCCGCAACCGCACGGGCGTACGCCCCGCGCTCGGCTGCTCGGGCACAGTGATGTCCAGGGACGGGGTCATGGCAGGCAGCTCCTCCGGCTCGCGGCTTGCCCGGCGCGCGCCGGGCCCGGTCCTCACCCGGAGCACCCCACCCGCGAGGAGGGTTGCCGGCCAGCAAGCCGGGGCTTGACGCTGGCGCTCGTGACCTGTGCCCGCGACCTTAGCACCGCCCGTCCCCTCACGACGGCGTCAATTCCTGATGCCTGCCGCCACCCGTCATGGGGTTCCCGCGGCGCAGCGTGTCCGCACGGTGGGAAGAGGTCGCGCCCGGACCCGTCGGGCACGCGTGTGCCGGCGAGCCGTTAGGGGCCTGCGGGGTCAGCGAGGCGTGCCCAGGGTGCGGATGGCGGACAGGGCCGGGAACAGGGTGGCGGCGGCCGAGGCGCACGCGGCGGCGGCGATGACGGCGCGCGGGCCGAACGCGGTGGCTGCCACGCCGCCGGTGAGGGCGCCCACGGTTGTCGCGCCGTACGAGATGGTCTTGACGACGGCGTTGACCCGGCCCAAGAGCGTGGGTGGGGTGATCGCCTGGCGGACCGAGATGGAGTGCAGGTTGATCATGCCCGGCCCGGCGCCGGCGAGCGCGGCGCCCAGCAGGACCGGCCAAAAGCCGGCGGCGGGCGGCGCGGCCGCCACGGTGGCGATGCCGAGCGCGCCGACCAGCGAGGCCGCGATGATCACCCGCCCGGTTCCAGCGCGGCGGGCCGCCGCCGGGCTCAGCGCCGCGCCGGCGAGGAAGCCGCCGCCCATGGCCGCGATCGCGAACCCGACCGCGGTCGCCGGCAGGCCGAGCGTGTGCGCCACGAAGAGCAGCAGCGCGGTTTGGAAGGCTTGCGCGGCGACGTTGTTCGCGGCGAGGTAAAGGGTCATCGGGCGGACGACCGGATCCCGCCACAGCCACACCCAACCGGCCGAGAGCGCTGACCGGGCCAACGGCCGGCCCGCAGCAGAATCCGCTGATACGAGCCCCTCGGCCGGCACGGCCGGCGGCTCTCGGGCCGGCTCGGGGGCCGGCTCGAGGGCCGGGTTCGCGGGGCGGTGCTCCCAGCGGTTCACCGCGGTCAAGATCGCGCCGACGGCGAACGAGACGGCGTCGCAGGCGACTACGCCGGCCGGGGACAGCGCGGCGATCAGGACGCCGCCCGCCGCCGGGCCCAGCAGGGACGCTCCCGCGTGGGCGGTTTCGACGGCCCGGTTGGCGGGCGGCAGCTCGGCGGGTCCGTCGACCAGGTCGGGGAGCACGGAGAGGTACGCGACCTCGTACGCGACCGTGCCCACCCCCACGGCGAAGACCAGCGCGATCAGGGCGTTCACGGTCAGGGCGGCACCGAGCAGGGCGATCATGCCGACCAGCGGGAAGCGTACGGCGTCGGCGGCGAGCAGCAGGCGACGGCGGGACACGCGGTCGGCGAGCAGGCCGATCGGGATGGCGAAGAGCAGGAACGGCAGGGTCTGCGCGGCTCGGACGGCGCCGACCGCGGCGCCGCCGGCGTGCAGGGTTTCCAGGGCGAGCAGGGGCACGGCGACGGTGGACAGCGCGCCGCCCGCCGCGCTGATCGTGTCGCCCACCCAGAAGAGCCGGAATCGTCGATGCCGCCAGACCGCCACGTGATCAGGAAATCAGGCGGCGGCACGAAAGAGGCAACCGAACTGCGACCACTGTTGCGCCGCGCCCCCCTCAACCGGGCGGCGTAGGTGCCGACTCACATGCCATGAGCGTGAGTAGCAGAGTGCGCCCCGTCGGCGCCACCATCGGGGTACCGGTCGGGCCGGATGCCGCCGGCAACCCGCAGGATGCCCTGCTCGTCGACCTGGTGACGTTCATGACCAAGGACACGCCCTCGGTGCAGCACGTCCTCGAGCGGGCCGAGCCGTACCTCGCGGCGGCCGCCGGGCTGACCGCGGCGACCGTCTTCGAGCTCGACTCGGAGACCGGCCTGCTCAACTCCACCGCGCGCCTCGGACCGCCCGGCGGGCGGGACATGCTGACCGCCGGCAAGGTGTTCCGGATGGCGGCCGGCGCCCCGCCGCTGGTCGACGGCGAGCGGATGGCGATCCGCCTGCGCATCGGCGGGCAGACCGTCGGCGTGCTGCTGCTGACCGGGACGGATCTCACGACGTTGCGCCCGGAGGTCCTCTCGCCGGTCGCCTTGCACTTCGCCACCACGCTGCAGGGGCTCGCCGCGGAGAAGCAGCGGCAGTTCGTCTCGCACGTCTCCAGCACCATCCGCCGGCTCTTCGAGCACGGCATGGCCGCCACCAGCGTGGAGGCGGCGGGCCGGGTCCTGGCGACCGCGACCGCCGAGGCGTTCCGCACCGAGTACGCGGCGCTCTACCTAATCGACGCCAACGGCCTCATCCGGTACGTGCACGGCGTCGGCCTGCCGGACGGCGACGCGCGGCTCACCGAGAACCTGATCGGCAAGGCCGCCGCCGAGTCCCCGGTGTGGCGCTCGATCGAGTCGGGCACGCCCGCCCTGGTCGGCGACTCCTCGACCGCCCAGGTCCGCCTCGGCGGCCTGGTACAGACGATGGGCCTGAAGTCCTACCTCGCGCTGCCGCTGCTGTCCGGGCAGGGCGCGGTCGGGATGATCATGTGTGGTCATCCCGGGTCGACCCGCGAGTGGACCCGGGGCGACCGGACCCTCGCCGAGCAGCTCTCCCTCGAGGCCACGCTGATCGTCGACGGCGCCGAGATGCGCCAGGCCGCCCAGGCGCACGTCGCGCAGCTCAGCCACCAGGCGTTCCACGACTCGCTGACCGGCCTGCCGAACCGCTCGCACCTGCTCGACCGGGCCGAGGAGGCGGTCGAGCAGGCGTTGGCCACGGGCGCGCGCACCGCGCTGCTGCTTCTCGACCTCAACGGCTTCAAGCAGGTCAACGACACCGCCGGCCACCAGGCCGGTGACACCCTGCTGCAGCACGTCGCGCAGCGGCTTCTCGCCACGGTACGCAGCGACGACGTCGTGGCCCGGCTCGGCGGCGACGAGTTCGCGATCCTGCTGAACCGCGACCCGGACGGCGACGTGGCGGAGCGGGTCGCCGGCCGCATCTGCGAACGGCTCAAGGAGCCGTTCCAGATCGACGGCGAGCAGGTCGAGATCGGCGGCAGCATCGGCATCGCGCTGTTCCCCGAGGACGCCACCGACTACGACGCCCTGATGCGTGGCGCGGACGCGGCGATGTACGTGGCCAAGCGCGACACCAAGCGCGACGGCGGCGGCTTCCGGCGTGCCCGGCCGGAGGACTGCCGCCCCGCGGAGGACTGACCGGAAGGGGACTATGCACGTTCCCGCCACGGGGCGGCCATAGACTTCGGACCCATGCTCACCATGCAGGACGCGCTTGCCCGGCTGACCGCGTACTGGACGGCGCAGGGTTGCCTGACCGTCCAGCCGATGAATACCGAGGTCGGCGCCGGCACGCTCAACCCGGCGACGTTCCTGCGGGTGCTCGGGCCGGAGCCCTGGCGGGTGGTCTACACCGAGCCGTCGGTGCGTCCCGACGACTCGCGTTACGGGGAAAATCCCAACCGCCTGCAGACGCACACCCAGCTCCAGGTGATCCTCAAGCCCGATCCGGGCAACCCGCAGGAGCTCTACCTGGGCAGCCTGGCCGCGCTCGGCGTCGACGTGAACGCGCACGACGTGCGCTTCGTCGAGGACAACTGGGCCTCCCCCGCGCTCGGCGCCTGGGGCCTGGGCTGGGAGGTCTGGCTCGACGGCCTCGAGATCACCCAGTTCACCTACTTCCAGCAGGCCGGCGGGCTCAACCTCGACCCGGTGAGCGTCGAGATCACCTACGGCATCGAGCGCATCATCATGGCCCTGCAGGACAAACACCATTTCAAGGAGATCGAGTACGCGCCCGGCATCAGCTACGGCGAGGTGTTCGGCCAGACCGAGTACGAGATGTCCCGGTACTACCTGGACGACGCGGACGTCGCCGCGAACCGGCAGCTGCTGGAGATCTATGCCGCCGAGGCGCAGCGGCTGATCGACGCCGGCCTCCCGGTGCCCGCACACACGTACGTCCTCAAGTGCTCGCAGGCCTTTAACGTGCTCGATTCCCGGGGCGCGGTCTCCACGGCCGACCGGGCCGCCGAGTTCGCCCGGATGCGCCGCCTCGCCGGCGACGTCGCCAAGCTCTGGGTCGCCCGCCGCGACGCGCTCGGCCACCCGCTCGGCCAGGTCGAGCCGCTGCGGCCCGCGATCGCGCCCGCCCTTCCCGCCGCCCGGGCCGAGGCAGCCGAGCCGCGAACGCTGGTCTTCGAGATCGGCGTCGAGGAGTTGCCGCCCGCCGAGGCCCGCGCGGCCCGCGGTTACCTGCGCCGCGCCGTCACCGAGGGGCTCGCGGCGACCCGGCTCACCCACGACGAGGTGCGGGTCTTCGCGACGCCGCGACGCCTGGTCGCGGTGGTCGGCGCGGTCGCGGCCCGGGAAACCGATCACGTACGCGTCGTGAAGGGCCCCAAGGTCGCCGCGGCGTATGGCCCGGACGGCGCGCCCACCAAGGCCCTCGAGGGCTTCCTGCGAGGCCAGGGCGCGAGCCTCGACTCCGCCGAGGAACAGGACGTCAACGGCGTACGTCATGTGGTGGTGAAGAAGCACGAAGCCGGCGGCGCCGCGCCCGCCGTGCTCGCCGGCGTGCTGGCGAAGGTCGTCGCCGGCCTGCGCGCGTCGAAGAACATGCGGTGGAACGATCCGCAGCTCGCGTTCAGCCGGCCGGTCCGCTGGCTCACCGCGCTCTGGGGCGACGACGTCGTGCCGGTCGCGGTCTCCACCCTGGCCGCCGGGCGCACCACCCGGGTGTTGCGCACGTCCGCCACCCCGCTGGTGCGGATCGCCTCGGCCGAGACCTTCATGGAGACCCTCGCCGTCAACGGCGTCGTCGCCGACGCCGAGGACCGCCAGGAGCTGATCGTCACCGGCGCCCAGGACCTGGTCTATCCCGACGGCCGCGTCGACGTGGCCGGCGAGGCCGCGCTGATCGACCAGATCACCTACCTCGTGGAGGCGCCGACCCCGCTGCTCGGCACGTTCGACGAGGGGTACCTGGCGCTGCCCGACGCCGTGCTCACCACGGTGATGCGCAAGCACCAGCGCTACCTGCCGGTCCGCGACGCCGAGGGCGCGCTGCTGCCGATGTTCGTGACCGTCGCGAACGGCCCCGTCGACGTCGAGCTGGTCCGCGCCGGCAACGAGGCGGTGCTGCGCGCGCGTTACGAGGACGCCGCGTTCTTCTACCGCGCCGACCGGCAGACGTCGCTGCCGGCGATGCGCGACCGGCTGGCCCGGCTCACCTTCACCGACAAGCTCGGCTCGATGGCCGACCGCGCGGCCCGCATCGGCGGCCTCGCCACCGAGCTCGCCGCCTCGCTGGCGCTCGCCTCGCCCACCCTGGACCGGGCCGCCCAGCTGGTCAAGTTCGACCTCGGCTCGCAGCTGGTCACCGAGATGACCAGCCTGGCCGGGGTGATGGCCCGCGACTACGCGGAGAACGCCGGCGAGGCCCCGGCGGTGGCCCAGGCCGTCTACGAGTCCGAGCTGCCCCGGCACACGGCCGACGAGCTGCCCGCCTCGGTCCCGGGCGCCCTGCTCTCCCTCGCCGACCGGCTCGACCTGGTCGCCGGCCTGGCCGCCACGGTCGGCCTGCCCACCGGCAGCAGCGACCCGTTCGCCGTACGCCGGGCCGTGCTCGGCCTGCTCGCGGTGCACCGAGCCCACCCGGCGCTGGCCCGGCTCAGCCTGATCGACGCGCTGGCCGCCGCGGGCGCCCGGCAGCCGGTCGCGGTGTCCGAGGAGGTGCTGCTGGCGGCCCGCGAGTTCCTCGCCCGGCGCCTCGAGCAGGCCCTGGTCGAGGAGGGCAACCCCGTCGACCGGATCCGTGCCGTACTCGTGCACCACGCCCGTCCGTCGATCGTCGACACCCTGCTCGCCCAGCTGGCGGATCTGACCGGCCGCGACGAATTCGTCCAGGTCGCCGAGGCGCTGCAGCGAGCCCGCCGGATCGTCCCCGAGTCGACACCGGCCGGCTACGACCCGTCGCTGCTCAAGGAGCCGGCCGAGGTCACCCTGCACGAGGCCGTGACCGCCGTCTCCGGCGAACTCGGCACGGCCGCCGAACCCGACCTGTTCCGCTTCACCACGGTCGCCGGCCGGCTGGTCGCCCCGCTCGCCACCTTCTTCGACGAGGTGTTCGTGATGGCCGACGACCCGGCGCTACGAGCGGCCCGGCTCGGGCTGCTCGCGACGGTCCGAGACCTCGGCGCCGGCCTACTCGACTGGTCCCAGCTACGGCTCTAAGCGTGACGAGCGGGAGGTTCGCATATGCACGCAGAGTGACGTTGCCGGGAAGATGGTATTCGATTTTTCTTCACAACTGGCGGGATGTGCCCACGTCCGCCTGGTTGTGATGCCCCAGCGAAGACTGTTTCCCGGGCCGCCGGAAGATACGAAAAATC
>Ga0307508_10000495_pt1 | contig 47363 bp, 62 predicted proteins | sample 9_EM_MG_FD_203089 | JGI IMG/M metagenome (GOLD analysis project Ga0307508, IMG submission 203089) | Populus trichocarpa ectomycorrhiza microbial communities from riparian zone in the Pacific Northwest, United States - 9_EM | ecosystem: Host-associated > Plants > Roots > Unclassified | place... | reverse complement strand
CGCAACGCAGTTTCAAATGAATGATCGCGTCACCAGATCAGACATAGTCAATTCCTTAAATTCCTTTGCAGTCCTTCTGGAGATGCTCACAAGAACTTTCTTGCTCGAAGAAGATCTACATCCTCAACACTCGAAGCTTCTTCGTGCTGTCAAGGACCATGAATCAATTTTCACGTCTCTCAAACGCAGCTTAAGCGAGGCGAAGTCAGAATGGTGGAATTCCCGTATTCAAAGGTCGTCAGAGGCTTACGACACTGCTATCGGCACATTGACCAGGCTAGCACAGCACGTTGGTGGCCTTCGATCAGGTCTCAACCTACAGCGCGAGCTAGCGCACCGCGGCGGAAAGACATGGACGTCTGTAAATGATTCAGTTGAAGCAGACGCTTTGGAAAGAGCGTTCGGAGAATTTGTGGAGGAGTTAGCGCCTCCTATGCACGCACTCACAGTGAGTGCATACTTTCTCCTCGTCGCTGCGGTTTGAACACCTGAGGGTAATTGCCCTAGTCGACTTGTGTCAAGACACTGAGAAAGCTGAAAGATTTCTCGCTTCAAAAAGCATCAGGACGTCCGGCGCAAGCACTTGAATTTGATGAACTTGTTTCTAACATCCGACGCGCTTTGTTCACATTCGATTCAACATCTACGCACGCACTTTCGCGCATGTTTAGGCGAGGCGACGAAGAACATCGAGCCGCAGTTGATCCCAGTGGCATCATCGATGATGGGTCAGAAACCCTGTGTCTGGTGTACTTGTGCGCCGATTCCAGTTCCACAGACGCTAGGGTATCTCACTAATTGTTGTTTGGTCCTGCCTGCAGCTTTATCTTCAATCTGCAAGAATTTGCGTCGGAATTAATAGGTTTGGTGGAGGTGACGGGATACATTCATTACCTGGATCGATCAAAACCTGGTTGGTTGGCCAAGTTGCGTGGTTGGATACCTTTGAATGTCCGAAACAAACGTGTGAGCGGAGGTGCACCGGCCAGGCCTGGCTTAAGGCACAGAATATGTATGATTCACTCTCAATTTGTTCCATGCTTTGCTTATACTTTTATTTGAAGCAAACCTTGGACCTGTGGATAGTAGACGCGATCTTGAAAGGTCTAAATTATTCCCTCCCGTGAAGCCACACGCCCCCGACACTGTCAATCGTCCATCACCGGAGTCGCTGTCTTTCATAGACAGGCAGAAACAGCGATTGTGGGACCTTGGGCACAGACTGAAAGATCCGGAGTTGAATTACGTTATTAAGACTGGTGCAGGTACCGCCATTCTTGCCTTGCCAGCATTTTTGGCGTCAACACGCGAGTTGTTCGTGCGTTACCGGGGGGAATGGGCACTGATTACGTTTGTCGTTGGTGAGAACAACGATCAATAAAGCAAGTTGGGATGGGCTAACCTCCAGAATGCCGTTGTAGTAAGCTCAAAGACTATCGGAGCGGTCAGTCCTACCCAATATTCCAAACGAGCGGCTCTTGATAATTGTTGACTACAGACGAACCGACTCGCCCTCCACCGCATTTTGGGAACCCTGTGGGCCTGTTCTCCTTTCTACATGATACTTTGACTAATATACCCGCGCACAGCATCGGAGCGATAGCAGCGTACGAGACACTTAAAATTTTCGATGATATTCCGATCTTAACAACGGCATCTCCTAGCGCAACAATCACCACCCTATTCCCGCGGCAGCCATATGCTTTGGCGGCGTTTGGATTCCTATTCTCCATCCCTTGTTTCCGCGTGATTGTAGGGCAGCCTCAATACGCCGTATCAGGACGTTTTGTCCTTCTTGCATATAACTTGACATGTCTCTTCCGGTTTGTAATTTTTCTCGCTTCGGGTGTTGGATATTACCGGCTTGCTCACATTCAACGCAGTTACAACATGCGTGCGGACGATGTATCCGTGTGGGTGATCGCGTTGCATCGTGCGTTGGCTGTAACGATCGGCGTGATTTGGGCCCTCATCGTCGCACGCTGGTGGTGGCCCTCCGAAGCTCGGCGAGAGCTTACACGTGGACTTTCTGAGTATGAGTCACAATGCTTCATTTATGGGGGCATCCCTTGTGACGTCGATCTTTGCAGGTTCTGTCTGAACATGAGTTGGTTGTACACGAGCTTAGTAATGACATGGCCATCAAAAGAACTGAAGGGTGCACCAGAGCCCGCAGCCGTTCAGGACGAAATCGTTGACCCGGAGCAGCAAGCACTCCTGGGCACGAGGATAACTCATGCACCAAGCGCAGAAGTTCGTCGTTTTATGGAAATGTTGGTTTTTCGGAACCTGTTGGAATGATATCATTTCTGATCGACTCTTAAAGGGAACTGCACTTGCAACTGCATTTGCTAGAACTGCAAAGTTTCGTGGCTCAGGCTGCGTCAGAGTTTCGGTTGAAGGGCCCATTCCCTGTGTCCCTCTACCGTGGCATTCTTGCTTCGCTTCAAACAATCCTGGATAATTTACACAGTATTAGATGCGGTGCGCTATTTTCAATCTTTTTTCCGTGTGGCTCGGGCAGATGTTTATCCCGTTGCCGCCCCCGCGTTCAGTGAGCATGCGAGAAGAATGGTGAGGTTCAGATTTATCCGACTCGGGATTTTGAACACGCCAACGACTCATTATTATGCATTTGATATCAGGCGTTCTGTGAGTTGCCCGTTCAGTCGGTCGCCAATGTAACATGTTTGCGACCATTTACGCCGTCGTTGTGTAAGGCTGTTCATGGCGATGTTATTCGCGCCGTGCAATTTGAGCGGCGCGCGATGGTAAGCGCTGCTCACGGTTCCACGGTGCCGTCGCGACGGTAATGACTGCTTCCGATTGCAAATTTTCCCAGGCTGGAAACGTTCTCCTTTATTTTTCCACTTTGTCCGCCGCTTTCGGCCTGAAAGTGCCTTTGTCACCGTATCTTCCCCCTGCCGAAGACGCGCGGCAACGATTGGTAGAGGCAATCCACAAGGTTGCGACCGCGCGCCAACTTGAGACACAGGGTTCCAGTTCACGACAATTACTTTACATTGCTTATGTGCTGATGATGAGTGTGTCAACCAGCGTTATTTTGGTGACTAACAACACTAATTCATTTCCCGCGTTCCATCACTTGTTGGAACACGTGCAGAGAGCGTTATATCGGAGTTGGGCTTTCTTGGGTCGACGCTTCAGACTGCGTATGGGGTCATTGGGGGTGGGTTGTTTGAGGATATATTTGCCAATAAGGAGGAGTAATGAATGGCCGGGTCCGCGATCGGAATTATCCAGTTCTAATTGAATTCTTTTCTGGAAATCGGGTCTCCCTTTTCGCTAGCGAAGCCGCCATCAGTTCTCCAACCTTTGTTCCTCTCTCTTTCCTTTGACTACCCTTCTCTTATATTCACTGTGCAATGGGTTGTGCGCAGTCTTCTAACGTCGACCTTGAGGCGAAGGCTCGTAAGTGTAGCCGTTGCCGTGTTTAAAGTCAGCAATATGAGCCTGACTGAAGGTCCCTCCAGGCAACGATGAGATCGAGAATCAGCTCAAGCGTGACCGGGCTAATGCTCGTAACGAGATTAAGATGCTCCTATTGGGTGCAGGAGAATCTGGCAAAGTGAGCTCGTTACGCTACCTACTTGCATAATTGTTGTGGTTAATGCGGGGTGGTTTCAGTCCACGGTGCTTAAACAAATGAAACTTATCCACCAAGGATCTTACACAGAGCAAGAGCGGGACTCCTACAAGGAAATTATTGTACGTTTACCTGCTTTTCAGTTGGATTGCAGGTTGGTCCTCAAGCGGCGCCCTGCGTAGTACTCGAACACTATTCAGTCGATGAGAGCTATCCTGGAGGCTCTCCCTTTGTTAGGCATTAGCATTGATCCCAGCAATGACGGTCGTGCGGGCATCATCATGAGCTTGCCGGGACAAATTGAGAGTGAAATCCTCCATCCTGACATCGCTGATGCCGTTCGCGGTCTGTGGAATGATGCAAACATTCGTGAAGCCGTCCGTCGGGCTCGCGAGTTCCAACTTAACGACTCCGCGGTCTAGTATGTCAAAGGCGTTCATTATTTTTCTGCCCCTCCGCGAAGGACTAACGATCCCCTCTAGCTATTTCAATTCTATCGATCGTATGGCACACCTACACTACCTCCCATCTGATCAAGACATCCTCCGCTCACGTGTGAAAACCACTGGTATCACCGAAACGACCTTCCTTGTTGGTGATTTAACCTACAAGATTTTCGATGTTGGTGGTCAACGATCAGAGCGAAAGAAATGGATTCATTGCTTTGAAAATGTCACCGCGTTAGTCTTTCTGGTCTCCCTCAGCGAGTATGACCAAATGCTCTATGAAGATGAGAGCGTTGTAAGTCCGCATTGCTATACTTACTAGCCCGCTTCCATTCATTCCCTTCAATATAGAACCGGATGCAGGAGGCACTCACCCTCTTCGACTCCATCTGCAACTCGAGGTGGTTCGTCAAGACGTCTATTGTGAGTGTGGCATTGTTGAGCCATCATGCTCCAGAACCTCACATGTGCTCGCCCGCAAGATTCTGTTCTTAAACAAGATCGACCTGTTCGCCGAAAAACTACCTGTTTCTCCCCTTTCTGACTACTTCCCAGATTACACTGGAGGTGCAGAGTGAGTTTTTGCGCCTTTCATTGAATTTGTTCACAGTTAACCCAACCCAACTGTGCCTACAGCTATGACCACGCATGCGACTACTTGTTACATCGTTTCGTCTCTCTCAACCAATCTACATCGAAACAAATCTACGCCCACTACACGTGTGCGACCGACACAAAACAGATTTCATGTGCGTTTTGCCATTCGCGACCCTGATTCACGCTTGGCAGTGATTTGCATGCTGATCCCGCCGCCTCGGATCATAGTTGTCCTTAGCGCTATCCAAGATATTCTTCTGCAGTTGCATCTCCGTGACTGCGGGCTACTGTAGCGATACCCCATTCTCGTTGTGTTTTTCCCGACATCTCTTTCTGTTTCAGCAGCTTCGCATCTGAAGTGATGTGCTACCACTGGGATTCTGGAATATTAGCGCGATCAAGTGTTCAATTTGTTGTTGGTTGGCGCAGGTCATGCATAGGATCTTAATCATGGTTGTGTTGCCTGTGGAGTTCCGTACACCATTGCTTTTTAGTTTTACATCTATCTTAGTGTTGCGACCGTTCAATGCGCATTCTATCTTACTCGCTTTATTCATTATTTTTTGTGAGCTGTCCCGCAGTGACTAACGCCAGTTCCATGGCTAGCTATGAATGCCTCTGCTGAAATTCCTGATGTGTCGATGCGCCGCCTGAACTCTTGTGGTTCCAATTCTTATGATGGCAAGTAACGTTCATATCGTGCGTTCATGATTGATTAAGCTAGAAACCTATCTAACCTATCTCAATGTCGCGTGCGCGGGACTTGATCAGTGAATTGACGCTCTATGTTCTCTTTACTGTGGCGGGCTTTCTTTCATTCTACCACGATCCCGCCTGTTCTCATGTCACCACCCAAGCCAACGGTTAAAACGGCCCTTGATGCCACACTTGCTCAACAGCCCTCTACAGGTTCGTGAAGCTGTCGGCCTCTTGTTCGATCCCCGAGATCTGCTAGGGTCGCTTTTGCTGCCACGTACAATTTTTGATATGTACACTACAAGAGATAGCGACGTTTGCTAGCGGATGCTTCTGGGGAACCGAGCACAGTGAGTACAACTAGTCTTGACGTGGTCTGAGTCCGGAACCCGCATTATCATCGCGCTCGCCGATCGCCGAGCTAATGACCCGTCGTCCCAGTTTTCGTCAAATACTACAAGGACAAAGGGATCAAGACCGAAGTAGGCTACACTGGTGGAGATAGCAAGGACCCGAAGTACCGTCTCGTTTGCTCTGGTTCGACGGGACACGCTGAAGGTGCCCGAATCGAATTCGATCCGAGTAAAGTCACGTATGCTGAACTCGTGCGTCATTCTATGCTGGCTATAATGTCCACTGGTGTTCATTGAGTTGTTGGTTGTTGGAACATGGTCGGTTTCCCGTCACACATAGGTGGAATTCTTCTATCGCACACATGATCCTACAACGCCGAACCAGCAGGGTGCGGATCGTGGATCGCGTGCGTACCTACCCCTAGGGCAATATTCATAAGAGCCTTGACTGACTGGATGTTTGCGACGTAGAATACCGTTCCGCGATCTTCTACAATTCTCCTGAACAAAAGGCAGTCGCCGAGGCTGTCACGAAGGAGGTTCAGGACACTTACTTCACCAAGAAATGTAAGAGTATTGTAACGCAGGTTGTGGAGGCCGGAGAGTGGTGGAGCGCGGAAGAGTAAGCCACCATTTGTTTTCGATTTTCATGTTTCTGACTCGGCATTCTGGGGGATCACAGTTATCATCAGTCATATCTCTTTAAGGTATGAGACATGTTTTCAGAAGGGAGATTCAGCGGCGTACTCATCACGTTGATCTAGAATCCCGACGGGTATCAATGCCCTACACACAGGCTGCATTGGTGAAAATCATGCAATCTCTGTCTGTGGCGACAATCATACATCTTGCCAAAGTAAGGTTTATCAAAAGACACTGTACCATTACCGCCGCGGAAATAAAAAATAATCATACGCCGTCTCCGCCATCTAACGGGTCCATCCGCTGCCGAACGCTCATTCTTGACATTGCCGTGAGGATTTCGACCCTGAGGTGATACGAAAGCATCATTATCGTGGTAGTGGGGACTTTAGGCCAGGAAAATTGTGATGGGATGTCTAAAGTGGTTGTACAGAGTATTCGACAAAAGATGGGAGAAAGCAACAATTAAATGACAGCAAGGAAGCAATGTAAATGGGTGGGCTATAAATGCGATATAATGGCGGCATATGCGCGACTAATGGCCCTGAGGACACTGGCCGTCCACCGTCTCGAGGGCGAGATGCTTGGGCGAGGTTGGTCTGCACAACACAGGAAGTAATGTCCGATGTCCGTCAGCTCATGACATATATACGTAAAATCGCAACATACTCCTGACGACACCTGGTTGTGCAATCGTGGCTTGCGGCCATGTGGTCGGCACTGCAGGCGCAGTCATTTCGTCGGCAATCCACCTTTCCCAATCAGCATTTTGAGTCAGCATTCCAAATCTGTCCACAAATTCCGCACACGCTTCTGGACTTCGGATGCACGCACCCATTCTTGTCGCACTCGCACCAGATGTCCGCAAGAATATTTAGTGTATTGCACGATCTCGAAGCACATATCGTTGAAGGAACTGAGGGTCATTCCTTTGTGAGTCGAAGGCTGTCTTGGCCATCGAGAGCCATTGTACCTTTCAGAGAATACACAAAAACAGAGGGTTTTGTCCGTCGCGTCTGAGCGAGCGTGGAGGGATGGACGCGTAGGCTTTTATGGTTCTCCGTAATACCTTGGGCGTGTGTTACCAGAGCGACTCGGCCCCCTAAGCCGTGAAGCCGCGGGTTTATAAATGCGAGTAAGGTAACAGAAATATGGGAGTACATGGTTTCTTCACTGAGATGGCGCAAATACCAACGCCCCAAATACGGTGAAGCGGCCAATTGGAACAAAACTCGATTGGCCGACAGCATCCGCTCCTGAAGGCAGGAAATACGTGGCCGCGTTTGCGATAGAGTTTGAATTCCAGAAGGAGGGATATTAAGGAGTGAGCTAGAATTCCGAAAACCCTCGATAGTATAGTTGTCAACATGTTTGTATTCCGTTTTGGGGCATGTACCGTGTCGATACAGTTCGCTCACTCCCGCACACGCTGAAACCAGAGTAAGAGCGCCCCCCCGAGTAGGGAGCTCATCCCTAAGCGAGCCGTTGTCCTCAGGTGATCCGAATTTCGCGGTTTGACATTTCAGAGAAATTTTATTTCAAAGCAACGTGGTCGGAGCATCAGCATTGCATGGCTAGACCCAGGTCAGAGAGAGTTACACAGTTTACATCAATCGCATGGAATTCCAGATTGCAGATGGCGGCGGCTGTTTTGCCCATATTTGGTTTTCGTGGAAACACACACGCGTAAACAGTGATTGATCATGATGAACCGGTTCCTCGATCGCTCACTGGCAACTCGCGCCTTCTCATCCCAAACAATTCGCTGTGCTGTTCGACCACCCCCAACGAATCGTCCTGGACCGCTTCCTCTCCCTGCGAAGGAACAGCGCGAATTCGAGGCGCTCGTAAAGCGAGTCGCACGCGGCCCCCCTTCTGCTGAGAGCGGAACAGTGGGCGCTTCTATGCGTGATATTGATAAGGAGATGCACCCAGACGCTCGACGGGGACCTATCCCCGAATTTTCGGGAGACATTAACCCTATTACTGGGGAGCGGGGCGGACCCAAAAGGGAGCCTGTGCGGCCCAATTCAGACTGGAGCTTCAGCGGCAGGGTGACTGATTTTTGACGGAGAGACTAGTAAGCTACTGCCATGGAATTCATTTCTCTGACTTGCGCTGATTTGCACTGGATCGCATCTTTGGGACAAAGCTCTGTCACGTTTCTTCATTATACTCAAAATGACGGCTTCCGAAAATAGCATACGGCCCTGCATTTTTATTCTCGGACATCCAAATCGCGCAGTTCAAGAATCCAGGGCGTCCAATATGACCAGCAGGACACAAGTTGCAATCCGTGCGAAGTTCGATTTTGCGTGCGTCAATCGGATAAGTCGCCGCATAATACACAGAGCAGCCTTAGAAACCATAGGTACCGCCGGGCCTAGTTCCTACCATGTGATCGGATATGTCGAACTCTTGCGAGCTATGCATGCATTGTTTGATACTGTTTATATATACCGTGTTTGTGTTTGCACATTCAACATCTCGCATGCTCATATTGTGAGCGCCCAACAAGCTCACCACTTGTTCTTCACGTGTCTCTGGCGCGTCTGAGCCACCATGTCTTCCGTCATCGATGATTACGAACCTCTTGAGGTGATAGGTAATGGATCCTTTGGGGTAATACGCAAAGTCAGAAGGCGGCCAGATGGCATGCTCTTTGCTCGCAAGGAGCTCAATTTTGAACGGATGACCGACCGGGATAGAAAGCAGATAGTTGCTGAAGTGTATGTCTTTCCCAATATCGACTGCTCTCCTGGTGGTGCTGACGGTTTATTCCTTGTGGCAGAAATATATTGAAGGATTTAAAGCACGAAAACATAGTTCGCTACATAAACCGCGTATGGGCGATTATTTTTACGTATACTTGCTGCTCGGTGTGCTGAATATTTTCGGTTAGTATGTGGACCACGAGAATCGTATCCTTTATATCCTAATGGAGGCAGGTGCCCGCTTCCTGAATGTTTCGGCGTCAAATGATGAACTCATATAATAGTACTGCGGTGGAGGTGATCTTGGTGCAATCATCAATAACGCTCGACGACAAAAGTGCATTTCGCGATCCGGGTTCTCCCACAGCTCCTGTTCTTCATACTGAAATATTATTCGCGCAGCCGCCCCCTTCCAGAAGATCAGATCTGGAACTATTTCGTACAGATCCTTCTCGCTCTCCATCACTGTCACTTTCCGAATGCGCGGGGACAAGACTCCGACGTGACGGCCTCCCCACCCGAACCAACCCAACCCTCGTCCTCTGCCAAACAGGTTCTTCACCGCGACCTTAAACCGGAGAATGTATTTCTGTCCACAGAAAATGAGATCAAGCTTGGAGACTTTGGCTTGTCGAAGCAAATAACCGCGACTACACTCGCCAGCACTTACGTTGGAGTGCGTGTCCTGTGGCATGGTAATTTGCACGATCACTAACGCGAAAACGTCCCCAGACCCCTTATTACATGTCCCCCGAGCTCATGAGTGAGAAAGCATACGACACAAAATCGGACATCTGGAGCCTGGGTTGTATGGTTTACGAGATGTGTGCTCTGAGGTAAGCAGCGGGCATTGTGGCCGCATTGAAGTCACCGCAACCTTAACTGCCTCCTTGGACAGGGCGCCTTTTCACGATGCTCAGACATACAACGAACTTGCTACCGCCATCCGGTCTGGCAGGATACCACCGCTACCCAAAGGCTATTCCTCTGCATTAAGCAGCGTCATCAAGAGCATGCTAAACATCAATGTAAGCCATATACTCCCACATCAATCAACCCTGAACGCGCTGGCAAACGTTTCCTTGACACAGCCTGCCATGCGGCCATCGACTCAGCAGCTGCTGAGAATCGAGCAGTTGATGTATGCTAAGAAACTGATCGATGTGAACAAGATGTGAGTTTACATTGCTCAGTGACCCTGATCGCCCAACTCATCCACTTTACGACCCAGGGTGCCGGAAATCCGAAATAAGCACGACGCCATAGTGGCCCGTGAGAAAACCGCCGCTGCGCGGGAGCAAGCAATAGCACAACGCGAAGCAGCAACGTATGCTGTTGAATCTGCACTTGCTGCCCGGGAGGTTCAGTTGCAAGCCGAAATGGAACAAATGACAATTCGAAAGAGTCAGATCGACGCCGAACAGACGCAGCTTGCGACACAAAGGGCTCAAATTGAAGCAGATGCTACTATGTTAGAGAAGGCACGGACCGAGATGGCCCAGGCTCGTGCAGAGTTCGATACTCAGGTGGTGCAAGCAAAACAGGCATACGAATTGTTTTCGGTTCAAAGGGACGCATTTACAGAAGAGAAAGCTCGGTGGGAACAAGAAGGTCCGTCCATTATGTCCTGGAATTTTCGTTCCATCCCTGACCCACGAACATCTTGCCCAGTGCTGTCGAAAATGACCGGAGCCCCGCTACTTGACGACCTAAAGTGAGCCACAGAGTTTTACGAGAAGAGTACACCATTTACCAGCTGTTCTTAGAAATAAGCCATCTTTGCGCTCGTCCCGTTACAGTAATGACGATCAAACACCTACCAAAGCAATAACCGATTTGTCTTCGAAGCTCCGGTTAGAAGATGGCGATGACCTGCCTTCAAGAGTGTCTACGGCTCGAAGACACCCTACAATACCCCCAGTTCCACCACTACCAGCCCTACCCCCTCCCGCGGTTCAACGGCTGCAACCTCAGCAGCCTAGAAAGCCGGCATTCTTATCAGATCCCCCACTCTGCCAACACGAAACTCCACGACGGCTCACGACCTCAAAAAGCATGACTGATTTGGGGTCTGCAATGAAAGGCGTCATTTTAACAGAAACAGGTACGGTGCTCCCCACACCAGTTCGCCAGGGTTCTGGTGTAAGAGGGGCAAGCCTGGACCTTGCTGGTGCTGGGGCCGGCGCAAGTGGCACAAGCTCCGAAGTCGTAGGTACGAATGGGGAACATCATCGGCTACCCAGGAGGCGGTCGATTCTTCAGCGATCATCCTCGCGACCCACAATGCCTCAGTCAGCCGCAACGTCCATGATCCCACGCGTGCCTTTTTCGTCCGGTCAGCAGCAACCCGCCGCCGACACTTCGGGGGCATCCTCATCGACAACTCGCCCAGCACCTATTTGGGATCACGAGGACGAAGAGAATCTTCCGAGTCCATTCGTCAAGAAAAACATAGATTTCAGTGTGTACTCTCGCGCTGATCGCGGTGTAGTTGGGCCGGCCAGCGGCCCCGGGTCAGCTGCGATCGGGAGGGGCACTGCGCCGACTGCTCCAAATAAGCCAAGGACATCAATGATTTCCAGAGCGCTTAAAGCAACTGGAGAAGCCCAAAAGGCGCTGGCTCGGAGGCAGGCGGAAGGTAAGGCAATTATGTCCTGAATAAGATAATGTATTTGTGGCCCGTTCTTGTATAGCGCGGCTGGGACGCGCCCAACTGCGTCTCTTTGTTGTGACCATTTACTACATGCTATGCATTATTATATGGGGCGGTAAGGAAAATCGGCGGCGAGCGGCGTTATTCTTAGGTCAGGAGACATCTGCAACCCGCCAATAATCACAGGGACGCCACTGAACAATCATTCAAATTCTCTGTATCCTTGGGCAACACCATAACGTCCTTGCTCCAGCACACTGGGTTGGTCGCGGCCATTATTTTGCATTAATCCTTTGAATGCGCGTCCCTGAAGATATTGGCCTTTTTGAGTAAATGAAATTATTAGTGTTAAGTTTGAAGTTCCGCCCAGCGGACAAAAGAACGCACCTGCCGCACTCTGCGCTGCCGCAGCCACAGAGCCATCCGAATTTCTCGTGGACAATAGATCGGATGTCCGTGTAGCGGGAAGATCATCTTGCACTGACGGTCGCTGCCATGAGTATGGAAAGGCAAAATGGCCTCAAGTTGGTAGATCTCACAATGCCCGCCAAAGCGTTTCACGCCGCGATAGGTACCAGTAACGAAAGAGAAACTCGGCTGATCGTCGTCATCAACGTCATCCGAATGTACTGACTTCTCTATTGATATCAAGAATATCAGCCGGCCGTCGTCGGCATCGTGAGAAGATCATACCTGGCCGATTCTGCGCTTTGATCGCCAGCACTTCGTCGAAATCCAATGTGTATGAACTGGACCATTCTATTTCCGAGCTGAGCGCGGCGATGAGCTCGTGTGGAGTGATTATAGGACGAAGAAACTCCTGATATGCAGTCAGCTTTGTCCTGCGAAATCATGTCCCCAAATAACGCACTTTTGTATCGATGATACTATTTTCAGGACATGCAACCAAAACGAAGCACTCAATTTCCATGAAATTCGCGAGTTTGGCCGGATTAAGCTTTCCCACACTGATTGTGTACGACTTTTTTTGACTCCAGGAGATGATTTGCCTTAAGCGTCTGATGACGGGTAAGTATTGCACTAATATGATCGAGCAATGAGTCCTAGGTGACAAACCACCCATTCAACACTCATACCGATACCAAGAGTCCCAACAAGTATCCCGAAGACGTCGGCGTCACGTGCTTTGTGCACCATAGCATAGCGGCGCAGGAGGAGACGGTTCGACCTGGGGGACTCTAGACGCGTGGAACGGGTGGATGGATCGTAGGAATAAACCTTGTAAAACCGCAAGGCAAAGTGAATGACGATTTCGACAGGAGAACATGACAAAAACGCACAGGTGATCCGCCATGGGTCATCAACACATTATTCAATGCCAAGCTCTCACCACCAACGTATAGAATCACGCAACGCTCAGCGCTTATCCCAAGAGGGGTTCGATGGCGCTCTTGCTGTGCTGGCTTTTGAGCGCGTGTCTCCGTTCCCCCATCTGAAGGCGCATTTATTTTATCAGAAATAGCAGCGGGAACAAATCGTTCCCGTAGTTTCCACATATAGATGGGGATGATTTCCGGAATTCCAGCCCTCAACTCGGTGAATATGCGATCTGAAGATGCACAGCGATAAAAAATCTTAATTGAGATGCAATATCACATCAAATCACCTGCTTGATAATGATAAGCAACGTCAAGCATCACGGTGACTGCCTCTGCAGTATGCTTTGTTGTAGGAGTAGTGCCTAATCCCGAAGCATCGACGAGTGAGTGAGCACAATCGAGGATGTCAATAGGTCGTCTCGGAAAGATGTATATAGTTGGAAGTCTTGACGTGCTGAAGAGGGTGTCAGCTCGAAAGACGGCAGCTAACAGGTGCGGCAGACCAACGGCGAAAGACACGCATGACCAAAATGGACCACAGCCTCGGCGTCAACGTGCTGCGCAGCGACTTCATCCACGCAGCAGCTGGATAAAGGATATGATCAGAAATGAAAGATCAAGTGACGGGCGGGTCCCTGAAACGTACCTTCCAAAGGTCGTGTCTGCCATCACGAAGAACTCTTTCCCGGGAGCTTTTCCCCTTAGGGAATGATAAAGGGGCACTGAGTATTGTAAGAGTTCATCAGGAAACTGGAGAGCCACCTTCCGATATGGATTGTCAAGATGAGACATTATGGGATCACCGTGCTGCTGACCCGCGTAAATTCATGCTTATTGAGTTCAGTTGCGGTTTCAAGGACCTCAAATACTTCGTCGAGTCGGGATCCAAGCTCCCCGGGCGTTGGAACGGGAGCAACATTGATGATGCGATCAATCGCGTCAGTAGCATGCAAAGAGAGCGCATCGGACATGGACATGTTTGCTGTTGTTGAGCCCAATAACATTGACACTGGTCACACTGGTTCATCGAGACTTGCAGCATCAGGGACCCAATGTACAAGGGATGGAGTTCTGGATAAACGACTATACAGACAGCGCAAATACATACAGGGTTAATCTCAATCAGACCATCAATCTGATCCAGACTATACACTCATTTTCATATCTAGCTTGCCATGAGGCGCGTAGCCTTCAACAAGAAAGTCATCGACTTTGAAATCGTCTATATCGGCGACATCTCGTGCCCAGCGGAGTGTGGGAAGGGGCCGGGGTTCGCGCCCGACCTGGATACCAAGGGCATCGACGTGATCGCGGTATACATGGGCGTCTCCAAGTTGGATAATGAGCTCGTGGGGTTCAGTATTGGTAACTTGAGCAATCATGCGGGTAAGGAGCGCGTAGGAGGCAATATTGAATGGGATACCGAGCCCCAAGTCTGCTGAACGCTGGTACATCAGGCAAGACAGCCTCGGTTTCTCATCCGCGGACGTTGGGAGATGCACGTAGAATTGGCAGAACATATGACATGGCGGAAGCGCCATCTGTGAGAGATCTTCAAGAAAGTTTCCATATAAATATATGCTAAACGGGTCCGAGGCGGCGGGCCACGGCGTACCTGCGGGATTCCACGCTGACATGATAATGCGACGATCGGTCGGATCTTCTTTGATTTTCCGTATAACCTCTCTGAGTTGATCTACACCTTTCCCGGTGTAGTCAGTGTCCGCAGTTTCGTATGTGGCCCCAAAATGTCTCCACTGGAATCCATAAACCGGGCCAAGATCGCCAACGCGCCTATGTGAGAGTCCGCGTTTGTCCAGGAACTCGCGACTTCCATTACCATCCCAGATCTTCACACCGCGCTCGGAAAGGTATGTGGAGTCAGTGTCCGCTCGCACAAACCAAAGCAGCTCTTCAAGCACGGCGCGGAAAAAGACGCGTTTTGTCGTCAGCAAAGGGAGGGCATTGTTACGTAGAGAGAATCGAAGAGAAGGGGGGGCGAAGATCGAGATGGTTCCTGTGCCTGTGCGGTCCGGACGCGTCGCGCCTTCTGAAAGTACGCGTCGAATGAGGCCGAGGTATTGTTGCTCCTCATGCTGCTCCACATTCTGGGATATCAGCGACATCTGTGCGAGGCAAGTAGTCGGTACTCGATCGAATGGTACGGGAGAGACAATTCGCACCTTGCAGGCGGGGTCGCGTTGGGGGCGTCACGCATAAACGTGACGCGTCTGCGTCACAAGATTGAAACTCCAGCTTCGTGGCTCCACGCTACTTCTAGTGGCCACGCCATCCAACACGAGTCGAGACTAGCGCGGATTGATTTTTCTGAATAATGCGAGGCGGCAACGGTGGAAAAACAGGCATCAAGACCACCTTGATCGGTTCGTGATGGCCACGTCCTCACGTTTCTCATCCTTGGGGCCTCAGAACTTAACATTCTCGCCTATGGACCAACCAGGGCGTCAAAACACACCCCAATGCAGCCATTGGGGGCAAATCATTGAGACTACACGCACTGGTGCCTCCTGCCGTTGATGCTGCGCAATGATGCTAATATATATACACGAACACTTTTTATAAAGCGGCGAGATTCTGACCATGTCAATCTGGGATCTGATCTTCAAGAAACCCTCAAGGCTATTGAGATTCGGCCTTAGACCCCTCTCAAGCCACGAGCTGTAACCAATTAAAATATCGGCCCCCGGAATCGACGCCTCATCGAGGACTCAAGCACCAATCCACTCCGGGGGGGGGCGATATTTTGTATACATTCGCTGAACCGGAGACGCGAGGATCACGAACAAAACCAAGATCAATATTTGGTGAGCAGAATCGAGTTTCCTTGGTACTTTCTACCCATTGTGGCCGCGGCTCTTGTTTAATTTGAATATCAAGCAAAGGGTAGTGTTCAAGCACCATGATCCTGAGATATTCCTTTTATTGCTGATCATGAGGCTGTATGGTAGAGGACCGGTGAACCCTACGCCTACGCTGTGATTGGCTTGTCAGCAGCATCGCAACAAGGGTGAATGTCGTTCCCGGTAAACAAATCCTTACCCACACTCAAGGAATGCATTCAGGCTGACTTGCCGAGAATAACACCGCGTTATACTGCAAACAGATAAACCTACTTTACTCCCGAGACTTCTGGCACAGTTGAATGTGCCTGCCTTCAATTTTGAATGCCATGCTCCCAGGGCATTGGATATATTGGCGCGCCGAAGCCACCTGCAATCGACTACTGTCCAGTCCGGCGCTGGTGATCGTCTCCGCATCACTTGTTTCGTCTCATTGAGAGTCCGAATCCAAGGAGTTCGGACGTAAGCGGACAAGGCAACAAACTGCAACCCAAAGCTTCAACAACTCAGGTGGGGTTGCAGGGGTGGCGGGTTTGTCGTTAAGGCATCCGCAAGATATGTTCTATAGGCAAGAACCTAGGAGGTCCGAAAGCGCCCAACAGAATAGATTTCAGGTGCAAATGCCACCAGTCCTGTTCAACGAGTTCACCTAGAGTGGACGGGGAAGCAAACAAGAAACTCTCAGGAATTATGTCCCTGTTACAGCAGTTTGCATTCACACAACCTTTAACACCAAGGAATTGTTGTGTAACGAAATAACTTGCCCATTGAATGAAAAATGTTGGGAATGGATCCGTTGGAATCATCTAAGTTTGAAAATGTTCCAAGCTCAATAACTTCTGAGCCACTCAAGATATTGGATTGAAGATGCCACCGATAAGACTGTATAGAGTGCCCTGGAACATTTTCAAACTCAAATTTCAGTTTTTGCCGTGCAGAAATATCTTACCCATTTCCACCCCAATCAGCTGATCCCAACGGATCCACTTTCCATTCAGAAATGGGCGAGTTATCTCAAAACACTACACAAAATTTACTTGTTTGAAGGCTACAAACGCAAACTGAAAGTGATCTATTTGCTAAATTTCCCATTATCGCTTCTTCCCAAGAGATACTGGAATAGTCATAGGCGGCTTCCCTTGTGGTTGCATATCAGTAAACATCACATTTGCATTGTGGCTGCGGCTCCGAATATCGATTAGACTGCTCGCAGTCGCGCGATAAGGATTGGGTCTTGCCATGATTGGCGTGGTTCGAGAGTGGAGTAGGGGCGGCGATAGGGCTGCCGAACTGGGCGTATTTTGCCATGTCGTACGAGCGAGGTCTAATTCCACTTCATCAGCGGAGGTTGCCAGATCCTCGGAAGCTGACGTCCGTCCCATGGACGATAGTGATTCCGTTGAAATGCGGGAGATTGCGTCAATACCTTTGGAGAATACGTCAATTACGCTGGGGACGGTTCGTCGGCTGAAGGTTGGGAGTGTGAAGGAGCCTGGTGTTGGTGAAGGTGGCTCGACGTCGCTGAAAAGGGAAGGACGGGTGGGAAAGAAAGAAAGTTCAGATGCTGGGATATGCTGTGTTGGTTGACCCTCCAAATCTGCCCTTGTAGTGATGGCATGACTTCCAGATGATATTTCTTCGACCTCGGATATGAGGATGGGTTTGTACTTCCTCTGCCAGTTTACGGGTATGTAAAGAACCTGAGCAGACAGATTTGTGAGCTTAAAATGACGCCGGTTTTACCCTGTGGTGGGTCCTCTCACTTTGCGAAGGTGGATACTATCGGATGGCCATAACTTATTCGCTCTACGGAGCGCGGCAACCTAGAATGGCGACGACAGATAATCAATACTATTGCCGTGGACATTAAAAAATGCCAATACAGTGATACCGTATCTAAGGGCAACTCCAGCAAGAGAGTCTGTTGGCTGAACCTGCATTTCCCTGTTAGACCATAGACACATGATAACTATAGCCTCCAATAAGTACCTCGTGTACCATTACTTCCTTTGTGTCATGAGTAGACGAATCTGGAGGAGTACTTGCACTGCTGGTGGCACCTGGAGTGCTGCTCCAATTCTCGAGAACATTGCCACCAAGCTCAGAGGAAGTTCGGTGGTGCGAACCAGAAGGAACTGACTCCACAGTAGCACTCCTCTCATCAACCGTCCCGCCGCGAAGTTGACGACGTAGGCCCGGACGCGTCAGTGTGCCATCAAATGAGCTAGCGAATCGCGGAGTTTCATCATCATCAAGGAGAGGATGCTCGATGGCTGTTTCCTCCTCTTTCTTGCTTCTACGCGGCCCCAATGTGCTTGAGCGAGGAAGAGCATTAGCGGGCATGCCTAGTAGATTGCATGGAGGCTGCGGCGGGATTTCCAACGGCGTTCGCCTAATTAGGGAACAATTTAGTTGTCGAGCGTCCCGCAAGACCGACACATGCAATGCTCAATCCTAGTCCCAAGGCAAATCCTTCGCTCGTCAACACAATGTTTCAGAAGCCTCGATACTGTTGTGCTAAGTGCTCCGCAACACTCGTAGGTTGCTCACCACATCGCTAGACCGCTAGACCGAGCATCGCCCCTTACGATGACAATGCACTGCACCGGTTTATTAAGGCATTGCAGGACGAGCTGATCAGCAAAGCCTTCTCAGGCAGAGAAGGACGTGCACTCTTGATGCACAGTCTTGTCAACATCCAAGTGGGAAAGTCTGAGGACCGTACTCTCCTCACAGGTGTTCACACTGTATGTATGATATGGTCTCTTTCCGCGATAATGGCTCCTACGTACCTATCCTCAGGTGGCGGATGTGTATTGCCTAGGATGTGGCTCAACATTAGGGTGGACTTATTTACGAGCTTTCGAGCCCAGCCAAAGGTACAAGGAAGGCAAGCCAGTGCTATTGGTCGCGATGTGCGTGTCTCATTCCTCTGTAATAGGGAAGTTTATAGTTGAAACTCAGAGAATTGCCAAGGAGAATGGCTGGGCTTTGGATCCTCCGTCTTCTTGACAACTGTGCTATTTCCCGTGCATCTCCGCACTATTACTGTACCTCTAGTCGCAGACATAATCTGTTGTATCAGTACTGTATTCGTTATTTGCTGCAATTCTGGTGGCGCAGACTTAGTGCGCGTTCGTAACGGAAGTCACGTCACACTCTCAACCCGTTGTGCAGCGGTACACGACTTTCTCTTCCTAACTTGCTTTAACGGCCCATCTGTTACATCGCGGGCCCCTAGGATCTCTCGAAGATGGCTTCGACGCTTCTGCGAGTAAAAGAAGTAACAGCCAGCTCGTATTCAGCACATTACAGACCTGAGTTGGTGCTCGAGGATGCACCCGATGATTCCGCAAGCAGGTGCGCGGCCCCATTCCCATCGGAAATCAGTGAGATTTCTGGACGTGTTCCCGGCAACTGGCAGGTGGACAGGAGAATAGTGCGTCATCCTGCAACAACACGCCGACTACAGATCTCGTATGCTAATCTGACACGATATAGCCATAGATCCAGCCCTAGCCTCCGAGGCAACCCCGAGTGGCTCAAATTGGAGCTTGAGGATCCAGCTATCGTCAGTGAGTGACCACCTTCCTTTTTCGCTTCCGGAGGTGTGAGTGACGAGAGTTTCCCGGCTATGATATTTGGCAGAAACCATAACGTTCGGCAAGGTTGATATTGTATACCATCGTTTGAACGTGCTCGGTGCTTATGGCCTCCCCGTCTTCCTCTAGTACATGGCAGGTAAGCTTGCACTTGGCTCGCAAGCAGTTGAATACTAGCTAAGACTTATTCTTCAGCGCACCCATGCAATATCAATCAGTTCAAAGTTTACGGATCTTCTGAGGACAATGACGACATGACGCGTATGTCCAGCTAAACATAGAATTCATTTTCTGCGCTCATTTTGCTTTGCAGTGTTGCTGCATTCATCCTTAAAGAATGACGAGATCCCTCAAACGTTTGCTCTGAAGCATACCACAAAAGATGGCGTGGTTAGTAATTTATCGTGGCACTTAGTGAGTATAAATGTCATTGATCGATTTTCAGATATTTCCTTGTAGATTCATTAAAATCGTTCCTATTACGTGGGTGACTAGCTATATGTCTACAGAAGGCGCAGTTTATAACCGACCTCACAGGCCGTTCAACCAAACATACAACATGTCAATATGGCACGTCGCATTACGGGGGATTGACTCTCCAGACCGTGTGCAGAAAGCCCTCGAAGATTATACGAATGTCGGTCAGTCAGTCCATTGTGTTGGCCGAGCCTTCTGATCCTTGTGTAGTTCAGGGAGTCAGTCGCTATGCGTCTGATCTTGAAACACCTTCGACGGCGAAACTCAGCCGTGTACCCGGCACTGTTAGAGGAGACCGGCCTACAGATTGAGAATCCGTAGGTGATCTTCATAAGCAGATGCAATACTTTGGCCGTAGATGACCGTCTCCAGTATAATCTCCCAGCTCTATGAAACGTTCGTTGTCCAAGGCGATCACATCAAAGCGGAAGAAGTCCTTGCATCTTGCGCCTCTGCAAATTTGATTGACTTGCGCCTACAAAATCCACATACACGACCCACTACATCGTGGAAACGCATTTGGGACACCAGCGCGGATGGGAGTATACCTAGTCCGCGTGGAGGACACGCATGTGCATTTGATGCTGCACACGGAACACTATACATCTTCGGTGGATGGGATGGTAATCAAGACCTAGGCGATTTCTGGGCATATTCGATTCCTGCTGCCCGCTGGACACGTCTTAGTGCCAATGCTGCTGCGGAAGGAGGGCCGAGTCCTCGATCATGCGGATCAGCCATATTCGACCCGAAAACAGGGGATATTTTTTTCCTCGGGCGGTACCTGGTGAAGATGTCCCCTGCCGAGAGAAGAAAACAAGCAGCACAGCAACAGCAACAGCAGGCAAATGGAACGGAGGAGCGAGACAGACGATCGGCGCGCGACTTGCTTGTGAGCAGGGCGATCGCAATGCACTTGGTTGAAAACGGAGGGGATCCCGCTTCAATAAGGTGTGTTTGCGGGGATGTCTCACTATATGTCTGTCCGTTACGAACATTGCTTTCATTTCCCGTCGACGTGATTAGCCAGCCGACCACTATTCCAGCCTCTGGGGAGGACGCTCAAGTAACTTCAAGCAAGTTGCCTAAGTCCGATTTCTATCGATATTCAACCCGCGGACCCAACGAGGGCAAATGGGAGTTACTAAGCATTGATACAAAGGTAATTCGCTTCTCTGAATTATAGCAACACCAGCCTGAACAGCTCAACAGGGAGATGGTGGCATTGAACTCGCTCATGATCTGGCGCTAGCGATTGATAGCGAGTCGCAGATTATTTACGCGTTTGGCGGTGAAGTTTATAGCTACAGACGCGACATTGCAAAGCATTATGGTTCCTGTTGCGCTTATGACATCCGGACAAACGCGTGGAGAAAACTTTTGTATGGACTCCTTTATTCCTTATTCATCATTGTGCATTAATTGACGTCTTGCTCTCCAGTGGTGACCCTGGTTCTTCAGGACACCGGTGCATCCCTTCTCGAGATGGTTACAAATTCTCCTGCACTTGCCGCCACCGCGAATGCTCATCACACCTTCGTCATAGGCCATTCTATGATATTTGACCCCTCTTCAAAGCGACTCTATGTTATAGGCGGTGAACGTTCTGGGCAGTCATTCGATAGCATGTGAGCTCTTGCATATAATAATGGCCAATTTCAGTCACCAGAGCTTCTCGCAGATGGACATATGACGTTCAGAGTGGACAAGTCGCAGAGATGACTCTTTCTGAAGCATCTCCTCGTCCCAGTGCACTTCAAATGCTTCGTGCGACGGCTGACCCAGAATCAAGAGAAATTTTCGCGTGCGTGGAACCGGATTTTCGTGCCTACCCCACAGCTCTTGAACGAACATCAATATACAGAATCTCTGAACTCGCAAGTTCCCCCCTGAACCGTTCACGCCCGGAGCCTGACGCTGAGAATATATTTGCTACGCTTTGGATTTACTCCATGGATGAGAACACGTGGTCGCCCGTGCTTGAACCAGTACGTGGCGGAGGCACAAATTCACCTGCGAGGCCCAGCAACATTCCGCCAGACGAGAAAGAGGCGGATAATGCGAGAGAACCACGTCCACGGCTCGGACACAGTGTGGTTTATGATCCCGCTAGACAAACATTCTATGCTTTTGGAGGCAATGGAGGCGGTGGGACACGGCTCAACGATTTCTGGTCACTCGCTCTGAATCGGTGAGCCGCACGAGCAGGCGTAGCTTTAATGCCTGTACTCATGCAATCTACTAGCACTACGGTAGACGACGTTATTCGCAAAGGAAAACTTTACATTAGAAGTCAGAGGTATGCCGCTCAGTGTTGTTTGGTGGGGACAACGTTGCTCACGCTTTAACACCAATTCCTAGGTTCAGGGAGATGTGCGAGGTGGAATCGTCACTAACCGCCCTGCAATATTTGCAGCTAGACGTCTCAACCGTCGTCAACCACAACAACGAAGAAGAGAGCGCCGGATTCCAGAAACTTCTTTCCTTCCTCCTCAGTCGGCCCATGAGTCCCACTTCTCCTACTGTGCCCCAGCTGCCTCTGCCCCACCCCACAGATGCTCGGCAAGATGATGACAATCGCAATTCGGACGTAGAAATGAAAGAAGCCAGCGCGACGCATACTGTTTCAGAGACTAGCGAACTACACAAGCAGCGCCTCGCAGCATTCGACCACCTGCTCGGGTTCATTGATCCTCGGGCGAAGCAGCCAAGTGCAGATATCATGGATCTCATTCGTTCTGAACTGTAGACTCCTGCGCTCCTGCGTCACAATTCCACGTTCGGCCCCAACAATTTGTCACAAAATTCGAATAGTTCAAGCAGCAATACAGTTCTTCATATCTTGAGGTTTGGCTTACACATCTTATAAGGCAAAATTAAAGGGAAATCTGGATCATAAATCAGGAGACCTCGCGTGGCGTAACAAACATGAGGTCATAAGCGGGCGAAGAATGAAGACTATAATAAAACAGTGGATGTGTGTGTGAGTTGTAACAAACAGGACAGTTCCCTCAACCGATACAAAGCAAGAGAAAAAATAAATTGATAGCACGGGTGGGCGTTTCAACGTCTATGATGACGTAGAAAATGAGTGCGATTGACGGGTTGGTCCCTTCTTGACACGGAACTCGGCTGCGATACAGAGGTGACTATGTAGGCAACCGAAGGTAAGCAACAATTGAAAATGGCCACAAAGTTAACCCACTCTGATGGGAAATGGGCGTTTGGCAACCCAACAACCTTGGAGAGGTAATCCGGGTCAACTTCGCCCAAGACCTTGTTAACTGACAGCGCAGAAGTATTATGGAAGATGTAGTCGATGGCTTCCTTGAAGTGTGGTACGTGATTCGTGATTGGCACCTCACTGGCATCCGCATACACACTCCGGAGTCCGAAATCATGGCGCAAGCCGTCCGCGATGAACTTGCCATACTCGTATTCCATGAAATCTGGGTGCGTGCTCGGAACTTTGCCATCCGATATGAAGCTGTAGACGCCGCTGTCGTGAATTGAGTTGAAGTCCCCGCTCACGATCAGTGGAATGTCCTTCGGGTCCGAGTACGTCGGCGGTGGAGGACGCTGCTGCTTCGCTTCGCTACTCGCATCGCCATTTGTCAATGGATGTTGTGGAGGTGGAAGCTGTGCAAACCATTGCGCGATGCCGTTCAACGAATCTATGAGAATACCTGCTTGAATGAGCTTCACGTCGCGGAACATAGGGTTCCAGAAAAGGTGCGTGTTTGCTACAATTAAACGAGAGCCTGTCCGTTTGTTTTCGAGGAGGGCTACAACGGCAATATCGTCCCGAGCCAGAAGACGGTCGAACATATCATTGTTCTTTGTGAAGTCGTCTCGCTGTATCGCCACTTGAGCATAGTCGATAGTCACCTCTTTGATTAGTCGATACCTTGGGAATTCATATTAAGTGAATAATCTGAGTAGGGTACTTCTTTAGTACTCACTTGGCTGACTTGAAGAATATAGCGCAGCCATCGACGAGGCGCCTATCGGCATCTGACATGTTCCTTGCTCGTCCTTTCAAGGACAAGATACCCTCGTACCCTCGCTCAGCAAGCTGCGGTGAGAAGTACTCCTCATATTGGGCAGCGTCGACTTCCTGCGCAATATTACGTCTTCAGCTGTCTTATAGGAGCCTCCTACCGGTATCAAAACACACCTGGAGGCAAAGGATGTCCGTGTCACGACTCTTGAGCTCTGTTAAAATTAACTCCTTGCGATATGACCACGCGAGCGCCCACGATGGGGTGTAGCCATACATTGCCGGAGTTGCAGCTTTTTCACATAATATGTTGTGAGTGAGGATGGAGAATGTATCGTTGTACGGGTCTGCCTCTTGCATCTTCCGATCCGCTTCGCTCGTTATGTCTTTAAATTGTCTCTCCGGAGGCGGCATTGGAACCGGACAGGAATCACGGAGATAAGCGATCAGAGCAGGTGTGCCTTGCGTCTGGATTATGTTGGCTAGCGCTGCCTGCAATGGATTGCCCTCGATGCCAAGCAATTTAAGTTGGTGCAAGGTTCCAAGCTCAAAAGGTAAAGTTTCGAGGTTATTGTCGAACAGCCAAAGGTGCTCCAACGATGTGCACATCCCGAGTTCGGGTGGTAACGTTTCCAGAACGTTACAGGAAAGGTCGAGGACGGTGAGGTGATGAAGGGAGGCAATGGCGGGAGGAATGTGGGATAGTTGATTATGATTTAGGTAAAGAGTGGTAAGGTGTTCGTACTTGAAGAGGGCAGGGGCTATGTTTTTGAGTCGCATGCCTCCCAGATCCAAAGCATTCCAGGAACTTTCGGTTTTCTTTTGAATAACAGGTCTCATGGGGGGCGGCGATACAACTGGAGCCACTGTGGATGAGGGGTGATTCTGTTTGTACGCCTCACTAGTCTCGGATATGCTATTCTGAGCCGAGTGATGCCCATTCCCATTCATCGCTGGGGGGTCGGGTTTCGGCGCCGCGCGCTGATTGGGATCTGTGATAGCAATGACCGACTTTGTTGTATTCCTTGTATTTGTCGCCGCTGTTCTAGCACGTGCATGTGGCGATCCTGCTTTACGACAAGCCTGCAAGACGAATCAATGTTAGCCTGTTTCAAGGACACGCGTACCGGGGTAGATTTGACTCACGTCCGCGTGATCGAGTTGAGTCTGCCAGTGCTTTGGTACTGGGGCGGTGGGCTGTGGAGGAGGAGATGTCGTTGGTTGCCGGTGTGTAGCATGAATATGGCTAGGGGAGTGGTAGTGTGACGGGATGTACGATGTAATGGACTGGTGGTGATGATGATGGGGTACGAGGCTGGGGTTATGGTGTGCTCCCCCATTTCCATTTGCGTACTGAACGAGGCCGTACGATGACTGTGGTGGAGCGCCGACGACTCCGGTCTGGCTCGGCTGAGGCGCGCCGGCTTGCGAGAGCATGGGATGCTGTAACCTCGGCCACAGCACCGATGGGTCATGTAGTACTTGTCTCGCAGGAGACTGTGGGCGTGGCTGCGAGAAGTACATATGAGCATCCGCGCTGCACTAGGAGGCGCTGACTGGAAATGATTCTTGAGCACTCTCCACACCAAGAACCCCTTGCACGAGCTGGAACTGGGATTTGTTCGCAAGAGTCGGATACGATTTACAGAGTATGCCAGCCGATCGATGTTGGGGGAGCAAGTTATCGGCGGTTCACAATAGAGCAAGTGCAGTTTCGTCGTCCGGGTTCAAAGGCGCTTGTGTCCGGCAAGATCCTCAGACGCTTTGTGAGTGACTATTTTGCAAAAATACTATGGCCACACTCCAGCGAATCGCTGCCTCGAGTGCATTTGCTGGCATTCGAAGGACGCCGCCAATCTTAGCTGCGGCACGTCGCAACTATGCTGAACCCGCGGCCCCTGCTGGTGACGGGTTGCACCTTTCGCTCGTGCTTCCTCACGAGGTCTGTTCAGTCGCGTTTGGCCTGAATACCTTCTGAAGTCTTGGTTCCTTGTTTTGCGGATTAACCTTTTATTTTTCTTCATTTCAGTCACTGTACAAGTCGACGAATGTCACTCAAGTGAATATTGCTGCGAGTACTGGTGACATGGGTATTCTTGCAAACCATGTTCCCTCCGTGGAACCTCTACGTCCTGGCGTCGTTGAGGTCATCGAGACCAATGGTCAGAGCAAGAAGTGGTTCGGTATGTTAGGATTTTTAGGTGGACGTTGGTTTCGACCATTGACGACATTGTTCTTACTTTGCCCAGTGAGCGGCGGGTTCGCGAGTGTTCATCCCAACAGCTCCCTCACCATCAACGCCGTCGAGGCTGCGCCCCTTGACCAATTCTCGCTTGACGTGAGCATTGCTGACCTTGAAGGCTTTATGCAAATTCCTCACCTCCCGCATACATTGTGCATGTTTTTGTAGAGCGTACGCAGGAACATGTCAGAAGCGCAGAAGGTCGTGAATGGTAGCGGTTCGGAGGAAGACAAGATCGAAGCCCGCATCGAACTGGAGGTTTACGAGGCCCTTGCTCACCATGTCACCAACTAGAGGCGTTGTAATCGAATTATAACCGTTATCACCTCCCCGACAGTATGCCTCTCAGCGTAGAGCGGCAAGTATTGAGTGCTTTCCCTCAGCCGTGTTCACACACCTGAATCTTGACAAGCTCCAAGGTGTGAGTAGCCGCAGTGGATCACAACAATTCCCACGTCCACAAATGGCAGAAGGCCGCAGGACCCTGTCCCCAGTTGCGATTTGCACCACGTCACCGAAATTACGCTGCTTTCTTCCCTTGAACATGTCCGGATGCGCTGCGCATGGGCAACGTGATACCGAGACGAAGTTGTTGGAACTCTCATTTATTGTTCATGCTCCGGACTCACGCTTGATACGCAACCTGAATCTATGTCCGAGGCAGCCACCGAATTAATCCCGTGCAGTAAAGAGTTTACATTGTTTGGCTTTTATTCTTACTGGGACACACAGCTCGTGTAATAAGCAAATAGTGCAAATAGTGATATCTTGCAACGATACAAAACACCACGATAGGGTAATTTGCCAACTCATTGAAACCACCATGACACTGGCTACCTCCTGAGAGTATCTTCATCGTACTTCGCTGCCTCGTCGACAGTGGAACTTGTAGGGTAAGAATTACCAGGTAGTGATTAGTCCGAAGGGGGTGTCGCAGGTGCACAGATGCAGACATTCTACGCCTCAAATAGGTGTTGATCGAATCATAACGATAGCCTCCGGGATAAGTCCCCTGTCTTGGATGCCATCAGCTTTCGCATCACCAATCAGTTCTTAATACAAACGATGATAGTTATTACAAATAATGCACACGTCGCTCGCAGCACTCACGACGAGTGATGATGTACACCGTACCCCAGTATATCGTCTTAGAAGGTGTTGGGTCGGGACGATAATCTGATATGTATCCCTGGTGCCAGCTTTGTGGGGGTAGGTGGGACACAACATACCTGAAACTGGCCCAATATCAGTTGCCCGTTTTCGTCCCACGCCTAGAAACGTATCGTGAGCCCTTGGTTCACGGAGATGATACGGCAGTCTCAAAGGGGCGAAGTTAGAAATAAGTTAACACATCACTGGGGAGGAAGTCATCGAAACCGCGTGTTAGGGAGAGAATGAAGATAAAGCAAAAGCATGACAGGTCGCAATCGTAGGTCTAGTGCGGTGTGACTGGGTGCAACATTCTTGAGGGTTTGCAACGATATAGTTCAGCGCCTCTATCATCCACACTTTGACTCCAGCTTCCTGTATGAATATTGCGGGACAACACATCGCGCTAGCCACCCGCAGCATCGATCAAAGAACCATAAATCACCGTTATCATTGCCAGATAAGCTGCCGCGGGCACGACATACGAAAGGAAGACTGCTTGCCACCGGATGATGAGATGGGCCCCGCGGATTTCTGTCCGAGACACTGGTATCGCGCCTTTTTCAGCCATTACATGATGGCTGGTATACTGTGGACATCGCGAGCCAATGACCAAACCGTGAGGAGAAGTTCTAACGCGATTGTTAGCGTGAGATTTAGATCACGTGCGATAAACGGGATCGGCGGCGAATGCCGATCCCCGACTCTTGGGCGCTTGCTCGACAGCATCAAGCATTGCATGAGCTAGCCACGTTGTCTGGCTGGCTAGCATCTGGATAACGGGTGACAACATCAACATGGAGACGATGGATCGCGACTCGGAAACTTGATCCAGTGGTTTTTGCGAATCCACAAAAGCGAAATTTATCAGGTCTCATTAGTATTTGAGAGTGTGCTGCACAGCGTGCAAGCAAATGATATGATAATTCTACACGATTTTACTAAAGAATACAGAATACAGTGCAGTTGTAGCAAAAGGCAACGTAAATGGGAGAGAATAAATATGTAATCGCCCCGGAGCTCAATCTCCGGGGGGTCGAACGTGGATGGCGCTTAGAATTTCATCATATTAATGCCATCCTGGCATTTCCGCGACTAACCGTGACCGAAGTCATTTGCTTACATCATCAATCTGTGCAAACGCAGATTTCACGTTGTACTTTCATACAATTTCACCGTACGTGTCCGCAGTCACAAAAAAGCAGTGTTCTCCAAATTCCCATCGGGACCTAGGTTTAACCTGCATCACAGGGGTTCTGCAGTCGGGAGAGTGCGGATCACAGCCCTTTTTAAGGCGGCGCATGAACCTGAGGGATTGGACATCCGTGTGGTTGGGACTTCGGAGCGTTTGAGCAATGATTCTGGATTCCACCCTGGAATTTGTGGTGAAAAAACGAAAATCGGAAAAAACTGTCCACGGTGTTGTCACGTGGTGTTCATGCCAACACCTGCGCCGGCAGACAGATAACGAATACCGAAGGCATCCGTCCTTTCGAGGGTAGTTTGAAGCCCATGAACGGTATGAACTCGTAGGATCTTGCAAGAAACTGACATGGTTTGGCCGATTATGAGATCCCTTAACTCAGAGCCACCACCCAAGACGACGCAGTACGGCTCGTCGAGGATCCGCCGCGAGCGCCACGCCGTTGTTGCCACCTTGAAACTCATTGCTCAGTAGGGGTAGACCCCACGCCAGCCCACCAATCTCCACGCAGCTTCATGGCAACACTGGTAGTTTGGGACGTCCGAGTCACAGCATCGCTGAACCACATTATGCAGCCACTGCTGGTTTCGCCTTTTTGGCGTCTGCATGCTGTAACCGGGAAATTTATCCCAGTTTCGAAATCCTGCATGCCACGACTTCTGACTGCCGCCAAGAAACCACTGCCGGGCATTCGAAAGCTCTATATCGGGCATCGACGCCCCAAGCAACGCACGTTGTGACTCGTCAGCTGTTTCTGGAAGATCATATTAAGGAATGTATCGGGAAAATTACCGTGCCTCCTTACTAGGACACATAGTGGCAATGAGACACTACGTTATATACCCTGCTGCAACCAACTCCAACACGCCGTTCCCTACTTCGCATAATGGAGGGGCAAGGCAACCGCGAGATAGGATTTGAACATTACGAAGGACCCGACGCTCCCCCCGTTGATCATCGGCGAACCCAGTACCAGGTGCCAGCGAATACCGTGCCGCGGCCGTACAAATGTCAAGAATGCCCGCGCTCATTTGATCGCCCCAGTTTGCTGGCCCAGGTTAGTAGGAAATATTTTATGCATCGTGTCGCGAAACCTAAAGTGTCACCTCCCAGCACATGCTTGCGCACTCTGGCGAGAGACGTGAGTGTTGTTTTCCATGATTTTTTTCTAGTCTTGAGGCGTCCACACGTTTGTTGGCCTGCTTCAAGCCCACTTGTGCACCTTCTGTAATGTAAAGCGATTTGCTACAACGAGCAACCTGTATCGCCACATGCGAGGATGTCCTCGAAATCCGAACAAGGGGAAAGCAAGAGAATCTCGAAGTCAAGTCGGGGGCGAAGCACCTCCCCTCCTCGCTGCGAACACAGCGGAGCCCCCCGATGCGTTTCACACGTGGAGCCCATATGTAGCGTCAGACGTGCCACATTACAGCAGTCCTGGATCTCACGTCATGGTGGAGCATCAATATGCAATCAACAATCAACTGGTCCCAGCACCAGCACTGGCGCTTGGGTCTGCACCGCGGAAGACGCTTATCTCATCACTCCAGGGTACGGCAACATCTAACTCGAATGAAGAAATCTTGCGCACTGACCTGCAGCCTTCTGCGGTCGTTTGGGAAGGTGTTCCGTCGCCGTCCGCTCAAGGCCACGTGGACTCCACTTCGTTTCCTTTCATTGACAATGATACCAGCTCATCCCACCGGCATCAAGCCCCAGTACAGCCAACTATGCAGCAGAGGGGATATCAAGACGTCTCAATGGCTCAAACCTCAGAGGGATCCCATTTTTACCGAGATCCAGATCACCTTTCATCAGAGGAAGCAACGGCTCCCTCAAGTGCGGACGTAACGACACCCATGGTACCTCCTTTGATTCTTCTGCTGGATATGTCCCTAACAAAGTTCGCCTGAAAGCAAATTGCACAAGCAAGCCGCTTCGTGTATCCTTTAACGATGGAAGTTGCGCGCGACGCCTTGCAAGGGGATCTGCTTCCCGCCAATGTGATGCTCGCCGGTGCCGTGCAGCAGCCAGCACAACTCCCTAGACCTACGTCCTTGAGCATGCGGCCAAGAGAGGCCGGGGGTTCTCTGGCGGGCCTTGAAAATCCGATGGCCACTGCAGAATTCCCATTCTCCATCAGCCCCATTGCGCCTACATCCTCCTTCCCAGAAGAACTCCGTCCCCATCATCACGACACCCAAGACGACGGGCCAACCTCCCCACGTATCTGACCTCACCGCGGCACGCCATCTGTCTTGCGTTACCTGCGTTCGTGTTCTCCACAATGTATCGAAATGTCTCAGGAACTTTATTCCCCAGTGCCCTTCGTGACCCAGCCTCGCGATCATGTTATATTTGTAACTCGCCCAAGTCCTTGTCGAAACTGTTCGGAGCGCTGGCGCCCCACCAATATATCCCTTCACTTCAATGTGATCGACGTCAGTCGTGTCCTGCACTCGCCTCTCATGACTCCTCCGTTAGAGAAGACCCAACTCACTGTCGCTGTTTGCGTGCTCCGCTTTTTCGTTATAACGAAAGTTTCTCATTGATGCTGCTCTCCATAACGAGGGTGTGCCTCGTCGGGGGAGCCCGGGTGAGATCCCTGGTGCTCCACCGCAATAATGTACGAATACCATTTCGATACATTGTGCCTGAGCACTCCGCGCCTGCGTGTGACACCCTGTGCTGACAGACCTGTATCGTGCAGGGTCTCAGCTTACTTGTCCAACGGCACCGTTAGCCTTCTGACGAGACCGCACATGACCATGTTATGATGATGGCTAAATGGGTCCTCGCCGTTGCCTTATGACACCATTCTCCTCGCAGCCGAAAAGCTGCGGCACTGGGCCTGATGAGCAGATACCATGGAGAATGTGCTATCCAATATCTAACGCCTGTGGTCCTGTATTTGTTATTCCGCAGCATAGCGGCATGTTGGACAACTTCGCGGCAAATCACTCATGAAGCCCGCTGAGCCATTCCAGCAAACCTCATTCCCCAATTCCGTCAGTTTCCTTTGCATGTAAACCGCCCTTCCACACGTAGGAAACAGATCTAGACTGGGACTGACAGGGCCGGTGTCATACAATCTCCGATGTACTCCACATTGACAATAGGATTTGTGCCTAAATAAGATGAGGAGAGGGTCAGTCCCCGGTTGCGTGTGGGGGGCGTGGTTTCTTACACCCTGTTCTGGAACCTCCAATTCAGTGGATCTACTTGTCACATTTCTCGCACAGCAGACGAGCGGCCAACAATAATTAACGTCGGGCGAGTATCATGGGTGCACAATGAAGTAAGCACCGATGGAAATGTCCTTTAAACTAGCACCCTGTAAGGTCAGAGCGAGGGGAATGAATTGGGGGGACACTGACATCAAAGAAACTGAAGATGGTGGTGGCTCGGAAGCGGCTGACAGCAATATAGATGTCGGGAAGTCTTGAAATGTGACTGAGGTCTACGGTAGCGCGCTTATAGTAGTACACAAGCTTCTGCGCCCCCAGCACTAACGTTAACTACCGGGTCCTTATATACATGAGCACTATACTACTAGAATATTCTTGAACTTTCTACGAAAATTATTATATAATATTCTTTGTCCTCAGTCTCCATTTTTCCGGATTAGTCTGGCGCTTGGAGCATTTATTTCAACAAATAAGTGGTCGCGGAGCTGTCACGGATCTGTGACTGTTCAGCACATCCGTCTGCCCACAGCGATTCACTCTCAGAATGTCACTATTAAACCGTAACAATCGCCTCTCAATCAAGCAATTTGCTGCAGTGCCGACACAGAGACGCCCCAGTCTCCTCCCACTCGTCACGGTCCGTGCACGCCGGTGTCAACCTTGAGGAAGGCTGCATCATCACAATTTCCGTAAAATATACTCACCAGCTCGCTCACATAATCAATACTGCGCGTTAAACCCGAGCCAATCGTAAGTTGTAAGCTTCAAGAGGATTCAACCGCAGCTGCTAAAGCTTCTCGTTACAGGAGACCCTCATTGAGTTCGACTTGAAGATCATACCGTACGCTGAATTCAGCCTTGGCCGCCCATGTAATGTCGTTTACCATGGTCTGAGGGTCGTGTGCTGCGGAGGCTTATCTGACTTCCAACAGTCGAAGCATTTCCCTACATATCACTGGATCCATGTGCTTTCATTGCACTTGCACCGTCTTTCTCAACTGTCAAAGGGCTTATTAAGATGGTGAAATCCGACAATGACCGGCGGCAACGGGAAATGGATCGATCGGAAGGGTCTTGACCCAAGTCCTCGCTCAATGTGCTCATCTATGTTGTCACGATTTTCTCTAGAGGGTTGTTGATCTTTTCTCTTGAAATAGTTCCTCCTTCTCCGATCCAGAATATGAGCTAATCTGTCTACACAGAACATTTCCTGCCTCGTGGCGCCTTTCTCCCTATTTACAACCCCACCAAAACTTGGAGGACATACGTTCCGTCACGCGATCGGCGCCTGCGCGAGTCAGTTGACCCTGGTAGTGATCGCTTACTGCCCTTCCACCACTTCCATAACCGCAACGAAGGCGCGGAAGCGAAGGTTTTCTCGCTACCCCAAACGCCGAAATCAAATTTTGACGCTACTTTACCTCATGCAATTGCTCTTCTAGATGATTTGCTTGCGCTGATGCATTGCGTCCTTGAGCTCGTCAACCTCCTCTACTGGAAGCCTGTTCCGACGAAGGGCTCACAAGGAGAGGTGATTCGAGCTCAAATGGCTACCCTTACTCGCAAAAATCCGGGAAGGGCTGGAAGATCTCGTGCAATGAAACGACGCCTCTGGGAAGGGGGACACACCGACTCCGACTGAAACAGTAAGAGGCTTTAGCGGCTTGTTGGCCGTGTGTATAAATTACTTCAGTTACGTTGGAGAATTATAGATTTGACTTTCACACCAGGCACGTCGTTACTAGTAATTTAAGACTAATATCCCCATCTAGCTTGAAGTTCTCGCCCATGCTTGCATGATTAGCTATCGCGCAAATGCCCGGCTGAAAGTGAACCCCAAAGCATCTCCTAAAAGGTATTGGGGTTCCGCGTCGAGTCAATCGTTTATTCGGCGTTTACGCGCTATGTTGAACACCCAATAAATGTCGTTGGAAAGAAAACATATTGTACAAGAGATCGTGTCTGACAAAGTAATCCAGGATCCAAAATGAACCTTCAACAACATCTAGCTGCACTCTATCATCTTGTCTTCAAGCTCCTGCATGAACCGGTTCCTCTCTTGGGTGATGCACGAACTTGCCGCTTCCCGGCGAATACACATCCTGTACACAGAATAGAAGGGGGATAAAAAGCACTCAATCGGTCAACTTTCCACCTTTCTGCTCGACAAGAAGCCACGCACCTTGACGATTCCTCGGAAAATCTGAACTAATGCGACCCGGCTTTCATATAATGGCGTAATAACAACGGTAAGGATAGCACAGAATACCCATATGATGCCGATGACGACCCAGGCCGTAAACCCTCTGACACCATAGACAACGCTTGAGAAGAACAGGGGCAATGGAACAATAATCACCCCGATCAAAGTCTTTTTGGCGACCGGGTCAGAGGTCAGACACCAGGGGAAGGCGTCATGATATCAGTCAAGTCAGTGACGAAGACGTGACGAGGGTTAGTGACTGAAGCTTCATACCAAAACGACGGAGGAGTACACAGCAAACCTGAACGCCTTTTTGAGCGCAATGGGATCCATGTTCTCAGGTAAACCCAATACGCCAGGAGTCGCACTATTATCAACGTCCTTCGTCCCAGAGCCGCTGTCGTCATTGTTGGACCCTTTCTTCTCGTCTATCTCTTCTGTACCAGGAATATCGCCTTCGTATGTCTCCAATGGGCCGACATTGATCATCCGCGTAATTTTGAAATCGAAGTCGTCAGGCCACACATAAGATGAAATTGCCGCGATGAGACCACCAATGGCGATAGCGACAAGGTTCCCTGTGAGCATTTCATAATCTCCCCCGGACGTCTAGGGGTGAAGGAGATTTCAGAAGGTATTGTTGCTACGCATTGAGAAAGATAAATTGGCGCGTACGGTGACGTTGATCTTGCCATTATTGAGGGTGCTGGTCGCTACTAGCCAGGAAATTATGCCGCAGATGAGACCAATAACGGCGCCGGCCATGCAGCCCAGTTTGTTAGCTTGCTTCCATGTAACACAGAGCGCAATAGGAACAACGGCGGATCCCAAAAGAACGCCCATCTAATGCATCGATGAGCCGCAGACTCTATCAGGGACAAGATTTCGACGATGGTTCCAAGATCAGCACATACGAATGTCTATTCGTCATGTAAATCACTTAGCAGGAGTTCCACACAAGCGTTCGACCGTAAAGCATCAACTTACATAAAGCCAACCCAACGATACTCCAATATAAAAGAATACGAGACCAGAGAAGCCCATGAAAATAGCAAATAGCAGAATCTTCATGTTAAGCAATCAACATCGCTGAGTTAAGCCAAACCAAAAGGTGGGTCTCGGGTTCAAGACTCACCCCAAATTGCGATGCCCTCAAAATCTCTCGCTCATTCGCATGTGGGTTGATGTACCTCTTGTATACATCATATGTCAAGATAGAGCTCACAGCGATAAGCTCCGCGCTAGTGGCACTCGTGACAGCCAAGAAGAGTAAGACGAGCATGATGGCGGCACCAGATTTGCCAAGTAAGGCTGCTGCGGCAGAAGGCGCAGGGAGACCGGCGGAGACCTCGGCAGCTGTGAGGTGTCTCATGGCTGGATCCCCTCTGAGCGCTACGGCTGCAAGCCCCATTGTCGTTGCAAATGTCTATGTGAAGTTAGTTTGGAAACGACAAAAGTCAGTAATGCGATGTATAATTGAGCAGTAGGAAAGGAACTTGCGAAGGGAATAGAGAACCAAGCGAGTCCCCCCATCAAGAATGCCTTGACGGTCGTTGTGCCCTTGGAAGCGACGGCACGCTGATAATATGCCTGGTCATTGCTACCGGGGACGAAGTCCCGAAGACAAGGCAAGCATATTGATTTCCATCAGCATACAATGGACACAAAAATAAGGTTTAAACGAACAAGACCGTGGCGAAATTTCCAATGATCTACAGGAGTGCTCATTAAGCATGACATCCAACTCGGGCAGAGTGAGTAGGAACAAATCGCGGTGAACACTTACGTTAATCACGCCGAAAATCAGACCGTTCTTGGAGCGCATAGTGAGGTAGCTACCACCAGCATTTCCAGGCACCTAAAGGCACGGGAAATGTAAAATTTAGCGACTGAGATAGCAGCCTGATAAAGGTTAAGTTACAGGCGCTTGCGCTGCGGCTTCAGTGAGTAATTCGTGCATCTTGGAGAAACTTCCAATTTTCGGGCTCGTTGCGTAAACCGTGAAGACAAATGTGAGGATGATCGCAAAGAGTACGGTCGTGTGCGTGCTTATTGAAGGAGAAAAAGTGGAAATAAACGATCTTGCATGCTCTTTGGAAAGTTTTCACGTACTAATCGCAAAGTAGAGTCGCACGCATGCCACCTGCAATGACGTAGATAGATACACCGATAGGAATGAGGAAGCATGCCGCGATGGTGTTCATTCCTACGTCCAGCACAATCATTATCCGTTAGGCTCAATTGCACGTTGGCGCCAGACTTACCCGTCAAGTCCGTAACGGTGGCGGAACCACCGAGGCACAGCATGGCGGATACGATAACGTTCGTGGACAAACCTGAACGCTCGTGTGAATCATAATCTCACATGAGTAATATTTCCTCGCATTATTGAAATCTGATCTCACCAAAAAACATAAACGTTAGGTGCGCAGCTTTACCCCAGCGCGCATAAACAAGTTCGAGCCAAGTGTGAGCATTTGGTGCATTCAGTTTGAGCTTCGCACTGAGCATCGCGAACAATAAGACCTACATACATTATATGATACAAGGGGCAAAATGGTTGTGAGATTTCTGCCCTACCATGATTCATGGCTGATTCCTTACCTGAATGGTAGCCCCGGACCCATACCAATACGGCCCTGGCAATTATACGCGACATGTATGGGTTGGCACTATGCACTAAAGTACTGAAGTACGCCGGGCCATAACTCACCCGAGATACCATATTTATAGGCAACAGCGCTGGACTGTAGAAGTGTCGCGGCCTAATTTCGTGACCGCCCCAGCAACGGAATAATAGCGTGGCCGATTTGCGCGGGGATTATTTCAGGTTAGCACCCGCCTCCAGTGAATGCATAGGGCGAATATTATTGTTAATGAACGTACCCAAGTCCACGCCGACACGATCCCACTAGCGATAAGACCGGATTTCACGGACCGCGAAGCCGATGTGAATTCCTCGGTATTCCTGGGGTTGAACGGGGTGTAACGTGTTTGAAACCATGTCAATGCCAGCATGAATGCTGAGAAGAAGAGACCGATTCCAACGACCTAAATCGTATTTGGTGATCCAGGCGGTGGACATATCAGAACACAGAACAGCAGATAGCGTTGGCACATCGTAAACTTTGGAATGAAGGCAATAACGCACGACTCCATATCCGGCGCCTGGGATTGAAGAGGATCAGTAGCGCCAAGTTATCTTAATGAATGTATGCACCTTGGGGTAATACTGTAGAGACATTCGGCATGTTGGGCGAAGACGATACCAGGATCACCCGGCAAGTAGCGAACGAGCGATTGAGCCGGAGTTCAAGAGACGCTCCCTGTTAGAGGGCACACTGTGCGGGCTTCGAAAGCACGACCCTCCAACATTTATAGGGCTTTTCTTCACGCGGGGTTGGGGTTGATTGTCCATAGGCGAATGAATGAATCCTTATCAGAGCAGAGCAAGCGAGGCTCTCAAAAAGATTGTCTCTTCTCTTGCACCCGTTGGCCACCAGATAAGGGCTGTTTACGTAACGGGGCTGGCAATACTTTCTCACACATTCAGCGGTCACGTGCCGGAACACAGAGAAACAAAGAAAGGGTAGATGAATGAGGGGCTATATACCGTACAGAAGGGACGTGGTAGTGAGACCACTAATAGCCAACAGTCTTGCGCGCGGCCATCTGAAGATGTGCGGCATGCTCCTCGAACGGTGTTTGCGATGTGGGGATTTCGCGCCACAGATCCGGCGTGAGGAACGAATAGGTTTTGGTAATCTATGATGTTATCATGCAAATCAGTCGACCGCCGCCAAGAGAAATATGATATCGCAACAACGGCACTCTGCTTCTTTGCACAAGCGAGAAACCGGGGCGATAATCGAGATAGATAACGCACAGCAGCAAAGGTTGCCTTAAGGAAATTGCCCATCGTCGCCGTCGAACCTTTGGATTGAGTATACACGTCTTTGATACCAGCGAGTTGGAGCAAGCGCTTCGATGCAGGGGCGGCAACGATTCCAGTGCCGCGAGGAGCAGGAATCAAACGGCACATAACAGAGCCAACCTTGCCGCTGACCTTGCTTGGCACCGTATGTGGCTCTTGCAGCGCCGCACCCCAATAACCCCTACGAACAGGGATAACAGACAACTTGGCAGCAATGATAGCACCGCGGATAGCAGTCGCCACTTCCTTAGCGCATTTGACGCCCAACCCAACGTGTCCATCCGAATCGCCAATAGCCACGAACGCCTTGAACCGAGTACGTTGGCCAGCACGAGTTTGCTTTTGTACAGGCATGATCTTCATTACTTCATCTTTAAGACCGGGAAGGAATTGGTCCACGATCTGATATTCCTTGATGGGTAGAGAGAACAAGTAGATCTCTTCCATCGACCGAATTTTACCATCTTTCACGAGACGACCTAGCTTGGTGACAGGGACCCTGGACAAATTAGGAAAAGCGACGGGCGCCAAACGGAGTGAGCGAACGAACGAGCATTCAAGAGACAATAGACTCACCACTCCTTCTCGTCGTCCTTGCGGCCGCCACGGCGGCCACCACGACGACCGCGACCACGATCACCACGTCCGCGTCCGAAACCACCTCGCGAGCCGCGTCCAGAGTCAGCCATTTTTTTTTACAATCTACCCGACGAATCAAGCAATCGAGTCAGTAACACCATCGGACACCATAATCCCGTAATATAGATCATATGCCCTGGCAGAAAGATGTATAGAGGAGATATGACGCTCACAAGAGAAAGAGGTTCAAGCGCTGCAGCTGGGTAGTTTTAAGCACGTGACTTCACGTTTTGGGATGTTCGCAGTGTGTTTACATCGATCAGGTGATATTACCAACCCCTAAGTATTTTATTCTCAGCGCGTAGTCGGGAATTCTCCCTTTGCAATCCCCTCAACTGGTCACCAACGTATTTCTCCATAAGCGCCTTCATGTCCTTCTAAAATAATCATGAAACCTTCAATTGCGGACCGACGGAAAATGCAGACTCACCTTGTGCGAGCGGCTTGTCTTGATGAGATCTATGTGAAGGCCAATAATGGCGTCGCGCGTGTCGGCGCGCAGTCCTTCCACAGCCGCAAGCACGCTGGACGTATCATTAGTGTTTGCGATCTGGCTCAAATCCGCAGGATCCTTTGTCTTTGCCTTCTCGCGCTGCTGTTGCTGACTGTGGTCCCTCTGAGAGCCTTGGTCTCTCGTTGCCGTGCGGAAGCGAGCTGTATTTCTGCGGTTCGATTTAGACAATGTGCTCGGTTGATTTGCGAAGTGATGTTCAGCGTGTTCAATAGATTTTCTATCGACGACGTCCTTACGACGGCTATTGTCGTGATCATTATTGCTATATGTCACCACGGCGGGGGACGTTGGAAGTAAGTGACTAGAAGGTGAACCTGGTAGTGTGTTTTCTTGTAAGCGAGATTGGGCACGAGTTCCTGCGGCTTTGCTCTTAACGTCTTGCGGGCTACTGTCCGCCTTCATCACTGTTCGACGAACTTGAGAACTAGAGCAAATCATTGGAGACGACGGAGATGACAAAGGTGGCGATGAGGCTGTAGTAGTTATAAGTGGACGAAGAGGTTGTGAATTGTTCTGCCGTTCCGTGGTGTTGCGGCGGTGGAGAGAGCCTCGAGGGACGCGAGGCGGTGTACCTTTTGGTGTGTATGAGCGCGGACTTGAGGATCGTATAGAATCTGCATTGATGATAGCGCGAGGTGAACGGCGAGACTTTGGTGAACCTCGCGAAGCTGGCTTATGAGCCAAAGCAGCGGGGAAGGAGGATGCATTGGATTGAGAACCGTTCCGGGACCGTTGCGATGTATTAGAAGCGGCCGTCCTGGAGCCTGCGGGGGGGATTTGCTGGGCTGGTGGATGGGCTTCCCCGGTCACGTATGACATCCTTGCGTCAGGTTTGGGGGCAGCTCTATCGTCAAGTTGCTTTTCGCGGTCGCGATCAGCCCTGCGGCGCAGCGCAGCGCGGACAGGCGAATGATCACTTGACTTTCCGCTTCCATAACTGCTCGTCGGCAAGGGGTCCGCGGACGAAGACAACCCGTGGTAGGTATTAAGCTTTGAACCGATTTGATGTTGCTCGCGTACGAATAGCGCAGTTTGGAGTGCGTTAAGGGCCTTGTTGCCATCATCACTTGGCGAGGTGGAGACTTTTGCAGGGACGGAAGTCGACTGGATGCCGAGAACTGAGACGGTGAATGGATCGCCCGTGTTGATACCAGCGGCTACAAGCAACGCTGAATTATTTGTCGTCAATTGTAAGTTAGTCATAGAGTGATACCTAGTGCAGCATTGGGTTGTTCGTTATCAGCCATCCGCCCTATCGGGCCAGCGCCCGCGACATCAGAATTAACCTCTTTCAGGTGAATGCGTGCGGTATGCAATGTCTTGATGGTTGTGCATTGAGCAGTGTCCACGGTTTCTTTGATGGAGATGGTCGTTGTGATCGAACGAAGAGACGGGGTGGGGGAGACAGATGGAGAAGCGCGGGGTTTGTCAGCATTAAGACTGTGAGGCTACCTCACAGGAGAGATTAGCATCATGACATGGCGAGGATAGCGTTGAGCCACCTACGACTGGAGTGATGGAAAGGACAGCGTGGGACTTGGGCACGGTCCATAATAAAGTAGGTGAAGGTGCAGCATCATTCAGTAATTGTTGATAAGGGATGGAGAACACTTCGCCTGGTTTTATCCCTGTTCAACTTGTCAAACTATTTGTGACACAAACATTCGTACCGTTGCTGGTGCCAATTAGCAAAGAAGAACTTTTGTCCAGCGAGAAAGTTAAGGCAGTGATCTCTTGGCTGATCGACCTCAAAGAAATTGTTCTTATGGCGCAAGAGAATTATGTCTCAGATACGCGGCGGGCATTACAATAGTGGCAAACATTATGACCACCTTGCTTTAGGCCCCTTATCTATCAAGAGGATCTTCCCGCCTTTGGCTGCAACAACGGCAGCTGAGGAGGTAGGTGCTACAGCCATACGCTCGCATGTAAACGTTGAGAGCGAGATGACTCGTTGTGGTCCATTCGGTTTCTTAGTGTCGTATATGCAAAGCGAATTTTCTGCAAGGACAAAGAGTATGTCTGATGATTTAGGGGAGAACTCGGTGGAAACCAGCGGAGACGCCATAGAGGGAGGAAGAAGACATTCAGACCATTCTCTGGTCTCAAACTTGTACGTATGCAAAGCATTTCTCGGCGAGTTAGAGATAGTCGCCAGCAGTGTACGGTTCTTGTTGATGGTCATGCGATGAGTTGCCCCTTTGGGATGCTGGCCATCGCGCGCACGCGAAGCTTTGAGAAGACGCAGAATGTATACACCAGGAAGAGTATGCTCACGCTCGTGACGCGTTTAACTTTGCTAGAATCCATACTACGAGAGTAAATCTTGTTTCCTCGAGCGAACAGAAGAGTCGAACGAGAGCGACAGAGCAAGGCCGTGATAGGTGTGCTAGGAGAGCTAGATGAGGTTGCCTGGACAAGTCTCGACAGTTGCAGTTGCGGTTCTCGAGGATCAAAGAATTGTATCTCTGAGGCATGTGCACAAGTCGCGACGAACACGAAATCAGAAGAAGCAGCGACGGATCCATTACATGATCCTGGAAGACTGATTAAAGGGGGTTCCGCGTTCTGGGATGACCATGGAAGTAGGCAAAGACTGGAAGAAGACGCGATCGCAAAGGATTGCCCACTCATTATGACGGGTGGTTAGATGCTTATGATGAGTTCGGGATGTGAGCGCGCGTGACCGTCACGCTCCTTTGTTGGCACACCCATGACCGGCACTGGCTCTACATCAGTCGCAATTCTACCTGAAGGTGCTTAATTAGTATTCCGCTCCAAGATATGCAGATTGACTGCATGTCGCAAAGATTTGGTAACGACACTTATATCGGAGAACACGACTGACGGGTCATTCGTGGAATATCCCTTCGTGCGGTTACCGCATCCTCGCACAGGCAAGCAATATTCACCTCGTGCTACTGCCCAGATACTGTCACTGACTCCTTGGCCACACAGACATTCCATCTTTATATTTACCAAAACCAGCAATTGGCAATGTGCCATCACAAATCCTAGAGGTGCAGAGCGTCGCGCCAGACGCCAAGCGTTCGTGGTTCGTCGACGACAGTGTCGTTTCAGGTATCACTCCAGACACTCTAAATAACGTGTTTATAGATCTAAGACTACACTTACAGATGGTCGACTGCTACTGTTCACCCCGATTGATCCCATTTTTCTCCTGATTCCGATTTTACGCGTCGTTTTCGTTCCGAACGTGCGTATTAGTTGCCATTGAGGTTGTCCTACCTTCCAGCTCCCTACGCACTTTCTAATTTCGCTCTAAATTAGCCAGACGACTCTACCCCACCCAACTTCCGCACCGCTGAAGACATCTTTGAAGAAGCAAGTAACAGGATGACAGGTGGCGATGGGAGTCTTCCTCCCTCCGAGACACACGTGGACGTGGATACTCCTGTCCGAAAAAATGCTAATTCCAACGGGAAAGGAAGGGAGGATAGACCCATTGTAGCCTCTGATGTGATCACCTTTGGCAACCTGGACTGTGTGCAAAGTGCGCTTGCGACAATATGCGAGACAAAAGGTAACATCTTTCGATTATTATGATCTTAAGTGTGTTACAAGACTTACCAATTCGATTGATCCTCTCCCTTAGATATTGCGACTGATCTGCGTGTCTATCGTTACTCACCTTCGACACTGTTGGACGTCGTTCGTGAAAAAGTGGATAGACTGGCGAACCCCGACGTGTTTAGCACATTCCCTTCACTCCAACGAGGACTCGATTCTGCAGCCTTGGCTGATGAGGCATCAAAGCTAGAACAGGAGAAACGAGAAGAGCTCACTTCACGTAAGCTGTCGTTCTTTCTTTCGTTGTGTCAATGAACTTGGAGCTGATCATTGGGAACTTGTGACGGGGACCAACAGTGATGCGAATAAGAGCTTCTTGTGATGTTCTAGGACAATATCTTCCACCAGATTTACTTGCGCTTCTACTCAAATTCTACGAGTGAGTGTACTTCTGGGCAGCTGCATATTCATGACTGTTGATGGGATTGTTCGTGCAATATTCCAGCTTTACTGCACTGGATGCATTCCTTGCTGCTGCTGCGCCCCCGGAAGCACCGCCTGAAGAGGTTAGACCTATCAAGGGTCGTAAAGCAAAGAAAGAGGAACAACCTGAAGATGGGAAGAAAAAGAAGATAACTTCTCGTGCAGCGGAGGCTCTCAAGAAAGCGGACACAAAAGGGATGAACAAACTGTCAACGTTCTTCAAGAAAAAGGAGTAACAATTACCAAGTCGCGTCGAGCTTTAGAATCTTTTACGGATTTGCTATTCTTTAATGCTGTTCTTGGGTGGTGTGATTTAATCATAGTAGCATATAATGCTAATGTGTAATGTGTAACAAGCTCCATGCCAAGGCCGACCATCCGTAATCTGCAAGCTGTCCAACTACCGCTTGACCCACGTGTACTAGAGATGGATGAGCGGATATCAGAAATGATGTGCTCAGAACGAAAACTATGCCATACCCGCTTGCGAGCCTTAGCGAGACCTGTCTTTTTGCGTTCCACCATCCTTGGGTCACGCCTGAGGAGATCGTCTAACAGTCGCCGAATATAAGAATCTTAGCCGATAAAAATGGTAGAAAACACATACAGCCTTTTAAAATTCTCGTCACAGCAGGGAAGAACGTCCTGATCCCGCGCGCGATGCCCAAAGCCACGGCGCCAGCCTGTCCAGTCGTCCCACCGCCACGTACCAAAGCAAATACATTGTACTTGCCAAGTGTACCAGTCGCCTTGAATGGGAAAACGACTTTTTCTCTATCGATTGTATTTGTGAAGTATACGTGTAGAGGAACGTTGTTGATGAGGATTTGAGAGACGGATGGCGTGACGGTTATTCCTGTGGGCGAAGTGGGAGGTGTGAATGTTGAGTTGGATGGTGTGAAAGTTGATTGAAGCGCTGTGAGGAAGCGAGCATGCGCGGCGGTATCAATCGCAGGCTTGCTGTCACTCGGAGCAACGTGATTCTTCTTGACGGGCGGCCAAGTACTAGAAGATGCAAGTACTTGGACAGAAGAAGATGATGACACCGATGACGTTGATGAAACTGCGACGACTTCTTGATGAGTACGATCAACTTCTTTCACTTCTGGACGGAATCGAGGGATCTTCGCAGGGACGAGCCACACGCGTGCCGAACTCTCCTTCCTTCTACCCAAAGCATATGCTCGGCCATACTCGTCAATATGGGCTTTGCCACCTTTGGCTCGAGCGCCTTGGGGTTCTAGGAGAGCATCATACTGTGAACCCTCAACATCTTCTGCCGCGCTGAACGTCTTGTTCAGGGCTGAATCGGCTTGCACTAAGCGAGCTAAATTCGATGTATAGGAAGCCCTTTGGAAGGGCCCTAGGAGATCGTCGAGCATGTCAAGCATTTGTGCAGGAGACATGGGAGGTTTTCGAGAGTCTGAAATAGCAAACTCCGAAGTGGAATACAGGGACGGTTGGGGGTCGAGGAGAGAAGATGAAGATGATGCCGCAGAATCGATTTTAGATCGTGATGCGGTGGATAAAGCCCTTTGAGCGAGGTCGCGATACTCATTCAATTCGACGAGTAATTGAACGACTTTGCGATAATCTCCAGTTGGGAGTTTTTTCTCGCCATCAAAAAGTCTTGTCATTTCCTCGGCATTCTTCCATTGGCTACCAGCAACATGAATACTGGTCGTCCGAGTCTGCGTTGAAGAGACTTTCCCTCTATGGCCTCTCCTGAGAGGAAGGATATGAGCTCTTCTAAGAGCATATTTCGCTTTCTTCGCAGTATCTTGTAGCCGCAGAATTGTGTCATTAAAAGGTGCCCGCCCAGAAAAGAATGTTTGGGATGTAGGTTTCGGTTTCGTCGTAGGTGGTGGAGGGGCAACGTCACGTCGAGATTTCATAGGAACATAGCTCGACGAAGTAGCATATGCGCGCGTATGCCTAGAAACACGCACAAGCGATGGCTGCAGACGCCGCAAGCAGCAAGAAACGTGCATTTGGCAGCCAACGTCAAAAAGGGCGCGTGTGAATCCTCACGTGTTCAACCGCCAACATCAGCACATGCACTAGTCCTGTTTCAAACAAGCCCAACGTGAATATTGGCGCCAATGATATTCTCGGACATGTTTTTTCCAACACGTTCTCACTTCCTCCCTTTGGGACGACCGCCCAATATGAGACCATGATTGCTTACTGTTTGCGCGCAAGCTTGGGGGGTTTCGTCCGCTCCCGCTCACGCAGAAAGCCATTGCATCACGCAGAGCTAGGAACATGTCAGGGATTAGATTGTCTTCGCTCGAGAGTCTTGGAAGCTCACGTACCGATGTGCGAATAGTCGGAGGCTAACCTCCATTTGGACTCGTGCTCTTCCGCGCTCTCCTTACTCATCCTTCTCACGACGCAGGACATATGTGATCATTTAGGAATATTTCATCAATGCGGCCCATTGAAGTACCACTTTGGTAAGTCTAAATCGGCTCTCTTGCCCTCCCACACACCCTGAACATTTACCACCAGCGAGATTATCCCGAACCCGCAAACCAAGTCGGATCCAAAAGGACTATTTGATGTGCAGATATATCTTTAATTGGATCGGCGCCGCCCTAGAATGGGACGTGAGAATTACAGTAAACCTCGTTAAATAACGTCGGTGGCTGGATGCTCCAACGTCCTTTTTACTACCTGCCACCTGCACACGAGCTACGGGCCGGGCTGAGGTGGCGTACCGCAGATGGGTTGCCTGTCCTTATCGATTTCGGCGGTGACACCGGCGACGCAGCATCCGCAAATTGCGATCAATGATGATGAAGGCAGGTATGAACGAGCACTTCGTTTGGAGCCACAAAGCCGGGCGGAATTCCGAGGTAAGATCCGTTGTGTTCTGTTCTGTTCTGTTCATGCTAATTTATTGCATCTACCTCCACCGGAAGGCTTTCGACCTGTAACACCAATCCGATCAACATTGGACGATGCATGTTTCAACATGCGGACTTGCGCGCGTCCACTATGGCCGCCCCTACGACCGCTCTTTACCGGAATTGATATCCAAAGATATTGCTCCAACACGCTGAAGCGACAGCTCCACTATTAAACACTGTTAAAAAACATGCACATAGTTCATTCACGCATCCTCATGGCATAGGAATTACCATTTCGAGGATGCTTTACCATCTTGTGTGCCTCTGAGTCTATGCGTTCGGCGGTGTGCGACTATGTCTGTGTTCGTTATGGACTTGTTCGACATCTAAGATGTCATATATACTTGAGATGAAACGCAAATACTGTTTTGTCTACCTCAAACCCGTGTTGCGAGCTACACCGGACCACACCATGCTGGTTCTATGCTCATATTGGATATATCGGGCTCTGTATCATTGCCCGTTTCTTCCTTGATGTTTCTGCTTGTTTCCACTTATCACTGGGCCGGGCCCTGTATGATTGTTCATATCTCGGTCTTACATCTCCACCATTCCTGGAATCCTTTTCCGCAATGCAAGTACCGAAGCTGATGTTCAATCAGAAATCTATCGTCTTCACTCTCGCGGTTCATTTGCATGTGGATAGCCCTACACGCGCTTATTCTTCTCCTTCCCTCGTTGCGACTCGTAGAGCAAGAAGCTGCAAAGCCTCTGATGGCGGACTTGACGTTGCTGTACACCGATATTGATGCCTTTCGGATGATGCCGCATCAGAAGTGCCTTTGTTGCTTACGGCGGTATGCACGGGCTCGCGGTGTTCTAATAAGGATATGAACGGCCGGAATTGCCTCAATAACCGGGGGATTCGCACTTGTTTGGACCTGGGGACGCCGGAGCGAGTTATTGTCGATCATCAACGGCGGTTATCAAGGTACAGGTACAGTTTAACAGTTAATACTACCTAGCCTCCGGGCTTTCACTTTAACTCTTTCCATACTCTGCTTCCCAATTATTTTCGCAGCTTCCTGCTGAGGAAAGCATCTAAAGGTGGAATGACCTAGAAGCTGTGCGTGCTAGTTAGGGCTCAGTGTAAAATTCCCGCGGAGTTCCTAACACGTTTATAACATCACGTGTTAATAACATGCGTGTTAATAACAAAGTTAATAACACATTTATATTGCGTGCTATACAAATAATCGCCTACCGCAACGGAATCGACATGAAGTCTGGACCGGGCAAGGGAGCGGCAGGCCGGCAATGTGACAGAAAGCAACTTGTTGGCCAAGAGCTGAGGGGAACACTAATATTACAATCCGACGAACCGGTTCATAAGGAACTCATGCAAAATTCCGAGTCCCCCGGAGTGCATGTATCGG
>Ga0307508_10000494_pt1 | contig 47364 bp, 81 predicted proteins | sample 9_EM_MG_FD_203089 | JGI IMG/M metagenome (GOLD analysis project Ga0307508, IMG submission 203089) | Populus trichocarpa ectomycorrhiza microbial communities from riparian zone in the Pacific Northwest, United States - 9_EM | ecosystem: Host-associated > Plants > Roots > Unclassified | place... | reverse complement strand
GGGCTCCAGGTTGCCGCCCAACGGCACCGGGCACGACACCTGCAGCGACACCCGCTCATCGGCGGCGATCTGTCGCAGCGGCAACGTGCTCTGCCGGAACGCGGACGCCTGCGGCACCGAATGGATCCCGGCGCCGCCCGAGACGGTGAAATCGGTCGGCAGGACCGACCCGCCAACGCCGGCGTCGACCCAGGTCTGCCCCGTGTCGCAGGTGCCCCAGTCGGCTGCGGACGTACGGGTGAACGTGTCGAGGGCCTGCTGCACGTAATTCGCCGTGTCGGCAAGGGCCCGGATCGGGATGTTCCGCCGGATCCCCCCATACCACGGTCCGGCGAGGTTACGGGCGACCCACCGGCCGCCCTTGTTGTCCACGACGACCCGCATCCGGGACGGCGGCATCACCGACATGCCGTCGGTACGACCCTGGGTGATCTGGATCTTCCCGATCGCGCGCGCGTACGGGGTCGCGTCCGTCCAGGTCCAGGCGCCCGGGCCCAAGGTCAGGTCCGCGTTGAGAGCGACTTCGAGGGCTCCGGTGATGGTGAGCGCCACCTGGCCCACCTCCGCCGATCATGCAGACGGACAGACCGTGTGGACGAGGTGAGCGCTGCGTGACGCTGCGACACTGGCGCGCGTGAATCCCTCAGATGACATGTCCACCTTGAGCCGCGCGCCGGGCTGGGTGCCGCCCCCGACGCCGCGGCGCCGCGCACGCGGGCGACTGATTGTCGTACTGGTCATCGTCGGCGCCGTCGTGGTAGTCGGTTCGGGCATCGGCGCGGCGTTCGCAGTCAAGGCGTACAACGCCAAGACCACCGCATCCCCGACACCCACCTGGCACTCGGTCTTCGGTGACAACACCGCCGCGGCGAACGCGCCGGCGGCCGAGCCGGCCACGGAGGCTGCGCCAGATCCGAGCTACTTCAATGTGGCCATCGGGACGCCTTTCATGCTAAGCGACCACAGCGGCGGCGCAATGACCGTCACGCTGACCGACGCGAAGGCACAGAAGGAGGGCTGCGACAAGTACGCGGACAAGCCGACGAACGGCGTCTACGTGGTGGTCACGGTCACGCTGGAGGTCACCGCCGGGACAATGCCGATCAACAACCTGTATTTCCTGTGGACCGACCCGAGTGGCAACTCCGACACCTACGCGATCTTCTCCGACTGCAAGGGCGTCCCGGCCGCGGACGTGCCGGCCGGGATCAAGCGGACCGGGCGGCTCGCATTCGACGTGGCTAGCCCGCACGGGGCCGTCGAGTACGACGGCCCCAACGGAACGCCGCTCGGGTCGTGGGTGATCCCGTAGCGCCGCCTACGCGACGACCGACTTGCTGTGGATCTGAAGGTTGCCCTGACGGCTCTGCTCCGCGAGCCAGCCGAGGTGCAGAGCGTCCAGGCCGCTGGTCGGGCCCCTGTACTCGAGCACGAGCGTCCCGGACATGCCCGTGGATGACGGTCCTGCGAAGGATCGCGAGTTGGCCAGCATGCTGCGGCTCTCGGGGGCGCTGAAAACCTGCTCGCGGCCGGACCAGTTGACCAGCTCCGGGCCCTGCTCGCCGGCCCAGCCCCAGCCCGGATCGGGATAGCCTCCCGCTGCGTTGAACTGGACTTTCTTCTTGCTGGTCGGCGGTGCGCCGCCGGAATACAGGTTCCCGCTCTCTTTGCCACCGACGGTGCCGGTGTGGGTGTAGATCGTGATGTCCTTGCGGGGCGGGAGCCCGTTCAGCTGCCGGATCAGGTTGTCGAGGTCGTTGATCGCCGCGGTCAGGCCGTTCATCGCGATGTCGGTGTCGACCTTCTTCGGGATGCCCCGATATTTCCCGACCAGGTCGTCGATTTGAGCGGCCGTGAGCCCGGCCTTGCGTAGCTGCCGCTCCAACGCGGCGGTGTTGTCGTCGTAGATCTTCGCCGCGTCCCCGGCACCCATGCCGGCACTCACCTGCGCCTGATACAACTGCATGTTCGCCTGGACCGCGCCGAGGATGGCCGAGACGTTCTTCTGACCCGCCGCGGTGTTTTCGTTGATCGCGTCTTTGCCTTTGGTGATCGACCCGGCGAGGGTCGTCAGCGACTCGTGCCAGTGCAGAGTTGCCTGATCAAGGCCCATCAGTCCGTTGAAGACCTTGTTCACCATCGCCGCGGCGAGCGTGTCCGCTGAGGCTGTGGCCTTATTCACCTCGGTCGTCAATGCGGCGAAGTCGGGGACGGCCGCGGCGGTGGCTGCGGCGGTGGCGGTGATCGACGTGTGGGCACCGTCCACGCTGCGGGACAGGAGATCCCAAGCGGTGATGCCCAGGGACATCCCGCCGGTCGCGATCGCGGACCCGATCGGGTGGTCGTGGATGAAGCCGTACGCCTTCTCCGCGCCCTCAACAACCTTCCCGAAACCCTCGACGAGGAGAGACACGTCGGTCGTGGTGGCGTGCAGGGCTTGCGCACCACCCTTGGCGCCGTCGGAGATCGAGTTCAGCGCGCGACCGGCGGAGATGCCGAGTTGCGTCAGCCCTTCCGACAGGGCGGTCACCGCAGGGCCTGCCTTGCCGACGAGGTTCGCGACACCATGCTCGATGCCGGTCGCGAATCCCTCGACCCCCTTGACGAGCTCGGGGACGAATTTGACCGCCGGCGCGAACGCCTCCTTGAGGTGCCAGCTCGCGATGAGCGGGCCGATGGTGCGTATCGCGTCGAGGGTGACGCCGGTGAACGGGGCGGTGGCGTCGAGGAAGTCCTTCTTCACGCTGCCCAACGCCGCGGACCAGTCCGCCTTGAAAGCATCCGGGTTGCCCAACACGGCACCGCCGACGCCGAGCCCGGCGATACCAGCACCAGCAACAGCGGCGATAGCGCCACCGATCGAGGCGATGATCGGGATCGCGAGGACTGCGCCGATCCCGGCGCCGATCTGCATCATCTGCGGCGACCCGCCCGCGTCCGAAGCGCCGCCCTCGATGGCGTTGGTGAGGGACTTGCGGAGCTTCGAGAGCGCTGCAACGTCCTTGTTCGTCTGGCCGAGTTTCGCGAAGACGGACACGTCGCCGGTCTTGTTGAACTCGTTGGCCAGGTCCTTCGCGGACTGCCGCAAGTCCTTCAGCTTCTTGTCGACGACATCGAGGGAAGTGTGTTTCCCGCCGACCAGGGCGAGTTTGTCGCCGGTGTCCTGGACCTGGATCCCGAGGAGCTTCAACGAACCGGTGGTGTCTTTCGACTTCGCACCCAGCTTGTCCGTGGAGTCGGCGGTTTTCTTCGCCTCCGCTCCGAGCACCCCGACCTCGGCGCCGGCCTTGACCGAGTCCCGACCGAGCTTGTCGACGTCCCGGTCGAGGGCCTCGACCTTCTTGTCGAGCGCTCCGGTGGCCTTGTCCGCCTCGAGGACCGGGCCGAGGAACCCCGCGACGTCGGCTTCGAGGTTGACCTTGACGGTGCGGGACACGACTCACCGCCTCGGCTTGTGCGGAACGAGGTGCAGGAAGCTGCCCGGTTGTGGCTGGTCGGCGTACGCGTCGTACGAGTAGCCGAACGCGAGGCACCGGAAGCACTGCAGCGGCAGTTCGGCCCGGTATTTGCCCTCGTTCTCGGCCGCTGTCGTGTCGGCGAGAACGCCGTTGCAGGTCGGGCAGAGACTGTCCCGGTGGGTTGCGAGGGCAACCATCCACGCCTGCTGCTGCTCGTCCCATTCGGCTTCGGGCTGCGACAAGTGCTCGCCGTCGTCTGTCCAATGTCGAGTGACCGGCTCCCACCCGCGGAACCGCTTGAGGCTGATGCCGAGGGCTTCGGCGGCCGTCAGCTCGCGGACGAGCGCCGGCGACTCGGCGAGCCGGCCGGCCAGAAAGGGACGTCGACCGTGGTCCGGTTTAGTTTGCCGCAGCGGGTCGTGAGGTCTTCCCACTGGCCGTCAGAGAGCTTTTCGTCGATGAGCAGATCCAGGGTCTGCGCGTCGAGTTCGGGCGCGACGATCGACCGGCGCGCGAGCTCGTTGAAGAAGCCCTCGTAGTCGACGCCGTACCGGACGTCGACCGGCAGGGTGACCCCTTCCGCGTCCTTGCGGGGCGGGTGCTTGTCGACAAGGGCCGCGTACTCCCGCCGTGACAGGGCCTGCAGGACGAGGGTGACGGTGGCTTCTTCCATCTCCTCGCGCAGGGCGTCGATCTCCGACTGGATCTCGATGGCCTGCCCACCGGCGAGTGAATCCGCGTCCCGGACTGTCGCGGCAGCTTTCGCCTCGACGAGCCGCTCGTACTCGTCGACGAGGTCCGGATCCGTGCAGATCCTGTACTCGTCGCGGCGCAACTTCGCCCCGCGGATGAGGTCGGCTTCGCGGCTCACGCGACGGCCGCGCGCAGGTTCGGCGCCGACGTGATCGGTGTCGGCACCTCGTACTTCTGGACGGAGTTCGCGGTCGGCGCCAGGAACTTCGTCTGGCCGCAGGTGACCGGGTAGACCTCGATGGCCTGGCCGCTGGCGTACGCGGTGGTTTCGACGATGCCCCGCCGGATCGTGACGAAGCCCGAGGTGGCACGGGTCAGCGTGCTGAACGGCGTGTCGGCGCCGTACGTCTGCTTCTTGAGCCGCAGCCCGGTCCCGGAAAAGGAGTCCCGGCCGATGGTCTTGGTGTCGAACGTCGACGCGAGCGAGCTGGTGTCGACCTCGGCGGAGGTGGCCTCGTAGCCCATCAGCCCGTCAGCGGTGAGGAACGACTGCAGCCGGATCCCGGCGTTGAGTTCGGCCGCGGTGGGCAGGGCAATGTTGGCGATCGATGATGTGAACGTGACGCACGTATTGCCGTCTGCGAATACGTCGGCCATGGATCAGTCCTCCTTGGACGCCGGTGCGGCGGACGGCCGGTCCGGGACAGCAGAAAGCCCCGCGCTGGGCGGGGCCTGGTCGATCGGGGCGAGGGTCAGATCGGTCTCGGGTGGTGGTCCGTCGCACGGGTTCCAGCCGTTGGCGCGCCAGTACGGGATGTCGGGGAGTTGCGCCCGGTGGCCGGTCTGGTCGTGTTGCATCCACGGGTGTTCGCTGGGGAGCATCGCGGCCTCAGAACTTCACGATGTCGTAGGTGACACCGGTCAGGGCGCCGGAGAACAGGACGGTGGCGACCTGCGTCGTCGGGTTGACCGCGGTGACGGGAATGAGGATGTACCGCACACCCGTGGCCGGGCAGGCGACCGCGGTCACCGTGCCTGGGTTGCCCTGGCTGGTGGTGTTCGGGTCGTTGACGGACACGTTCGTCGCGGTGCCGGTGGTGACGACCCTGATGACACATCCGCCGCCGGGGAAGATGTCGCCCGCCGAGATCGTGTCCGACGCTGTTGGTGTGTAGGGGGCCGGCGTGGTGCCGGCCAGCACCACCGACTGGGCGGCGTTGAGCGTCATGGCTGTCCCTTCAGGACATCGCCCTCAGGCGGTAGGTGACGATGGTGTCGAGGACCGGCTGCCCGGTGGTCTCGTCGGGCTGCGGCGGGGTTTCGTCGCCGTCCATCCGGATGAGTCCGACCGCACCGAACCCGGGGATGGTCGGCGACAGGTCCAGGAGCGCGGTCCGGACGCGTTGAGCGACCGCCCTGGATGCGACAGCGGAGCCGCCGACGCAGTGGCAGATCCACCGGGCGATCCACACGCCGGTGCGGCCGTTGAGCGCGTTGTCGGGATCCTCAGAGGGCCGGGTGAGGCCGGCGTAGACAACGACATAACCGGCGTTGACCTGGGTGCCGGCGGGGACGGGACCGTCGATGACGACGAGCGGCGGCGGTCCGAGGTCGGCGCGGAGCAGGTTCAGGGCCGAGTTGATGATCGCCTGGTCGAGTCCGTCGGTGATGGGCATCAGCCGCCGCCCGGGTCGACCACGGGGCCGCCATCGACCTGTTTGCCCTCGAGCAGCTTCTCGCCGAGGTCTTCCATGTAGCTGTAGAAGTTGTTCTCTTCGAGGTCGAGCGCAGGGCTCAGGTGCGGGATCGGTGCTGAGGTCGGCGAACCGTTTTCGATGATCGAGCCGAGGCCGCCCTGGAGTTTCTCTTTCTCCGGACCGATTTCCGAGGAGACGACGGACCCGGCCGCCTTGACCTCGTATGTGATAGCGCGCGCGTAGTGCGGTAGGTAGCCGCGCTTCGAGCGCTCCTTGATGATCCGCTGCGCTTCGCGCTTGACGTTGAGCGAGCCCTTGCCGCAGATCTTCTTGGCGTCCGGGATCGCGTCTTCGACGGCTTTGCGGAGGTCGGCGCTCAGCTCGCGCAACCCGGTAACCTTGGCACCCATTGATGGCCGCCTAACTCATCAATTCCATGACTTCGAACCGGGCAGCGGTCATGTGGCTCTGCCCCGGCACGGCCCGGACGTGGAACAGTCGGCCGACCAGGGACGGCATCAGCAGCGAGGCGGTGATGGTGAGGATGTCGTCGACGAGCACGCCCGTTGTCGTAGCCGGCAGCGACAGGATCGGGTGCTGGCTGAACTCCTGCGCCTCGCCAACCTTGATCGGCCGGGCCACGGCGACCGGGAGTTTGAGCCGACACTTCCCGGCGTAGATCGTCGAGTAGACCGGCGTGACGACACCGGTGTCCGCGTTGGTGTTGCCCGGCGGGGTGGAGATGTCCCTGGTGATCAGACAGGTATCGACCATCAACGCTTCGGCAGCGATCCGTCCTCGTTGGACAGCGGAGGTGGCAGACATACACCACCCCCACCGTCAGCATGGATCCGTTGTGACTCCCGTATTCGGGCGTTGCGTTATGCCGGTGCTCGGTTCCGGTGTGGTGCCGGAGCTGGGTCGGGGGACGGTGCAGTAGTGCGACGTCCACGCGGTGCGGCGTTGCCGGGCGGCGAGGACGAGGACCCGGCGGGTGCGGCGGCTCGCCGGGACATAGACGGGTGGCGGGATGACGATCTGCGGTGGCACGGGTGTCCGGGACCGGCCGCGGAAGATCCGGGTCAGCCGGGCCCGGGCGCGCGCCCACAGCGGTGGCACGCCTTGCGGGACAGGCGCTGTGGCGGTGTGGCCGCGGCGGAGCAGCGCGGCCCGCTGGATCGCCTGCCGCGTCCGGCTTGTTGACGGGATGAGTTCCTGCGGCGGGACCGTCGAGGTGGCGTGTCCGCGGACGGCCCGGATGCCCTTGAACCGGGTGTGGCCGGCCTGCGGCGGATATGCGGGTGCCGCGACAGCGACCTGGGCGGGGACGACCTGTGCGGTGCGGCCCCGGAAGAGCCGTACGCCGCGGAGCCGGGTCCGGACCGGCTGGAGCGTGTAAGCGGGTGGTGCGACGGCGATCTGATCCGGGATGAACGGTGTCGCGCGGCCGCGGCCGATCCTGATCCCGCGGAGCCGGGTCCGGATTGTCGACGGTGGGTACGCCGGTGCGGCGACGAGGATCTGGTCGGGGATGAACGGGGCTGTGCGGCCCCGAACGGTCCGGATGCCGCGGAGCCGGCTGCGGATGTTCGCCGGCGGGTAGGCGGGTGCGGCCACGGCGACCTGGGCGGGTACGACGGTGACGGTCCGGCCGCGGCGGACCGCGGTGAGGAACCGGGCCCGCGGCCGGACCGGGATCGTCGGCTGGTCGGCTGCAGGCAGGACGAGGGCGGGCCGGCGGCGCAGCAGGATCGGCGGCCGGGCGCGGCGGTCCGGCGGGGCGAACACGGTCCGGTCGACCGGCGGGACGAGCACCGGCCTCGGCCGGCGCTGGACGGGGGCCGGCCGCCGCCGGGCGGGCGGCTGCTGGACGTAGGCGGGCGCCTGGATGGTCTGGCTCGCCGTCCACGGCGGGGAGACGGTGCGGGTGCGGCGGGCCATGGCCGGCATCCGGCACCCGCGCCGCGGCGGTGCCGGCGGCAGGGGGACGGTGAACGGGACGACCTCGACGGCGACGTTGTGGACGACGACCGGGGGGAGGGTGACGGACATCGTCACCGAGGTGCCCTGGACCGCGGTCAGGTACTGCTGGTAGATGGTCCAGATGTTGTCGCCGGAGTCGAAGCCGCCGCCGCTGACGGAGTCGGCAACGACCTGCCCGGCGCCCGCGGTGGTGCTTGCGTTGGAGCCGCCGAGGCCGACCGCCCAGCCCCACGAGTCGGGCGCGGTGGAGACGTAGGTGGCGTTCCCGGCGGCGAACGCGACCGCGCCCGTGTCCGGGACGCCCCGGCCGGACAGGTCGATGATGACCTGCACGGCGAGGGATTTCGCGACCGCGCCCTTGTTGTCGGTGGCTGTGACGACGATCGACCCGGGCGGGGTGAAGGCGCGCGCCTTCCAGATCTCGACGGTGGAGGCGCCGCCGTTGGAGCCGTTGCCGCGGGCGACGAGGGTCCACGTGAGGCCGCCGGTAGACGTGACCGTCAGCTGCTCGTCGAGGGAACCGTTGTTCGCGTCACCGATCGCGAACGCGAGCAACAGCGAGGCCGGCGGGGAGAACGGCGCTGTGTCGGTCGTCGCGGTGAACGAGCGGACCGCGGCGGGTGTCGTGTTGTCGAGGGCGAGGCCCGACGCGGGCGGGGCGACGCAGGTCCGGGTCCGGCGCGGCCGGTACGGGCCCCGCCGGGAGATCTGCGCCGGGGCGGCTTCGGGGCTGAGCAGCAGCAGGAGAGACACGACTCAGCCCCGATCGTCGACGGACCGGGTTAGACGGGGACCTCTACCCAGGTCATCGACCCGATGCCGGTGACCGCGGTCAGGGCGCCGATCGCGATGAAACCGCCCGGGCCGAGGACGATCCGGCCGGCGATGTCGAACGTGGTCGACGGCGAGGAAGGCAAGGCGGCGGCGGTGAAACCACCCATGAGCGTGTCCAGGTAGATCGGGGTCGGGATCGTCGCCGCGGAGTCCGCCTTCCCGGCGGCCGTGAACGAGCTGCCGAGGAGTGCCGACGTGGGCGTGACCGGGGTCGTGTGGGTGACCTGCGCCGTCGCCGAGCTGCCGCCGATGAGGTGGATGCTCGCGATCGCCGCGGGCGCCACCGTCAGGCCGAAGGACACCTCGACGAGGACCAGGTTCCGCACGGAGCCGATCGGATTGGACAGGCACAGCCCGGTGTACGTCGTCGCCAATGCGACCGAGACGGCCTGCGCGCCGGTGTTCGCGGCGAGGAACGTGTTGCCGCGGATGACCTGCTCGGCGTAGCGGGCCTGCAACTCGGTGACGATCCCCTCGCCGGTACGCCCGGCCCGGGATGCGACTACGGCGCCGTCCGTGCCGGTCTGCGGCCCGACGGTCAGATACGCGGATGCGGGCATGTCACAGCTCCAGAATGTCGGCGTCGCTGACGCGTTCTTGGGTCAGGTACGAGAGGTAGGTGTTGATGCGCTTCAGCTCGAGCAGGATCTGCCCGGCGGTGTCCTCGGAGACGAGGATCGCCCCGCTGGACGTGGCGAGGCCGTTGACGCTGATGGCGCCCTGCTGGGCGACGGCCAGGGCGCCGGCGGCGGACACCTGCGCCTGCCGCCACGGGTAGGTGGGGTCGGAGATCGCCGCGTTGTTCCGGGCGGTGTCGCCGAGGGACAGGCCGTTGAGCTGGATCGTGGCGTGCGTCCCGCCCGCGGAGCACACCTGGAACTTGATCGGCAGCGTGTTGACGTCCGGCCCGCTCGCCCCGGTCGTGAAGGAGGCGACCACGTTGTCGAGCGAGTCGATCGCCCAGAATGTGAGGTCACCGCGGGTGTACATGTAGTACTTGTGGGCGGCCGAGTCGGTCGGCTGGACCGAAGACAGCGCGGTGGAGAAGTTGCGGGCGCCGGACGCGAACGTCACCGCGTACAACCCGCCGTCGGTGCGGATCTCCCACCCGACCGCGTTGGTCAACGGCGCGGCCGTGGTCGGGGATCCCGGTGTGGTGCCGAGGCCCCAGAAGCGATGCGCGGTCGTCACGACCGGGAACTCGATGTTGAGCCGCATCTGGACCAGGTCCCAGCCGGGCTCGTCCGGTATGAAGCTCGGCTGCGACTCCAGGACGCTGAACGACCCGTTGGTGGTGCCTCCATCGAGGACGGTCGCGCCCACTGTGGACGTCGCCGCGATCCCGGTCCCGCCGGTGAGTGGCGTCCGCCACCGGTTGACGGTGTCGAGGCCGGTGTCGAACGTGTCGAGGAACTGCTGCGTCGGGTCGAATGCGACCCGCATCTGGCCGCCGGCGAAGACGGTCGTCACGTTGGCCTGCGTGACCGGGTCGCCGATCGTCATCGCCTGCCGGCGGTTGCCGCCCGCCATGCTGTAGGCGTCGACGTTGACCCCGGACGTGATCGGGATGCTCGTGTTCGGCATGGGTCACGCCCCCGTCGTCAGGTGGCGCATCCCCACGCGAGGATGTACGCGGCGTCGCCGGACAGTCCGGCCGGCATCGTGATCGTGGTGCTCGCGGAGACGGAGGCGACCGCTTGGCTGGACGCTGTCGCGGCCATCATGATGGCCCGCTTGATCAGGGAGAAGTCGGCGGCGAAGTCGAACGTGTCGCCGGTCGTGACGTTGCGGACCGCGTACAGGGCGACCCGGTCCGCGTCGCCCGCCTCGTAGAGCTGTTTGACCTGCTGTGCCGACAGGCTTGCCACCCGGTCAGACCTCGATCTCGACGTTGATCCGGATCTGGTGCGACGCCGGCAGCGTGTTGTCCATGTTCACGAACGCGAGCCCGTTGGCGGTGCCGATCGCGCAGACGAGCTCGTCGACGTACTCGTACAGCGTCTCGATCGACGACTGTGTGTTGTACGGGATGACGGTGATCGGGTTCGCGGCGAGGGTCGGGCCGGTGGTGCCGATCGTCGTCGCCGTGATCGCGAAGATGCCGGCCGTCGGGTCGGTCTGCGGGGTCCAGATCTCCAGGGGCTGGCCGAGGACGGCGGCGGCGATGCCGGTGCCGGCAGGGGCGACCGTCTGGCGGAAGACGCCGACGCCGATCTGCTGCGACGTCGGGACGGAGTTCGGGGTCTTGGTGCCGACCATGATGCGCCGGATGCGGAACCCGGAGGTCGCGGAGCCACCCCAGTAGCCCATGTAGCCGTTGACGGTGGTCGTGGCGTTGACGCCGGACAGCTGTTGCGCCTGCGAGAGCAGGGTTGCGCCGTAGCGGGCCATTCAGGTGCTCCCTATCGGGTGGGCATGACGGATCGCCCGAGCACCCGGCCCGGGGACGTGTGAGGTGGTTCAGGCGACGAGTGCGCCCGCGTAGTAGTCGGCGAGGATCGTCGCTGCGGGGCTGAGCATGACGCCGCCGGCGTTCGGCGCTGAGCTGATCGAGTAGTCGTCGATCGACTCGGACTTCGTGGTGAGGTCCGGGTTGATGTACGCCGCGGCCGCGGACTCGAGCACGGCGCCTTTGACGTCGTCGGGGACGGTGAGGTAGCCGTGCGTGTAGTCGATTTCGACGAGGTCTGGCGGGAAGGACTGGTACCGGCCGAAACCCGTACGGCGGTAGATCGACGGCGGGATCACCGAATATTCGGTGGTGGCGAGGATCTGCGGGCTTCCGCCGAACACGGTGATCCGTACCTGCTGTACGGCGATCAACGGCTGGAACGGCAACACGATCTCGAACGCGCACCGGCCGGGCTGGCTGCATGTCGTCGCCGTCGACTCGAACCGGGTGTGCGCTCTACGTGCGAACAGCTCACTGACCACCTGGATCGCGAGGGTCGCCGTCGAGGTGTCGACGTCCTGCTTCAGGAAGCTCGCGAGTTCGGCGACCGTGCAGTACATGACAGCCACCGGCTCACCCGACCTTCCCGAGCATGACCGACTTGATGTGCCCGATCTGGATGCCGGTGTGGACATAGATCGGGAGTCCTGCGGAGGCGGCGCGGAGGCAGAACGTCATGTCCTCACCCATCAGGGCGAGGGGTGCGACGGCGGTCTCCCGGAACCACGGCGCGGCCTTGTCCTCGGTGTTCGCGGCGATCTTCCGCAGCGCCCGCCGGTGCATGAGGAGGAACGCGGCCCCGGTCGCGGAGACCCGCTGGAGGCCGTCCTCCGGCCACGTCGTGTACCGCACGAACGCGACGCTGCCGTTGTCGTTCTCGCCGAGTTCGTACATGACCGGGTATGCGTCTGCGCCGTCCTGGGAGAAGCACAGCCCGCCGACGATGGGCCGGTTGTTCGGGTCGGCGGCGGCGATGAGCCGGTCGAGGGCGTCGGACGACCAGACCATGTCGGTGTCGACCATCAGCAGCCACGGAGCCCGCTGTCGCTCGAGGAAGTCGTCGACGACCCGGTTCCGGGCGGTGGAGATGTTCGGCCCGGACGCCAGCATCAACACCGAGTCGAGCGGGGTCTTGCCCTCCATCGCGGTCGCGAGCAGCGACGCGCAGAACTCGGCCCGGACGACCCCGGGGTGGACGCACCCGATGACGGCGTGGTCAGCCACCGGGCTCGACGTTGGTGTCCCATCCGGCCGCGAAGCCGGCGTCGATGTCGTAGCCCTCGACGGCGAAGCCCTGCGGCGACTGCAGGAGCGTCTCCGTCGCCGCCTGCCGCGGGCCGCCGGGCGCGGTGAGCGCGGTCGCGGCGTGGAACGCCCCGGACACGTCGCCCTGCGGCGCCTGGATGTCGGTGTTCTGGACGGGTACCGCATCGTAGAGGCCCGGCGCGGACGGCGAATCGCTCGGCGTGATCATGTGCGCTCCTCGAAGGGATGCCCGGCGCCGTCGCCGCCGGTGGTGAGACTGTGGTCGGACACCACGTCGGGCAGTGTCAGGCCGACACCGATCGTCGAGCCCTGCCCGTGGGTCTGCTGCATGTGGACGGCGTACCGGGCCTCGGCCCCAGCCTGCGCCTCGGCGACGGACCCGGCAACGTCGTCACCGAGGGAGCCGCCCGACGCGTGGAACGCGATGTCCTGCGGCATGCCGGGCGTGTACGGGGCCTGAATGTCCCAGGTGGACGCCGGCATCTGCTCCGGGGTTGTCGGCGAGTTGTCCGCAGGCGTGATCATGCAGCCCTCCGACCTCGGGTCGTCTTCGGCGGCTCGGGCTCCTCGCCGTAGTTCATCCGGGTGAAGAGACCACCGCCGTTGGCCAGGTCGTGCCGGACGACCTCGTCGGTGTCTGCCAGCACGTCACCCTTGTTGACCCGGCGTGGCGTGCCGTCCAGCTCGATGACGAACGTGTCTTCTGCCCTGTGCATCGAGGCTCCTATGTGGACGGGTAGGCCGCGAGGTACGCGGCCAGCTGCGGCGAGATCTGGGTGCCGGTCACGAGTTGGGCGGCGGACCAGTACGACGCGGGGGTTTCCAGGAACGCCTGCGACGTGACCGAGTCGCGCGTAGAGCCCTGGATGATCGTCTCCTCGTGTCCGGAGACGGTGTTCTTGTAGACGAACTGCTGCAGGGCGAACATCGCGACCATCGGCCGGGTCCTCTCAAGACGGCGAGGGACGGCCCGTGGCCGTCCCTCGCGCCGTTGAACGTTCTGGCGGTTACTTGCCCTTCATGACCCGGAAGGCGTTGGTGGTGCTGATCTGTGACCCGAATCGCCAGAACATGAACCAGCCAGCCTGGCCTGTGGGGCGGCCCGTGGCCGTGTCCTTGACCAAGGGTTCGTAGATCATGCTCACCCCGACACGATCACAGATGATGAACTGGGCGAAGTCTCCGTAGATGGCCTCGAGCGCGCCGACGGCGACGGTCGCGTCCATCGTCGTGCTTTCGTAGATCGGTGCGCCGAGCAGCGTCGCCGGCTGGCCCTTGCCGAGGTTCGTCCAGAAGGACGAGCCGCCGGCGGTGTCGAGCTGCCGGAAGCGGTTGATCTGGGCGACGTTCGCGACCCAGGCCGCGCCGGGCGCGTTGCGGAACCGGGCCGGCAGGACCTGCTGGGTGGCGTAGACGTCGCCGACCGCCACGACCAGGGTGGTGGCGGTGGTGACGACGACCGTCGCCGCGGGGATGACACCCTGGACGTTCGGCGGGGTGCCGTTGCCGGTGGCGAGCTGCGACTCCTCCAGTCGGTCCTTGGCGTCGGCGAGGAGCACCGGGAGTTGCTGGCCGAAGTCGGTGTCTTCGAGGACCTCGTAGGAGCCGAAGATCCATGCGTTGGCCTTCTGCGGCGTGATCACGATGTTCGCGACGGTCGGGGTCGCGTCCGCGACCACCGTGCCTTCACCGATCATCCCCGCGGTGACACCCGCGGAGTTGACGCCGTTCCACGTGTTGCTCGTGGTCTGCACGACCCGGGAGATGCGCCGCCACGGGTTCGCGCTCGACGCGTTCGTGAGGATGATGCTCGGGTCCAGCACGAACGGCAGCAGGTAGCCGCCGTTGGCGAGGGTCAGGGACAGCGCGGCACGGTTGCTGTGGCCCTGCGGGTCCCTCATGTAGTTCTGGAACGCCTCCAGGTACTCCGGGGAGCCGGTCTCCAGGATGTGCTGCGCGACCTTCGACTGGCCGGTGAACTGGCCCTGCGCCATCCGGGTCGCAGTCTCCGCGTAGTCGTGCGCGAGGTCGCCGCGGCGGGAGGCCATCTCGATCGCGTCGAGCGCCCGGCCGCGGACCTCGGTCGGCTCGACCATGTTGCGCCGGACCCGATCGATGTCCCGGAACGGGTCCTGGCCGATGACGTTGCGGGTGACCAGGTCCGGGGTGCGGTTGTCCGCGGTGGTGTGCTCGACCTTCGCCGGGTCGGCGGCGGCGTGCATGACCCGCTCCAGGTCCCGGGCGCGCTTGCGGAGCTTCTCGACCATCGGGTTGAGGTCGTCGAACTCCGCGATCAGCGTCGTCTGCCACGACAGGTCGTCGTCGGCCGGCTCCGGGATCGCCGAGATCGCCGCGAGTTCGGAGCGGATCGCGTCCTGCCGACGATCCATCAGTTGCAGGGTCGGGTACTGGTCGCGCAGCGCTTGCTGGCGAGCGCGCTGCGCCTCGTCCACCTCGGGTGCGTCGCGGGTGGTGGTCTCGGCAGCGCCCTGGACAAGCCAGATCGGTGCGCCGCTCTTGCGATAGCCGATGATCTTCGGCTGGCGGTCGATGTTCAACGTTGACTCCCGTACTTCTGGAGGAACGCGGACCGCTGGGCGGCGAGTTCCTCCTTGACTGACCGGCCGGAGCGCACCGTGTGCGAGTCCTCGGGCGGCGAGTCCCGGTGTTCGGGAGCGCCGGAGAGCTGCGGCAAGTCGCCCGGGTCGTAGGCCGGGAGAGTGCCGCCGCTGCGCAGTAGTTCCGTGATGCGGTCGAGCTGCTCGGTGATGTGTTCGGCGCGGACGCCGACGATCGCCGCTTCCTGGTAAGCGGGAAACGGTGTCGGCCCGTACTCCCGCAGTGTGCTTTCGGTCCGCCGGACGGTCGGGAGGTTCCCGCGTCGGTCCTGGCGGAACCCGCCGCGTGGCGGCATCGGGTCCGAACGGTCGAAACGTCCGGAGAACGAATAGGCGGACAGCGATCCCTCGTTGATTGATTCGAGGATCCGGTCGATGTCCGCGCCCCGCTGGTACCGGGTGCGGGTGAACAGGCCGTGGCCGTCCGCCTTGATCTCCAGCGGGACACCGATCGGCATGCTGTTGCGGTCCGACGGCGTGCCGTGCAACGTCATGCCGTGGTTGTAGAAGACGCCGACCTTCCACGAGCTCCGCCCGCCGGACGGGGCGAGCTTCGGCAGGATCCGGTCGAACGCGTGCGGGTCGATGACCTCGATGTAGTCGCCGTCCTGGTCGTGGATCGGCGTCGGCGTGTCGAAGACGGTCGCGTAGGCGTCGACGGTGCGGCCGTCGCCGCCGGCCCGGATCGAGACGTCCGACAGGGGGAAGCTGCGCACGAACGGCAGCGATGCGAACTCGGGCATCTCACCCCGACCTTCCATCTTGGCGTGTGTCGCCGGGTAGTAGCCGAGGGCGGCGTGGTGGGCGAGGTTGCAGTAGCCCTGCGGGTCGCTGATGTGCTTCCCGAGCTCGCCGACGCACCGCTCGAAGTCCCCGGGTGCGCCCCAGGCGATCTTCGCGGCGCCTTCGCCGTGCACCCAGTACTCGTGGAGGCGTTCGGTGTCGCCTTCGTGGGCGGTCTGTATGCCGCGGTGCTGGGAATGCGGGCGGGGGTGCGGAGGTGGGAGCGCCTTGAGGGTCGCGATCTGGCCGAAGAACGCCGGGGAGACCTGGCCGTCCGCCTTCACCCCAAGCCGGGTCTGCAACGCCTTGATCGACGAGGTGGTCAGCGGCCCCAACCGGCCGTCGATCTTCAACGGCTTGCCGTGGCTGTCGGTCAGGCCGAGCTTGTTCAGGGCGGTCTGGAGTTGCTTGACGTTCGGGTCGCCGCCCTTCACGCCGTACCCGGCGCCCGTGTTCGTCTTCGGGTTGTAGGCCAGAGTGTGGTGCGGCGGACCCGTATGGGCCGCGTGGTGCGCCGCCGGATGGGTTCCGGTGTGGCCGTGACCGCTGGCTGGCTTCGCGGAGCCGCCACCCCCGGCACTCCCGAACTGGCCGCCCGTCGACGAGCCGGCAGCGACATGGACCGTGTTGAAGCGCTCGGCGTCAGCCACCACGCACCTCCTCAAAAGACTGGGAATGCGTGGGAGTGCGGAGAGCTAGGCGCTGTAGTCGAGTTGGCCTTGGATGTCGCCGAGGTGTGTCAGCAGGTCGCCGTGGCCGCTAGCGCGGCCCGTGCTTTTGGAGTCTCCACCGCCGGCGGTTCGGTCGCGGGTGGCACGGCAGGCGTACCGCCGGCCGGGGGTGGTCAGGCGGACGCCTGCAGCTGGACGGACACCCAGTTCGGGTCCTCGACGAGGAGCGTCATGTCCTGCGCGACGACCGCGCTGATCGAGGAGTCGCGGGTGAAGCCGCCGGTCGCCAGGGAGACGATCGTGGAGGCCATGTTCTGCTGGATCTCGACGGCGTCCTTCGCGTCCTCGCGTAGGAACGGAATGTCCCGCTTGTCGATGACGAGTTGCGCGCCCGGCGGTGGCGGGACGAGCGTCGACAGCGAGGCGGACACGTTTCGCCACAGGGTGTTGAGCGTGCCCTCGGAGAACAGCCGGCGTGCCTGGCCGAAGTTGCCCGCGTTCAGCGACGAGCCGGCAAGGCCTTCGGATAACCCGACGATTACCGGGTGGACGCCGGCGGCCGCCGCGATCCGCGTCTCACCCGCGCCCTGCGTGACCTTGAAGTCCAACTGCTTCAGGTCGGCTCCGACGACGGTCGCATCCGCTCCGCCGCCGAGGTACAGAGTCTTGTACGCGTTCTGGGCGCCCTTGTGCGCGAGGTCCATCGTCTTCTGGAACGCTTCGAACTTCTCCTGCTTCATGTCCTTGAAGGACACGATCGTCTGGAGGGTGGCGCCGTTCTCGAAGAACGCCAACTTGTGCACGGTCGCTGCGGTATCGGCCTGGATCTCCCGGATGACCGGGGTCAGCCAGGACATGCCGCGGTAGTGCGCGATCGGGTCCGGGACCGGCGCGAAGTGCGAAACCTCGTCGGGGAGCAGGAAGATCGGCGGCCGGTCCGACATCCACCCGCCGGGGAAGTACCCATAGCCGAGCAGCTCCGCATCCAGATCGTCGGGCAGGACGGACGGGTCGTCGTGGGAACCCATGACGATCGTCACCCAGTCCGGGCGCATCCGCCGCAGGTGGCCGTTGCGGATCGTGAAGAACGCGTTCCCGGCCAGGTCGGCGTCCTGCAGGTTCCGGGTGAGGAGGTCGCCGGTGGTGCCGTTCGGCCACGGGGTCTCGAGCAGGCTCAGGGACTGGTCGCCGAACAGGTCTCCCGGGCGGCCGTTCCTCAACCTCTGGTACTGGAACCGGCCGTCGGAGAACACACCCAACCGGGCGCGCATGCACGCGAAGATGATCCCGTTGCGCTTGTAGGCGCCCTGGACCATCCCCACGAAGTTCGATTCGATGCGTTCGGCCTGCGCGCCGGCCTGGCCGGGCAGCCCCGTGTACGTCGTCCCGCCGAAGCTGAAGCTGAAGTCGAGCGGGTCTGCACCTGCGTAGTCGGCGCCGTCATAGCGTTGGGTCGTAGCGCCGGACCGGCGAAACAGCGACTGCAGGAGGTTCACCCGTAACCTCCTCGACGTCGGTAAGCAGCAGGAACGAGGCGGCCGTGATGATCCCGGCGGTGATGAGGGCTGCCGCGAGGCCTTTGGCGACCCAGGCGCCGGCAACGACCAGGCCGACGCCGAGGACGTAGCCGAGCAGGGCGCGCCGGCGGCGGGTCAGGCGAATATGGCCCACGGCTCGTTGTCCTCCTCCTCCAGGGCTCCGTCTTCGATGGCCTGCCCGCGGGCCGCCTCGGCGAGGAGCCCGGCGACGAGAGCGTCGATGTGGCCCTTGTCGCGTTTCGGGATGACCCGCAGATAGTGGTGCGTCGCCGACGGGTCCTCTTCGGGGCGGGGTGCGCGTTTCCGGCCGCGGGCGATCGCGGCCTGCATCGCGTGCGCGCGCAGGGTCTCGTCGCCGTCGTGGGTGAGCCCGCGGGCGAGGACCGTTTGGAAGCGGACGATCGCGTCGTCCATGCGTTTCTCGACGTTGGTGGGGAACTCGACGATCCGGTCCGGCCAGCGTGCTGCCCAGACGTCGAAGTACTCCTGCCACCGGTAGGGGTCGCCGAAGAAGTAGCGGACGTCGTACGCGTCGAACGCGTTCTGCAGGGTCTGGTCGACCTCGATCCGGGGGACCTTGTGGTCGGGATGCGCGGCCGGGTCCCAGGTTTTCAGGTGGAACCAGCGGCCGTCGACGATCCGGGACGCGACGAGGGATGTGCAGTCCTGGGAGCGGGACCCGTCGAAGCCGATCGCGATCATCTCGCCCGGCTGGAGGTCGTGGTCGCGGACGAGCGCATCCCAGCGGGTGGCGTCGACCGCGTCCGAGACGCCGACGACGATCAGGTTGAAGAAGTAGCGCAACGCGTCCGGCCAGGTCGGGCAGACCCCGGGGTCGTGGGCGTCGGTGAGAACCCGCTCGCGGTCGACCCACCAGCTGTCGCCGTACACGATTTCGAGGAGCGCCAGGCAGTCCTCGTCGTCGGACTCGTCCGGCTGTCGCGGCGGCGGCCGGTAGTCGACGACGACGTCCGTGGCCTTGTGCTCGTGGGTGCGCTGCGCGACCGACTTCTGCGACGGGTCGTACGCGTTCGTCGTCTCCAGCCAGCGGCCGGACATGCCGCCGATGTTCCGCTTCATCGTGCTCGCGAGGAGCACGCCGCCGTTGGACTCGACGAACAGGTGGGTCTCGTCGAACACGGCGAAGGTGAGGCGGGCACCGAGTCGGGCGCGGCCGGCCGAGGTCCGGGGTTCGATCTTCCCGCCCGAGGGCAGGTTGATGTCCTCGACGCCGATGTCGACACCGGGAATGTCGGCGACCGCGCCGCGGCGGGCCATCTCGTAGACGCACAGCCACGTGTTGTCGGTCTGCTCCTCGGAGGTGGCGACGATCTGGATCCACGGCGTCGGGTGCGCGATGCCGAGCGGCTCGCCGTCCTCGTCCCAGCCGTCGAACCGGACTGGGCCGAAGGCCTCGGCGAGGCAGATCGCCGCGGCGAACGGGCCCTTGCCCCACTTCTGCGGCCGCATCAGGAGGCCGCCGCGGTTATGGAATGCGGCCGAGGGCCGGTCCGGAAGCCGGCGGGCGTGCGGCTTCAGGCGGTAGAACCGGAACAGGAACAGCCACATCTCGTCGGTGAGCTTGTACGGCTCGCCCTGGTGGTTGCCGTCAGGGATGACGCAGTTCTCTTCGATCCACTCGCCGACCGCGTAGCCGAGGGTCGGATATTCGCCCTCGACCTCGGGGCCACGCCACGGCACCTACTCGACCGCCCGCAGCCGGGGCCGGTCCTGCCGCTTCGGGGCCCGCTGCTCGGCGAGCTCGTCGGCGACGACTTCCCAGCGCAGCCGCAGCATCGACATCGGGGTGAGGCCGAGCCGGTCCTCCAACTGGCGGACTTCGGCGAGGTGCGACGGCTTGGCCGTGCGGGACTCGCCGACGATCAGGGCCCGGACGTACCGGGCGACGGTCCGGGCGACGTTCATCTGCGACCAGGCGGCGGCCTGCGGCAGGCGCCAGAGTTCTTCCCACGCGTCGAGCTCGTCGCCGTCCGGGTCGCCGATCGGCCAGTCGGGGGCCGGGCCGGCGAAGCCCTTCGCGGGGAGTTGGGTGGTGTTCGGTCGGGCGTTGCGGCGGCGCGGGTTCGAGGAGGGCGCAGGACCGGGCATCGACGATCACCGACCCTCACGCTGTGTAGCTCACGCTGAGTGTTGGTATTCAGATCGGTCGACAGTTACGTTCCGCTACGTGACTACGCTGTGTCAAGATCCACTTTCCTGGATCCCGTACACGGCGCGAGCCTTGTGGCCCGGGGTCCTGGGCGTTGATCGAGCGCACGTCGCGGACGTGCCCCCCCTACCCTCTGTTACATCGCCTCATTACGCTATGCAATATCAATCTAATTGATCATGCATCGTAGTCACTCATAGTGAGGGCTATCCGATCAGTGCTAGCTGCTGCGTGCCACGCGAACCCTTGCGCCAGTTGCACTCGAAGTGGGCCAGCTGCACATTGGCCCGCACGTCGTGCCCATCCTCAGCAAGCGGGACTACGTGGTCAATGGTGGGCGCTCTGGGATGAGGCACCGCCCTCGTCATAGCCACCCGCTTGTGGCACAGCCCGCACATGTAGCGGTCCCGGAGTGCTATCTCCGCCATCGTGTAGGGCTCGGTCGTCACGCCTCGCTTGCGCATCTTGCGCGCACGACGCGCTCGACGCTTCTCCGCCCGTTCGGCAGCCACCCGGCAGGGGTCACACACGCGCCTGCGCATGGGCTTGCTGGCACCACACCGATGACAGCGATCCGCATCATCGGGCGTCTTGCCGTACCGAGCCAAGCCCTGCCGGCGGATAGCCAGGTCGGCGCAGGGCTGCGAGCAGTAGCGCCATCTTGGCCCGACGTAGCTCACGCCACACTCGAAGCACGTACGCACCCGCTCCACCATGGCGAGGTCCCGCTGAGCCAGTCGCGCCGCGGCACGGACAGCACGCTCGGGATCTCGGCGCCTATTCGCGGCGGCCCGCTCTTTGCATGGTCTGGAGCAGTAGCGCTGCACGGGGTGATGGTTCGACTTGGGCGTGAACTCGCCGTCACAGTTCGGGCATATGCTGGCCATGTCAGCCTCTTGTCTAGGTTGACCACGCCCCGGGTCGATGTCCGTCGACGCCGGGGTCCTTCCATCTCATGATATCGAGTCGCGTGCACCGCGGTTGCAAGCCGCGTGCTCGATCCGGTCGGCGCGCGAGTTCCGGTCAACCATCAGCGGCACCGTGTGGCCCAGGTCCAGGGCTTGACCTCGGACCATGAGCTCACCGCAGCGCGGGCACGGCCGACCATAGGCCAGCGGCAGGAGCCTTACACGAGTGCGCTGGTGCTCGACGTCGTAGCCGCGGCGGGTCGCCGAACCGCGGGCGCGTTCCCTCACCTGCTGGCAGGCCGGGCAGCGTGAGCCTGGCCCATCAGTCAGACGGCCGCACGGCTTACCCGGACGGCCGAGGCAGGGACGTAGTGCCATGGCTCAGTCCGCCCGCGACCATTGGAAGCGTGCCGCGTCGAATACTCCATGCAAGGTCACGGCGTGCCAGCGGGAGTCGCACCGCGAGCAGGTGTACGTCATCCTCGGCAAGGCGTCAGGCCGGCGGTCGTGACGACCGAGTAGGCAACGGATCGCGACCATGGCCTACACCGCAGCTGGTACGTCGCGGTGCACCGACGACCCCGGTGGAGGTGGTGGAGGAGACTTCGGGCGCGTGTCGTCCAGCGGATCGATCTGCCGACGGGTCAGGTCTACGCGGGTCATGGTCACCTCCGGATCAGGCGAGCAAAGCGACGAACGCGCCGACGGCGAGCAGCAGGAAGGCCACGGCGACTCCGCAGCCGCCGCCTTTTCCCGAAGTCCGCGGACCACGACCAGCAGGACCGCGGGGGCCTCGACCGGCAGGACCCGACGGGCCCCGCTTGCCGAACTCGACCATGGACACTCCTCCGAGCTGTATTCAGTTGACCCTGGTGAGGTTCAGCGACCGCAGGACGAGCACGGCGGGCGATCCGTGCGCACCACCGCGAGGAGCTCGCCGGTCGGCGACCGGAGCATGTGGACTGCGGGGTCGTGGGCGTCGCGGAGCATCTCCGTCGGATCCGGCAGGCCCGCAGCCCGGGTGATCGGGGTGAGGTGCTCGACCCAGAAACGCTCGGTACCCAGCTCGGCCAGGGTGACGTGGAGCGTCGGGACGGTGCTCACGACGGTCACCTCAGCCAGGTCTGGACGTCGGCGTCCGGCTGCACGACCACCGGGACCGTCACCGAATGAGTGAGGCAGCGCGTGTCGTCCGCTGGGTCGATCTGCCGCCGGCCCGCTGCGTTCAGGGTATGGACGTCGATGGTCAGCTGCCCGTTCGCGACCGTCGGCCGCGCGAGGATCGGTACGTGCTTCCCGTCGACGCCGTTGCTGGCCAGCCAGGCCAGGAGCTTCTCCCGGAACGCTGAGTCGAGGTAGACCCGCTCGGCGACGTCCATGGGTGACCTCCGGTCAGGCAGCAGCAGTGATGGTCCGGCGGGCGCGTTCGCGGGTCGCGTGCTCAGCGCGTGCGACGTCGAGCGGGCGCAGCCGGCGACCATCGGCAGCGTCCGGGCGGGCGACCTTCAGGTGGCCGCGTTCGATCCACTTTCGGATCGTCGCGGGCTTCACCATGGCGTGCCTCGCCGCGGTCGCGACGTCCCACAGCTCGTCCAGGTCGAGATCCATGGTGACCTCCAGACGCGACGAAGCCGTCAACACCTGATTTTGGGCAGGGTCAACGGCTGCGCCCATCGTGACGCGTCACGGTGATCTTTGCAAGTACGCCAGTCTAGGAGTCGCGTCCGACACTTTCCGGCGCCCCGGTGTGTGGGCTCTCCACCAGCTCGACGTGCGCCTCCGTCTCGCCCTCGACGAGCCGCGGCACCAAGATGAACGGCATCTCCCACACCAGCCCGCACGGGCAGCGCACCGTGTACGCGAACTCGGCGTCGGCATGGGTGTGCCGACCGCAGGTGCAGTGGAAGTCGAAGTAGGCGTCCGTGCTCTTCCACTGGATGAAGGCGTACGGCGGCGGTACGGGGCCGTAGTCGAAGCCCGTCATGGTGTTGCCGCCGCATCACGGCGAGCCTGGGCGTAGCCACGAGCCATGTCCCGCACCGGAGCTGGGACGTCCAGCAGCGCAGTCGCCAGACACTCAGTACCTGGCGGGATCTTGCTGTGCTCGTCCTCGTAGCGCTCTACAGCGGCAACGAGGGCTAGGAGCCATCCGGGGTGATCCATGGTCAGTCTCCCTTGCGGCGCCGGGCGGCCGGCAGCAGCCCGCGCAGCCGCGCCTCTCGGATCCAGCTATGTACGGTCGGAACGGGCACACCCGCGATCTCGGCCATGTACGCACCCGGGTGCGGCGAGCGCGCCGCGTGGCACCGCCAGTGCGCCGCGACGATCGCCGAGAAGGCTGCCGGGTCCATGCCGGGCGCGCGCACCAGCGCCGGCAGGTTGTCGACCTCGCCGCCCGCGCCGTTGGCGATGGCTTCGATACGGGACAGCGGTATCCCGTGGAGTGCGTCCGCCGTGATGGCGTTGGCCTCGATCTTCAGCCCGCAGACGATCAGCCGCCCGGTCCGGTCGCGGCGGTAGCGCGCCCAGAGTCCGACCTGACCGTCGACCGGGATCCAATCGGTGGGCTCTTCCTCAGCCATGCGTTGCCTCCGGTATCCATGAGGGGGCGCTCGATGCTCGCGGGCGCCAATGCTCGGCGTAGTCCGGATGCCCGGCATACGGCAGGGCCAGGAACAGCAGGACGTCGTCCATGGCCGAGGAGTAGTTGTCGTCGAGCCGTGACATCTCCAGGATCCGGCGCTTCGCCTCGACGTCTCTGAGTACCCGAGCAGGGCCGAGGCGTTGCCGAAATGCGTTCGCAGCGAAGAATTCCGCCATGCCTTCTACCTCGATCCCGAACGGCCAGTCGCTGTCCAGCGCGCTCGCGTCCTCGGCGATCTTCTGGTCATCTGCTAGGCGGGCCTTTATGAACTCGCGGAGCTCCACCGTCAGTCCTCCTTCACGATCTCGGCGAAGGCGATGAACTTCCGCGCCATCGCCACCGGATCCCGCTGCTGCTCATTCGCCACCATCACGACCGCCGCCGCCTTCTCCGGGTCCCAACCCGCATCGGCGAGCAGCCTCAGGGCTTCGCCGGAGACCCGATAGCCCTGGCGCTCGCAAAGGCGATGGAAGGCGTACCCGTCCTCGCGGAGCTCCACCGTCACACCTCCTTCGCCGTGACCACGTCCGCTTTACTACCGGCCGCCGCCAACACCGGGGCCAGTTCGACGAGGCAGTCATCGCAGTAGTCGTACTCGTCGACAGCGCCGCCCTCCTCACCCTCGTGCACCGAGATGACCACCGTGATGAGCTGGGACGCGTACCGGGTGCTCCAGCCGCAGCGGTCGCATACGGCCTCGGCGAGCACCTCGCGCTCGACCATGACCGACTCATTCTCGTAGCGCTTCATGCCACCTGTCCTCTCTCGCAGCCACACTCACACTCGTCGGGGTGCTCGACCTCGACCTCTGTCTTGCACTCGCCGCACCGCCACGACGGGTCTCCGCTGTTCCGCCGCAGCGCTGCCGTCCCGCAGCTCGGGCACGCCAGCGGCGAGTACTCCGGGCGCCGGCTCACCGCGAGGACGCTGCGGCAGGTGTAGAGCGTGACCGTCAGCTCGCGGGCGAACTCGTCGATCGCCGGATGGTGGTCCAACGCCCATGGGAGACGTCTGGACAACCAGGACACGAGCGCATCGACAGAGGGATCGGGTAGTGCCTCGTCGAGGTAGGACGCCCAGTCCTGCGCCCAACTGTCCAGGATACCCGCGACGGCGACCGCGCCGAGCTGGTCGTGGTCGCTGTCGAGCACCGCGGCCGTCGTCGCCCGCCCGGCCAGGTCCAGCGCCTCGGTGCGCAGTGGCAGTTGACGTTCCCTCGTCCCGCCGACCCGGACGAGCTCGCCGCGGCCGGGTGGTAGCGCGTACGGGAGTAGGGCGTGGAGGTCGCGTAGCTCCCACAGGGCCTGGGCGAGGCGGTTGCGGTCCCGGGTGCACACCGGGGGGTTGTCGGGCTCTACCTGCATGCAGCAGACACACAGGAGCGCACCGGAGGGGCCACGGGGACGGGGATCAGCCATGGTTGGTCTCCCGCCACGCCCGCTGGTGTGCTGTGGCGGCCACTCCCGCATCAGCCTTGCCTGGCAGGTTGAAGCCGTTGACGTCATGGACGTGGCAGCGCCAGCACCAGCCGGCGTTCCTGGTGTAGGCGATTTCGATGTCGCAGGCCTCAGCCACGGCGGCGCCTCGCGATCATCCGGTGACGGTACGAAGAGCGCATCGAGGAGAGGTGCGGGGTCGAAGCGGTCGTCTCCCGACGGAAGCGGCGAGCACGGCCACGGCGGAGCGCGTCGCCCCACGTGACGGTCTCGCGAGCCGAAGGCAGGTACCAGGGGCGCGGGGAGTCAGCCACGGTTGACCTCCGGGCTCGTCAGGTACTGCTCGACCTTCGCCAGCTTCTCGGTGCGCTCTTCGGTTGCCTGTCGGCGGCCTTCCGCGACACCAGCCGCGTACAGGGCGGGGACTGCCGTCTTGATCTGTCGCCAGGTGATGCCTGCCGAAGCGCCCGCGTCGTCGATGCCCTCGCCGGTTTCGAGGGCGTGGCGGCCGTAGCTGTTGATCAGCTTCAAGAGCGCATCGACGGGAGGTGGCACCGGGGCAGGCTCGGCATCGGGCGTGAGGTCAGACACTGGGCATCTCCATCCGGTGAATCTCTGCCCCGGCCGACTGGCCGCAGCGCCACGGCAGTGCACAGTCCTGGTGCCACAGGTGCGGCTCGCGCTCCGTCGGGGGCTCGGAGTCCTCGATACCCAGCAGTCGTCCTACGTGGTGGACGGCGGTGACGTCATCGCCGTCGAAGAAGCCCGAGCCCCAGTCCAGCGAGCCGACCACCATGTCGTAGAGGATCTGGAGCAGCTTCACCTCGACCTCGACGCGGGCGGGTGGTGGTACGGACACCACCTCACCGGCAGGCTCGGTGTCAGCGTCGTACCCGAGGAGCTCGGCCATACCTCGCGGCCATGGGCGCGGCGGGGAGTCGAGGGGAGTGCTCCCCTCGACCGGCTGGCGGTGCTCGATCACGTGGAGCGTGGCCTCGACGGCGGCGAGCACCGTCATCGGGTCGCGGTCGTAGATCCGGGCGTACCGGCGGGCCACGTCGCCGACCGCGATGGCGTCGGTCACCAGCGCGGTCAACTCCTCGTCGCTGCCCTCGGCCTCGACCGGCCACGAACCGGTAGCCACGTGTACGCCACTCCTGTCGCTGATGTGCTTGGCGTACAGCACGCAGCGCTCCCCGGTGCCGGGCTCCAGTGCGGGGCAGCGGTCGTGCATCGGGTCCGTCACGGTGTCTCTCCTATCTCCACACCCAGCGCGGCAGCGATAGCGGTGATGGTCGAACAGGGCCAGTGCGGACCGAAAGGGTCTTCGGGTCTGCACTGCCGGCAGGCGACGTGCTCGTGCCGCGCAGTGCAGGGAGTGAGGCACGGCAGTGGCGCGTGCTCATGGAGAGTGCTCACGCCGCCTCCAGACGTGCCCTGTGAGTGCCCCGATACCTGTCCCGTCCTCCGCTGTCCCGGCATGCCGCACCGACCGCACTGCCGCAGGTAGGGCAGCCGACCGCGAGGGGTCCGGTCTCGGCGGGTGGGCCGATCAGCCCCAAGATCTCGGCGAGGTCGTGAGCACCGTGGCGCACGAGGCCGTCGCGGACCCGCGCCCGGTCGGCTTCGGACGGCGGCTCCCACGGCCCGATCGTCGATACGGAGGCGTTGACGCCCGGCTTCTCGGTGCGCTCTGAGGTCATGTCCGACGTCGGGGTGGACGGTGCTCGGCGCGTGTTCCGGGCGGTCACGTGCCGACCTTCGACTGCGAGGCGGGCGCCTGCCGCTCGGGGTCGGCCGGGTCGCACCAGTAGAACTCGCCGTCCGCGCCGACCGGCCGGTGCTTGGCGCAGCGCACGCAGTACGTCGAGCCGTAGAAGTCCGGGCGGGTCGCGTAGGTCTCCGCGATGCCCCGGCTCATGGTCGTGATGGTGCCGCACGTCTCGTGCCAGTAGGCGGTGCGCAGCGGCCGGACGAAGCCCTTGGAGCGGTCCTCTGCCGTCAGCACCAGGTAGGCGGCGTTCTGCGGCACCGGCTGGTCGTCGGATCCGTGGCCCAGCAGCGGGTCGTTCGGGTCGGTGGTCTCGCTCACGTCTTCCAGCCCTTCATCCACGGCAACGCGCGTTTGTCGATGGTCAGCCCGGTCTCGGATGCGGTGACGCCCGGGAATCGGCGCTCGAAGTCCTTGCACAGCAGGCCGGCCTCACGTTCGAGGGCGTCCTGCCACTCCTCCAAGCCGATGACGCCCTTCTCGACGAGCAGGCCGATCAGGGCGGACGACTCGGCGCGGAGCAGGATCGTCACCTCCCGGTGGTCCCGGACCGCGTCGCCCTCCGGGTCACCCTTCGGCCGGGTGCCGAGCTGCCAGCCGGTGAACAGCGTCCGCCACTTGGTGAGGATGTTCAGGGCGCGCGTCAGGCTCTCGCCGCTCATGTGGTAGCTCCAGAGGAGCTACCCGAGGACTCGACGGGCGTGCCGCTCACGAGCCTGGGCGCGTCCTGCGGTCGGTGATCCTTGATCGTGATGACGTGCGTCCCCGACTTCGGGTAGGCGCTGATCGACGAGCGGTGGCAGGGTGCGAACGGGATCAGCACGTAGTCCCCGGCGGCGAACTCCATGACCCGCTGCTCGCCGGTCTCCAGGTCGTCGACCGTGACGCGGAACTGGCGGCTCATCGGGCGGTCTCGCTCTCCTGGATACCCGCCACGGCCTCGTACGTCAGCGCGAAGATGTCGGGCTTGCACGGGTAGAACTCGCCCTTGACGCCCTTGATGACCCAGTCGCCGAAGTCGGCGCGCATCGTGCCTTCGAGGGTGTAGATCCGCAGGCCGCACACGTTGCCGGCGGGGTCGTAGAGCGGCTTCGAGTTGGCCCACTCCCAGACGTCCCGGCCGTTCTCGACCGTGAGCTGTACGGCCTCGATCTCGACGGGCCGCTTCCGGAACTTTGTGATCATGGCGTGCTCTCCTCGGTGAGTGTTTGGTCGGGCCGGCCAGCAGCGGCAGCGAGAGCCGCTCGTGCTCGTCGGGCGCCTCGTTTGGCGGTCTTGGGGTCGACCCGCTGGACGTTGCGCCAGGTCCGTTCGGGCTTCAGCTCGCAGGTGTGGATCCGGAACGTGAACCGGTCGATGTCGTGCACCGGGACGACGGCGACGGTGCGCTGCTGGTGGAACAGATACACCCAGGTCAACGGGTTCATGCAGGTCGAGCAGCAGGTGCGGCCCTCGGGTGGCTCCTCGATCTCGATCACGCCGTCCTCCTCGGATGGCAGGTCGGACATGGCACCGACCGGTCGAGATCGTCAGCGGCCATGCGGGTATCGCGGTGGCACCGTCCGCACCAGTCAGGGACGGCGGTGAGCGCCCTGCCCTTCCCTCCTTTAGGAGGAGGGGTAGGGGCACTGTGACTCACGCGTGAGTCACGCGTGACATCTGTGTGACTCACGCGTGACGCGCGGGCCCGACGCTGCCGCTCCGCCGCGTCCGCCTTCCTCCTGTCGATCTCCGCCCTGGTGCTGTTCAACGGGAAGTACCGGGTATCGCGGTAGCCGTGCTCCTCGGCCGCCCACAGCCCGACCTCGACCAACCGCCCGATCCACTCAGGTGTGCCATACATGCGCGCCCGTGCCAACGGGATAAACCCGTCGGTCTGCGAGTGCGCGATGTAGCTGCCACAGCGCGAGTAGAGCCCGGCGGCTGCCGTGCCAACTGCGTCGATCTCGGGCCAGCCGTGCCATCCCTCGTCGAGCCAGTACGCCATCAGACGCCCACGTATTCGTCGCAGCCACATCCCGAGCACGGACCGCGTTTACGGCTCCCGGATCCCCACCGCCGCTTGTGAGCCCCCTCATCGCAGCCACAGAGGCACACACCCGTCGGCGGGTTACGTCGGTCCCGGATCTGCCGCCGCTCGGCCATGGTCAGCGAACCCCACACGCCGACCAATTCTGGAATCGCCAGGGCGTACTCTGCGCACGCTCGGACCACCGGGCATCCAACACAGATGGCCTTCGCAACCGTCGCCTTCGCTCCCGACCCGTCCGCGCCGCCGGCCTCGTTCGGGAACCACAGCTCCGGGTTGTGGCCCCTGCACGCGGCACCATCCCAGGACGGGGCGCGGGGCGAGTCCCGCAGCGTCGCCGTCACAGCGGCTCCCTGGAGTGCGCCACCAGTCGGATCGACCTCGGAATGCCGGGCTCCTGCGCCAGTACACCCGCGGCGACCAGCACCCCGATCTGATATTGGGCGGTGCCGTGCGCCCGCAACCCGACCGCCCGCGCCACCTCGCGGAGGGTCGGGCCGTAGCCCTTCAACCGGTGGTGCTCGGCGACGAACTCGACGATCGCCTCGCGGCGCCGGTCGCCCGACACCCACGTCCCGCCCATCAGCTCACCTCCGGGAGGTCGACGTCCTCGACCGGCCGATAGCCGCCATCGTCTGTAAGCACGACCAGCTGGCGCACACCGTCCACGAGCAGCAGCACCGGCACGGCCGCCGGGATCGCGTTCTGCCGCACCAGCCAGCCCCGCGCGTACGCGAGGGTGCGCTGGCTCTCCACGAGGTCGTGGTCGGCCGCCGACAGGACGAGGAGGTTCTCCACACCGTTCGTGTCCCGGCGCTTGCTCCCGCCCGCGCCGCGCGGCCGGCGATGGTGGACGTGCCAGTCCTCACCCCGCACCCCGCGTAGCTCCTCGCCGCTGATCTCTGACCGTCCCTGCGAGCGGGCGACGAGCGCCTCCACGGTCAAGGCGTCGGGGCCGGTCGGTCGGCGGGCCGGGGAGCGATGGTTCCGGATCGTCACGAGACCTCCCAGAGCAGTCCTTGGTCGTTGACCTCGGCCATCCAGCCGAGGAGTCGGGGCAGGTTGCGGTCCGGTCCGAACGCCAGATAGGTGCCGTCGACCGAGTCGCAGCCGATGTGCCGCGCGTACCTCAACCGCTCCTGGGAGTTGACGCGTCCCATGTGGACCCACTTGCCGCGCCGCCTGGCCTCCGCCGCGAGCGTGCGGGCGGCCGGGCCGAGCTTCCAGGCGTCGTCACCGCCGATGAAAAGCGCATCGAAGGAATGCCAGGGCACGTCGAGGTCTTCGAGACCGTTCTGTGCGACGAGCGCCACGGGGAAGCCGAGCGCGCGGATCCGGGGCAGCATCGGCGCCGACCGGGCCAGGGTCGCGGCGGCGTCACAGACGACGTCGGGCGCGACGACGAACCGGCACGACGCGGCGAGGTGCCGGCGCGCCGCGAGCCAGGCGAGGAACGGTTCGTCGCCTGGGTAGCGGCCGGCGAACACCGCGTCGTCGGCGATCCAGTCGCGGCCCACCTCGACCCGGTTGCCGGCCGCCGGCGTGGCGATCTGGCCGAGCAGCCCGCAGTCCATCGCGGCCCTCACCTTCGGCCCGCTCGCCGTGCCGAAGTAGCGCATCGGGTCACCGGGTCCTCCACTGCTCGGTAGGGGCGTCCATCGGACGGGACCTCGCCAGCTGCTCCCGGGTCACGTGCGCGGTCGGTTCCTCGGCCAGCCGCGCCCGCAACCGCAGTGCGTGCGCCATGAACGCGCGGGTCTTGTGCGTCGCCAACTCGGCCTGCACGATCGCCAGATGCCGGTGCGCCTCGGCGAGGGCGTCGCGGAGTCCCTCGATCTGCGCGTCGCGGACGTCGAACTGCGCACCGAGGAAGGTGGCCTGGTCGACCGGCCGGTGGACCCCGGGTGCGGGACGGCGGCGCCAGATCACGTCGGGTCCTTCCGGCCGTAGTGGGCATCGAACTGGTACCGGTAGATGGCGATGAGCCACGGCTTCATCTCGGCGCGCTCCTGACCGTCAGCCGCCGCCAACTCCCGGAGCCGCTCGACGTCGAGGAGTTCACCGCGCAGCACCATGCCCGTGTCGGCGTACGCCTCGTCGACCGGATCGGGGCATGCCGGATCGCGGCGGACAGTCCACGCCAGCATCAGCAGCAGCACCACGGTGCCGGTGGCCCAGACGGCACCGGCGATCGTCCAGAAGGTCACCACCGCTGCCACCACCTGCGGGTCGCGGGGGCGAACGGCTGACGCCAGCACATCAGGTACAGCGGCCGACCGTCGAAGTCGTCGACGGTGACCAGGTACATGCCCTCGTGGTCGGAGACGTCGGCCACCGCCCGGTACAGCAGCAGCGCGCGGCTGATGACGTCGGTCCGGGTGTCGTGCGTGCGGTGCGAGATCTCCTCCAACGCGTTCGCCGCGGGCGGCGTGAGGTAGACGGATACCCTCGTCGATTCGTCGCTCATCGCCGATCCTTTCGGTCGTCGACGTTCCGCTCGACCAGGTAGGCGAGCGCGTACGTCGCGGCCCGGTCGCGGTAGAAGGTCCCGTCAGCAGCAGCGCCGCGCACGATCGCATCCGTCGAAGCGCGCACCTCGCAGTCGACCGCCTTCCGGCCGACCCTCGCGCCCTCGTCGATGTGCTGGTCGATCCGCGTCCGGTACGTCTCCTCCGACGCTTCGGCCCGTGCCAGGCTGATCCGGTGCTCATCGAGAAGATGCGCGACGTAGTCCTCCCGGGCGGTCACGGGGCGCCGACGATCTGCCGGGCCAGCCGTACAGCAGCCGTCCACGCCTCGTGATGCCCGAGATCCCCGGGGACCCTCCTCGGCGCGATGTAAGCGGCGCACACGATCACGAGCCCGGCGATGACGGCGATGTCCGCGAGCCATCCGGCAACAGCCGCCCAGCCGCAGGACGACAGGGCCAGTGCCGCGCCGCCGAACATGGCCCAACCGCGCCAGGGCTCATCCGGTAGCCAATCCTCATGGCCGCTCATGCTGCTGCTCTCCTCTGTCGTACGTGCACTGTGGACGGAGTGACCGGATCGCCGTCGATGAGCACTCGCCACCTGATCGCCGGATCGGGGACGGGCCGGGGCTGGACGAGAGGCGGAATGCTCAGGTCGACGTCGAAGGCGGCGTCGGGCTCCGGGGTCTCGGTGATGGGTAGGACGCTCACCGGACACCCGCCTCGAGGAGCGCGGCCATCGGGATCTCACCGGTGTGCTCCAGCACCAGCCGTCGGTACTCCGGCAGCTGCAGCGAGTCGGCGCCGAACTCCGCGAGCCACGGCGGCCTCTCAGCCCACCCGACGAGGAGCGCCGTCCAACGCTTGTCGTGCTCATGCCGCCAGACGGCCTCGGCCATCTCCGGTGAGTCCTCGACAGCGACGGTCCCGATCGCGCCCTCGACGGGTGCTTGCTCGGCGGCCTCGTGGTGGGCGACGGGCGCCTCCACGCGCGGCGTCTCCTCGGTGCGCTCGTGTTCCTCCGGGTTTGCTACCGGTCGGATCACCTCGACGGGTGCCGGCGGCAGTTCGGCCGGGCGGTGCTGGGCGACGTGCAGCGCGGCCCGGTCCTGCCGGCGCCGGTCCCATGCCGTCAGGGACAAGAGCGCACCGAGGACGAGGCCGGCGGTGAGCACGGCGATCGACACGTCCAGCCACGCGGTTGAGGTGGTGATCACGCTGCCTCCTTGATGAGGTCCGGGTACGCCTTGCCGTCGAAGTCGTCGATGAAGTCCTCGACCCCGGGCAGGACGCCGGTCGACATGAACGTGCCCGTGCCGTCGATCTGGATGGAGCCGAATTCGACTTGCGACTCGATGCCGAGCTCGACGCGGATGTAGTTGGCGAGCGGGCAGTCCCGCTCCTTCATCACGCGGCCCTGGATGCCGCGCGCCTCCAGGGATTCGGCGATCTCCACGCTGCTGCTGCCGAGTTTCCGGAGCGCCTCGTACACCCGCTCGTACGCCTCGTCAGCCACGGCGTTCCGCCTCCTCCGCAGCCCGCAGCAGCGCGGCCTTGACCTCGACGACGGTGCGTCCCATGCGGTCGTTCCACGTGGGCGGATGCTGCCCGAGCCGCGCACGCAGGTCGTCCCAGATCTCGTGGAACCGCTCGTCCTCCTGCTGGTCGGCCCAGTCGATGGCGGGGGTATCGGTCTCGGGTTGGGGCTGGCCGCCGAGTGCGCAGATGACGGCGCCGAGGATGCAGACCTTGCAGCGCTTGGCGTCGACGTACCAGCCCTGATGCCAGCCCCGCTCGTCGAGCACCTCGGCAGCCCGCCGGTACACCTGCGCAAGAGTCAGCTCAGGCATCCCGTTCCTCCTCGATGGGTACTGGTGTGGGCTCTGGGCTACCGGCCAGCGCGAGCCCGAAGAAGAGCGCTGCGAGGAGGACGAGGGCGGCCAGCGTGAGCCCGTTCACGCGACCCTCCCGTACTCGCACGGCAGGCATCCGCAGCACACGTGGCAGTGCGAGCACCAGTCGTCGGGGTCGCTGCACGCGCCGGTGGTGCTGCAATCGCACTCGCCGTCGCACTCCTCCTCGACGCGGGCAACGCCGGCGGCCTCGTACGCGCCAACGTCGATCGGTTCGCTCACCGTCGTCCCCTCTCGATAGCCGCCCGGCCGAAGTCGGTCAGGCGGTAGTACGTCCGCGTCTGGGACCACTCATCTCGGTGCTGCTCTTCGCGCGGGACCGGCTCGATCCAGTCGTGCTGGATGAGCTCCAGAACGCGGGCGTAGACCCGGGAGCCGGACACCTTGTCGAAGATGTCGTTGGCCTCGCCGTAGACGCGGCCCGGCTGCTCGATCGCCTTCAACAGCGCGAGCCTGTGGCGCGTGGGCTTCAGGCCGTTGATCTCGCCTTCGACGCTCACAGCGCACCGACCATGGCCACCGACAACTCGCCCGGGTCGACGGGCTCCGGGTCTACCGCGTAGGTGGCGTTGAGGAACGCCTCGACGTCGGCCAGTTCCATCACGAGGTGCAGAGGCAGGTCGAGCGCGAGGTCCATGACGACGAGGTCGTCGACGACGTGCGCCGCGAACGTCATCGACGACTGGCGCACCGGGAAGACCAGGGACTCGGCGAGCACGGTCCGGCTGACCGTCCACACCTGATGCTTGGCGACGGTGATGCAGACCTCGTGCCCGCAGTAGACGAGGGACATCGGTACGCCGGCTTGGGAGCCGACCTGGCACTCGAAGTGGTGCGAGACCGGCGGGACTGCGCTGCTGATGGACTCGGACATGGCGACGCTCCTCAGATGTGGCAGTCGACGACGACGAGCCAGGTGTCCGGGTGCAACTCCTGGAGGTACTTGCTGACCGCGATCTGGTAGCCCTCACGCTCTCCCGGGCCGTCCGAGGACATCCCGAACCAGCCCATCCGGCCGGGCGCGATCCATTCCCCGCCGAGCGTCACCGTGGCGTACGCGGGCACTGCGGCGGCGACGCGTAGGCGGACGATCTCCTCACGCGGCGACAGGAAGGCGTCGATGACGCACCGGCCCCAGCTGACGAGCCCGTCGTGGTTGCGCTCCATGCGGTCGTGCGCCGCGACGATCGGCTGCACGCGGTACTCCTGGCGCGCCTGGTCGATCGTGTAGCCCTCAACGACATCGACCAGGCCGATGAAGTGGGACCAGGGCTTGGCGCTCGCGCCGTACTCCGCGACGAGCTTCTCCCACTGGTCGTAGTCGGCGTTCGCCTTGGTCGCCGCCTCCTCGCGCATCGCGGCGAGGTCCAGCGAGCGCATCCGGCCGCCGTCGCAGCGTCCTCGACCGAGGCCCTGAGGTCCGTCCCAGTGCCGCTCCGGTAGAAGGATGAACTCCTCCATCCCGTCGGCGATGAAGTAGCCGCTCCACCGGCCGCCGACGCGCCAGTAGTCCCACTTGGACTCGGGGTTGTACGTCGACATGGTGTACGCCCGGTCGGTCTCCGCCTCATAGAACAGGCCGTCGTCCGAGTCGTCGACCTCGTCGCCCGTGGCTACCGCGTTCTTCGGGTGCCACTTCGCGTTGTACTGCTCGACGACCGCCTTCCAGGTGGCCGGCTCGCCGATCGCGGCGGCCCAGCGCGCGTCCTCCTCGTACTCGGAGCGCTTTTCCTCGACCGTCAGCGGCGGCTTGCCGTAGCTGTGGGACTCCAGGTCGCGCTCGTCGACCCCGGTGCCGTCCTTCAGGTGCGCAGCGCCGCGTCGGACCGAGCTGACCCACCAGTACTCCTCGGCGAAGCCGCCCTCGTATCGGCGGTAGGGCTCGACGCTCATGTTCTCGTCGAACGGTGCGAGCACCTTCTCCAGCGCGCTCTCGATGTCCGCCTGCTCGGTCTCTCGCGGCAGGCACACCATGACGCCGTAGTGGCTCATCGGTTACGATCTCCTTCGTCTGAGCGGCTTCGCGGTCCACGGGAAATGGTTGAGCGGGGCCGTCTTTTGCTGTCTTGGTGACCGGGTCGGCCGGCAGGCTGGTACGTCAGGTGAGGCCAGTCCGCCCTCCGTGTCCGCGCCAGCCGACCCGGGGCTCTACGGGGTGACGTTCGGGTCGACGACCCCGGGCGTGGCGGCAACGGTGTGGACGGTTTCGGCGGACGTGGCGCCGCGCGAGAAGCCGCCGGACGCCATGGCCAGCCCGGAGTACGTGGACCGGGTGCCGACGCTGCTCTGGTTGGTGGCGATCGTCTGCGCGCCGAGGCCGTAGGAAGAGCCGGTCGCGAACGCGTCCGGGCCGGCGCCGAGGAAGACGAAGCCCCACCGGTCCGACGCGTCCCGCTCAGCGATCATCTTGCGGACCTGGTCGGTGGTGAACTCGACGCTGGAGTTCTCGTACCCGTCGGTCTGGATGACGACCAGCACCCGCTCGTGCTTACGGACCTTGCCGTGCTTGGCCGCGAACTCGCCGAGGGTCTTCCCGATCGCGTCGTTGAGTGCCGTACCGCCGCGCGGCCGATAGTTCGACGAGTCCAGTTGCGGGACGTCGGCGAGCGCCACGTCGACGGCGAGGGACTCGAACGCCGTGTCGAAGACCGTGACGGTCAGCCGGTACGCGATGTCGCTGTCGGCCTTCAGGCCGTCGAGGTAGGCGTTGAAGCCGCCGCGCACGTCGTCGACAAGGTGCTGCATCGAGCCGGACATATCGATGATGCACAGGACGTGGGTGACCGGGGTCTTCTCTTCGGTGCCGGGCACGGTGGCCCTCCTCTGACTGTCGAATGTGGATGGACCACCCGGACCGCCGCTGCACAACCTGAGGGCCTCGACGAGGCGTCTCTGGAACCGGCAGCCCGGGAGCTACGGGGTGTGGAGCATCTCGCCGAAGCGGGCACGGCCGAGCTTCCCGACGTACGCCGCGATCGCGTCGACGTGGCTGTGCAGGGTTTCCATGTCCTCGCCGAGTAGGAGCGGTCCGATCGCGTCGAGGTCGGCGTTGTCGAGGAAGTGGACGAGGACACCGAACGCGTTCATCAGCTCGTCTGGGTCGCTGGAGGACGGCAGGGAGGCATCGCCGCCGCCCTCCAGCTCTACCGGCTCACGGGCATCGGCGTAGCCAGCGGCTGGGCCGCTGAGTACCGAGACCGGAGCCTCATCACCACCAGGGAACACCCCTGAAACCTGGTGGTGGTCGATCCCCGGCAGGACCGTCGTAGCGACCGGATGGTCCGGCCCCACCGGGGTGTCGGTCTCCGACCGGCCGCCCTCACGACCGGTCGGAGAGTCTTGCCCCGGCTGCTGCGACTGCTCGGGCATGGGGTGGCCTTCGCCGTCCGGGAGGGACGTCGTGGCAGCAGCCGGGGTGTCTGTGGTGGTCCAGCGACGGTTCCAGCGGTCGATCCACTCGGAGCCGTCCTCAGTGAGCAGCCACGCCTCGCACGTCGGGCACGTCGAGGTCGTCACCGCCTCGACAGCACCGACCGCGTAGCAGTCCGGGGCGCCGCGCGGCCGGAACATCGACGCGAGGTGAACCTCGTCCTCGTCGCGCTCTTCGGGGTTGGCGATGTGCGCGTCCAGCAGCGCCCGCGCTTCGCCGATCGTGTCGAACCCGTCGAACATCACGCCACACGTGCAGGAGGCGCCGCAGTCGCCGTTCGGGCCCGCCCAGCCGTTCTCCTGTTCGTGGGTGACCCCGACCGGCGGCGGCGAGGCTGCGTCGTCGCCGGTCGGGGCTGGAGGGTCATCAGCGTGAAACGGGATTGAAACCGCCTCGCCTCCATCTGCCTCTGGGTGTGTCAGACCCTCAGCAGCCGTTTGGATGCCGGCCGACACCGCCGCCTGATCGGTGTCGGCCGGCTCACCGAGGGCTAGGGAAGCGTCCTCGGTGTTCGCCGCGGTGACGGCCGCGGACGTCTTGGTGCACAGGCGGCATTCGCCCCACGACCCGTCGAGCAGCGCCTCAGCGATGTGCTCCTGACGGCGGTCGCAGTTCGGGCAGCGCAGGTAGCCGCCGTTCTTCTCGGCGAGCTCGTTGCCGCAGATCCCGCAATAGTCGAGGTCGCGCGGTACGGGGCAGAGGATCACCGAGGTCTGAGGCGCGTCGTACGCCACGCCGGCACCGACACTGGCCCCCGCGTCGGGGGACGCCGCGCGATCGGCGTCCCCCGACGGCCCCGTCTGACCTGACAACTCGCCGTTGTCCACCTTCGCGGGGCGGTCGCTGGCGGTTGTCGGGTCTGTCGGGGAGTTCTTGGAGGCGACGTCGGTGATCGCCTTCCGCATGCCGGCGACGACCGCAGGCTTGGGCCTGACGATGTCGCCGTCGATGATCTTCTTGTCCGGGTACAACTCGTCGCGGGCGTCGGCCAGCGCCGCCGCGGTGAGCCGCTCGCCGCGCTTCTCGGCCGCGGCGAGGACGGCGAGCATGGCGGCGCGGTCCTTGCCGAGCGGGACGAGTTGGCGGGCCTGGGCCTCGTTCTTGATCTTCGAGCCTGGCTCTTCGAGTGTCGCCATTGGCGACAAGATCGAAATCACCCGAGCCGCATCTACCAGGCGATACGCGTAGGAGCGAGTCATGTCGAACTCGCGTTCCACGAACTCCTCGAAGGACCTGTACCCGTCCTCCTCGAAGAGCCCCTCCTTGCGGATCAGGCCCAGCGCGGTACCGATCTCCACGAAGTCCCGCTGCCGGCGATCGACCACGCCCTTGTAGTCGTCGAGCTGCTGGCGCCGGGTCTTGACCGGCGCGATGGCGCCGGGCCGGCGCGCATCGGACTGCGCAGCGGCCGGGCGGGCGTCGCGCATCGCCCGCAGTTCGGCGCTCGACTTCGTCTTGACGCTGTCGCCCTTCATGCCGCGCTCCGTTCGGGCTGCCGCGTGCCGGCAACGCCGTTGGTGCGCAGCGGCACCGCGTACCGCTCGGGGACGACGTAGTAGACGGGACGCGACCGGGGCGGGCTCATCCGCTCGATCAGGCCGAGGGTGAGCATCGACGCGATGGCGTGGCGGGCGCCGTACCAGTTGGTGGCCTTGGCGAGGCTCGGCTCCGAGAACGGCCGACCGGCGGTCGCCTCGATGTGCTCGCAGGCTTCTTCAAGCTCGGCGGCCAGGCGGCGCTGTGCCGTCGGGAACAAGTCGATGAGGGCGTTCATGCTGCGCTCGCTGGGGTCTCGCCGCGCTCGGCGGCCACCAGGTCCTCGGCGAACCACAGGCGCAGCGACTCGTCGGAGAAGGCGACCTCGTGGTTGGTGCGCTCACGCAGCTTGCGGGCGATGTAGGGAAAGGAGCGTTCGTCGGCGCGCATCCGCTCGACGAGCGGAGCGAGCGGCTCCCCGAGCTTCGTTTCGAGGAGGAGGTACGTCGGCGTTTGCTTCACGACCAATATGTTGGTCTCTCACCAACTCTTACGTCAAGCCCCCAGAACATCAGCCTTTCAGGTAGAACTCGGGGAGGTTGACACTATTGGGCGGTTGCCATGAAAGTTGGTGATACGCCAAACTGTGGGCATGACCGCGACTCCTGGAGAGCCCGAGACCACGGCTCCCACACCACGCCAGGGCCGAATTCCGGCCGACACGTTGAGCAATCGGCTCGTGCTCGCGCGCAGGCTCGCCGGCATGACGATCGACCAGGCCGCCGAGGCCGCCGGCGTGAAGCCGTCGAGCTGGGCGAACTGGGAGGCGGGCCGGCGACCCCAGCGCGAGACGGACGTCATCGGCGCGATCGCCGACGCGCTCGACATCGACTTCAACTGGCTGCTGTTCGGCGGCCAACTCCTGTCGGCGAGGGGTCGGCCCACCAACAGGCCAAACCCGGTTACCGGATGGTATCCAAATCTGACCGATCAGTCACGGGTTGATAGCGCTAGGTCAAGCAACCACCGGCCGAAAGGTAGGACTGATCCACGAGGTCCCTCCAACACCCCCCGTCGCGCGGCCCTGGTCAGGTAGGGCCGACATGCCGAAGCGAAATGCGCAGCGTGAGGCCAGTGTTGCTGAAATGACGGCATTGATCGATAGGTATCTGGCTCACATCAAACCCGCGTCCGCCGAGACCACCGTGACGGACCGCGGCGAACTCCTCCACCGCGTCGACGACGCCCTGCCGATGGGTCTCGCGAAGGCCACGACCGAAGAACTCGAGGACTGGCTCTGCGGGCCGGCGCCGACCGAGGACAACCCACAGCCGTGGTCGCGGGAGACCCGGAAGAACTACTACAACCACCTCGTCGGGTTCTTCCGCTGGGCGAGCGGGCCGGACGGCCGCCTCGACTACGACCCGACGGCCGGGATGATCCGGCCCCGCGCGCCGCAGGGCATTCCGAAGCCCGCCACCTTCGAGGAGGTCTGCCGGGCCCTGGAAGAACTCCTCAACCCGTGGAAGCTTTACGTGGCCCTGGCCGCGTACGCCGGCGCGCGCTGCTGCGAGATCGCAGCCCTTCAACGGAAGGACGTGTCGGCCCGGACGATCCGGCTCACCGGGAAGGGCGACAAGGTCCGCGTCCTGAAGACCCACCGCAGGATCTGGGAACTCGTCGAGCCGCTCCCACCGGGTCCGGTCGCGCGGCGGATCTACAAGGGCGGCCCGGTCACCGCGGCGTACGTGTCCAACGGCGTCCGGTGGGCGCTCGGTGAGATCGGACTCGACCTGTCCGCGCACGCGTTCCGGCACTGGTTCGGCACGACGGCGTTGAAGCCGAAGGAGTTCGGCGGGGGAGGGGCCAGCCTGCGCACCGTGCAGGAGCTACTCGGCCACGCCTCACCGTCCACGACCGCGATTTACACCCTCGTGTCGCCCGAAGAGCGCGCCGACGCAATCGACGCGCTCCCTGGTTCGGGCCCGGCCGCCTGGTAGCGAGTCAGACCTCCACGCAGTATCGACCGCCCCGGCAGCACTGGCCACCGGGGCGGTCGATTCATTCACTCATTCACTCAGGTTGCGGCGCACCTCGCGGGTCGTCTCGCCGAGGATCTGGGCGATCTCCACGACCGACTTCCCGCGCTCCCGCAGCTGCACGAACAGGCTCTTCGCGTGGGTGTACGGCTTGACGACGTGCGGGTGAGGGTGGACCGCCTCGACCGTTCCGCCGGCGGCGGTGGTCTCGCCCGCGAGCGCCCGGCCGCCGAACCCGACGACGACGACCTGGGCGGCGCCGCGGGCGACCATCGTCACGGCGTCGGCGGAGTTCCCGCCCGCCCAGACGATCGCGGCGAGCCGGTACCCGCGCTCCCAGATGTAGGTCATGCAACCGGTGATCTGTTTGATCGGCGGGACGGGTCCGAACTGTACGACGACGACGGCGTGCATCGGGGCGCCTTCCTTGGGATGGCCGCGCGCCGAGGTCCGGGGCTGTCGCGAGGTGTCATCGGACGTTAACGATCTGTAAAGACTCGTTACTATCCCCCGTTTGGGTGACGGTGTTTACACCGGAGGGTGATCGTGGACGAACCACCCGATACCGCGGTGGCTCTCGACGAAGCCGCGTAGCTCCAGCTCTTCCATGGCGGCGATGACCGGCTGGGCGGAGCAGTGGTAGGCGGTGGCAAGCTCCCGCTGGGACGGCAGGCGGTGGCCCGGCGGCCATGTCCCATCGGTGATCTTCTGGGTGATGTCGGCGACGATCGTCGCCCGAAAAGACGGACGTGGCATCGTGAAACTCCCTGGTCGGCTCGACCAAGATCCCACGTGTCCACCTCCGGACTCAAGATGCTGAGCATGCTCACCACTCACGGGGCTTGCGGTTAGCATGCTAAGCATTCTAACCTCGATCGAGGTGGTACCCAACCCTGGTCGGCAAAATCGGGGCTGGTTTCCCCCACCGAAGCCGGGCGGGGCGCCCTGCGCTGGTCCAGCAAACCGCGTGAGCGGTGGTCGGGCCGCCGCCCCGCCCGGCGCTCCCGGACCGAGCGCGGTCCGGTCCGCGGATGCCGACAAGTGCCCGGCGGCCGCGGGGTTGGACCGGACCGCGCTCACCCAGACGTTGGAGGCGACGATGGACGAGCATCGACCGGTACGACGGCACTGGTGGAGCAAGTACTACCGGTGCGCGTGCGGCCTCTGGCTGGACCGGTGCACCACCTACTGGGCCCAGATGGCGAGGGGCCGGTGACCGCGCGGCACGATCCGCTGCGGCCGTCGTGGGCCTGCGACACCTGCGGACTGGAGTGGCCGTGCGCCGACGCCCGCGAGCGGATGATGACGACCTGGGCGAGCGTGCCGCGGGGCCTGGCGATGGCAGCGTCGTGGGCGCAGGCGATCGAGGACCTCGGCGACACGAAGGGCCTGTACCTGCGGTTTCTGGGCTGGGTTGGTGGACGGTGAGCCCGCAGCGGGCGCTGGAGCGGGTGTCGACGGAGGCCGCGATCCTGTCGGCGACGTTGGACGCGATCAGCGCGGTCGTGGGCAGGACGGATCTGGACCGGGAGCAGATGGCGGCCGTGGTGCGGCGGCTGGTCGCGACCGCGCGCAGGCGCGTCGCTCGATAGGACATGGAGAGGGTGGACGTGAAGCAACAACTGGCAGGTCTGACCGTGCTGGCTGCGGTGCTGGTGCTCGGGACGGCAGCGTGGGGTGCACCCGAGGACCACACCGACCCGGGGGCCCGGGTGTGCGGGTACGTCAACGCGGGAGTGGTCCCGGACGACCCGGCAGGTGTCGGACGGATGGCCGCGGACTCGGCGGTGCCGGAGATCGCAGAGGCGGGGATGCGGCTGCGGGATGCCACGACTGCGGAGGGGCGCGCGGCGGCGGCCGGCCAGCTGGCGCGGGTGTGTTTGACGGTCTGACCTGACGCAGAGTGTTGCCCGTTTCGTTCTTTGATCAAGTCGATTCGTCCGTTATCCGTGCCAATCTTATTGATCAAGGGCGATGCGTCCGGTTTGGGCTCACCCGTTCGGTCGGGATCGGACGGCGTGGGGTCGGTCGCAGATCCTCCTGTCCGGTTCGGGCGCATTGAAGATCGCTAACTCTCTGAACAAGTTACCGACGGGTTCATATCCAACCCGGACACTACGGGCGCGGCCGGCCGGCCGGAGCCGGACGTCAAGGCCTACAGGTCAAGCAACAGCAGGTCAGAGGGCATGGCGTACGCGAGCGCTCGCGTACTACCTTGGGGGCATGACGCAGACCGAGCAGCTCATGGCCGACCTGACCGCCACCGCCGAAGCCGGCTACTACCTCGACAACACCGAGGGCGGGTACTTCGACTGGTCGACCGGCGACGGCGACGGCACGTACCGCATGGAGGCCGGCACCGACACCGACGCCGTGCAGATCGACATGACCCGCGACCAGCTGCTGGCCCTGCAGCAGCGCCTCACCGCCTGGCTCCTGGCGACGAAGTGATCGAGATCCGCGTCGACGGCCGCCTGGCTCTCACCACCGAGCAGGCGGTGGCCGCCTCCGACCGCTGGCCGTCCACCGGCGCCCTCCGCGCCTGGATCGCCCGGAACCACGTCCAGCCCGCCGAACGCCTGAACGCCCGCACACCCCTGTGGTACCCGGAAGACCTAGGCATCGAGGAGCAGTCATGACGCGCACCGTCCAGCAGATCGAGCACGACCTGGAGAGCCTGCTCGCGGCCGGCGAGCCGTCGACCGAGGGCGGGATACTCGCCTCTTACCGGCAGGCTCTCGCCAACGCCCAGCGCGAGGGCCGGCTGTGGGCCGAGTTGTACTCCGTCCTGCCGCACGGCACACCGGAGTGGGCACAGTTGGCTGTCATGCAGGCGTTGGAGCGGGCCGACGACAAGCGCCGCCAGGCACGCGGACGGATCCGGGAGGAGGAGCGCCTGACCGCCGTCACGGGGGTGTGACGTGCGCCGGGCACACGGAAGCGCCCCCCGGCCCGGCCGTGAAGCCGAGTCGGGGGGCGCTGTCGTCTGGCGGGTCACAGGGCGGGCGGGGCGACCGTCGAGACGCTGGCCTGCCAGCCCTAGCGGGGCCGCTGCTCCAGCTCGGTGAGGCGCCGCTCGATCCGGTTGACGACGTCGCGCATGCTGCCGCCGCCGTTGGGTTTGACCTCGGTCTCGATGGCGGCGATCCGCTCAACCAGCGACGGCCGGGCAGCGACCCCGGGCCGGGCCGGCTCACCGGCCATGTCGTCGATGAAGTGGCCGATCTTGCGCCAGCCTCGCCAGGCCTTGGACATGATCCAGCCTCCAGCGGTCAGGCCCGCGCCGATGCCCGCGAGCCATCCGGCGTACAGCAGCACCTGGTTCAACGTGTACCCCGTGTGGCTCGGCGGAATCGGGTCTGGGAGTCCGCGGTGAGGTTGTGTTACGCGCCTGCGGTGTGGATCGACGCCCCGTCGAGCCGGGCCTTGACCGCCGCGTCCGCGACCGCCCGGAACTCCTCCAGGGTCGGGACGAGCCCGGCGAGGGCTGCGGCGACCTCGGTGATCTGCTCCGGCGACAACACGATCGGCGCCGGGGTACCCACCGCGACCTTGACCGCGGCGACGTCCGCGGCGATGCCCTTGATGAACTTGGTGATCGGGACCTGGAACTGCGTCGCGCCGCCGCCCGGCAACTGCACCTGGTCGTAGAGGTTGTAGACGGCGTCCAGTTTGGTGTGCTCTTCCGGTGTCACATCAACCTCCGAGGATGGGGCGGCCTGCCCGGTGATGGCCTGCTGGGCGAGGGCGACGATCCGGTCCAGGGCCTGCTGCCGGTGGCCTTCGGTGTCCCGGTAGAACTCGATGTGGGTGTGGATGTCGACGGTGTCCCCGGACGACTCTGTCCGCCACCCGGTCTCCCGGTCGATCCGCCACCGCGTCGTACCGTTCGGGCTGTAGTTGATGGCCCGGACCGCGGCCAGGGCCGGATCGTTCGCGCGCAGCGTGTTGGCGAGGAGGTTGTTCCACTGCAGCCACGTCGTACGGCCCTGCCGCCAGCCGGCACCGATGTCCGTCGCGCTGGCCGACAGCGTGCACCCGTTGCGGTCCCTGGCCAGCCGGACCGAGTAGTCCCCGGCCCACAGACCGTTCGCCTGCAGGGTGTCCTTGCCCTCGTGGTAGCCGCCGCTCTTCTGGTGGGCGCCGTTCCCGACGATCCCGATGTCCACAGGGGATAGACCGGTGAGCGACTCCAGTTCCGAGCGGAGGCCTAGCAGATCGGCCGGGGCGTTCGTCACGACACTCTCCTCAGGCGATCCGGCGGGCGACCATGAAACTGCCGGCCTTGACGACGACGCCGGTGGCGTTGACCGCGCTGGGCCCCCAGCGGTATACGAACGACCCGGCGTTCGTCGCGACGACCAGACGGCCGTCGATGTCGCAGACGACACTGACCGCGTTCGTCCCGCCGATCGTCTTGACGTCGGTCAGCCCGCGCTGCTGGACGCTGATCGAACCGATGTCCGACGCCGTCACCGACGTGGCCAGGCCGTACGCGACCCACTCGAACGTCGCCCCGGCCGGCGCCGTGAAACCGTTGATGAGCTGCGCGACGGTCCCCTGCTGGTAGACGATGTGCAGCCGGATGTCGTATTCGGCGTTCGCAACCACCGGGATGGACAGGTCCGGGTCGGCGGCGATCGTCGTCGTGGAGACCACGATCGTGTCGGACGGTTTGTACGCCCGCACCGGCAGCAGCGCCGCGATCTGCGCCGCGGTCCACCGGGCGCCCGCGTTCGGGGTCGGCATCGTCATGACAGGCTCCTCACAGGGCGATCACGCCCGGCTGCCACAGCGACACCTGGGCACCGCTGGAATGGGCGATCGCGGTCCCGTTGACGCCGCGGACGACCGTGAACGACTGTGGGCTCGACGAGCCAGTGACGGCGGTGACGGTGATCCGTTCCCCGTCGACCTCGACGTCGAACGGGACATCCCCGCCCGCCGTCGTCCACAGGGGACTCCCGGCGACGGTGGCGACGGACAGGGTCGTCGCCGAGGCGGTGACACCCACACTGAGGGTCGAGTCGTCGGTGTCCTGCCGGGACGCGTTCCCGGCGGCCTCGAGTTCGAACACCTGCCACGGCAGGGCCGACGTGAGATTCAGGGTGACCATCCATGAGCCCTCACCGGGGTCGATGGTCTCCGTCCAGCCCTCGATCTGCAGGTCCAGGAGCGGGACGCCGAGCTCCGGCGGCGGGTTGAGGATCTGGATCCGGGAGCCGGTCCAGCACCGTTTCCACGCCGTCAGCAACTCCGGATTGGCGGCGAAGTTGATGGTGAGCTGACCGACGCGGATGTCGTCGACGGTGCCCAGGTTGACCCGCCACCCGGCCTGGTACAGCAGGTCCGAGTCGAGTTGCAGGTTGAGGGTGATCCCCTCGTCGTACAACTGGAATTTGGCGATGTGCGCGGGGTTCGACGCGACCGCCCGTGACCCGTTCGGCCGGGACACGACCACGTAGTTACGGGACGTCTGGTCGTCGTCGGTGGGCTTCAGGTCGTACAACTGCTTCAGACTGTGGTTCAGCGTCAGATCAACGGGCCGGTTGTATCTCTCGTACCGGGCGAGGTAGAAGGCGCCGAAACCACGCTCGTAGAGGATCCCACCGTCGACCGTGGCGGCGTCCTGGATCAAACCCAGGGTGTTGAGCATCGGCTGCGGGCCTAGCGTCGACACCTTGCCGGTGGTGTCGTCCGCGACGGACACCGGGATCTGCGCGTCGGCGCAGACACCGGCGATCCGGTTGGTGGCGGTGTTCCCGATCCAGCCGCCGAACGCGCCGCTGAACTGCCCCCCGTTGATGTCGCTGTAGACGGCGGTCTCGCCGATCGACCCGGTGAAACCGTTGGCGGAGTTACCGGTCGTCATCTGCTGCGGCCAGCCGACGGACTGGGTGGTCAGGGTGCCGGTGAACGGAGCGAAAAACGTGTTCGCGAGGATGTCGAAGCCCTGCAGCGAGTAGCTGATGTCCGAGCCGGACTGCTGCGCGTTGATGACCACGTACATCGGTTTGCCGTAGAACTGGGACCAGCTGACCGCGACGGACCCGAGGCTGCCGGTGCTGTCGGTCCCGCGCAGCGTCATCCCGTTACCGGTGTCGATCACCAGGGACCAGCGGATCCCCGACGTCGTGGACCAGGCCAGGAGCTGCGAGTTGACCGACGGCGTGGTGTCGACCTTGATGATGGCCCGGATGGCCCACTGGGTCGCGCCGACCACGAGCGGCACCGGGCCGGTGGAGTAGCCGACCGCACCGTAGGTCGGTAGCGACCCGCAGCCGAGCGCACCGGCATAGGAGGCGAGACTCAACCCGCTGTACGACATCGGTGTACCGCCGACCTGGGAGGCGAGCGACACGCTCCCGGCCGGGTCCTCCATCGGCCAGAACTCGACCGGATGCGGCCGGAACCGGGACGTCATCGCCCGGATCGCCGCCGACAGCGGCGGCCCGGTGCCCTGCTGCATCTGCCGGAAAACCCCGGACGCCGAGATCGACACGGTGGAGTCCCGGGCGGTCGGGTCCCACGACACGGGCAACTCGTCGATGCGGCCCTCGAACCGGACCGGAAGTTGCTCGGCAAGGTAGTTGTCGACGGTGAACTGCACCGGGAACGTGTTGGTGTTGCCGGCCGCGACCCCGTTGCGGATCCCGACCGCGATCCCGGCCTGGTCCAGCGGTGTCGGGTCGACGACCTGGGCGGTGAAACCTGCCGGTTTCGCCGTTCCCTGCCAGACCCGCATCCGGATCGTCGACCCGTACGTTTCAGCCTCGATCTTCAGCGGTATCCCGGCGGAGTGGGTGATCCCGGCGACGGCAACCGGGCCGAGCAGGGTCACCGACCCACCTGCGGTCGAGTTCCGGAAGATCACGATCTGGACGACGGACGCGGTCGTGACCTGGACCCGGCACAGGTAGAAGTTCAACGGGTCCAGGCGGCGCAGCATGATGTTGCCGGGCTCCAGGTTGCCGCCCAACGGCACCGGGCACGACACCTGCAGCGACACCCGCTCATCGGCGGCGATCTGTCGCAGCGGCAACGTGCTCTGCCGGAACGCGGACGCCTGCGGCACCGAATGGATC
>Ga0307508_10000493_pt1 | contig 47385 bp, 53 predicted proteins | sample 9_EM_MG_FD_203089 | JGI IMG/M metagenome (GOLD analysis project Ga0307508, IMG submission 203089) | Populus trichocarpa ectomycorrhiza microbial communities from riparian zone in the Pacific Northwest, United States - 9_EM | ecosystem: Host-associated > Plants > Roots > Unclassified | place... | reverse complement strand
TGCTATACTGGCGGTTTCGTTTTCTTCTCTCCTGCGTTCCTTTGCATCTTCCGTACGAGGGGAAGTGTCAGAATAATGGGCGTCCGGAGATGACGGACCGGAGACGGCGTCCGGAGATGACGGACCAGAGGCAACATGTCCGGAGATGACAGCAGGCTTAGTCTCCGAGCACCGGTTCGGGAGACAGTCTTCCGTCCTTTCCCCTTGGCGAGTCCCTTAGGCGCGTTGTATATAGAGAGAATGTTCCTCCTTCGACTTTGTATCAATCAACCAATTCACTATCTTCGTCTCTATCGACCCCTATATTCCAACAGCTATGGTAAATGCTGTAATGAGATGCAATTGGGGACGATCTGCTGGACGAGATCCAGGCTGCCTGTCCCGATTTGCGGCCACTCTAGGGAGATCCAGGGCCAATGAGCAAAGTTCCGACTTCCAGGCCTCCTATCGGTTGATCGATCACGTTCTTCGAGGCTATATAGCTGCAGGCTTGATGACTCGAGCATCCCTACTGGCTGGAGGTGTCGGCCGCATTGCTACATTGGCCGACTTGAAGAGGTGGGTGAAGCTGAATGACTGGCGCCGCTTGATTCATAGCGTTGTCCTATACTACTTCAGCTTTGGAAAGGTCGCCTGGCAAAGGAAAATGGCTGTCGAGAAGGTTACCGCACAATACGAGGTCCGCCGCAATGATATCATGTCGAAAAGAAAGGCAGACCGATCGCCTGACGAGGTGAAGTTCACTGAAGCCTCAGGTAAAACGGCGTTCATCCGTCAACACAGCGCAGCTGGACGAGATATGGTGCTTGAGAATGCCTTGCTCTTCATGACCCAGGCCTTAGTGGCAGTGGACTTCCAGCAATCGATGCGGAAGGGACATGTTGGCAGGTTAGAGGTGGATCTCAAGATAATGATGCTCTGTTTTCATGGCTGTGGGAAGTCGAAGTATGCACAACTACTACTGGAAAGATCATTTGATCAGAAGTACCTATGGACTCGAGAGCACCACTATATCCATATACGCAACAACGTCATTTGCACCGGCCGACGATTTACTGGAATCGATGAGTGTCTAGAGCATGTCAACCGAGATATCTCAGACAGCTACAATCCTCGAGACATATGGCAGAGCCAGCGATGGCATCGGGATGTCGTGTCACCAAATATAGTCCCCTACCAAAAGATGAAGCGCTCGGTCCTCAGAAGTTCAGGTGTCTCCACTGGTGGTACCCGTCATTCCAGTCCGAAGACGAAGAACGATATATTGGTGGTGATGGATATGTTACTCCGTGAGAAGGTATTGATGCCACAAGCTGGCCGATGTGCTGTCGGACCGAGTGGAGCAAAAGTGGCAGTCCGAGAGACACTTGATATGTTTGATGCTGGAAGTGAGAAGATAATGTATGGTGGCGTTGTTGAGAGTCTACTTGCTTCACGGCTGAGATCTCCAGCAGCCCCATATGTTCCGGACTTCGATTTCGATGAGTGGGCTATAGAGTTGGAGCAGGCATTTAAGCAATGGAACTCGGAGGTGGAGGCTTTATATGACAGTGACAGTCGAACTGGGGATAGGAGTCAAGAGATCTCCGTAGGAGTTCACAGGAATGAGATGGATGTGGAAAGCTCAGATGATGATATGTATAGTATCTAGATGTACACAAGCAATCAAATTGTAATGGTGGCGAACGAGGACAGGAGGTTCTAAGGTATTCGGATGGTTCGAATAGGAAACGGGAGCGGGAGCGGGGACGGGAGCGGGGAGCGGGTGCGGGTGCGGGTGCGGGGAGCGGGAGCGGGAGTGGGAGCGGGAGCGGGAGCAGGAGCGGGAGCGGGGAAGGTGCAAGGGAATGGGCCACGGGGAACAGGGCAGGGACGAGCAAACGTCGGACGAGTGTTGCCGATTAGAGGAGGAAGAGTTGATAGATCTAATAGGATATAGGAGGTTGCATGAAGAGAAGAAGCAATACACAGCAGAACGTCCTCCTTATATACATTGTCCCTGAACTCACATGTGTACTCACACGCAACTCACATGTGTACTCATACCGACTTCTCTCATGCAACATACAAGCAGAACTCAATCCTTTCGGACACGCAAGCAACTCAAACCTTCCAATGACCGAGACCGGCGTCGCAACACCTAGACGTCGACAGACTTTCTGAGCCTAGGCGTCGGCACACTTTCTGAGCCTAGGCATCGACACGCCAGAATCCAACCACCAAACCTAAACCTTCCATCACCGAGGCCTGCGCCGTGACAGATACCTGGTCGATGGGCGAGGCGCTCCAGTTCTTAGGGATCCAAATGATTCCTGAGCCTAAGAATCAATGCGCTTCTACATGTCGAGACGCTCACAGGCATCGCGTCTATCTGCCCAACTTTTCCAAACGCTGAAATCTGCGCCGTGACAGCGCTGTGGTTCTACGAGTTTTGCCCATATCATTCACAGCCTGAATTTCAGCATTAGGAAGGTTTGTGTTTGCCGGTTTGATTTCGGCGTTTGGAAGGTTCACCGACACACTTTGATTGGGAGTCACAATAGGGTTGCAGATAGGGTTGATGCTATCACTTCTGTAACCTAGCTGGGTTTGGTGACATGCAAGTTCGGAACTGGAAAAATAATTCTTCTCCTTTCTGCTGGATAACACACAACAAGCCAACAATAACAACAAAATGGACAATCAGCATTTAGACCCGGATGTCTACAATGATGACACAAATCATCAACATCCATCTCCGATAATGTCCCCTACGATCCCTGATATCAGTGCCGATGATACCTATGTGGACGGCTGCCTACGCATCGCTGTCGACAAAGACAAAGGAAGGCTCCGAACAGTAGCAATGGACGATGTGGATCCCTTGACGGCTGCAATGCGCACTGCAATCGGTCAAGCAGTTACTCAGAAAAATACCCTTTTGCAAGACAATCTAGAGCGGATTTGGATACAGCAGCGGAAGTGGCAAGTAGCAGCGGCTGCTGAGATTATGTGTGGGCGGGACACCTACATCGTCACGGCCACTGGAAGCGGGAAGTCTATGTGCTTTCTGTTGACTCTATTTGCCAGAGCAGGAATCGTGCTTGTCGTATCACCACTTCTTGCGTTGATGGAGGATCAGGTACGATCCGCAAAGGAATTGGGGATCAATGCTGTTCAGATCACTGAACAAACAATCAAAGAAAATCCAGATCTAATTAAGAGTGTCCGAGATGGCGAATTTCGCCTAGTTTTCCTGCGGCCGGAATTCTGTTTACCTGCCAATGATCATTGGCGCATGATGACTTTGAGGAAGTCAAAGTTTGTCGAGGGAGTCTTCTGTATCGTCATAGATGAGGCTCATCTAATCCACCAATGGAGAACTTTTCGCACCGCATACGGACATCTGTCTATCCTCCGACATACCTTCCAAAGGGCGGCTTACTTGTTATGCTCAGCAACGATGACAAGCTATACTCGAAGATTTGTTCACCGCACCTTGAACCTAGATCCGAATGTGAGGGCTTGCTCTTTTGCTGGTGTTACATTTTATAGCTAATCGTTGCGCAATCAGGTTTCTTTTTTCCATCGAAGTATAGACAGGCCCAATGTCTTCATCGCAGTCAAACAGATATCTCAGGGGACGGCAGATCATAGAGAGCTCTACTACTTGCTTCCCGATGGAATTCGGCATCCTGCAGAAATTCCTCAAACCATCGTTTTCCTTGACAGTCGGCCAGATGCTAAGCAGGCTTGTGATGAGTTTTGGGCAAGGGCACCAGCCAAGTGGATCGGTGTCGACTATTATCGCTTCGTCTTCTGCGAATGCAGTATGGTTTTGTCAGCGAAAAGAAGATGGACCGTGATGAAAGCTTTTAGAGCTGGGCTATGTCGTATCCTCTTCGCCACTGAAGTTGCTGGTATGGGTATCGACTTCCCGTTCGTCGAGAGAGTTATCCAATGGCGTGTTGGAGCTCATTTGAATGTTACTGCTGTTCTGCAGCGTCTCGGCCAAGCCTCCAGACGTCCAGGTACTCAGGGTGTCTTCATTTTATACCACACCAGACGATACGTTATCACCAGATGCTCAGATCCACCATTAGGAGTCTTTCGATCAGATGCCAGCCGAGGTTCAGAGGATTCGAATGTACGCGAATTCATCGAGGCCACAGAATCCTGGGCAAATGGAACCTTACGCATGGATCCACCAGAAGATCCCTTGGATCTTCCATTGATACCATTCGACTCTGGCGAGAATTCTTATGAGTTGCAAAATCCCGGTACCGATAGACTAGTACTAGGGCCTGACAATGAGGACTCCGACATGGAAGATGATCCTCTTTCGGCCCATGAAGAAGAGAGTGACGAGTGTCTGCCAAGTGGGTGGGGAAGTGACAGTGAGGAGGACGACTCAGATGATGATATATCTGTGATATCGGCAAATAATGACATCAGACAGTCAGTGCAGCGGGCCAAACGCGTTTCATTCCCTGTGTCTTGCAGAGGCATATCCTGATTTATAAACACTACAGGCTGCCGCCGGGCAGTCCTCCTGACACTCTTCGATGATGCCGGATTCATTCCAGGAAAATACTCGCTTACTCATAATGACATACCGACCTGCTGTGATGCTCATCTAGCTGCGTTCCGAGAAGTCCAGCAAGACAATGAAGATGTGCACCTTCTCCTCCGACTCTTGCCTCCGGCGGAGCCAGTTCCTGAATCTCCAATGGTCACACAGGAATATGATGCCGGTCATCTTCCTGTTCAGCGCCAGCACTACACCAAAGAACAACGTCTCAAAGTGCATGAGGCTCTTCGGGAGATTAGACTTCAGATTTGGGAAGAGCTGGCTGGTGGCAACCCACATATCCTGTACTCGCCACACAAGTTCATACCCGATACTTACATTGAGCGAATCGTGGCTTCATGTCCGTCTCTAACCACGGTTGATCAACTCAAGACCCAGTTAGCAAAAACCTCGAAGGTGTCAACATTACTTGAGCCCTACCTTCCTCGGATTCTTGCAGCTGCAGCCAAGGCCTATAGTGATAGCATCGTTCCTCCTCGTCCAATTGGCCGCCCTCCTAAGCGGCAAGCTGTAATTCTCGCCGAGAACCCATATGCAGCAGAGGCGCCGGCATCCATTTCACCTCCGCCTAATGGTATACCGGCAGATATATACCATTTGCGATCGATTCCACCTGAACTCTGGAATTCCTTGCCTCCACTTGGCCGTGGACGTCCGTCAAACACAACTCGAGCTTGTCAACATGCGATTATACGCTCGTATTGGGTGGCACGAGGCTACACTGGAAACTGAGTTGTGTCACGGCGCTGGTCTCGACGATGGGAAGGTTTGGGTTGCTTGCGTGTTCGGAAGGATTGATTCTTCTTGGGTGTTGCATGGGACAAGTCAGTATGAGTACACATGTGAGTTGCGAGATCCGTGTATATAAGGAGGGCTTCTGGCTGTGTATTGTCTTCTTCTCTTCATGCAACCTCTTGTATTCTATTAGATCTATCAACTCTTCCTCCTCTAATCGGCAACGCTCGTCCAGCGTCTGCTCGTCCCGGCACTCGTCCCGTCGACGTTTGCTTGTCCCTGTCCGGCACTCATCATGTAGATGTTTGCTCATCCCGGCACCAGTCATGTCGACGTTTGCTCATCCCAGTACCCGTCAAGTCGACGTTTGCTCGTCCCTGCCCTGTTCCCCGTGGCCCATTCCCTTGCACCTTCCCCGCTCCCGCTCCCGCTCCCGTTTCCGATTCGAACCATCCGAATACCTTAGAACCTCCTGTCCTCGTCCACCACCGTTACATTACCAGAGTCAGGAAGGCTTCGGTTGTTTGGATTTCCATCGTGGAAGTTTCGACGCTTTGGTCTTGCAAGGCGTAGGTTCTAAGTCCTACTTCATGAGCGAAGTTAGTACGAGTACGTATGTGACTTGCATGAGTATGAGTAGGAGTATGAGTATGAGAATGAGTATGAGTATGAGTATGAGTACGCACGTATATAAGGAGGGCCTCCTGCTGTGTTGTCTCTTCTTCTTCCTTTCTCCTCATGCTACCTCTAAGTTGTTATCTTACCTGTATAACTGGCTATCCTGCTATCCATGGAGGCCGTTAAACACCCATGGGAGACTACGGATGAGGCAGTTTCTTTGCTGCGGAGAACATGCCAGGCAGCCATGCAGTCTCCCTTAGGCTTCCACGTCAGAGATTACGCCTTGAAGTCAGAGCACGACATGCCTGGTATACTTCTGAATAACAGCTGCTATCCACGGAGGCCGTTAAACACCCGCGGGAGACTACGGATGAGGCAGTTTCTTCGCTGCGAAAAATATGCCAGGCAGCTGTGCAGTCTCCTGTAGGCTTCCACGTCAGAGATTACGCCTTGAAGTCAGAGCACCACATGCCTGGCATACCTCTGAATAACAGCTGCTATCCACGGAGGCCATTAAACACCCGCGGGAGACTATGGATGAGGTGGAGTATATGGGTACGTGCTCGAGTGAGATATTATGACCCTAGACTCAGCGAATCTAGGGGTCAAGAAGTCAACTTGAAGTCAACTTAAAGTCACCTCACATCCATCCTCATCGTAAACCTCCACTAACCTCCATCCTACTACTCCCCTACTACTTCCACCACCACTTCTACCCCACCTGATTCTCCATTGCTGCTGTTGCCACTCCAGTAACGCAGCAATCGTGATGAGTACCTTCAAGCGCAAAGGTAGCAGCTCTCGTCCCCTTGCGAGCAAAAAGCGACATATTGAGCTGGCACCGTCACCCGCGACCGAGGCCGGTGATGCCAGCCCAGTTGGCGTTGCCCATGGATACGACCATTCTCTTCCATGGCTTCGGGATGATCAGGTTCGCCATCTACCTGCTCATCTTATCCATTCGATCCAGGCGTCCGTGGTATGTTTACCCCTATCAGTTTTATGTCCAACCTACCAATTGACCACCTCAAACAGACCCCGGTTGAGTGGGCATCCAAGGTCTGTTGGTTTCTCGCAACCATGATGTATGTGACTCGTGTCATTTCTCCGCATGATCTTGACAAGATCATGCTTCACATCAAGCCTACCACTGCCAATGTCATCGACATAGAAGCCGAGAAGAAAACCGTCGAGCGTGCTATCTCGGAGCTTCAAAGTGATATTTGTCACACCCATGAGCTGGTGGCAAGAGCATGGATTGACGGGCCCCATGGCCAAGAATTTATTACTCGCCAACAGCAGGCAAGGTTTGTATTCACCCATATAATACTTACCATACGCTAATCAAGACAGGTCGCGTATATCCAATCCTCGTATCCCCAAGGTAACGGTCGAACTACTCACAGAGGATTTGTCTCTTCAGCCTGAGGATGTAGCAGGATTGTGGGCGAGCATCTATGAAGTCGTTAACCCCAGCTATTGGAACCCTACCCAGTGGAAGCCTGGCAACAAGATTGACCATACCATCCTCGATACCATCAGGGACTGCAGTTTGGGCTTGATTTGCAAGTTCATTACTCAGCTCACAGTCGGCCCTGCTGCACAACGCAACATAAGTGCTAGCCATCGGATCCGGTTCCTCTCAGAGCTCACTTCTCGCAAGGAGATTCCAGAGTATCTGATTCCTTCACCGAATATGCCATCAGCTCATGATCGGAAGCGCTGGGAGGTCCGCCCTTTACACTACCCTCTCAGTTACCGATCCGTTGCCTACGAAGCCCTAATTCATCGCTTGAGTCACATTGAACCACCTGCTTCCTTGCACAACTCGCCGCCTCCACCGTCACCTCAAATCGATCACTGAGTCTACGAAGCCTGACAATATCAAAGAAGCTGCTGATCTTGATATCATGAAGCCGAATCCTCACGAGCCTGAGTCATCCCAATCTCTGGCCATTGACGAGCAGTATGATAGTGATGGTGATACTCTGCACGTATCTGGCGAGAAAGATTCCGAGAACCCTTTCGGGTGCAACGAGTCACTGGGTGGCGAGAGCGTTACTGGAGTTACTGAAGAGTCATTTGGCGAGTCATTCTACGAGTCAGAGACAGAGGAACATCGTGGTATTTCTGTCTACCGGGATTCCGAGACCGAGAAATACTTCCTGCGGCCCGAGTTTGACCCAAATCAGGATCCTGGTCCGAGTCTTCAGCTTGAGATCCCTGGGGAAGAGATTCTTGTCACCCCTGATATGCTGGAGCGGGCCGAAGCTTGGTGTGCCGAACAGGAAGATGCCGATACTATTGCTGTCTCCGCAGTTCTTACGTACGAGAAGAGTTGGTCCGAAGTCACACAGCGAGCGATCCGTATTGGCAGACTCAGCCCACTTGGTCTTGCAAGCCTTACTATGGAGTATCTCGACGCCACCAACCAGATGATTGATCACCAACTTCTCTACTGGAAGCATCAGCAAGTCAAGATTGAGCAGGCTAGACGTGATCTTGCTGAGGCGCAGGCCAAGGTCAAGCGGGATAACCAGCTGCTGGCTGAGATCAAGGGTAAGACTGTTGATCTTGCAGAGAAGCTGGCTGCCGAACAGCAGAAGGATCTCCTGTCCTCATACACTACTGCTGTTCCGAGTCTGCCAAAGCCAACCAACAGATGCCCAAGCACACCAATCCACCGCAGCAAGCTTGACTTCAAGGCCGGTCATCTTCCGAGGATGGGTGGCTTTGGTACAGGTAGGGCTATTCCTACTAACCTCCAGGCTTTGTCTATGGGAACGGCGGGCCTTATGACTCCATCGCGGCTTACTCCTATGGCGCGAAGCCAGTTCTCAGCTACACCTGGCCCGAGTCATAGTGTGCACGAACAGAAAGCAGCGCCCCAGCCTCCGACTACGGTTACCTCACTCATTCCAGGCAGCAGTACCCCTAAGACTCCATCGACGGCTACGCCAGGTATCAACCCGCGTGATTGTATGGGACTGTAGGCTGCAGGCGTTTCGGCTTGGGTTGCATCCTTGTGGGTTGTGGAGAATATGTCTGTTTACATGTTTCGTGTATAAGGATTTGTTCTCCTAGTTTCACAGCGTTGTAATTCTACTTGGTTCTATCAGTTCTCTTTGATTCTTCTCCACATACAACTTCTCCATTCTTTTTGGGTTCTTTTGGGAGTGCTTTCGTGTTTGGCGGAGTCAGGGAGGTCGCATATGCTTTGCAGTGGTTGATATCATAGATCCATAGATATAGATCGTGAGATTCGAGGCAATTTTGGGTGCTATGCCAGGTCTTCTATTTCGGGAGCGAGTTCGTCCAGACGTTGGTGTGGAAGGCAAAATTCGCGATGCTAACCCGTTCCGGGTTAGCATCGCTAATAGCCAAGCACGACACGGCTGGTGCGAGACAACCTCTGCACTGCAAGCAGTATCACGTCGTAAAACATGGTGTACGTAATGGTGTACCTAACCACTGTAAAACCAAAGTATTACAATACCGCAGCTAAAAAGTAATAAAGAGTGGGGAGGGCAGAAAGGCGGCAGAGGAAAAGAGAGCCAAAGTGCAGGAACACTACCGAAGGGTGTTGGGGGGTACGCCAGCACTCACAGACGAGAGCACAGCAGGCCAGGTGGACACGGCTGCTGTGGCTCTGAGGGAGGCAATGACCGTAACCCTTGACAAGTGGGCAAGGAGGAAGAGAACCTGTGCCAGGTTGAAGCGGTGGTGGACCGCAGATCTGGCTAAGCTACGGGAAGAGCTGGGTGCGGAGCGCCGGAGGCCGGCAGGAATTGGGCGGGTACAGGACGCAAGGAGGATCCTGCAGGAGGCGGAAGGATCGGACGTATGGACCGCCTCGGGCTACACGGTCCCGCGAATCGACAGAGAAGGGCAAGTACTGATAGCAGAGGACGGAACGGTAGCGGAGGGCCGACACGACAGGGAGCAGGCCGTCTTGAGAGCCCACTTCCCAGTGGGACCCCCGGGGACCTATGCCTCACGGGGCGGAGGAGACGCTTACCGACGGGTGGACGCGGAGCTGGTCGGGACCCTCCTAGGCAAGGCGGCCAGTGGCTCCGCCCCAGGGGATGACCACATCTCGGCAGCCATCGTCAAAGTTTTCTGGCAGTGGGACGAGCAACGGATCACGCAAGTCATTCGGGCGTGCATCTGACTGGGCCACCACCCCAAGATAGGGAAGACAGCAAGAGGAGTGGTCATCTCGAAACTAGGAAAGCTAGACTACTCCTAAGTCTGAGCATATCGGGTGATCTCGCAACTGGATGTTACCAGCAAGCTACTGGAGCGGACGGCAGCCTACCTGATAGCAGACCATCTGGAGCGGAATAGGGGCCTACACGAGGGGCAATTCGGATGCCGGAAAAGGAGATCCTGTGTGGATGCGGTCGCTGTTTTCATGAACCGCACCTAGGAAACGTGGGGAGAAAAGAAGGTGGCAGGCTCCCTATTCATGGACGTCAAATCGGCATTCAACAACGTGAGCAAGGAACTGCTGGGAAAGCGAATGGAGGTGGAACAGGCAGTTCCAGGGGTCAGCGGACTATCCTTCGTGGATGACATCGGATGGTGGGCGGCCGGGAAGGACGAAGAGGAAGTGGCGGCCAGATTGTCAGCGGCAGCAGGAGCATCGATGGACTGGGCGGCTCAAAACGGGGTAACCTTCGACCAGGGTAAAACAGAGGCGGCAATTTTCTGGCGGAGCAAGGCAGTGCCCACGGGGATGGTCAAGGTGGGAGCAACCCTCGTTCTGTTCAACAAGGAAGCAATGCGATGGCTCGGGGTGTGGCTGGACTCCCAGCTCACGCTGAAAGAGCATCATGCCAGACGACTCAAGGGAGGCAGGAATGCGAAGACCCGGCTGCGCCGGCTCACGGGACCGCTGAGGCTCTCTCCAGTGAACTGCTGGAAGGTCATGACAGCATGTGTCCAGTCGGTCGCCATGTTCGGAGCGGAGCTGTGGTGGAAGGGAGACGGGACCCGGGGAACAGTCGGAAGAGCGAAGGATCTGCAACTCCTGGTCAACCGGCAAGCACGCGCGTCCACGGGTTGCTTCCGGACCACCAACCTGGGAGCCCTCTCAATGGAATCTGGCCTCCAGGCAGCAACGACCCAACTGGAGAACAGGCAGCGGCGGTTCGGGCTGCGGTTATTGAGCCTGCCACAGGGGGACCAGGCGAAGGGGATCGCCAGGGCCCACACGGAGATGGGGCGGAGGCTTACGAGCACCCTCACCTACGCAGGAAGGACGGAAAGCACAGTTCTGCTAGAGGAGGCAGAGACCCTCGACGCGGAGCTGGTACAAGAGGAGGAGGCCAAGGCAAAGGCCGAGGCAGAGAAGGATCGCCCTGGACTCACCATGTTCACGGATAGGTCACGGCTGGACAGTGGTGCTGTGGGCTATGCAGTGGCATGGAAGAACGGGCAAACCTGGAGGGGCATCAAAACCCACATGGGGTACAACCAGGCGGCCTATGACGCTGAGTGTGCTGCTCTCGCCCGCGCTCTGGAATCGGCATTGAGAAGAAACACTATTCTGGAGCGGATCACAATCTTCACCGATGCACAGGCAGCCATCAGACGGATGGCTTCGGAGGAGCCCAGCCCCGGCCAGCAATACGCGCTCCAGGCCAGGGAGCACATCGCTTCGCTGCGGCGCGCTCGGCCAGCGATCACCATCGAGATCCGGTGGTGCCCTGCCCACAAGGGGATCGCCAGGAATGAAAAGGCAGATGAATGGGCGAAGATTGCGGCGGAGGAGCCAGACACCCACGGGGTGGAATGGCTGAACTACTCAGACAGGATGGAAGTACGCCCCATGCCTCTCCAGCGATCCCTCATGAACCTCAAGCGGGAGATTTCGGAGGAAAAGTGGGCGGAGGCATGGCAGTGGGCTAGAGGCCAGACCTCCAAGAGGAAGTATAGGATGCCGGAGAGCCACAGGCCGGATAGCGTGGTCGCTGAAAGTACCAAGAGGCTCGTCTCAAGGGCCTACCAGCTGAAGACAGGCCACGCCCGCACCGGCCAGTACCTGCACTGAACAAGGTCGCGCCCATCCGCTGAGTGCTGGTGGTGCCAGTGCCCCACGCAAACGAGAGACCACCTCTTCAAGGTGTGTCCGAAAAGGAAACAGCAGCAGAAGATTCTGTTGGCGGAGGTGGGGAAGGCGGCGGAGAAGTGGAAGAGCCGGTGGAACATCTGGGATCTGCTGGCCGATAGGAGATGTGGGCAGGCGGTGCTACACTTCCTCTCCTCGACGGAAATGGGAAGGCTAGTACCACCTCTGGAGGAGAGCGACGCTGGAAGCGAGGTGTCAGAGTGGGAGCTCTGGGAGCGCCGGGAGCGGGAAGAGGAGCGGGAGGTGGAGGCGGTGGAGCTTGGTGCCACAGAGGGATTGGGCGTTGGGGGGGAGCTACCACTGTTCCTACCCACGCCCCCCTTCATGGCAACTGCAGACGAGGAGTAGGGGTGTGGGGACGTTTTCCTTTGTCCTTTCTTTTGTCACTTTCATTGGTGCGCATCACATCTTCTTGGGACAGGCCTGGGCAGAGGGCATTAGGGGAGCTTGCAATGGGCCGCCATTGTGCGGACTGCGGACGGGAAAAACGGGCAAAATGTACACCGCCATGATCTAGCTAGGTTGCACGCGAGTATGAATAAACAACAAAAAAAAGGCAGCTAAAAAGTATTGAGGTGTATTAAATGCGAATACCAACTGTAGTGTATAATCGAAGGGGGTAAACATCCGTGTTTTCCCGCTAAACGCATATTACTATCGTATTGGGACATGAAAAATACGTACTTTGACCGTGTTGATAATGTACCTATCACTACCGTTTCATCCAAGACACCTAAGGCCATCCACTTAAGGACCAATTTTGGTCGAGGGCGCGGTAACACGCCCTGAACCATAATTGGTACAACCCTCCAGGCCGTAGCCTGGGTATCACGGCTAGTGTCGGCTGTGCCTGGAATGCGGGAGGAAGAAGCACGGCAAATGGAATGCGGGTCGAAGGGTGGGAATGCGGGCTGCTTGAAATGCTTGTCTTGGCAGCGTCGACGGCATCTCATGAGGAGCCGTCGCCCGCCTCTCTTTCTCTTGTCTCTTTCTTTTCCTTTTCTTTCTCACGCAACAACTTGTTTGTCTGGTTTCGTCGGACGTTGTCTTGTTGTGTCTTTCCTGTTTTGTTCCACCTGTCGACAGAAGCGTCTCTTCTTGCCCTGTCCTCTTGACCCTCACCGTGACCTCTTGTCTGCCTTGCTCATTGCGTGTGCTGCCACTCGCCGCCTTCAGTCTCTCGCTCGCTGAGCACGCCGCCGGTCGCCGCCGTCCATCTCTTCCTCGCCTCGCACTCTGCCGCTCGCTGCTGCCGCCAGCTGCTATCTGTCTCTTGCTCGCCGGGGGTGCTGCCGCTCACCGCTGCCGCTCGCCACTGTCCGTCTCTCTCTCTCTGATCAGCTCGTCTTCTCTGTCCGCCGCCGGGAGCCCTACCCGCCTAGTCCCGTTACACTTTGTTGCGTCTACCATCTCTCCCGGTAGCCCACATATCCAGTTCTATCGCGTCAAATGTAGCTCAGGAAGAGTCAGCGGTAAGCACGGGGGCCGCCGATATCAAGGCCCGGCTATCTACATCTCACGAGAACCCTTCCCAGACGACCAGAAGCTAACAATAAACAGCACCCGACAGACTCACTGAATACCATCAAGATGTCGACCAATGACGCCGAAACAGCCGAACTCAAAACCCCGCCCATCCTCCGTGAGCTCTCAACAGATATACAGAACCAGCTGAACATAATTGTCTCCAGCGACACCTTTGCCGCGCAGGCTACCCTCTAGTCAGCCTTCCCCGGGATCACGAACCTGGCTCGTATGATCCAGTGGAGCACCTGCCTGCTCCTCACTGGCGTGTCGATAACTTCGAGGAACAGGTGGCTGCTGCTAGATGAGCCATTGACCGGCTGGCAACCTTCGAGGGTCCGCCACAGAGCAGAGCAGGCCGGTCCCAGACCCGCCAGTTTTCGACAGAACCCATGAGGACCTCGAATGATTCGTCGCGCAACTCCGTATCAAGCTATTCAGTGACCCACCCCGCTACCCCACACCAGCTCTACGTATGGGGTACGCCTTGAACCGGTTCAGAGGCTGCGCACAGACAGATCCTCCCATTTGTCACGAGTACAGAGTACCACATACGTGTTGGCTACACCGACTCGAATCTTGCTGGATATCCTGACGACCGAAAGTCGGCACGTGCATCCTTATGCACCCTTGCCAGAGGTGCTGGCCGAGACGTGCTCGCGAGCTGCCCCTAGTCACCCTCTGAATGGTGGAATCAGAGCATATAGTTGCATCAGATGCTGCAAAGGAAGACATATCAATCTTCGCCGACAACTAAGGTGCAGTTCAGCTAGCGAACTTTTACGAGCGCACCATGCATATCAGTGTCCCCTCCCACTTCATCTGCGACATCCAACGTGATCGCCGACATCTGATATGCTCGCCGATATGCGATATACTCGCCGACATCCGATATGCTCGCTGATATACGATATGCTCGCCGACATCCGATGTCCTCCCTCGAGACACACACTAGAAGCTCGCTCACAGGCTTGGGCTTGTTCGCAAGAATTCAGGGGAAGTTTTCGGATGGACAACGTGTCAAGCGGTTGAACAAGTTTCTCTTTTTACACTCCTTTCTTTCTTTGGAGGATGCATTCTTTCTCCTGTATCCGTGGTTTTCCCATGAGGATTTTTACACGGTTATGAGTTTTAACGAGGCATCCGAGGATACTAGGGATCTCTGTTTTTCCCTTGCTGTTTGTGGCTATTCTCACTGTTCCGGGCTCTCTGTCTCCTTTACTCATTTTCCTTTACATCTGCCGAACGAGGGGAAATGTCAAAATACTGGGCGTCCGGAGATGACGGACCGGAGACGGCGACCAGAGATGATGGACGAGAGACAACACGCGCGGAGATGACAGCTGTCCGAGTCTCCGGAGCACTGTCTCGGAGGGCTGTCTTCCACCGATACCATGACGAGTGTCCGAGGCCTCTTGTTTAATGAGAGAATATTCTGTCCACACGATGTATCTTCAATTCAATTATCTGTCTTCATCTCTATCTATCTATTTCTTCCAACACTTTGCTACTGGTACGAATGCCCACAAGAGGAAATGGGCGAATTTCCGGCCAAGCCTCATGGATGTCGCGACGATAGCCTTTACAGAATGATTCGCGATACGAATACCCCAGCGACGTAGGCACGTCCTACACGTCACGGTATCCACCAAGGTTCGAGTACGCTCTGGTATCTCGACTGCGTGGTCAGCAACCTCCTGAAACCCGACTTGTTGCATACAATGTAACTGGGGATGTTGAAGCACCTTCAGGGATGGTTGCAGGATGTTGTTAAGCAGCATAAATGGCTCGAGGCGTTCAACAACATCTGGCTGTCAGTACAACTATACCTGGATATAGCGCAACCCCAGAAGGTGTACGAGGAGGTGTCAAACTGGCAGGGCAAGGCGATCGAAGTTATGTCTTGGTTTCATGTCGTGGTGTTACGCTGCGCTCTGCGAGCTCCATCCCCTTCCAAATGTGGTATTTTGACAATGCAATGGAGTGCTGCAGAGTTCTACTTTTATGCTCAATACAACTCCCACGATGAAGAGGTGTTCAGTCTCATGGACGATGCTCAGAAACGCTTTCACACCTCCAAGCGTGTCTTTCGCCAATTTAGGGTCACCAAGAAGGTAACCCACCAAGGCAAGGAGTATCGGAAGAGGTCCGTCGAGGAGCACGATACGGTGATGCAAGCAAAATCGGTTTGCCGAGTGGGAGAGGCAGCAAAAGGAGTGGCAGATGTTTATCAACACTGAACTGGTTGAATATCACTGGGAAGGCAGCGATTTCAACTTTCCCAAGGTTCAACAGCTGCTTCATTTCGGGGAGCAGATACGATGGGACAGATCTCTCAAGCAATTGTCGATCGAGACCAGAGAACGCTCGTGTCGAACTCAACTTAAGGATCCGTACAACAAGTCAAATCATTCCGGCAATATCTACGGGCAGATAATCAATTACTACCAATGGCGTGACGTCTTCGCCATATGGAGCTTCAATGATGCCGCGACGAGAGGTGAAAACGCCGAGAGTGGTAGTGACAGCAGCGAAGGTACCCAAGCTGCCGTGAAATTTACTTCCAAGCAAAGCTCCTCTGGGCAGGCCAAGATCATCAGGCCTCACAATAGTCCGTCCTGGCCGGCCGGGCCCAGCAGTCTTTTAGGACGGTCCCGTCTCGGGCAGGGTCCCCACTGCCCTAGTCCATCCTGGGATAGGATTTGGACGGACTGTCAAAGACTGCCGGGCACCCCACTAGCGTGAAAAATTTCCGATTAGGGTGAAATTTTTTACTCCAGCGGGGTATGCAAGACCCCACTCAGCAACCACTATGTATACCTACCGCCATTGCCATCTGGCTCGCCAGACATCAATCCCATCGGTACCACCCAACCCACCCAGCCCACCAATCAGATGCCTAACAGCGATCTCAGTACCGATGCCTATATCAAAGACGAAGCACACGATGATATTGTCATTTGCCCCAAGGATTCAGCTTCCCAGCGACAACTCCTGGTCGATCCCGAATTACTCTCCCCACCGATGGGCAGCAGTGCAATGACAAATGTTACATCTGTTGTCACGTCTTCCTTTTCTACTGTGTCTGCCGGATTCTCACGAAAACAGACAAGTTGGGTGTGGCAAGCCAAAAACAGAGAAGAGTATACTGGTGTTGATGGGAAACTTCGATGGAGATGCCAAAGATGTATGTCATCACCATCTACAATTTGCTTGTTACTAACACTTGTTTAGGTCCCAGTACACATACAGCACAAATGTACTCAAATGCCTTAACCTAAAACGCCATTTAACATCTTCGGCATGTTCACAGACTTGGCCCAGATGGAGAATTGCCAACGGTAGCCATCCGCCAGCAAAGCCTTCAGGAGGCATTCGGAAACACTACGCCACGAGTTGCATTCAATCCGGAAGTGTTGAAGGCCATTCATTTACACTGGATGATGATATGCAATATTCCTTTCGACGTGGTGGAGAATACCAGCTTCTTTTTGCTGGCTGGTTACCTTGCCGCATGTGTATGTTCCCTTTATTCTTTCCTATCATATGTATACTTGCTGATAGTGCAGACTGCCTCCTACACTGCAATTCCACGTTATTAGCCCTCCTCCGGCAACAGAATTCGATCGTGGATCCTCGATACGTACCAGAAGTCGCAAATACACATGCGGAATACGATCAATTGGACAGACTGTGCAGTACATATCAGCTTGGACCTGTGGACGAGTCCGAATCATCGGAGCTTTCTGGTAGTAGTTGGGCATCTTCTGATTTGTACAGAAATTAAGACACTATTATTGGGGTTCCGACATCTGATTGGGAGCCACTCGGGACAGAATCAAGCCGCACTCTTTTGGGAAGTGGCTGTGGAGATGGGAATCACCTGCCGGCTGGGGTACTTTACACTCGACAATGCATCCAATAATGATATTATGTTGGAAGCCATTGCTGATCGACTAGCAAACCTCGGTATACCCTTCGATCCCAAAAAACGTCGGATGCGCTGTCTCGGCCACATCATCAACTTGCTGGTGAAATCTTTCCTCTTTGGAGAGAACCGTGCACCATTGGAGTTCCCAGTTAGCAGTGGTACACCAGAGGAGGAAATTCAACAGCTTCTTGAGTGGCAGAAACTGCGAGACTGGAACGTCCAGTCAACGTCGGAGTCACTGTATTATTGAACTAGTTAGGTTTCTCAATAGTCACGAAGGAGGTGGGGTGCGTGCGGTCCTTGCTGGCGTTCCTCTATTGTACAAGATAACACCCCACATGATCGTCCTTCTAAAATCGTCCACCGTTAAGGGATTCACAGCGAATAATCTAAGGGGTTCGGTTCGATATCTGCAGCGCCCGCTGGCTTCGGCTTGAGCGCCTGATCGTACGCGGCCCTGCGGCAACGGCTTGCTCGACGGATCGCTTAGTGGACGGCGCGGTGTGGGCGGTGGCTCGCACAGCGGTGCATGTTTCGAGGCGGGCCCGGCAGCTTGCCAGACGGCTCGCTCGTATATCGCTTCGGTGGAGGATTCGATTCGAGACGGGCCCAGTGTCTGGCCCGACGGCTTGCTCGCGGCGCTTCGGCAGAGGATCGGATCGAGACGGGCCCAGCGTCTGGCCTGACGGCTTGCTTGCGGCACTTCGACAGATGGTTCGGATCGAGTCAAGCCCGGCGTCTTGACCCACGGCTCACTCACGGCGCTTCGGCGGATGGTTCGGATTGAGTCTGCCCTGGCGTCTTGCCCGACGGCTCGCTCGCGGCGCTTCGGCGGAGGATTCAATTCGAGGTGGGCTCGGCGTCTTGCCTGACAGCTCGCTCGTGGCGCTTCGGCGGATCGTCTACCGCTTCGGTGACTGCCAAACAGCTCGCGCAACAACTGCCTCACAGGTAAGATAAGGTAAGGAATACGCTCACACACCAGACCCTCCTGGGTGCGGGCCGGCGCCCGAAGCTGCTCGTCCTGGTCAGTCTAACGATAGGATTCCGCCCAATGGTGTCACGGACCGCGCCATTCCCTCAGCTTATAGCTGGGTAATGGGTTCAAGTCACGACCCCATGCCAGCCCTTGGCTACGGTCCCGGGGATTATACCCTCAACGGGGATCCTATCTGTGCCAACTGACGTGTTGCCCATCGGACCCTTCCTATCTCCCACCTAGACTCTCAAGCCCCTTATGTATCCTTCCGTCTCCTTCCCGATCAACTGTCGTCCCGCTTGCAGCGCTTAGGTGTATCTGCGCTTCGGTGGATCGTTCGGTTCCGCGGCTAGAGACGGATTGCTCAACTGATTGTGCGACGGATTGCTCAACTGATTGCTCAACGGATTGCTCAACGGATTGCTCGACAACTGGCTCACGGATAAGATTTGGTAAGGAATACGCTCACACACCAGTCCCTCCTGGGTGCGGGCCGGAGCCCGAAGCTACTCCTCCTGGTCAGTCTGACGATAAGAGGAGATGAGGTTTCGTTGGCACTGCATGATCTTCATGCTGTCGAGCGGAGTTTCAAACCCCGAGTGTTTCCGCTCGTTGGGAGCTTCAACCCACTCGGTCGAATGTTTCCGCTCGTCAGGAGCTTCAACCCACCCGAGTGTTTCCGCTCGTCAGGAGTTTCAACCCACTCGGTCTGTCTTCCATTCGTTTGCCCAACTCAACCCCTTATGCTCCAGAGTTAAACTCTTACAGCCGGTCTCGGCCGTATCGCTAAACTCCGTTTCCTTATCTCCCGCCTAGACTCTCGAGCCCCTTGCGTATCCTTCTGTCTCCTTCCCGATCAACTGTCGTCTCGCTTGTGGCGCTTGTAGGAGCTCCTGTAGGATCGCTTGTAGGATCACTCATAGGATCGCTCGTAGGATCGCTCGTCGGGTGATGGTGGTTGACTCAATGTCTTCGTGACCGCTAGGTGGTCCGTTGATGATTGACCGTTCTGTGGTTCATGGTTCCGCTGATGATTCCGATAATTCCTTTTTTGTTGAGAGCTGGTTGCCAACCGCTCGTATAAGTGTTACGGCTCGGCAGAGTCACGTGCTGTGGGGAATTACCCCGCACCGCGACGTGAAAACTCTTCGCCTTGGCACTAGACTTCATCAACGTGAAGAGGATAACTCTCGATTCGATTTGGACCATAGCGCTTCCACGTATCCTCCTGAGAGTGGCCAGAGCAGGTGCCTCTCCTTAATCTCGTCGTGATTGGGTGATGCGAGTGGGTTGTGTGCGGGGTTGATTATGTTACTCGACCGGAGATAACAAACCCTCAACCGTACCAGCTAATCCTTCTTGGCCGCAACGGGCGTCGAGATAGCTCCGCCCCATATCGCTCCCATCAGACTGTTCCTGAGGTGCGGTCCTGTAGCGGTGTTTGCACTTTCCGGATCACAAGCCGGTACTTGGTCTGGGGGCTACCCAGCACTACAGGATCGGCTTGAAGTCAAGCCTCCGCTTCAGTATCTGTTCAACTCGACGTCCCTCACCTTGGTGCGGCGTATGCCCTGCATCATAATCGTTGTAAGCATCTCGGATAAGTGGGGCATAAGCTCACGCTGTCATGCGCTGGCCAAGCCCAGAGTTCATCGCCATAATCGGGTGTCAATGACGAGGATGTGAGTGGTAGCATCATCCCTCGTGTCTCCTGACCAAGGGGTGCAACGGTATCACCTCGGGCCTTCGAGCCGTCTGCGACGATACAGTGATTTCCGACTCGTGGTGTTGTTCCTCTGGGCCGTGCCTTAGGAAACAACCCCGCTCCTATTCTGCGACCTAGACTCGCAACTCCTAGTGTTCCCGTTTCCTTCCAATTTCTTGTCCTTATGATAACCACCAAGGTTGTCTTCCTCTGCGGGAGCACTTACGCTTTCCTGGTCTGCGCCGGTACTTGGCCCGGGATTCTCCGGTGCTGCAGAGTCGGTCGACCCGAGCCGAGCCCCAACAGTGTCGGTTGCCCGGTCTCGGGATGCCGTCCTAAGACCGTGTGACGAGTTTCCGATACCTTCCTGCCCGGTCCGTATCCGAATTCCGACCCGTAGTATTTAGGGTGTAACAGAAACAGGGCCCGTTGGGGAAGTTATACAACTATATACAACACATTCTCAAGACCCCCCAATGGCGCGACAGATTTGCAGACCACTGTAGGCTGTACAACTCTCATCATTCCCCATTGAGTATAATAATGGCTAATGATACTTGCTGGAACGGAGATCTTGCTGCTATATCTCGAGCGCTAGAACTCCGAGAAGCCATTCAAGACTACATAGTCTTTGAGCTATGGAACTCCAATAGACGTACTGCTGAAGACCGCTCCGGCGTCCGCTGCCGCCTCCACACCTTCTCGGCGGCCGCAGGCTTCCGCATGCGCGACCACACCCTTTCCTTTGTTTCTTTTCTTTTGAGACGATAAGAAGGCGAGCTATCACGGTGCAGGTCTCGCCGCGGGGAAGGTTTGGTTGGAAGGTTTGGTTGGAAGGTTTGGTTGAGAGGTTTTGGGCAGTACCTGGTTGCGGCAAAGTTGTTGATATGAGCTCTGCCCCGCTAGCACGCGGAAGCCACTCCCAGCGAGGTGCTTCCCCCGCCTCCATTAACCGCCGTTATTTACATCTTCCACTCTCCACTGCGTACCTTCATGAACCAAGCCGTGCTGGCAGGTAACTTGCAGGTTGGATATTGTCCTGTTGTCATTGTCTCATCGTCCCGCTTCGACCGGCCCCCGCCTCGACTGGCCCCCGCCGCCCCCCCCCGCCTCCCCCCACCCCACCAATGACTCGCCACTTTTTGAAAGCCCAAGTGGGCGGATGATCTCACCTCTCCTCCTCCACTAGCCTCCATCCAAAACTACCGGACGAGCTGAGCCCCATTGCACAGCCAACTCCGACAGCTTGCCTGGCTTCATGCCCGATGGCTTGCCCATATCGCTCGATGGATCGTTCCCGGCGGCTGCATGGCGCTCTGCGGTTCAGTTCGGTTCAGCATATCGCATAGCGTTCGACCACTTGGGTAGGGTGAGATTAGGTAACGGGTATGTTAACACTCAACTCGTTCGGCTTGCTCGTCTGCACCTCGCTCGTTCGTTAGACTTTGCCAGCGTATCAGGGATATATCCCTCAATTGTTTCTTCCTCTGCTCAGCGCGATCGTATCGTGATTGTTTCACGGCTATTTAACACAATTCCCCCTTTTTTGGTGGCTTTAAGGCTATATTTGTATTACATAATACTCCCCAGTTTGGGCGAATAATATTTCATTATCCACTTGAGTCCGGCTCTTTTAATTTAATCATACTTGCATTCTTTTTGTCCAGTTTTCCGGGCCAGGCCTGTTGCAAGAAAGAATAGGTGAGTACCTAGGAAATCACAAATGAAAGGACAAAGGAAATCGTGAAGGAGGGAGTGGGGAGAAACAATGGTAGCTGTTCCTCGGCACCCAGCTCCTCGGCCTCCACCCTCCTCTCCTCTTTCCGCTGCCTGCGATTGACCGAACGGCAACCAGGAGAGGCTGGTGTTCTGCTACCGCTACTTAGCGTCTCCGGTCATTTTATTTCTTAACTTCATTCCTTTAATTTCTTGAATGCAGTAATTTTGTTGATTGACTTAGGTGAATAAAAAAGATGACCAGTCAATGAAATAGAATGGCACAAGTCAATAAAATATAATGACTGGAGTCAATAAAATATGACGGGAGTCAATAAAAACGGCGACTCGAGTGAATGAAATGGAAGGACTCGAATCAATGAAATAGAACGAGTCGAGTCAAAAACGAGCCTCATGTGTCGGGTTCCTCTGCCGCTTGCCTTGCCCACTTGTCCGTGTTCTTGTTGTCCGCCAAACCGTTGCGAGTAGGACACCAGCGAATTTGGATGCGAAAAGACGCTTTGTTGTTGATGATGATGATGTTTCATTGATCGTATACGACCCTACTGGATCACGACGATATTATGTACAGTCCTTCCCTGTTCATCGTCCGCCGCCACCTCTCACAGTCCCCCGGCGGCCCGTGGTGACTCACCCTGCCCCCGTCTTGCCTCTCTCGAGAAAGAAAAGTAGAAAGGAAAACAAAAGAAAGAAAGAAAGAAAACTGTAAGGAACGTATAAAGAAAACACAAGATAATGATAGAGCGCACCAAGAAAATTTCCACGCCCATCGTCTCTGACTCACCCCCCGGCTCTGCTTCCGCCTCTGCTGGTTCCGGTGGCAGCGCTCCTGGCCCCACCCTGGTCCACACCTTTGTAGTCCACAAGAAGTCCAAAATCGATCGGGTACATCGTTCGTCCGCGAACAGGTCTCGGATTCTAAATCGATTCTTCCCTCTTCCTATCTCTTTCCGTACCTCTACCCACAGGATCTTCTACTGCAGCTTCCATCTGTTGTACTTCTTGAACAGGTGTTCTCTAGTCTACGTCTTAGCCTGACACCATCCTCACTCTGCCGTGTTCGAGTTCTTTCTCCACTTCAAGTATTGGCCTGTGCAACAGTATCCTGTCTTTAGCTGATGGAATCGACCTGCCAGCCTCATTGATCCTCGTACCACCATGTTATTCTAGTGTATTGTTTTCGGCATTCGATACTTCTTCCCCTTGACCCTGTTCTTCGACCAAGTCCACCCCTCTTCCCACTCCTTCTCTGAGATTTCGCGTCTTATGTTGGCTTGTGGCCTAGGGAGTGGCATTCGTCATATCCCATACCGGTCCTTGTAGCCCATCCGTTCGACCCCTTGTGCGTCTGGTGCTTCCACCGCTTGCTTCGCCCACTTGTCTGCTTCCTCGTTCCCTACCACCCCACTATGGGCGGGACATCACCGGATCTCGATTCAGATGTTCCGGTTTCTTTCCCTCAGCTTCGCTATCCATTTCCTAGCTAGAATGATTTATTGCAGTGTGGGGCCCGGTTCGTCCGATACGATTCTTGCCATTAAGGCCTGCGCATCCCTGAAGATCATGACCGTTTTCGAAGCTGACAGTCTTCATGCCGCCACTTCCAGTGCCCTGGCTAGTGCCGCACATTCGGCGTCGAAGGCTTCCTGGTTGTAACTTTGGTACGTCTTCACGCCTACCCATCGGTCTCCAGCCTTCCATGCTATCCGATAGCCCATCGCCCCACTCTCGAGTTTCGACCCGTCTGTGAAGATGGTTAGACCCTCCCTGTCTTCCTCAGCCTCTTCTTTCCCTCTTCCCTGTTCCTCGACTATTCTGATTGCCTCGAGCTTCCCCGACTGTATTGCCACGTTGGTTTCCTCCATCCTTCCCGAGTATTCAATCGCTTTCTCCAGCCTTCTTCCGATGGTCGACTGTAGTCCCACCAGCTCCTAACCTCTGCTACGCTATGGAAGGCTGAGTAGCAACGCGCTTGGTCGCCTCTGCCTGTTGTCCAACTGGGCCTTCGCTGGTCTCAGTCCTGATTCCATCACCAGCGTCCCAAGGTTCGTCGTCCGGAACCATGCTGTAACTGCCCATACTTCCTGGTTGAACAGCTTCTGCAGTTCCTCTGTTCCTCCTACCATGCCATTGCTTGCCTTCGTCCTTCCACCACAACTCGGTACCGTATATGGCCACTGACTGCACAAATGCTGTCATAATTTTACGGCAATTGCCCGACGTCAACCCTATTTGCCCTGCCAATCTTCGCAATCTAGCCAACGCACTTCTCCCTTTCTTCATCATTATTCTCTGGTGGTCACCTAGCGTGAGGTGAGAGTCCAGCCATATTCTGAGCCATCGGGTCGCCTCGTTATTGAATGGGATTTCTCTTCCTCCTGTCTTGATCGTCACTGTAGAGGTTTTGCTTCTCCGGCTAAACGATATCGCCTCACTCTTGCCATGGTCTAAGCTCACTCCGTTCTTTTCGCCCCATTTGCATTCCACCTCGCCACTCTCGTGAGTTGTTCGGCCACTTCCTCAACTGTTTTTCCTTCTGCTCACCATGAGATGTCATCCACAAAGGATAGTGCCTTGACCTCTTAAGGCGGTTCGTTGTTATGATGATGATGATTTATTGATCGTATGAAACCCTACTGGATCATGACGATATTATATACAGCCCTTTCCTGTTCACCGTCCGTCACGACCTCTCACAGTCCACCCACAGCCCGTGGCAACTCCCGCTGCCCCCGCCTGGCCTGTCCCCGAAAGAAAAGTTGCAAGGAAAAGAACAGAATAGTAGATAGGAAAACAAAAGAGAGCGGAAAGGACTGTATCAAGGAAACACAAAGGAAATTTCCCTCACCCATCGCCTCTCACTCGCTCCCCGTATCCCTTTCCACCTACGCTGGTTCTGGTGGCAGCCCTCACGGCCCCACCCTGGCGTCTACCATCGTAGTCCTCAAGAAATCCAGAAACGGTCGAGAGTATCGTTCATCTGCGATCAGGTCTCGGAGTCTGAAATGATTCTCCCTTTTCCTGTCTCCTTTCGTACCTCCGCTGACAGAATCCTCTGCCACAAATTCCATCTATTGCAGTCCTTAAAAAGGTGTTCTCTTGTCTGCACCTTGTATTGACACCACCTGTACGCTGCCGTATTCGAGTTTTTCGTCCATTTCACGTACTGTCCGTTGCGGCAGTGCCGTGTCCGGAGTTGGTGGAACCGTCCTGCGAGCCACTTCGGTCCCCGATCCACCATACCATTTGGTCGCTGGGTCTTCGGCATTCCATACTTCCTTCTATTGACTCTTTCTTTCGACCAGTTCCATGCTTCTTCGCACTTCTTCTTCGCTATCTCACGCTTTACATCGGCTAGTGATCCGGGGAGTGGCATTCGTAGCTTGCCGTACTTGTCACTGTAGCCCATCCATGTAACTCCTCGTATGTCTGGTTCCTCCGCCGCCTGCGTCGCCCACTCCTCCTCTTTCTGATTGCCTGCCACACCCTTATGGGCGGGACACCACCGGATTTCGATACGCATATTCTGGTTCTTCTCTTTCAGCTTTCCTATCCATTACCTAGCTTGTAGAGTTTACCGCTGTGCTGGACCTGGTTCACCCGATTTCCGTCGAGTGACAAAGCCGGCATTCAACAGCTCGGAAACCTGATCAAGTTCGATATTAGTGATCCGACTCTGTCGCCACCGGACGGCCCAGCCTCACAGTAGGGCACGCCACCTCCGAGTGGTAGTCGTGAGAAACACCAGGGTAGAAATTGTGAACCCCTGACAAGCACACACCAACCCCGAGCTGTAGAGATACAAAGGAGCCTAGAAGTATAAAGAAAAAAAACTCTGACCCACACCTCCGAATGGACGGATCCCAATTATGACGAACCCTGAAGGTTTCTTCATAACACCTCAAGGTTCTACCAACCTGCCATACCCTACTCGAACTGATCTGGCATTTTCTACTCGGCGGTTTCCCAAATTTTGAGTCGGGAAATGTCCCAAGTTCGGGGCTTTGGGGGCTCAGACTTTTCCTTCCAGACCCCCGAATAAAAGAAATTAATTATTACAGAGCACGGGCGTAATGAGTGATAACAGATTTGGCGAAGGGTCACGCGAGACTAGTAGTGATTCGGGTTATATCTATCAAACAGATCCGACCAGAGAATCTGGAACAATGAGCTTGGCGCGATTCGCATACGAATGCACTTCATTCAGATTCAGCCACAGTACCCTCCCCATCGACCTCCAAACAAGCCCTGATCTCCGCCTCCGGATCACCACCCTGCTCCTGAAATCCAACCCAGCCGGCCGACTGAAAGTCATCATTATAAGACCACCTCTTTACTATATAATCCTTCGTCCTCATTCGTTTATCCTTATGCAGCAAATATGCGACACCAAAGTCCACCATCACCACTGTCCCATCGTCGCGCAAAATGTAGTTCCTCCCCGCATTGTCACCTTGCCAGACTCCGGCACGTAACAATTCCCAATCTGCCCTGATGGCAGACACCAGAATACATCTCTTCTCCTCCTGATCTCTGGGTGGCTCTCACAGTGTAATTCCTGGGATGTACTGCATGAGCAAGACATAGACTGGCCGGCTGGAGAGCCGCGACTCAAAGGATCCGTAATACTTCGGAACCGGCAATCGGAGGTGATGCTGTCGCTCGAGGTAGCGGTAGACGGAAACTTCCGTCTCGTATAGTTTGCGCGTGTAGTTGACCGGGTGCGTCAGTATTGCTTCACCAGGGTCGAAGAAATAGGGGTCGTATATTTTGGCGACAATGAGGTCCGGCGAGCAGTTGGTTCGGACAAGGAATAGCTGCGAAGGTCGCTTGCCCGTGTGCAGCTGTGAGACGATGGTAATCGATGACCGTGCCCCTAAAACCGAGTTGACCAACCGAGTGAGGAACGGCGTGCAGGCGGGCCACGCCTCATAGAACGATTCGCGACCGAAGACCGTCCGCCAGGCTCCTTCTTCCCCCCTGCCATACCAAGCATCATCCACCAACTTCCCAACTTGTAAGCATAAGGGGGGGAGAATATCGTACGGTCGCTCTCGTGGGTTGACTGGCCTGGGTGGGCGGGGTAGATGTGGTGTTAGGAGTAGGCTTGTTCCCTCAGCATAGACAGTTTGCATGTTGTCGCAAAACCATGGAGCTGGTGCAGAGCTTTGACGGTAGACGGCGGATGCGACTCGGTCGCAACACGCGACCACCCACGCGATGAATTCGGCCGGATCTCTTTTGGTCATGAGGATGGCGAGGAGGGTAACCACCACGATGGTTGACATTGCTGTCGAAACGATCTCGTATATCGTCATGGCATTGAGTGTTGACGGTGAGGATGGTCGATCGACTGGTGTGAGAGTTGTCTACAACTATTTCAATTGAGTTGCCGCACAGCTTGCCAAGACGCTAGTGATCTGCTAGTTAGCATAAGCGATATGTTACCGGACATGAAAGGGGATCTGCCGGCGATCGGAAATTCAACGGATTTCAACAACCATAGCCTAAATTTCGCACACCGCTGAGAACATATGGAGGAACCTTCTATGTAGGTGGCGCCAAATGAATTGTTCCTAAGACTTCTAATCGCTAACCTGAAAATAGGAGCCCAGCCACCACACCCCTATCCTCGTGCGGGTGCGGTCGAGGCTGGTCGACGAAACGATAACTGCACAGGGTCAGGTAGGCCATGCCTATATACTAAGTGTACGGACTAGCACTGCAAGTCCCCTCAGGGTGCCGATTGAGACGTCTTCCCATTCCTCAGGGTCACGAACTCTTCGCATGGAGGGAGAACCTGGGCTTGCTGGGCTACTATAGATAAGTGGATGCCCGTGTGGGGACCACACGGCGTGAGATCATTCTCATTTTCAATCAGCGCCACAAAGGTAACGCAATCTAAACTCCAGACGCAGCTATCCCCACCCTTAGTCTGTAATCCCTATCCCCGCCCGTCACCTATCCTGCCCCTCACCTGTATCCCCGCACCTCAGACTTTACCCAATGTCCGCCCCGCAGTCCATATCCATATTCCCGCCCCTCAGTTGTAACCGGATTTTCACTCCTCATGAGTAGCCATTTCCCTTGGGAAGGGGGATGGCCATGGCCCGTACACGCGACCCTTGGGGATGGATATGTGGAACACAACAGGGAGCAAAGACCATCCGGCACAAATCACAAACCATCCGAAGCAATCTGAACAGAGAAAAAATAAATAACACATAAATGTCCACCCAAACAAACCGGACACAAAAGGAAAGAATGCCCGCCCAATCCGAAGCGAAGAAAAAAAGAGCAAGCTAACGAATAAGAAGAACGCCAGACCGGTGATGCGAAGGGGCTAACGGACTGGTCAGTTATACAGAGCCCAACTGCCTCATGACTGAGCTATAGAGGGTACTAAGAAGTGCCTCTCTGAATGTTCTTCCGATCTCGAGCGGTGAGTTAATGCTTTCGTTTTCGAATTCCTCGGAGACGGCCCAATAAGCGATCGGGGCCCGAACCTCATGCCAGCCGCCCACCTCCTCATTACTGACCGCAAACGTCAATCCGATCATATTGCGGCCATCGAATAGTACGACGCAGTCTACGCCCGTTGACTGTGCATACTTCCGGGCTTGCTTGCTGAGGATGGTCGCATTTCTCCCCAGCAGAGTCGCATTGTTGCTTCCCTCGTTTGGTGTTTCCAGTTCGTATGACTGTTGGACTATCACTGAAGCAATCTCCTCGGATTCGGCCAGTATCATGCTCCATTCGTCAGGGAAGGCACTAAATGGGCGCTTGTATTCTAGAGCCAAACACTTCCCAGCCATCGTCGTCCAAACTACGTCGAACCGACACGAGTTGACGGTATGCTCGCTCAAGCATTTGATTGTACCAGCGAGGTGGCAAGGCAACAACGCATCCAAAGCATGATTGATGGCATAAATGAGATGTGTGCCAGCAAGTCGCGCTAAATCGGCTTCTGTTTGGATTATGGCGTATGGGTCGATGTCGGGTTCGCAGTAGAGACTCCTCGGAATCGGGCCCAGGTCACTCGGTGGAGAGTGCCTGAGGGTGCGGATAGGATCTTGACTCCTCGTCGACCCGGCATTGGCGCGGATGGGGTAATACGCCATACCCGACGTGTCCACAATCTCGACAACCGGAAGTGGCATTGCGATGAGAGTGGCAAGATCGAGTTCCGGCATCGCGGATGTGTTGCAATTGATGCAATGGACGATGGTCCACGGGAGCGATAACTTGAGCGATGGATACGGCTGTTGTGAGGAGAGAAGACTGCTGAGCGGAGCGCGGAAAAGGGGTCACGATGAACGTGGGGATGGGCCGTCGTGAAGGTGATTTTTTGTTGTTTCGGATTATTGTAACCGGGCCGGTGTCGTACGATGCTAAGCGGGAAGGATTGTGGCGGAAAGGGAGTACTTGTTTTTTTGTTACTCACTCTTCCCTTGTTCCTTCTACTCGGGAGGTAACCGACTCAAGAACAACAACACCATCATCTCTGTTATTTGTCCCTTTTCATCACCCACCGTGACAACCCATTGATCCTGACGAAACCAGCAGCACTTGGAATAGTTAGGGTTTCACAGTTTTCATCAGTGAGTGTTTTCAAGGGGAATTTTTGTGTTTTGGAGACTCCCTTCCCATATGTATGAGTGTGTTGAATCATCAACCGTGCGTGTGTGAGAGCTATTATTGCTAAACCGAAAAACGGTCGAGTTTATCAATTCTCTAGGACCTACGGTGGTCGAGGCCATTACCCTTTGTCAACAAGACTATCCAAGCCAGCGTCAGTTGAGGTCTCGTATCACCGGCAGTCAAGGACCTGTTCGGACTCACTCCTGGAACGATAAGATCCATCGTTCACCATCGCCGAGCGTACCCTTCCTACGGTGCCAGTTGTATCCGGTGAAGACGATCAGCCAGGCTAGACGATTATCCGTCTTCCGAAGGATCGATGTCAGACGACGAAGGAGTGATCAGAGTTTAGCACCGACGAAACTGGCAACTATCGTTTCCTTCAACGGATACTGACTGTCCCTCCAATATCTCCTCAGACGCCCCCTCACTTGCTAATCTGATATTACCTGAGAAACTAGCATAGTACCGGGTCACAACAGAAACATCACAGTTACCTTCACGAGCAAACCCTTCAGGGGACTGAAGGACGGTGCTGAAAACGTGAATGATTTCCTCGCAGATGTCGAATTTGCGGCTAAAGCCTTCGACAAACTGGCCGGGACGACCGACACGAGGTTAACCCTATTCCGACAAAACCTTCAGGACTACACGATCAAATGGTGGAACCTTGAGGTGTCGAATGGGCAGAAAGGGCAATATGGACTACAATTACTGACCTTTTCCCTTCAAAGTCCGAATTTGGAAGTACTACTAATGAGAAACTCTTATGGGCTACAGAAAGATATTAACTTGAAGCAGGGCGAAAACAAATCGATTACGTCGTACGCGGACCGGGCAAAGATGATATCGAAGAGAGACAACGGCTCTCTCGGAAACCCACTGGCACGAACTTTGTTCAAGGGATGTGTGACGACTTCCACAAGGTCTGTGTCGAGTACTCAGTGGGCTTGGAAAATCCCGGTGACGTTGAACACGGTCCTTGAGTTCGTGGAAGTATCGTGTAGATGATTGGGAAGGAGGACCCGTTTGATGAAGGAGCAATGGCGGCTCAATCTATTGCTAACCCCCATACCTGATCCCGTCACAGCATCAAGTCCCTATCGCAACGGCCATACAACCGATTCTGATGACAACCACCGAAACAGCCTTCGCCCATATTATCCGAATCCTCGAGAGAATGGACATTGAGAAAAAGTCGGATTTTAACAGGCCGGCCCATTACCATCCCAGTCAGTTCAACATGGCTCAGCAGGGACAACCGAGAGGCAATCCAACCTTCGACATCAGCAGAGTACAGTGTTGGGACTGTGGAAAATTGGCTCACTTCGGAGACAAGTATCCGAGCGAGCCTCTCCCGGTGGACAGACTGAACTTACGCAAGTCAATATTTGCAGAGAGGAAGCGAGTCAAGTAGACCCTGTGGGAAATACTTCTCGCAGCTCTTTGTGAAAGGCATGGCACCGGCAGAGGATCAAGCTATGCCAGAGTTGGACGAGGGAGGCTAGAGTTGTGAGAGCAGCACCGGAGAGTAGGGCCGTTCTGTGTTTTGTTCTTAGTCCTCTTCTTTCTTTTATATACATACTCAGCATAGACCCAAATCGAGAGCCGTTTTCTCTAATTGAATCGTCTCGCCTCAGCAGGCCGCTAAGCGCTGACATCTCGTTACCCCGCCGTGAACCCTCTCTCACTCTCTGATTCGGTACTGATCCGGTGATTTCTCAACAGACCCCGTCAGATGAGAAGCACCAGCCCATCCCCCAATGTCTATAATAAGGAATGAGCAGAGTCAAGAAGCACACCGAATGTTCAATACGAACGAGCAGCCTGTGCACAAATCGTGAGACGCCATCCGAATACAAACCAAGCATTATCCGCATGTGCTATCCTAGCGAAAATCTCGGCAGTGTGAGGGGTGGTGGAGAATGTGCTGATGGCGGAGAAGAATGAGACCAGTTGACGAGAAAATCATGAACCCCTAAATGACGAAAATGGCTAAATGCAATGTGTTGTCTGTGGCAGACCTACTACAACCCGAAGTTGACGAACCGATTCATGAAACTGACGACCGAGACCACACGGAGATGAACTTGATTGAAGAATATCGGCGTACTACCACCGCAGGGTGTTTGAGACAGATGCTACGGCGTACATCAACTGGAGAGAACGAGGTTGAGGATCTCCCTTCTCCATCTCCCAGGTTATTGATTGAGCTAATCTGAGAGCGGCTTAGGAAACCAGAGTGCATTACCATCGAGAAACGGGAGGCAACTCAACGTACGTCAGTTTGCTCAGAAAAGAACGAGAACTTTTCTTAGAGGGAAGGCCACAACAAACACTGGCAGTCACGGAGGACAATGAGAGATACGGAGAGACTAGGAACGGGGAAAAGAACATCGAGGCAAAGTCTAGGGAAGTCTGGCTTACTGACAACAACAGTTAGGAAGTAAGTGAGAGAGATAGAAGAGATGGAAGTGACGTTGAGCCACACGTCCGTGAAGATCCGCCTTTCAGTGGCACCCCAGAAGAGTACATCGACGTTATCTTTGGAGATTCGATTGGGCTGCTTGCTGGGGAGTGCACCCGTAATATCCGAACAACGCCGAAGGAGCAGGGCAGAAGGAGAGGGACATAGCACTGATGCTGCAGAATAATCTGATCGGGAAAGCTCTGGAGTAATCGGAAGCCTTCCCGGAGACGGACTATCACTCCGTACATGCCGCTAAGGACGCTTTGAAGGAGGCATTCCCTCAATCGGAAAAGGCGGTGCCTAAGGCGGACCAGAGGAAGACCAAGGCCTTGAGGTACTACGCAGCCCTTGTTGGAATATATGGATCGATAAACGTGAAGATTGTATTACAGTATTATGCTGGCACAAGATCTCCCTATATACAGGAGGGCCATCAGGACAAAGGACGGAAGAGTGCCCCCCGAGACGCTGCTCGGGGACTCAGTCATGTCCGGACGCCACCTCCGGTCCGTCATGTCCGGACGCCATCTCCGGTCCGTCATCTCCGGACGCCAACTCTGGTCTGTCATCTCCGGACGCCAACTCTGGTCCGTCATCTCCGGACGCCCATTATTCTGACACTACCGATTGCACAAATACCGTTATAACCTTGCGGTAGTTGCCTGTTGTCAAGCCCATCGGCCGCTCTAGTCTTCACAATCTTGCCAGCGCATTTCTCGCTTTCAATCATTTTCTGGTGGTCTCATAGCGTGAGGTGAGAGTCCAGCCATATTCCAAGCCATCGGGTCATTTCCTTACTGAATGGGATTTTTCTGCCTCCCAACCTAATCGATGTTGTGGGGGCTTTTCTTTTCCGGCTAAATAATATCGCTTTGCTCTTGCCGGGTTCGAAGGTAACCCCATTCTTTTCGCCCCACTTGCATGTCACTTCCCTCACCCTTGTGAGTTTTTCGGCCACTTCCTCGTCTGTTTTTCCCTCCACCCACCATGATATGTCATCAGCAAAGGATAGTGCTTTGACCCATTCCCATCTCCCTTCTACTTTGCGGAATATACCCAAGCGGTAGGTGATGAATAGGATCGAAGCCGCCGGAGAGCCCTGCAGAATACCTGCCTCCACTCTGTTGGCCTCCCCTTCCATTCCATCCAGTACCAGCTTGACTCTCCGATTCCTCATGAATCTTCCTGTCCATCGGATTATATCTTCCTGGACTCCCAGCTCTCTCATTCTCTTCCCCAGAAGCTGGCTGTTCGTGTTGTTGAAGTAGCTTATACGTCCATAAGAAGTGTACCTGCTACCCTCTTCTTCTCGCATACCTGCTCCGTCTGATACATGAGTATTGCTACCATATTGACTGTTGCTCTTCGTCTCCGGCACCTGTATCATCCCTCATGCAGTCCGTTTCTTCTCTCCAAGTGGTCTGCTAGCAGGTATACCACCGTTCTCTTGACTAATTTGCTGATCATGTCCAGTGGCAAGATCACTCGGTACACTCTGATTTGTGAATAGTCGGGCTTGTTTGCCTTGGGAACTACCACACACCATGCTGTTTTCTACAGTTCCAGGTAGAATCCGACCCAAATGCAGGCACTCACAAGTCCGACGAAGAGCTGTTGTTTCCATTTCCAGAAGACCTTCAAAATGCCCGCATTTATCCGGTCTACACCCAGTGCTGTTGAGGAGGCCTTTTTCAGAAGAGAGCCTACCAGTATTTCATCCACCTACTGGTATCCTTCACCACCCCCCTCTATTTCTTTGTATTCTTCTGTCTCTTACGGTCCCAGTGGGGAGCGGACTGTCAAAAGCCCTTCTTCTCTTGCCTTGTGACCCTCTAGTATTGGTCCATCTCCCTCTCGTAGTGCTTGCCCTGTCTTATGCAGCCTATTCATTGTGGATCTCCTTGCCTCCCATATATCTTTTCCTTTCGCTTTCTGTAGAAACAGATTCCAACACTTCTTCTTTGCTCTTCTGGTCTCGCTTCTTTGGTTGCACTTGGCTTCCCTTTCTGCTTCCCAGTCTCGCTTGTATTATACCTTTCCCAATTTCTTTCGCAGATCTCTGAGTTCGTCCATCCACCATCTCTTTGTTCTGGTGCACCATTGTCTTTACTTCGCATGCCAATTGAGGGTTTCCGTCATCGCTGCCCATAGGGTACTTGTGTGTTGTGCGATGTGTTCTTCCCTACTTTTGGCACTCAGCTGCAGGTGTCTTGTCAGCTGGGTAAAGGTGGCTTTTGCTTGTTCAGCCTTCTCCTCAACCTTCTTTTCCTCCACTGGTTTCCCTTTCCCTTCACAGCCTGAGATATCCCACCCTGTAACCACCCTACTGGGATTTATTCTCCTTTTGCCCCTAAGATTTCCCACAGGATAACCTCATGGTCAGATCCTGTCACCTCTCCACCCAAAAGACTCCAGTTGAGTCACACCGCTGGAGTTGAGAGTGTCATGTCGATAATCGAGATTCAATCCGTTCCCAGCCCTACTCTCGTTCCTTCATCCAGATTCCATATCACTAGTGCATGTTCTTCCACCAACTCTTCCCAGAAAGATGCGTTCCTTCTCTTTTTGACCCGAAGGTTCCAGAGCTTGCTCTGTGCATTCATGTCGCTGGCTATCATCACTCTTGGCTTGTTCACGATCGCTCCCCAGTCTGTCTCTTGTTCTATCCTGTTTTCTCCCCCACGTGGTCTTTGGTCGTATATATTCACCAATGTCACTGTCTCATGTCCATTATTGCTACGTCCAATACATGTATGATGTTCCCACACCCTGTCGTTTGCCCTTTAAGTTCCATAACTCTACAGGCTGCCAACTTGTTGATCGCCCTCCTGCACTTCACTGCTCTCCACTCCTCTCCCTTGATCTAACTGAACCCATCATATCTTGCTGTACTCCCTCTTCCTGTTGTCTACTCCTGTATCAGAAAGATGTCCACTTCCATTTGTACAGCCATTTCCAATACCGTCTCTACTGCTTGTTTGGCTGCTCCGTAATTGTGTTGTAATACCCTCAGTCCATGTCCCTTCTCCCTTTTTGTTTGCTGCTGGTGTCCTGCCATTACTTCATGGGTGGCGTGTTGCCACTTGTAACCACTTTGTGAACCTGTGTTGCTGACTTGACAATCCCTTGGATGATTGCAATTGCCTTCCGCTTAGCTCTGCACTCCCCATCTTGTACAAAGTGAGGACCTCCACAGTTTGGACATTCCGGTCGAACATGGATGCAGGCTCTTCTTCCTGTAAGTCCATAGGCCACAACCGCGCATGTGTGTATAAAGGTCCGATGCTCCCCCACATATAGTGTGTACTTTGGTATTTGCTCTTGGTAGTGGAAGTCCGTGTATCCCCTCTTGCCGCACTTGGCATATAGGAATCCGCCCACTCCAGGATGAACTCTTCCATTCTGAATTGTTGCCACTGACCTAGATCTCCTCGAGGAGCCGCTTTCCTACTTGCTTGTTTGGGGCCTTGAAGATCACCGAGGCCTTGCCTGCTGGTAGTGATATCTTCTGCCAAATTTCTTCAAACAATCTCTTCGGCCATATCTATCTGATAGCAAAAGGGGGAACTGTTGGTGCGTTGGGTTTGCGGACGCTTGGTTTGCCCACACAATCATGTGACTGCAGCGCGAGTTTTCTTTGTCTGTCAGATAGCTAGACATGCTTCTTCTTCTTCGTCTTCTTCTTCATCCGTTTGATTGCTAGTCGTCACCTAGAATTGGTCGTTGTCGTCCCTCTTTTCTCTCTGTGCTGCTTCATTGCAACAGGAACCTCCACCCCCTCGTTATCCGCCTTGATTTCCTCCCTAATTCTACATATTCCCACTTCATCCAGGTAGGCCGCATACAGCACCAGGATTTCAAGCTGGACCCAGCTCTCGTTGGACTGTATGTTTATGATGCTAGGGTCTCCTTTTCTTGCTGCCTTGGTCAGGTTTTTCTTGAAGAACAGTATCATATTCGCTGATACGTCCATTCCTGCAGTGCTGGACAAGACTCCATGTTGCGGTACTCTAAATTTCTTTGTTTGTATGGGCTGTGGTGCCACTTCCCGCAGTGCATTGTTGACGTGGCTGGTGATCTGGTTGACCGTGACCCGGTCCAGTTGCTACGTGGCTGCCTGCCTCTGAAAAACTATAATTCGCTCATTCTAAGGGAGGAATCCCTTGATGGGGTCTAGTGGCGACTTCTCTTGCACCTTCACTGCTACTTTGCCTCCTTTGCCAACTTGTTGCCACTTAGCGTAGATTCTGAGTGGTGGCAGAGCTGCCTTCAATTGCTGTGCGTACATTGGAGGCGCTCTCAGTTGCTACCTCCTTGTCTCCTCCACCTCTTATCTGCTTCTCATAGCTGCTTCTGCTATCCTTCACGGCTGATGGTACTGGCGTAGCTGTCTAACACTCACTTCTTCCAGTGGGGATGGCAGTTGTTAGTTACAAAAGTTCAAATGGAAAATCTGGTGTGCAACATAAGTCAGTTCGTTTACAACACCTATGCGTTTCGCGACCCCTATCGCAATCCAGAGCCAGCAATACAAAAACAATTAAGATTTTTAAAACCTGTCACCGATGATAGATAACATCTTAATAGATCACCTCCCGTTGTCTGATTCCTGATTGGAGTGTTGGTTGTTGAGGTATTTACAGAACCGTGGTGATGGTAGTTGTAGTGGTGCTGTCGGTCATGTTGGTAGAGGGTCGATAAGAGCAAATTAGATACAAAAGTCCAAATGGAAAATTTTCTGCAAAACTAAATTTTTCGCAAACACCAATCTGCACCATGACCACCATCGGACTCCTTTAGTGTCATGTGACATATCCCCAAGGTGACAAACAAGGGGTCTCCATATCCTTCCCCATACTCACCAACAACACCTACTCCTTTGTCAACGCCTATGATCAATGCATATTCACATTATGTTGTGGCAGTCTTCATTGGAACTTCGGTTACTACAGCTGTTAGCGTTGTCAAGCAGATGGAGTGAATGGCAGTGAGTAGATAGCCGCGAGGAGGTGGCCGCGAGTAGGTGGCTGCGAGCTGATGCTAGCGAGTGGCTGCTCGCATGTAGATACTGGTGTGTTGATACCAGCAAGTAGATGGCGGTGAGCTGATGGCAGCGATTAGATGGTGGCGAGTAGGTGGTGGCGAGTAGATGGCAGCGAGCTCAGGGCAGCCACTGGATGGTGGCGTGTGGATGGCAGCAGAGGGCGGCAAGTGCTTGGTAGTGAGTGAATGATGGCAGGGCTCTCAGCAGTCGGGCCGGACCAGTTCTGACCTCAGATTGGACTGACCTACGAGAGGCAGTCCACGCTTGTTCACAGCACGTGAGCCAATGGGCTTTTTTGTCGCCGGACTGGACTGCACTGGGCCCCTGACAGCTCAGGTAAGAGAGTGAGATCTCGTGATGATGTCCAGTTGCCTTTGCGGAGAGCCATCGCCCACCATCATAACAACACATAGGGAATTGTACTTACATGTCAGAGTATTGGAAAGAGAAGAGGAACAACATTTTCTGAAAATTCTGTTGATCGGAGCAGATATGGTGAAGCTATATCGAAATTATATGGGTATTTTTTGCCTCATTTGTGGGTTTCCGGGCTTTGCGCCATACGATTACTGTATAGTGAGAGAGGGGAGGGTGGGAGGGGGGGGGGGGGGGGTTGGTAGAATAAATGGTAGTGGCATTGTCCACTAAAGATATGTGATAGCAATACCATCTGAATGTGTTGGCATGATATTGACTTGTCTCAATGCTGAATCGAACTGAATGTAAACATATGCTTTGTCGTATTGAGGCAGCATCGCTACTGTTTCTTGGGTATAACATGCATTTCCTTGCAGGACTCTATCATTATCATTTATTATACCCCCCCACCTCACTCTACAACGTGTTACAGGGAGCTTTTGGCCATCCACACAACAAGACCAGCTGCCTCCAATTTTTCGGAACCTTCAATAGTGCCTGATCCTTTCAATGCATGAAAGATTTGAGCCGCTGTTATAATTTTTATTCGCCTTGGTGGCAATGACCCGCTTGACGATGGACGTAAGACCATAGAGACGGAAAGCTTCATCGATGCTGTGTCTGAGCAGTATCGTACTTTCTCTCCAAGAAGACCATCACCGGTTCACTGCCGCTCGGAGTGGTACGTGTTATCTTCATCCGAGCCTCACAGAGATCTTTGATCCAGACTGCAGTTATTGGGGGTTTGACAATACGGCCTTCATTTCTCGCGACATTGGTACTGGTCTTTTGGCTCTTCCGTAGATGATATTCGTAGAGTTGAACTTGTATTGTACCCTGCTGTTGAGTTGTGTTCCTGCCTATCTTGGTCCAAACAGTGTCAATCAATGGCCAGAACTCATCGAATTCATGTTGGGTTAACTGGACAGGTTTCTCCAGTTGGAAAAACATATCTCTGTAGGTGTCTGCCTGCGAGGGCAGTGAAATCATGATGGAGGAGGACATTTTCGCGAGGGATTGATATTTCGAGTTATGGTGATGGTAATGGAGCCCCTGAATGGTACTGCCCCTGTATCGTACTCACACTTTTTATTATATTTTATTTAATAATTTAATTCAATGCCACCTGTGGCAGCACATTCCAAAAACGGACTAGGGTGCCCAACGCATGAATCGATCCCATCTTTCCTGTCTTGTGTGCATGCACCCATTGATGAGCTGGGGGCTATGATTGGCGGGATCGCTACCCCTATTCATCTGGGTCCAATTATAACTATGCTGACCTCCGACCCCCACTTCGACTGGACCCCGCTGCGTCTCCAGCCGGCGACGGGTCAGGGAACAAGTCCAGTTCGAGTGTAGCAGATGCAACCCCACTCGATGGTCGTTGTTGACTTCAGGGGGGCGGGGTCGTTACAATCAGAGCCCAGGTAACCCCCCCCTAAAACCAAATGCAACAGAGCAAATGCGTCGGGGTATTATTGACAGAGTATACCAGATGCAGAAGAAGCGGCCAAGCTACTGACAACACAATAAAGTACCGTACGGGTTACCCAGCTACTACCTATTAGTCGGACACCCGGCCACCCCTGGTCCCCACCACCCAGAATGACGATATCTGAACAACCACACTCCGGATCACTGTCAAAGTTCGCATGACACAGTAGAGAGCACGTATGGTAGTCAAACCTGTATGGTAGTCGAACCCCCACACACTAGTAGAACCAGTTAGTGATACATATGCCATAAACTATAACATAAACTGATCATACTAGAGTGCGGGGGTTCGACTACCATTCAGGTTCGACTACCATACGTGCTCTCTAGACTGTATTGAAGAACCTCCAGCCTAAGTCTCAAAGAAATCTATGGTCTGAATAAGCCCTACTAATCACCTCTAGCTCCGCTCAGACCTCTTCCACCCCTCCCACCCCCCAGTGGCTTCCTGGTGCGCAGACTCATCATCAAAGGTCTATCAGGCATGCGCCTAGATGGCTTACTGGGTGTAGAAGGGACCACCACAAGATCGTTCCAGTCAGAGTTACCCTCTAAAAATTATGTTGCTGTGGAAGGGTCCACTACTGTGGAGAAACCAGCTGCGGTGGAAGTACCAGCTGCAGTGGAAGGAACATCTGTTGTGGAGGGACCAGCTATTGCTGTTAAGGCCTAGAGAGATAATATTAGCACTATATCTATTAGGTTGAGGATTTGGGGTATCACCTGTCCTCTGGAACATTTGTGGTTGGTAGCGGTAGGGGGCAATAAGCCTGTTGCCAAGGAGGTAGGACTGTCCAGACAGATAACTTCCTGTCGCGCAAATGTCACATGCTTCTGCCATGACGGTGTTAGTAAATAGAAATTTTTATAAGAGAATTATTATACTTACCTTCACTGGCGAGAGTGTGGAGAATTGTAGTTCAGAGTGGTGAACTGTTAGTGTTGCTGGGAGTGGGGTAAGTGGGGTCGCTGGCCGGAACCCCTACAGCAGTTAGCTCCGCGTCACCAACCAAACTTTGAGATTTACTTACCAAAATTTTTCGCGGTCGTCGTGGCTGCTTGGGCAGCCTGACAGGGGCATGGGCCGCTGCTACTGCCTTCCGCTTTCCCTTGGCCTTGGTGGCGACAGTGTGGGCTACCTTAACCCTCACTGCCTCTATCCGTACCGCAGCACACTGTTCCTTCGCCTCTGCTCGTACTGCTGTCTGATGTGCCTCCTGCTCTACCTGCCTAGCTTTTTCCTCTTTGACCTTCATCACTGTTGCACCATCGATAACTCTGGCCTTTGAAATCACCCGTCGATCTGTTGTTGCGACTTTCTTACCGCAGTACCGTCGTTGAATATCCACCATCTCGATGTCTCTTATTTCAGCAACATGCAGTGATGTCGATGCGGTATGAGCGAATTTTTTGGCTATATCCCTGACTTCCTGTTGCATTCCAGCTTTGTCCAGCTCAGCGTCAACCATGAGGTAAATTTGTCGGACATCAGTACTTTTCTTTGGAGTCCGTAGCACAACCTTCTTCCTAGCCAGAGAGAACGCACTTTGTGGAACGATGTTACACCCTAAATACTACAGGGTCAGAATTCGGATATGGACCAGGCAGGAAGGTATCGGAAACTCGTCACATGGTCTTAGGACGGCATCCCGAGACCAGGCAACTGACACTGTCGGGGCTCGGCTCGGGTCAACCGACTCTGCGGCACAAGGAGGTCCCTGGGCCAAGTACCTACGCAGACCGGGAAAGCGCAAGCGCTGCCGCGGAGGAAGACAACCTTGGTAGTCATCATAAGAAGGACAAGCAATCAGAAGGAAATGGGAACGCAAGGAGTTGCGAGTCTAGATCGTGCAATAGGAGCAGGGTTGTTTCCAGAGGTACGGCCCAGAGGAATAACCCACGAGTCGGGAATCGCTGTATCGTTGCAGACGGCTTGGAGGCTCGAGGCGATACAGCTGCACCACATGGTCGGGAGACACGAGGGATCATGCTACCACTTGTATCCTTGTCACTGACACCCAATTATGGCGATGAACTCTGGGCTCTGCCAGCGCTCGACAGCGTGAGCGTATCCCCCCTTATCCGAGATGCTTACAACGATTATGAGGCAGGGCATACGCCGTACCACAGTGAGGACGTCGAGTTGAACGAATACTGGAGCGGAGGCTTGTCCGCAAGCCAATCCTGTAGCGCTGGGCAGCCCCCGGACCAAGTACTGGCTGGTGATTCGGGAAAGTGCAAACGCCACTACTGGACCGCACCTCAGGAACAGTTCGAGAGTCTGTTGGGAGCGATATGGGGTGGAGCTATACCTTGGTGCCCATTGCGGCCGAGAAGGATTAGCTGGTACTGTTGAGGGCTCGTTGCTGCCGGCTCCAGTCGAGTAACGAAATCAACCCCACACACACCCCAATCGCATCACCCAATCACGACGAGAGGAATTAAGGAGAGGCACCTGCTCTGGCCACTCTCGGGAAGATACGGGAAAAGCACTACTGTCTGACCCAATTGAGAGTTGTCCTCTTTACGCTGATGAAATCTAGTGCCAAGGCGAAGAGTTTTCACATCGCGGCGTGGGGTAATTTCCCCGCAGCACGTGACCTTGCCGAGCCGAATACTTATATGACTCCTCGCCGCAGGCGAAGGAGATAAAACATGATCAATCGGAAGAATCATCAATCGGAATCACAATCGGAATGATCAATCACCAACGGACAACCTAACGGTCACCAAGACATCAACTCAATGACCATCCTATGAGCGATACATCGAGCGAGCCGTCGCCACCCAACTGAGTGATCCTACGAGCGATCGGTCGAGCGAGCTGTCATCATGGAACCACGGACCAACCGTCGTGCAAGCCGTTGGGCAGCCGCTGGGCAAGCGACGTCCACCAAGCGATCCGTCGAGTGAGCCATTGCCGCGGAGCCGCGTACGAGCTGGCGCTCAAGCCATTGCCGCTGAGCCGCGTATGAGCCAGCGCTCAAGCCGCCAGCAGGACGACAGTTGATTGGAAGGAGACCGAAGGATACGTGAGAAGCTCGCGGGTCTAGGCGGGAGATAGCCCGGAGTTAGAACCTTAGGGCCGTGGTGGTCCTAGGGATTTTTCTTCGGTCGGGCTGGAAACGCAACTATGTAGAAAGATAGAAGGGCCTGGCTGTCGAGCCAGATAAACCCTCAACTTCTGATGGGCCGGTAATCACCTCATTGAGGGATATACGCGGTGCGGGCATCAGTCGGCTTATCGTCAGTACTGACCAGGATGAGTAGCTCTGGGCTTGGGCCCACACCCACCTTGGCTGGTGCGTGTACGAGCGTATTCCTTACCTTATCTTACCTGAGAGGCAGTTGTCGAGTGAGCCGTCGCCACGAACCGCGACGCCAGGCCCACCGCCGGGAATGCGTCGATAATCCGATACGCCCAACGATGCAACGTCTCTTCCCAGCCGCCGAAGCACCGCCAGCGAGCCGTTGGGCAGTACGCCGGGCCCGTCTCGATCCGAACGATCCGCCTACGTGGCCTACACTACGAGCAATGACGAGCGAGATGGCGGGTGATCGGGGAAGGAGACGGAAGGATACGTGAGGAGTTCGATAGTCTAGGTGGGAGATAGGTTATGGATTTGACCTTACGACTGTCACGGACCTAAGGCGCTAATCTCCGGAAGCAGCGTCAAACGCAACTAAATACAGGATACAAGGAGTGAGGTCATAGAACCAATATCTTCTCTTTCTCTGATAGGCCGGTAAAACCACTCACCCACAGGGCCTGAGAGGATTAAGCGGTGCAGGGATACGTTCGGCATATCGTTAGACCGACCAGGACGAGTAGCTCCGGGCTTTGACCCACGCCCTCCTTGGCTGGTGTGGGCATGAGCGTATTCCTTACCTGATCTTACCTGTGAAGCAGTCGTCGAGTTAGCCATCGCCTCGAACCGGGCCATCGGGCCCATCTCGAACCGAAACGATATACGCAAGCCGTCGGGCATGCTGCCGGGCATGCGTCGAACCATCCGCCAAAGCGCAGATCGGCCGAAGCGACACAAGCGAGCCGTCGGACAAGCTGCCGGACCCGTCTCGAACCAAAACGATATACGCAAGCCATCAGGCACGCCGCCAGGCATGCGTTGAACCATCTGCCGAAGCGCAGATCTGCCGAAGTGACACGAGCGAGCCGTCGGGCAAGCTGCTGGGCCCGTCTCGAACTGAAATGATATACGCAAGCCATCTAACACGCTGCCGGGCATGCGACAAACCCTCCGCCGTCGCGACCCGCCGCGGGGGCCATTGGGTAAGTCACCAAGTGTGAGAGCCGGCGAGCGATTCCAATATCGAACCGAACCCCTTAGATTATTCACTGTGAATCCCTTAATGGTGGGCAAGCTTGGAAGGATTGTCATGGGGGGTGTTATTCCTGTATAATAACTGAACGCCGGCAAAGACCGCGCGCACCCCATCTCCTTTGTGACTATCGAGAAACCTGACCAGTTCAATATTACCGTCACTCCGATGTTGACCGGACGTTCCAGTATCACAAACAATGAGCTGTGTAAGTACGGCATTAGGGTTATAGGCATGTATCCCCATCTTCCTCCATGCCAACTTAATGTTTGCTGTGGTGTAGGCTTGTCAGTAGACAGTGCTGTAAAACTGCCAGAATGAACCCTTAACAACAGCGGCTCATGTATCTTGTATGTGATCATCTGCAGCTTTAGCATAATATTTTTGCAAAGGCCCGAAGAGATCAACGTCGAGAGGCTGAAGGAGATGCGTCGTATGAGAGGGAAAACAGAGGAGTTCAATATTATTTTCAATAGCATACTGACAAAATTCAAGGGTGATGTGTGAGTAGTGTCCATTGAGGATAAGTAAGTGGGTTGCGCCCGGCACCACCCTCCCGATCCCTGGTATGCTTGTCAAAGTGTCCAGCCACTCCAACGCAAGTTCGTCATCAGTCCATCCATTGCGAGAGTAGGCGAATTTTGTGTTTGGATTGCTGGTTTCTGTGTGCCACCCCAAATACTGTGCTTCTCCTTTGAAGATCACAAAAGAGGGAAGTACATAGAGCGCAGCACAGCAGCATTCAATAACTGTAGGCATCTCCTTCATTCCATCCTGTATCACCCATGGTGGCCATCTCCCCCTCCAACAGATTACCTTTGCCTTTAAAGACATACCAATAATGAACCCTTTCTTGTCCATGTGGAAGATATCTTCGCGTTGGAGTTTGCGTGTATGAATTAGGTGTATCAATTTAGAGAAGTAGATTTTTAGTACACGGATGTCATCTGCATTGGCCCGTTGGTGGTCAAGTTGAGCGCTGAATCTCGCAGAGAGACTTCAATGGTGGTTGAGATAGTTAGCCAACCAATGATGGTCTAGGTGGGCAAGTTAGGGATCCTCATCTTCTTCAGCACGGATCTGCGCTAATCCGGCCACCATTGCATGTAAAAGATCCATTCGGGGAGGAAATCCCTAGTCATGCAGTATTTTGCACCAGTCTTCGAGAGCCTTTTCCATGGTCGGGGTGAGTTTCTGCAGGTATGTATGACCTTCCTGCCGTGTAAGACCACCATGTTCCTGATCGGATAGGGTAGAACTGGAAACCCCATACTTCACTGCCAACTTTCGAAAGGAGGTGCCTTCCAGTTGCCATTCCTCAAGAGCACGGCATATCCTGTCTTCTTGAACGGTGTTTTTGGGTTCTCGAGGCTTGATAGGGGCCATCTTCAGGCTGTCGATAGGTGGTGATGGGTGTTGACTGTGCTGAGCGAAGTAATGAGGGGGGGCTACCTGAGGGGTAACAAGAAGCATGGTATTCCTAGAAGGCAGGGCAGCGGCTTCTTAAGGGAAGTCCGCCACCGCCAGCGCTAGCCGCTAGCGTCACTCTGTGACTACACACCCCAAGCCCCAAGCGCAACCCTAGATGGTACACCAGTGTGGCGTCCACTGTGTCTGGAATCCTCCTCCTACAACCACTTCCGTCCCAAGAAAACAAGTGCCCCCTCCGAAGCGAAACAACAGAAGCAAACAAAACAAACATAACAAACAGAAAGGAGTAATGCAAAACATAACAATTTCCTTCCCCTACCCAAATCACCGTCTTCGGCCTTGTCCCATCCACTGGTAGACACGTAAACCATTTGCAGCATGGTATTCGCCGAGTAGCTCGTTGCTGCTACCCCTCAGGTTTGCCAGGGGCTCCCAGGTAGCACCTGTGTATCCAACCCACTTGACCAGATATTCAAGGTCTCGGATCGTAGCACCCCGATGCTCGAGGATCGATTCGACTTCATATTCTCTGCTAGTGGCGGTTGAGCACAGTGGTGGTGGCGGTGGGTGTTTGCGGCTTCCATCGACCTTGGATAGCTTAAGCCGGGAGACATTGAAAACCGGATGTAGACGCCAGTGTGCTGGAATGTCCAGGACGAACACGTTCTCGCCTGCCTTCCTCAGAAGTTTGAATGGCCCGGCATATGGATGCTGGAACTTGCGGGAGTTGTTGCTGTCATTGGCCATTCCGGTCACATTGGCGTAGCCAACCGGAAGTAGCCGTGTGTCCAGAAATACCTTGTCTCCCTCCCGGAAAGGATGAGCTTGTCGTTTCTCGTTGGCCTCCGCGGTCATCGTCAGCTGTGCCTCCTCCATCCGCTCCCGGAGCATCCTGAGTATTTTTGCCATTTTTTCTGCGTAGGAGACATCCGATTCTGAACCAGGAACCCGTGGGCTGGGTGCCAGAAGATCCAGTGGTAGCCGGGGGATGTAGCCTATATCGGCCTCGAATGGTGACATGCCAATCGCCTTATGTCTTGCAGCATTGTAGGTGAATTCGGCCAACGGCAAGAGTTGGGTCCATTGCCCTGGGAATGGCAGTTGGGCAATGTATGCCTTCAAGAATGTTTCCAACGTGGCGTTCGCCTGTTCCGCTTGTCCGTCCGACTGCGGATGGTAGGCCGTTGACATGCGAAGTTTGATACCGAGCTGAGTGCTGAGAGTCTGCCAGAATGCCGAGGTGAATCTGGTGTCCCGGTCTGACACAATTGACAGAGGAAGCCCCCGGTTTCGGACATATCCTGAGATAAAAGCCTTCGCAAACCTTTCAGCGGTCAGTTCGGACTCCTTCACTGGAATCCAACGGGCTCTCTTTGTCCGAGGATCGATGATGGTTGCCACTGCGTCGTATCCGTCCTCTGAAGCTGGAAGCTTGGTTATGAAGTCAATGTTGACTCTCTCGGCGCGTTCTGAGGGTATTGGTAATGCTTGCAGTAGACCGTAAGGTCTCGCATTCTTGTGCTTCACCCGGTGGCAGACGTCGTATCCTGAAACCCAATTCGTGACAGAATCCATCAATCTGGGCCAATGGTATTGGGAAGCAACTGCAGCAGCAGTCTTGTCGATACCAGCATGTCCACCTCCGAGAATAGCGTCGTGTTCTTCTCGAATGACCTCTGACCTCTGAGCCTGTGGGATACACAGCGTGCCACCTGATGCCCAGTGGTAGAGAAGGCCGTCCTGAAGGAAGTATGCCTTTGCCCGTTCCCGTATCCGACGAGTCTTTTTGTCCTTGGGTGTCCCGATGTCCCTGCTACCTTCGTCACCCTGTAGAAGTTCGAGAACTGGCCCGAACACGAAATCCTGGCTGTACCCTTTTCGGACATCATCAAGCCACTCTTCCAAGGCCGAAATCCGCAACTCCACCACATTCACCAGCTCATCAGCCGGAGTGGGTTCTGACTGGGTGTAGGCGATTCGGCTAAGTGCGTCTGCAACCAGATTTGCCACGCCAGGGTAGTATTTTACCTCGTAGTTGTGTTGCTGGAGCCTGTCCAAGTGGCGCCACTGGCGGCTTGTAAGTTTATTCTGCCCCAGAATATGTTGCAAGGCTGTGTGATCCGTGTAGATGGTGGTATGTTTATGTCCGTGAATGTAGCAAGCCCAATGTTCCAGGTTTGCGCTGATTGCAAGATGTTACACCTGAACGTTTTGTCCCAGATACGTAGCTAGATAGAGAAGATCCCGTGGCGAAGGACGAGGAGGCTGAGGCCGTGGCAAGGTCAGAGAGTCTAGGTCGGAGATAGACGGAGATCGGCCGAGGCCGAGGAAGCTCCGGATAAGATAAGAGAGATTGCAAACGAACGGGAATCAGAGACTAGGCTAGACTCCTGCGGGAGGATAAGCCACTCGAGTCGGAATCCTGCGGGAGGACGGCCACGCCGGTCCGGCTCCTGCGGGAGAACGGCCGCGTTACCCTCAGTGGAAAAGAAAGATCCTGCGGGACAACATCCGGTTCGCTCCTGAGGGAGAGAACCCCGCTCATGGTACGAGGAAACGTCTGGACTGATGCACACCCCGCTCCGGCGCATGAAGCACTTCATCTATCT